>JAABUU010003486.1_pt1 | contig 19922 bp, 20 predicted proteins | sample 5559301 | NCBI WGS metagenome assembly JAABUU01 (sample SAMN10711884, study PRJNA513360) | rock metagenome | isolation source: Antarctica rocks | place: Antarctica: Victoria Land, Richard Nunatak white | reverse complement strand
TGAGCGAGGCGGCGTTGGTGGCGATGCCGGACCAGCGCCTGGGAGAGCGCGCATGCGCATTCCTTGTGCCCACCGGCGTCGAGGTCTCCCTTCAGGACATCCGAGCGCACCTCGAGTCGCTCGGTGTAGCGAAGTACAAGTGGCCTGAGCGGCTCGTCTGGCTGGATTCACTGCCCCGGCGCAGCGCGGTGGGCAAGATCGATAAAGAGACTCTACGCAACCGCGCGCAGACGCTTTCGCCGGAGCCGCGCTAGGCGGAACGCCTGCCACTCCAGACCGTAAAAATTGTGCTCGACAGCATCAACCGCTGAGTGCCGACCGCGTCACGAGATAGGACAGCCAGTTTGGTCGCGGCCGCTTCGCTGGCGGCGCACCGTCATGCCAGCACGTCGTCGGCCGGCGTGGAGTTCATCAGGTCGCTGGTCAACAAGATCTGTGTGGTCCGTCGAATGTGGGACTCCAACAGACTGGTCGCCAGCCCGATGTCTCTTGCGATCGCTGCGTTCGCTATCGCGGTGTGCTCCTTGTGTATGTCGCGTTCTTCCCGCGCCGCCGGCCGAGCCCACCGCCGATAGATCTCGGCCGAGTCGTAGGGACCGCGGCGTAGTTCCATCAGCAGTGGGCTTCCGCAGCCGGATGCCAGCGCGAGGTGGAACCCCGCGTGGGCGTCGGACCAGGCATCGGACACCTCGACCTCGTGACCGGGCTCGTTCAGGGGCGTCCGGCCAAGCTGATAAAGGGCGGCGACGACGGAGGTCTCCCAGGCCAGGTCAGCGTGCTCGATGGCCCAGCGGAGCGCGAGACGCTCGACCTCGACCCGGACGTTTGTGAGATCCTCCAGGCCTTCACGGTCTAGCGGGACGACCGAGAAGCCGAGCTGGGGTTCGGAGCGGACAAGCCGTTGCTCGGACAGACGAGTCAGCGCCTCCCGAACGACGGAGAGGCTAACGCCGAACCGCTCGCACAAGGGACTGACCTTGAGTCGAGTGCCCGGTGGAATCCGCGTGGACATGATATCCGAGCGGATCGCCGCGTGGACCTCCAGCGAACGGGTCGCCCCCTGCTTAGTGCTTATCTCGCTCATGGTCACAGAATACTCGAATCGTCGATCAAAGTCGTGATCCCTAGCGAAACGCACAATATATCGATCGATGTGGAGCCAGGACCACCACGAGCCCACTCAGAGGTACCAAAAGGGTGCAAATCGGAGATCGGCCTCATGAGAATCGATTGAGCCGCCGCTGCACCCATAGGGTCGTCGTCGGCACCTGGCCATAGTCTGCTCGATTGAGGGTTGACACGGATCGTCGCTCCTCGTAGATTATCGATATTACACATGATGATCGATGGTGGAGCATGCGATACGTGACTTACCTTGCGAGCGATGGCGCCCGCGTCGGCTTGATCGACGACGGGCAGGTGGTCGATCTCGGATTCGACGGCACGATGGTCGAGTTCATCGCCGCCGGGGCGCCTCACGGGACCTACCGAGGACTGACCGAGTTCCCGCGACTCCTCACCCCGCTCCGTCCCCGATCGATGCGCGACTTCCTCCAATTCCGCGGACACCTGGACAACGCGCTCAAGCGGCTCGCACGCCCGATCCCAGACGCGTTCTGGACCGTCCCCGCCTACTACAAGGCGATGCCCGACACGGTCATCGGTCCCGGCGACACCATCCCGTGGCCCGCCTACACCGATCGGCTCGACCATGAACTCGAACTCGCCTGCGTGATCGGGGAACCCGGGCGCGACATACCCGCTTCGCAGGCACGCCGGCACATCTTCGGGTGGACGATCTGGAACGACGTCTCAGCTCGCGATGTCCAGGTGCGTGAACTCCCTCTCGGGCTGGGACCGTCAAAGGCGAAGGACTGGGATGGCTCCAACGTCCTCGGGCCCTGCCTGGTGACCGCGGACGAGATCGACGGTTTCGCCCTCGACCTCGCCGTTCGGGTCAACGGCGTGCAGTGGGGCGCCGACAACTCCGCCAACATGCAGCACGGATTCGACGAACTGATCGCCTACGCGTCCCAGGATCAGATGCTGCGACCAGGAGAACTGCTCGGCTCCGGTACCGCCGCGGGCGGGTCCGGCCTCGAACTCGACCGTTGGATTCAGCCCGGCGACGTGCTGGAACTCGAAGTTGAAGGAATCGGAATCCTGACCAACCCGGTCGGGTCGAAAATGAAGGCGAGCACCTGATGTCCTTTGTCGTGACAGCGCTGTGGACAGCGAAAACCGGCAACGAGGAGGCCGTCGCCGCGGCCGTCGCGAAGCTGGTCGAGCCATCGAGGAGCGAGCCGGGGATCATCCTCTACCAGCCGCACCGAGACGACGAGGATCCTCGTCGCTTCTTCTTCTACGAACAATATGAGGACCGGACCGCATACGAGGCGCACGGATCGTCGGACCACTTTAAGAAGTGGGGCTTCGGCGAGGCGATCCCGCTGCTGGAATCACGCGAGCGCTGGTTCTATGAGACATGGGAGCCCACGGACCAGGCCAAGGCCTGACGATGCGGATCAGCACCATCAACCCAACGACCGGTGAAGCGTTCGCCGCCTACGAGACCGACTCGCCCAGCGAGGTGGATCGGAAACTGGCCGCGGCGGTCACGGCGTTCGCCGCCAACCGGCAAACCAGCTTCGAGGAACGGGGTCGATGGCTCCTGCGGGTCGCCGACCTGCTTGGGGAACGCGCGGACGCCTTGGCGGAACTCGCAACTCGTGAGATGGGCAAGACGCTGGCCGCCGGCCGGGCCGAGGTCCTTAAGTGCGCGCTCGGGTGCCGCTATTACGCCGAGCACGGCGCCGAGTTCCTCGCCGACGAGCCGGCCGACGGCCCCGCGGTCGAGGCCTCCCGTGCCCGCGTTCGGTGGGAACCCCTCGGCGCGGTTCTCGCGGTGATGCCCTGGAACTACCCGTTCTGGCAGGTTCTTCGCTTTGTCGCCCCGACCGTCATGGCCGGAAACGTCGCCGTGCTCAAGCATGCCTCCAACGTCTCCGGGTGCGCTCTAGCCCTGCAAAGCCTCTTCGCCGACGCCGGCGTCCCGGAGGGCACCTTCCAGTGCGTGATCGTGGCGTCCGGCGACGTTGCGGGAATCATCGCCGACCCGAGGATCGCCGCGGTGACACTGACTGGCAGCGAAGGCGCCGGGAAGGCCGTCGCGTCCGCCGCTGGTTCGTCGTTGAAGAAGGCTGTCCTGGAACTCGGCGGCAGCGACCCGTTCGTCGTCCTGCCGTCCGCCGATGTCGCCGCAGCCGCGCGGGTCGGGGTGAAGTCGCGGTTCCAGAACGCGGGTCAGAGCTGCATCGCCGCCAAACGTTTCGTCGTGCACAGCGCTTGCCTCGACGAGTTCACGGCGGCCTTCGTCGAGCACGCAAGGGCGCTGCTTGTCGGAGACCCCACCGACGCCGCCACCGACATGGGGCCTCTCGCGACCGCCTCCGGACTCGACGACATCCGGGCACTCGTCGAGGACGCCGTCGTCCATGGTGCGCACGTCGCCTGCGGCGGCGCCGCCTTGGAGGGTCCCGGCTGGTACTTCCAACCAACCGTGCTCACTGGTGTGACTCCCGAGATGCGGATTTACCGCGAAGAGGCGTTCGGGCCAGTCGCGACGATCATCGAGGTGGACAGCCTCAACGAGGCGCTCGCCGTGGCGAACGACACCGAGTTCGGGCTGAGCGCGAACGCATGGACCAACGACGCGGCCGAGATTCAGGCACTGACCGAACGCCTTGAGGCGGGCGCCGTGTTCGTCAATGGCATGACCGCCTCGTACCCGCCGCTGCCGTTCGGTGGCATCAAGTCCTCCGGATACGGCCGCGAACTGGCCTCGTTCGGGATGCGCGAGTTCTGCAACGCCAAGACGATCTGGGAAGCGTGAGGAGAGCCCGTGCCCACAACCATCATCACCGGGGGAACCGGCGGCATCGGCGCAGCTACCGCCGCGAAACTCCTCGAGTTGTCTCCCGACAGGCATGTCGCTCTGGTCGACCTGAAGCGGGGCGACGAGCTTCCCGAACCGGTCGTCAGGTTCGCTGACCGCGCCATGTCGTTCGCCTGCGACGTGTCCGACGCCGATCAGGTCAGCGCCACCGCGGGGGCCATCGCCGCGGCGCTCCCATCCGTGGACTCACTGGTCAACGGCGCAGGGATAGTCCACAATGAGGCCAGCATCGACGTGCCGATAGAGAAATTCCGCAAGATGATCGCCGTCCATGTGGACGGAACCCTGTTGTGGAGTCAAGCGTTCGCTCGACAGCTGGACGGTGCGCCCGGCTCCATCGTGAACATCGGATCCATCGCCGGCCAGTTCGGTCATCCGCGGCGGGCCGCGTACGGGGTGGCGAAGGCCTCCATCCACTCGTTGACCAAGACGCTCGCGGTGGAGTGGGCACCGCTGAGCATTCGAGTCAACGCGGTGGCGCCTGGCTACATCGAGACGCCGATGATGCAGGAGGTCGCCAGGCTAGGACTGGTCGACACCGCCCTGTCGGCCGGCTGGGCGGCGATGAAGCGGCTCGGCACCCCCGACGAGGTCGCCGCGGCGATCGCCTTCCTGTTGAGCGAAGGCGCCAGTTTCGTCACCGGACACGTCCTCAACGTGGACGGCGGCTTCGCGGTACTGAAGGCGGAGTGACGTGGCCACCATAATCACGGTCGCCCCCACCGGGCCCATTGCCTCGAAGGCCGACAACTTCTCCCTTCCCACCCAGCCGGATGAGATAGCCGCCGCGGTCGCCGCCGCCTACGCAGAAGGCGCCGCGATCGCACACTTGCACTTCCGGGATCGAGCGGACCGGCCCACCGCGGATCTGGACGTGGCGCGCCGTACGGTCGCGCTGATCAAGGAACGTTGCCCCATCCTCATTCAGCTCTCCACCGGCGTCGGTCTGGACGTCCCCTACGAGCAGCGGGCCGCCCTCGTCGAACTGCAACCCGAGATGGCGACCCTGAACCCGTGCTCGATGAGCTTCGGCGGGGGGGAGTTCCGCAATCCACCGGCAGGGGTCGAAGTGCTGGCGCGCCGGATGCGCGAACTCGGCATCAAGCCGGAGTTGGAGATCTACGACTCCGGCCACCTCGACGCATGCCTGCGACTACGGGACAAGGGCCTCCTGGAAGAACCGTTGCAGTTCAGCCTCGTTCTCGGCGTCGCCGGCGGCATGGCGGCCACCGCCGCCAACCTCTTCGCCATGCACTCGCGCCTCCCAGTCGACTCCATCTGGCAGGTCATCGCCATCGGACGCGAGAACCTCCCGCTGACTGCGATCGGCCTCGCTCTCGGGGGCAACGCCCGCGCGGGCCTGGAGGACACGCTGTACCTGCGCAAAGGCGAGCTGGCGAGCGGCAGCAGCCCGCTGGTCCGTCGTGTCGCCCATCTGATCACCGCCTTGGACGGGCACGTGGCGACCGTCCCTGAAGCCCGGGAACGCCTTCTCGCAGGGAGGCAAAATCGATTAGATTAAAGATAGTACTAGCAAAGGCTAATGGAATGTTAGAATGTTGTCAGCCGCCGACGCGACCCGTGAGGAGAGAAACCGATGTCCGAGCCGAAGATGCCTTGGGACCAGCTCATCAAAGACGGCAAGGACCGGGGGTTCCTGATCAAGCGCCTGTACGCGGTGAACACCGTCCCCTCCAACGGACTGGGACCCGTGCTCGCCGTTCTGGACGAGCACGCTGCCTACCAGGTGCACCTCGAGAAATTGGCGTGATGTGGGCGGCGGGCCCGTTCGCCAACGACGCCGAAGACGGCTGGGACGGCGAAGGGTTCTTCGTCTACCGCGCCGACTCGAAGGAAGAGGCGATCAAGTACGCAGAGGCCGACCCTATGCACAGCAGCGGGGCACGCACGTTCCGCGTCCGCACCTGGCTACTGAACGAGGGCTCGTTCCGCGTCCAGATCGACTACTCCACAGCAAGGTAAAGATCCTCTGAGGCTCTCCCGCACGGGTCGAACGGCCGCCGACGGACACCGTAGGCCCTTCTTCACGCTCGAAGTCGAACCCTGACCAGATCACGTATTCAAAGAAGGGAAGTCTGCGGTATGCGTATCGCCAACCTCGACGGCCGGCTCGTGCTCAAGTTCCCGGACGGCGCCGCCGACGTGGAGAAAGCCAGCGACGGCCGGTTCACCGCAGACCCACAGGCCGTGTTCGCCCGCTGGGACGAGTTCACCAGCTGGGCCGACACCCTCCAGGCTCCACTCGTCGAGCCTTTCGACCCTGGCCTGCTCAAAGCGCCTGCCCCATGCCCCTCGCAGGTCTTCGCGATCGGGTTGAACTACGCCGACCACGCCGGCGAGAGCAGCATGCCCCTACCGCCTGAACCGTCCGTGTTCACCAAATTCCAAACCTCGATCGCCGGCCCGAACGACGAGGTGAAACTCCCGACCGCGACGGTGGACTGGGAAGCGGAGCTGGTCGTCGTCATCGGCCGCCGCGCCGTCAACGTCGACTCGGCGCATGCGTGGGACCACATCGCCGGCCTCACAGTCGGACAGGATCTGTCCGAACGAACCCGCCAGCTAGTCGGCACCCCGCCTCAGTTCAGCATCGGCAAGTCATTCCCGGGTTTCGCGCCCATCGGGCCCGAGATCGTCACGGTCGACGAACTGACCGATCGTGACGACCTCGAAATCGGATGCAGCATCAACGGCGAGACCGTACAACGCGGTCGCACCGGAGACCTCATCTTCTCCGTCGCCACCCTCGTCGAACGGCTCTCCGCGATCCTTCCGCTGAACCCCGGCGACATCATCTTCACCGGTACTCCGTCCGGCGTAGGCCACGCCCGGTCGCCGAAGCGTTACCTCGCGCCAGGCGATGTCCTGGAGACCTGGATCTCCGACGTTGGCCGTCTTCGCAACACCTTCGTCGAAGGTACGCGACACGTATCGAACACAATCTGAGCGGCTCGGAAAGGGAACAGCCCATGCCTCTTCACAACCTGAACTCCGTCACCATCGGAGTACCCGACGTCAAGGCCGTGCGCAGCTACTATGAAGACTTCGGACTCACCGGCGAAGACGGCGGCTGGATGTCGACCGCCGACGGCGGCAACCAACTCCGGCTGATGTCAGCCCCGCGCCGACAGCTGCTACAGATGGAGATCGGCGTCGACGACCCCGACGACATCGCCCGCATCGCCGCTCAACTCCGGGGCATCGACATCGCCGTCCCCAACGTGGCCGAGAACTCGGTGACAGCTGTCGAACCGGTCACCGGAGTACAGGTCACAGCGCAGGTCACCCGACGACCGGTCCAGCGCCCGTCCCCGCAAGTCGCGTACAACGAGCCGGGACGTATCAAGCGGTCTGAAGCCCGCGCCCCCGGCATCCTGCGCCAGGGCAAGGTACGGCCCCGCAAACTCGGTCACGTCGTGATCGGCTCCACCGACCAGGACACCTCCCAGAGGTTCTTCACCGACGGGTTCGGGTTGAAGGTCTCCGACCAGGTCCGTGACGCCGCCGCGTTCATGAGGTGCTCGTCCGACCATCACAACGTCCTGGTCCAGAAGGCCCCGATCAACTTCCTCCACCACACCTCCTGGCAGGTCGACGACATCGACGAGATCGGGCGAGGCGCGACGGCGATGCTCGAAGGCAACCCCGAACGCCATGCATGGGGTCTAGGACGCCACTTCATCGGCTCAAACTTCTTCTGGTACCTCAGAGACCCGGCCGGGACGTTCTCCGAGTACTACTCCGACCTCGACTGCATCGTCGACGACGAGCTGTGGACCCCGCGCGTTTGGGAAGAGGACAAGAGCCTCTACAGCTGGGGACCGCCTCCTCCGCCGTCGTTCGTCAACCCGGAGGACCTCGCCGCCCACATGACCGGAGCCCACATTGTCGCCGGCTGAACCCACCTGCGCCGGAGCGGGCCTCACCGGGGTTCCGAAGCGATGACCCCCGACTCGGCAGGTCGCGACGATTACGACGTGATCGTCGTGGGAGCCGGCACCACCGGGCTCGTCCTCGCCCGACTGCTCATCATGCAGGACGTCCGAATAGCGGTCATCGACCCCAACAGGATCGTCTGCCAACACCCTCGCGCCTCGCACATCGACGACGAATGCATGCGGATCGTCCAGACCATCGGACTCGCCGACCACGAGCCGGACTACCTGGTCATGTCCGGTGTCGAGGTGTGGGACGACAGCGACCGTCTACTGATGAGCTGGGACATGATAGCCGGTCAAACCGATCAAGGTTGGCAGTCCGACTACCAGTTCTTCCAACCGGACTTCGAGGCGATACTGCGAGGCAAGCTCGCACAGACCAAGCTCGCAGACCTATGGCTCGGTTGGCAGGTCACCGATCTGGAGCAGGCGAGCGAGCACGTGTCCCTCACCGTGCAGAACCGTGCCTCCGGTGCATCCCGGGTCGTGCGCGGCAGCTACGTGGTCGGTTGCGACGGGTCTCGCTCCGTCGTGCGTCAGCACGTCATGCGGGAGCTGGAGGACTTCCACGGCACGAAGCGGTCGGTGATCATCGACGTACAGAAGTTCACGTCGATGATCTCGCTGCCGGCAGCCGCCACGTACATGAAGGCCGGTCCTCGGCCGTTCACGCACCAGCCCACCCTCGGGGACATCTCGCGCTTTCAGTTCATGCTGATCGGCGACGAGGACGTCGAGAGCTTCGAAGACCCCGAGATTGTGTACATGCTGCTTGAGCCCTACCTGGCCCCAGACTCCTATCGCATCATGCGCACCGATGTCTACGAATGGCACTCGCACCTCGTACACGGCTGGCGATCCGGCCGCGTGCTCATCGCCGGCGACGCTGCGCATCTGATGCCGCCAGCATTAGGGCAAGGCATGTGCTCCGGGATGCGTGACGCCGCGAACCTCGGCTGGAAGCTCGCCGCGGTCGTGTCCGGAGCCGGAGCCGAGTCTCTGCTGGACAGTTACGAGGAGGAGCGGCTGCCGCACGTCGAGGCGATGATCATCGAGTCAACCCGCCAGGCCAACCTCATCGCGGCCGCCGGACGGGGAAAACCGGTCGCGGCCACCGGCACGATCGACCGGTCCCGCGGCACACTCGCACGGCAGATCGGTCTGGACAGCGTCGGCTACCCACTGGCCGGTCACCTCTCCCCACAACCCTGCGCTGACGACGGAACCCGCCTCGACGACCTCGTCGGATACAGGTTCGCCGTCGTCGGCCAACGTGCCACGATCGGTGCCGTGAGTGAAGACACGCGACAGGCCTGGCGCGACCTCGGCGCGGTCGTCGTCCCTGATTTCGCTGCCCCGGCATGCCGTGGCTCGTCGACGCTCCGGCGGACGCCGCACTCATCCGCCCGGACCGCTACTTCTTCGCCGCAACACATGGCCCGGAGCAGCTTGCGCAAGCAACCGCGCTGTTACGGACCCAACTCCGAAAGCAGAAGGAAACGGTATGAGCGTTTATAGCGACGGTTTGACCTGGGGCGAAGGCCCCCGCTGGAAAGACGGGGCGTTGTGGGTCTCAGACACTCAAAAGGGCGGGATCTGGACGGATAGCAGAGGTCCCTGGACCTTCACGCCACTGGCCGCGCAGTCGAACGGCCTGTGGTTCCTTCCCGATGGCCGCCTGGTCGGCGCCATCATGCGTGAAAACAGAGTCGGGCTGTGGGACGAAACCGACTTCAGGTCCTACGCCGACCTGTCCGCGGTCGCCGTGGGACCCCTCGGAGATATGGTCGGCGACCGCCACGGTGGTCTCTATATCGACGATGTCGGTTACGCCGCCCACCTCGGTGAACAGCCACGGCCAGGCCGTCTGATCTACGTCACTCCAGACGGGCAGGCGACGGTTGCGGCAGCGGAGGTCGAGTTCCCCAACGGGCTGGCGATCATCGACGACGGCCGAACCCTTGTCGTCGCCGAAACCTGGGTTCAACGTCTGACCGCCTTCACGATCGGCGATGACGGACAGCTCACCGACAAGCGGCTGTTCGCCGACCTCGCCGCAATCGTGCATCCCGAAGCACGCCCGGACGGGATCTGCGCCGCCCCGCACGGTGTGTGGGTCTGCACGCTCACAGCCCACGCGGTAGCCCTCATAGACGCGTCCGGTCAGCTAGCCCAGATCAGCACCGGTGACGGGTACCCGATCGCGTGCTGCCTCGACGCGGCCGGGCGGTTGCTTGTCACCGTGGCCGAAAGCGGCGGCATCCCTTTCATGGAGGCAATCGCCAACAAGACCGTGAGGACTCACGTCGAGGTCTACGAGCCCACCGCCGCCGACTGAGGAGAACGATATGACGATCGTCGGTGACGGAGACCTGCCCGAGCCCCCAGCAGACGCGCGCACCCTCGAAGACCTCATGCAGAATCTGCGCGGTGTGCAGCTTTACATGATCCGAATGGACATGCCGCATCCCGTGGACTCGCCGATGGACTACCTAGCCCCTCACCTTCGGGAACACATCCTCTGGCTCGAGACGCAGGAGAAGAACGGTGCCCTGTTCCTGTCCGGCGCCAACGCCGCTGGCGACCAATGGGACGGCAGCGGCACCGCCATCATCAGGGCGCCGTCCCTGACCACCGCGGTGACCATCGCCGAAACAGAACCGTTCCATCGCGAAGGTCTCCGCGCGAACACCGTGCACGGCTGGCTGCTCAACGAGGGAACCCTCCAACTCACCATCAGCCTGTTCACCGACAAGTTCAGCCTCGACTGATGGGACAGCCATCGGCAAGGAGACCCACGTGTCCCGTCCAACTCTTCAGGTGATCCTCGCCAGCACCCGCCCCGGCCGCATCGGGAAACCCGTCGCCGACTGGTTCGTGCTAAGAGCAGGAAAACTCGGCCTGTTCGACGTCGAACTCGTCAACCTCCCCATTTTTTAACGAACCAAAACATCCGCGTCTCGGTGACTACCAACACGACACACACGGGCGTGGAGCCGCACCATCCAACGCGGCGACGCGTTCGTGTTCGTCACACCCGAGTACAACCACCGCTTTAACGCCGTTCTGAAGAACGCCATCGACTACCTGAACGGGCATTCAAACCCGCTGGCATCGTCAGTCACGGCACTGGATCGGCGCTCACCCACTGAGCGGGAGGCCTCGATCACCATCAGGAAGGGGCCGTGTCAGTCCCGGGTTACCGCGCTTGATCGAGAAGAGCCCCCGCACCGTCGTTCACGTCGTACGTGCGGGACTCACAATGAGTCAACCGCGATAATCGATGGAAAGTTTATCATCGATTATCTTGACAATCAACTGACGAAGTATAGATTCAGTCAAGCACGCGTCGCGTCGCCACGTCCGCCGTCGCGGGAACGGGGTCAGGATGTGGCTGCGCCGCCTAGAACGCCAAAGTGCACCCTGAAGGAGATGCGGCAGATGAGAATCGCACCGAAGGAGCCCATCCAGTCGACGGCCGAACGAGTGGAAGCCGGAAGCGAAGTCGTGATCGTCGGCGCCGGGCCAACTGGGTTGACGCTGGCGTATCTGCTTGCCCGCAAGGGTGTGCGGGTCGCCGTGGTCGACCCTAACCGCGTCGTGTGTTCCTATCCGCGGGCAACGCACCTCGATGACGAGACGATGCGCACCCTGCAGATGCTCGGTCTCGCTGACACCGAACACGCGTTCCTCTGCATGGAGGGGATGGCCTACCTCGACCAGGACGGCGTCCCATTTGTGGAGATGCTCATGCCGTCGCATGTCTCCGATCAGGGATGGCGCACCGACTACCAGTTCTTCCAGCCCGACTTCGAGGCCCGTACTCGTGGAGCCCTCAGCACCGATGACAACGTCGCGCTCTGGCTCGGCTGGCAGGTGACCGCGCTGGCTCAGGACGACGACGACGCTCACGTCACCGTGACCGACCGGGTCACCGGCGAGACGAGGACGTTGCGTGCGGCCTATGTCGTCGGCTGTGACGGGGCCGGGTCGTTCGTACGACGCACCATGAACCCCGACATCGAGGATCTGCACGGCACGCAGCGATCCCTGATCATCGACATCCACGCATACAAGCGCCCGCGAGGGCTGACAAACAGCAGCGGGTTCGTGCGTTACGAGAACGGTGACCCGATCACCTATGTGCCGATCCAGAAGCCGATGCACCGCTTCGAGTACATGCTCGCGACGCACGAGAGCAAGCACGACGCGGAGAACCCGCAGTCGGTCTACCGCCGTCTCACGCGTTGGCTCGATCCCGCCGACTACCGGATCCTGCGCAGCGACGTCTACGAATGGCACGCCTACCTGGTCGAGCAGTGGCGCTCGGATCGCTTCTTTCTTGCTGGCGACGCGGCCCATGAAATGCCGCCCATGCTCGGACAGGGCATGTGCTCGGGCATCCGCGATGCCGTGAACCTCGCCTGGAAGCTCGCCGCCGTCGTGTCCGGCACTGCCGAGGATGCTCTGCTCGACACGTACCAGAGTGAACGGTTACCGGCTGTGCGACCCTACATCGTGGAGTCGGCGAAGATCGCGAACGTGATCGACGGATTCCGGGCCAGCGACCACCGCCCGGAACGCAGCGCGCCCCATCTCGGCGGTCAGTTCCGCCCGCCCATCGGTCCCGGCGTGTACAGCGACGCGGTTTCCTCCGGGGGCCGGTTGGCTCCGCAGCCGCGCACTCCAAAGGGCGTGCTGTTGGACGACGCGGTCGGCTACAACTTCACCGTCGTCGGTGCAAAGGCCACGATCGCGAACGTCTGCGAGCGGACCCGGGAAATCTGGCGGCAGCGGGGCGTCGCCGTTCTCGACGACACCCACCCCGACTTCGCCGCATGGCTGACCGAGTTCGGCGCCGACGTCGCACTCATCCGCCCGGATCGATACGTGTACGCCACTGCGGCGGGAAGCGCGGAACTGGACCGGATCACCGACAGGCTCGCTGCGCACGTTCCCACCGTAATTGCAGGCGTTCCCGCCGCAATCTGACCCGTAGGACCCTGCCGGCGCGCGCCGTCCCGACGCTGGGGCCCGCCGGCTCACTTCGCAAAGGAGACACCATGTATCTGGGCATAGACGGTCGGACTGCGCTCGTGAGCGGTGCGAGCCAAGGACTCGGTCGGGCGATCGCATTCGCGCTGGCCGAAGAGGGCGTCAATCTGACTCTTGTAGCCCGGCGCCCTGACGTGCTGGAGGGGACAGCGGCCGAGATTCGAACCCGGACGGGCACGTCCGTGACGGCGGTGCCCTCCGACATCGCCACGGTGGACGGGCGCGCTCGGGCGCTCGAGGCATGCCCGCAGCCCGACATCCTGATCAACAACTCCGGCGGCGGACCGATGGGCGACTTCCGCGGATTCAGCCATGATGAATGGCTGCACGTCATCGACGCCGTGATGCTCTCACCCATCGAGATGATCAAAGCGACAATCGACTCGATGATCAAGAATCGTTTCGGCCGGATCATCAACATCACCACGATGGGTATGCGGGTGCCCAACACCCTGCATCAGCTCTGCAACGGCGCCCGAGGTGGTCTCACCGCCTTCGTCTCGACGATCGCGAACGAGCACAGCCAGCACAACGTGACCATCAACAACGTGCTGCCGGGACCGTTCGCCACCGACCGGATGAGGGTGACCAGCGAGTTCCTGGCGAAGAAGACTGGTCGCCCGGTCGAAGGGGAGTACGAGAGGCGCGTGCAGGAACATCCCGCCCATCGCTTCGGTCGACCGGAGGAGCTCGGGGCAACGTGCGCCTTCTTGTGCAGCACGCACGCGGGCTACTTCACTGGACAGAACGTCCTGATCGACGGAGGACTGGCCAAGACGACGTTCTGAAGCCGAGAACGTCATGAACCTATGCAGCCGTGAGCTCTCGATCAGCCGTCCGGACACCGCCGGCCGCGTCGTACGAGCGCTTGCGGTGCCCCAGGGCTACGTGCTGACTCAGGCAGGCACGCTCACGGTGATGGTGGGCGGCATGGATACCCCCGGGGTTATGGCTTATCTGCCTGTTCGTCATCGGTGCCGGATCCGCCTCCTGCGCCGCCGCGGTGTCGACGCTCGTGCTCTCGGATCGGCGCCCGAGGTCGCCGCAGTCCTCGACCCTCTTCGTGCCGGCGCCGGCCGTGAACCTCACACCCGTCATCGTCATCCCCGCCGCGGCGGCGTGCGGAGCGTGGATCACGCCGCGAGCGCTCGGGTTCTTTGTCGCGGGCGCGGCGGCAGCAGGTTTCAAATCACCGTATTCAGCCTGCTGGCTGGGCTGACCGCTCGCCATGCGGCGGGAGCCTCGCCCGACAAGTTCCGTAGCACGGTCGTCATAAAAACTAATAAAAACTGAAATATCGATACTCTTGACCGACGTCGATTTATTTCCTATGCTCGGCCACGTTAGAGACCGGCGACACATCCCGGTCATCTCACGCGCAGGCCAGGATGGTCACGCGCTCGAACTCGGGAGAGTCCATGTCGAAACGCACCGGCAAAGCCGTCGCTGTGACGAGTGCGGCTGCCGCGTTGATCGCGATCGCTGGATGCAGTTCCAGCGGAAGTGGGTCTGGCGGCAGCACCCCGGCACCGGGGGGCTCGACGATCGCCTTCGCGGCTGACATCTCCGCCGCGAAGGCGCTGCTCGCCGAATACACCGGCAAGGTCAGCGCCTTCCCCGTTGACGCGCCGCTGACGAAGCCGCTCCCGTCCTCGGCGAGCCTGGTCTACCTGCAGTGTGCGTCGCCGGTGTGCGCAATCGCCGGGAACATCGTCGCGGCCGCAGCGACGACGATGGGCATCAAATACAGCAAGATCGACGCGGGTCCGTCCGTAACCACCCAGCAGGCCGCAATGGATACCATCGCGACGTTGAAGCCCACCGCGTTGATGATTGGCGGGCTCGACCCGACCGGCATCGGGCCGCAGCTTCGCAATCTGATCGCCTCGGGCGTCACCGTCGGAACCGTTGGCATACAGAACACGGCACAGTACGGCGTGCAAGCCCCGTTCAACACCGGCGCGGCCAACACGAAGGAAGGTGCCATCCTCGCAGCGTGGGCGGTGTTGAAGAACGGTCAGAACACGAACTCGGTGATCTACGAGACGCCTGAACTGAGCTTCTCGCCGGTGGTCGTCGAGGGCTATCTGGCCGAAATGAAGGCGCTCTGCCCGTCCTGCAAGGTCCGCAAGGTCGACATCCCGTTGGCGAGTGTCGGCACCAACGCCAGCAGCCGCATTGTTTCCGACTTGCAACGCAACCCGGACACCAAGACGGCGGTCTTCTCCGATCTCGACGACGAGACTGGTCTGCCTGCAGCGTTGAAGACCGCGGGCATCAAGGTACAGACCGCCGGACTCAGCCCGTCCCCCTCAGGCCTGCAGGACATCAAGGACGGAAACTTGGACGCGGCCCTTGCGGTCGATCTGCCGGTCCTGTTCTGGACCGACCTCGACATGATCGCCCGAGTGGCCGGCGGACAGTTGGCCACCGCAGCCGAAAAGGCGGGCATCCCGTCAGGCCAGCTGCTGGAGAAGGCGGACATCACCTTCGACCCCAGCCACGGCTTCTCCGGCTACCCCGACTACATGCAGCGCTTCGCGAAGTACTGGAAGCGCTGACCGACCCGTGAGTCAGCGGCTGTTATCCGTGGCAGGTCTGTCGAAGTCATTCCCTGGAATGCTCGCCCTCGACAACGTGACGCTCGACGTCTCCGCCGGCGAAATCGTCGCCGTACTGGGGCAAAACGGGTCGGGCAAATCGACGCTGGTCAAGGTCTTGGCTGGCATCTACACACCTGACGCGGGCGCTGACATTGCGGTCTACGACCCAGCAGGTCAGCTGCTATCCGCCTCGGAAACCGACGTGTCGCTGCATTTCATCCACCAAGACCTCGGCCTCGTCCCCTCACTGTCCACGGTTGAAAACCTCGACCTGGGACGTCGGCTCACCCGCCGGGACGCGCTACCACACAACCGGAAGCGAGAACGAACAGAGGCCGAGCTACTGGTGGCTCGCTTCGGCGGCGACTTCAACGTCAACGCACCGCTGCGAATGCTTACCCCGTCCGAGCGGACCACTGTAGCCATCGCACGCGCGCTGTCCGGATGGCATCACCCGCACCAGCTGCTCGTCCTTGACGAGCCCACCGCGGCGCTGCACGGACGGGAGGTCGATCGGCTGTTCGTAGCAGTTAAGCGCGTTGCTGCGGAGGGAGCCGGTGTCCTGTTCATCTCGCACCGTCTTGACGAGGTGTTCGCGCTCGCAGACCGGGTCGTCGTCCTCCGCGACGGTCAAGTCATCGCGAAGCGTCGCATCGAGGAGCTCAACGAGAACAGTCTCATCACGATCATCGCTGGCCGCGAACTGGCATCACTGGAACGTGAGCCGGCAATCGTCGAAGGTGCGCTGCTCAGCGCGAGCGACCTCGCTGGTGGAACCGTGCAACGACTCGACCTGACGGCGTCGGCAGGCGAGGTTGTGGGAATCGCCGGGCTACTCGGCTCCGGTCGAGAGGACGCCGCCGAGCTGATCTTCGGAATGGCAGACCGCGAACGGGGCCAAGTCACCGTCGGCAACGTCACGCTCCGCCCCGGGCCGCGGTCAGCGATCAGCGCCGGCGTTGCCCTGGTTCCCGCCGATCGTGCAGCGCACGGGCTGCTTCCGGACTTGACCGTGCGCGAGAACCTGACACTCCCACGCCTACGACCGTTTCGCGGACGATCGGGCCGACTGGTCCGCAAGACCGAACGTTCCGAGGTAGCGCGTTGGATCGATCGATTCGACGTACGACCACGCCAGCCGGAGAAAGCCATCGGGCTGCTCAGCGGCGGCAACCAGCAGAAGATCATGCTCGCCCGTTGGCTGCGCAACGACCCCAAAGTCCTGTTGCTGGACGAGCCCACACAAGGCGTCGACGTCGGCGTCAAGGCGACCATCTACGAACTCGTCCGCGACCTCGCCAAGCAAGGACGGGCCGTCGTGGTGCTGTCGTCGGACGCGAAGGAACTCGCACTTGTGTGCGACCGAATCCTGGTCCTGTACGCCGGCTGCGTCGTCGCCGAACTCTCCGGCGATGCGATCACCGAAGCCGAGGTGCTGACCGCAAGCCTCGGACTGCCGTCCACCTTCAACGCCGACACCGTGCATAGGGAGAACCACCTTGTCTGACACGCGGGGTACCCCCGTGCTGGCTTCGCTGTCTCCGCGGAACATCAGCGCCGTCTACCTCTTCGTCATCATGTTCGTGGTCTTCTCGATTTGGGTTCCCGACACCTTCCTCACCGCGGGCGTGTGGCGTTCCATGCTCGACACCCAGTCGATCATCGTGCTCGCCGCCATCGCAGTGACGGTTCCGCTCGCCGCGGGGGTCATCAACCTCGCCGTGGGAGCCGAGATCGGGTTCGCTTCCATCGTGGTGGCCGCTCTCATCCGCCACTCCGGCTTGCCGCCGGGCGCCGCAGTACCGCTGACGATCGGCATCGGCGCCGCGGTCGGTGTCGTCAGCGGCCTGCTGGTCGTCGGAGCGAAGATCGACTCGCTCATCGCGACGCTTGGAATGAGTTCGGTTCTGGCCGCGCTCACCGCGTGGATCAGCGGCAGCCAACAGATCCTTGAGCTCGGTGCGGGTTTCTACAACCTTGCGACGAAACAGTTCTGGGGCGTCACCTTGACCACCTGGTTCACCCTGGCCGTCGCGCTCGTGACCTGGTACGTGCTGCAATCCACCGCAGTGGGTCGTCGCGTGTACGCGACAGGCGGAAACCGTCGGGCCGCGCAGTTCGCGGGCGTCCGCACGTCCGCCGTGATCGTCGCCGCCTTCGTCGCCTGCGGCGCCATCGCAGCGTTGGCTGGTGTCCTTCAGAGCGCTCGAACCGCGACGGGCGACCCGACCGTCGGTCCCGGTTATCTGCTACCGGCGTACGCCGCGGCGATGCTTGGTTCCACGCAGATCACTCGTGGCCGGTACAACGTGTGGGGTGCCGTCGTCGCGGTGTACGTGCTGGCCACCGGAATCAAGGGGTTGCAACTCGCAGGAGCGCCGTTGTGGATCCCGGATCTGTTCAACGGGGTCGCGCTGCTCGCCGCCGTCGCGGTCGGCGCTCGCCAGCGGATCAAGAAGGTTCGGACCAAGACTATGGCTCCCGCCGGGCATGAGACTAACCCGTCACCGTCGGACGCCGTGGTCTCGTCGAGCGTCTCCGAGAAGCCAACCAATGTCTGAGCCACGCCGGTCGCGTCAGCATATTGCGGGGGAGTCCGGTCGGAGCAGCCGACGCGGCCGGGTAGTCACAGCCAAGGTCAGATAGTCACAGCCTGACTGATGATCAAGCCAGGTCAGTGGATCTGACCCCGAAGCCCGGCCGACCACCGCTATCAACCACCGTGCCGCCCTGGGAGACCTCAGCCGCGGCGCCTACGAAAAGGAGAGCCCGACAATGTGCGAGGACTGTGGTTCTACCCCGTTGACCGACGCGGCGGAGAAGGCGGGGTTCTCCCGCCGCCGCCTGCTGGGTGCCGCCGGCGCCGCGGTCGCCTCCGCCGGCCTGGTGGCCGCGACGGGCTGCTCCGCCGCCGCGCCGACCGCCGGTCCGGCGCCGCGCCGGACCAGTCCCGGCCGCCGCTGGAACTCGTCCTGCTCGGCACCTTCAGCGGCCCACCGGTGGATCCCTACCGCAAGGGGACCGCGAGCGCGCTCGTCGTCGACGGCAGCACCTACGTGGTCGACTGTGGGCGCAGCTCGGTGACCCAGTACGTCGAGGCCGGGCTCCGACTGGACTCGCTGCGGTCGATTTTCATCACCCACCTGCACTCCGACCACGTCGCGGACTACTACAACTTCATCATGCTGAGCGCGCTGCCCAACCTCTCCGGCGACGCGATCAAGACGATCGACGTATACGGCCCGGGGCGCGCCGGCGGGCTGTCCCCCAAGTTCGGTGGCGGTCAAGCGGGCACCGTGAACACCACCAACCCGACCCCTGGGATCACCGACCTGACCAACTCGTGCACCGACGCGTTCGCCTACAGCACCAACGTGTTCCTGCGTGACACCGGGATGCGTGACCCCCGCAGGATCACCACCATCCACGACATCGTCGTTCCCGAGGTCGGGGCGTCGTACCAGAACACGGCCCCCGACATGGCCCCGTTCGTCGTCATGCAGGACGACAAGGTCAAGGTCACCGCCATCCTGGTTCCCCACGGTCCGGTGTTCCCGGCGTTCGCCTACCGCTTCGACACCGCCTACGGCTCGGTCACCTTCTCCGGGGACACCACCTACAGCACCGCCGTGCCCCGCCTAGCCGCGAACACCGACATCCTGGTGCATGAGGCGGAGAACCTCGAGGGCTACCAGGGCCCGCCCGCCCTCGCCGACCACCTGCGCAAGTCCCACACCGAGGTGCAGCGCGTCGGCGAGATCGCGCACGCAGCCAACGCCGGACAGCTCGTGCTCACCCACATCGCCGACCTGACCCACAACCCCATCCCCGTCCCGCAGTGGTGGCGGTGGGCGCAGCAGGGATACGGGCGGCGCGTCACCGTCGGCGGCGACCTGCAGCGCATCACGGTATGAGCGAGGTGATCGTGCGGAGCGCACCGGCCCCACCCGAACCCTGCGACGGCCTCAAGGGTCTGCCGGAGGTGGTGTCGCCGTGTGGCCGCAGACGATTGCAGACCTCATCACCTGATCCGCAACAACATTCCGGCTCACCGCCCGCCAATACTGGGCTCTCCGGCTGGTTCCGTGGGTCGTTAGGCGGCGTTGCGGCCAGGGAGCGGTGGGCAGCAGCCACCGAGGTTGAGCATGGCCAGTGCGATCATGGCGGGCGGGGGGCTTGAACCCGTAGGACATCCGGGGCAACAGCCGGAGCTTGGTGTTCGTGCTCAGGGGTATTCAGGTGACCGGACCTTCGCAGGTCAGGTCGCTCTCCATGGTCGGTCAGCTCTGGGCCGGTCCAGACTCGGTGGATGTCCGCCTGAGCCGGGCGGCTTGGGGGTGACCTTCTTCG
>JAABUU010003484.1_pt1 | contig 19930 bp, 20 predicted proteins | sample 5559301 | NCBI WGS metagenome assembly JAABUU01 (sample SAMN10711884, study PRJNA513360) | rock metagenome | isolation source: Antarctica rocks | place: Antarctica: Victoria Land, Richard Nunatak white | reverse complement strand
GGGTCTTCGGCATCCTCGTCAAAGAAGTCAAACTCGGTCTTGCCAATCCTGACAGCATCGCCCTGGCCTGCCCCGAGAGTGCGCAGCTTTGCAATGATACCTGTCTTCTCCAATGTCCTTTGCAGGCGAGTAACAGCGGCGTCATTGTCCAGGTTGGTCATGGAAATCAGCCGCTCAATGCCTTTGCCTTCCACGATATAAACGCCTTCGCTGTTGCGCGACGCCAGCCAGCGCCGATCCTGCCGCCGCCGGGTCATGGTGTCTACAGTGATGCGCAGGGTTTCCTCATCCACCAGGGGAGCGGGCAGAGGCAGCGTGCGCAGGCGCTCGGCCAGCGCAAAGACGAGCGGCTCCAGCCCTTGACGCGTAGCGGCGGAAACCGCAAACACAGTCCAGCCCTGCGCGGCCAGCTCCTGCGTCACCATCTCCACCAGCTCGGCATCTGCGACATCAATCTTGTTCAAGACAACAATCTGTGGCAGGTCGGCCAGACGGGCATCGTACTTTTCCAGTTCGCGGTTGATAACAGCGTAGTCGTCTAATGGCTCGCGCCCAGTCATCGGCGACATGTCAATCAGATGCGCCAGGAGCCGGGTGCGCTCCACATGGCGCAAAAACTGATGGCCCAGGCCTACGCCCTCGCTCGCGCCTTCAATCAGGCCTGGAATGTCAGCGACAACAAACGTATGCTCATCGTCCACCCGCACGACGCCGAGGTTCGGAACAAGCGTGGTGAAAGGGTAATCAGCAATCTTGGGCCGGGCCGCCGAAAGGGCAGCAATCAGCGTACTTTTGCCGGCATTGGGATAGCCAATCAGGCCCACATCCGCCAAAAGCTTTAGTTCCAGAGTTAGCTTGCGCTCTTCGCCCGGCTCGCCGTTCTCGGCATACTTGGGTGCTTGATGCGTGGAGGAAGAAAAGTGAGCATTGCCGCGTCCCCCTACCCCGCCGTGGGCAATCACGACGCGCTGCCCATGTTCGGTGATATCAAACACGGCCTGACCCGTAGCGGCATCGGTGACTGTCGTGCCAAGAGGCACTTTCATCACGATGTCTCCCGCGTTCTTGCCGTGCATGTCCTGGCTGGTGCCCATGCCGCCATTGGGGGCTTCGTAAAGGCGCTGATAGCGGAAGTCCAGCAGGGTAGACAAGTTGGAGTCGGCTTCCAGCACAACGTCGCCGCCGCGCCCGCCGTCCCCTCCATTGGGGCCGCCGAACGGAACATACTTCTCGCGGCGAAAAGCCACCGCGCCATTGCCGCCGTTGCCGGCCTTCACTTCAATCGTCACTTGATCAACAAACATAGGAAATTACGCTTTCGGCTCCACCATCTTGACCAAGCCAATGCTGCCGAAGAAGAGCAGGGTGAGGGGGATCGCTAGGGCAAGCATCGTGCCGGGATCGTTGGAAGGGGCGACCACCATGGCAACAGTAAACAAGCCCACGGAAATCTGACGCCAGTATTGCACCATAAGTGCCGAAGTAAGGATGCCTACTTTGCCTAAGAACATCAGCAGCACAGGAAGCTGAAAGACAAGCCCAAAGGCCAGCAGCATCTTGACGGCGAAGACAATATAGGTCAGGGGGTTTTGCAGCAAGGAAACGCCGGGCGGGACATAACTCAAAAACCAGCGCACCGCCATCGGCAGCACAAGGTAGGCACAGGAAACGCCCAGCCCAAACAGCACCACTGACATGGGAGCGACAAAGTACACGCCGCGCTTTTCCGAGGGCGTCAAGGCCGGGGCGATAAACCCCCATAGCTCCAATATGATCAGCGGGATGGCAAGCACCAGGCCGCCAATCGTCACGATTTGGAGCATTTGAAAGAAGCCGTCGGTGAAGTGGCTGTACACAAAGCCGCTGGCAGGCAGGCCCGGAGCCGTGGAGGGATGGGAGCCAAGACGCTTGACGGCATCATTGATAGGCGCCGCCAGCGCGGCATACACGGGCTTGTACAGAAAGTACATGACAGCCATGCCGATGATGCAGTAAATGGCGGCGCGGATAATCCGCGTGCGCAGCTCTGCCAGATGCTCAGTCAGCTCAGCTGTCTTCTCCTCCTGTCCCATATCGTCGGCTGTTTTTAGGCGCAGGGCCATGTATTCTTGTCCATCTTTCTCGTCGCAGCGTCAGCCTTGGGCAGTAATGTCTGTTACTTTCAGGTTGGTGGTTGTGCTTTGCGGCACAGCTTGGCCCTGATAACCACCTGACGCTTGGCCCGGATAACCGCCCTGCTGGCTCGGATAGGCTCCTGCGGAGGGAGTGGGAACATAGCCAGGCGAGGGAGTGGGAGCATAGCGAGTTGGACTGGGAACATAGGCAGACGGTTGTCCAGCTCCCTGTGGGAGCGGGGTATCCGAGTTGTCGGGTGAAGAATAGCCACCGCCCTGCCCGCCGTAGCCACCTGCGTTGCCGGTGGAAACTCCGGCAAAGCCTAAACTGGCAAGCTGGGTATTATCCACCGTCAGCGTTAGCGTGGTTTCGGTGCGGACGAGACGCCCTGAGTTGTAGGCGAAGTAAACAATGCGCTCGTAGTTCACCGTGGGGATTGTGACAGACCCATTATTGGTGGCTGAACCGCCAGAGGCGCTGCTTGCCCCATACGCGGCCCCAATGCTGGCAGACACAGCGCCAGTGGCGGGGGTAAATGTAATCGGGCCCGTATAAGTTTCGCGGATTTTGGCGGCAGGGTATCCGCTCTGCCACTCAAAGCCTTCCAGTCGACTTTCTGCGTTAACGGTGGCGGGCTTGATAGAGGCCCAATCCAAAGACACTTCCACAGGTGCCTGCCAGGTATCGCCGACAGCGACACGCCGCGCAGATAAAACAGGAATGGAAAACCCGTAATGGCTGCCCAAGCTGAGCGGAGCCATGCTGCCCAGGACGTTGCCGCGCGTGTCTACCGTGCGGTACTTGGACTTGATATTGTAAATGGCATCAATGGCCTGCGGCTGACCATGATTAATCAAAACGCCGCCGGGCAGAATACGGTCGCGGATCAGAAAGTCGCCGCCGGTGGTGTCTTCCACCGTGCGCGTGAAGCGAAGGATGGAAGATTGCAGCGTTTGGTTTGCTCCCGTGGCCCCGTCGGCGACCGTGTCGGCTTCGGTGCGGCGCGAGTAGCGCTGCTGAAGGTCGGGATTCCAGCGGTAGGCGAGCTTGATACCCTGGGAGGGCACATTGATTTTGTTCGCCACCTTGACATTGATCGTCTGCTCGCCGAGGCTTTTCCCGGACGTGTTGTACAGCTTGACAGTCAAGGTGTGCGGGCCATCGGCGACAAACTGCTGCGTGTTCGGGTCCTCGGGCGTGATATAGGACGCTTTGGTATCCCAGTCGTAGACCGCCTCATGCTTGCTGGCGGGCAGGACGCGGGCAGTGCGGAACTTGCCGTCAATGGTGATGCCGACATAGCCGTCAGCAGGCAGGTCGCCGGGGGCAATTCGCACCGGGACGGTTTCACGCACAATCGCACCGTTGATGGGACGCAGGACATGCAGTGTCTGCGCGTGCGCCTGCACGGCAGGCCAAGCCAGCGCCGCCAGCGCAGCGACGCGAACCAAAGCAGATTTGCTCCTTGTAGGGACACCCATGTCTTACGCTCCTTCGTTCTGCTGCATGGCAGCCTCAATTACTTGCTGCGCACGGGCAGCATCCCCGGCAGATACCAGTAGGTCGGCCCAGCGCGCCTCAGACACGCTGAAGACCGAGCCGTAGGCAGGCGTGGCGACTTCGCGAAAGATGACCGCAATGCCTTCCGACTCCAGCACACCCCGGACAATGTTTGCCTCGGACTCGGTGCGCACCGACAAAACAGACACCAGCGGGACAGTTTCTTCCTCGCCCGTCAGCCCCGTTTCAGACACGCCGTCAAAAGGCGTGACAGGGATTTGCCATTCTTCCAACTCCTGCTCGGCTTGGGCAAGAAACGATGGGTTGGTGCGGGCCACATAATCGTCAACGTCGGCGACAACGGCATCCGCTTCTCGTTCTTCAGGCGTGGCATTGGCTCTCGCCTGCTCAGCGTGGCCTTGAAAGTCCGGCATAGTTTGCGTTTCCTTTTTAACAACCGCTTTGGGCGCGTGTTTTGTTCCCTGGTCAGGACCCATTTATTCTTTGCCGCTTGGCGTCCACGATTCAGCGTGCGCACGCTGCCGGTAAAAGTCGCATTCGGCCTGCACGGGGCAGAGTTGGCACGCGGGACGGCGCGAATGGCAGACGCGGCGGCCATGTTCTATCAGATGCACATGGAACGAGTAGACCTGAGCGGCTTCCAGCAAAGGAGGCAGCAGGTCATGCGCCTGGTCCGGCGTGGCTTTCGTGCCAATCAAGCCTAATCTTTGCGAAACCCGATGCACATGCGTATCTACGGGCAGCACGGCACGCCCTAAATGAAACATCAAGACACAGGCCGCTGTCTTGGGGCCGACACCGGGAAACGAGCGCAGATACTCGCCGATCTCGCCGTCAGTCCACGCGGCGATGTGATCCAGGTCTGTCTGCCCGTTGCGCTCATACACTTCGTGCAGAATATGCTGAATGCGCGGCGCTTTGGTGTCCGCCAGCCCGCCCGGACGAATTGCGTCGGCAACGGCAGTGACAGACGCTTGCCGCACCGATTCCCAGCCGTCCGGGAACGCTTTTTTGAGCGATTGGTACGCTCGGCCTGCGTTGATGTCACTGGTATTCTGCGAAAGGATCGTGGCGACAAGCGCCCCCAAAACGTCTTCCGCGTATTGCTCGCTTTGCCAGACGCGCACGCCGTAAGCCGCCGTCATTTGCTCTTCAATGCGCACCGTTTTTTGCTTCAGCCGCGCCTGCAAAACATCCTGCCCAGGAATGATGGTGTTATGCACAGGGTTGATTATATCACATCGGCGCTCGCTTGACAATCCCGCGCCCGCGCTGCCGGGTACAATCAGCCCATGAGCGATACCGGCCCCGTATGGAACCTGACTTTTGAGCAGTGGCAGCGCCTCGCCGCGCGTGCTGAGGCCACCCCCGACGCTTTGGAAGACGGCGCGTTTGTCCGTTTTGACTCGCCCGCCGGCGAGCTGCACTTTTACGCAACCCCTTTGCGCAAACCCGCCGGCTGGCCCTACCCTTTTCTGGAGCCTATCCCCGGTGTGCGTCAGAACGGCGCGTTCGTCGGGCGCGCGTGGCACGAGCCGGACACCGGCTTTGTCCACTTTGAAGTGTTCTTGTACGCCGCCGCCCAGGCCCTGCGCGCCGACTACGAAAGCGATGTGTCCGACCTAGACTACGTGACCTATGAGCAGGCGGTTGACCAGGCCGTGCGCGGCACCCAGTCGGATTTAGCCTGGCTGCATCAGGAGTTTGGGCGCTTGGCGAGCCTAGCGTTGGGGTTTTAGGAACCCCATTCCGTTCCCTTAACCTGCTGACGCCAATTCCGCCTGTTTTCCCAGCGGGCTGTTGGCGCGGGCGTAGCGTCGGAGGTCATCTTCCAGGGCGGCGCGAAACACTTTGCTGCGCCCCAGCGACTCGGCGATGTCGGGGAGAAAGCCCGGCGGGTCGTAGGCCACCATGACGGTCACCGATGTTTTGTTGCCCTGGCACGGGGACACGGTCACGGTCAGCACATACAGAAAACTCGGCCCCAGGCTTTGCCAGCACAGCGTTTCGCTCTCGCACATGGTGCGCTGCGCGGCAAACTCCAGATGCCTGCCGTCCAGCGCAATCACCAGGCGCGCGAGGTCGGCTTCCGGCCCCACCGCTGTGCCGCGCAGGTGCGACAAAAACTGCGGCAGGTGGTGGACATTGCTCCAATCCTCCCACACATCGCCGCAGGGCGCTTCCACGCTGATTTGGGCTTCATGCGTAAACTGCATCGCCGTTCCCCTTTTTGGCTAAACTAGGCATTGTGTGTTGTTTACCTTTCTAACATCGTGCGCCCGCCCAAATATGGCTGCAACGCTTTCGGGACTGTGACCGTGCCATCGGGCTGCTGATATGTCTCCAATAACGTGGCGACAATACGCGGAAGGGCCAGGCCGCTGCCGTTGAGCAGGTGCGCAAACTCAGGTTTTGCCCCCGGCTCGCGGCGAAAGCGAATGCTGCCCTGACGGCTTTGGAAATCCTCGCAGTTGGAGCAGGAAGACACTTCCAGCCAGGCCCCGACACCCGGCGCATAGGTTTCCACGTCAAAACATTTGGCGGCGGCAAACGAAATATCCCCCGCCGCCAGCAGCTTCACGCGGTACGGCAGGCCCAAAGCATCCAGCACATCGGTGGCGTCCGCAAGCATAGCGTCCAGCTCGGCATCGGACGATTCGGGCAGCGTGTACTTCACCATCTCCACTTTGTCAAACTGATGCACGCGCAAAAGCCCGCGCGTGTCTTTGCCCGCCGCGCCCGCCTCGCGCCGCCAGCACGGCGAGTACGCGACATACTTCAGGGGAAAATCGTGCCCGTCCAATATCTCGTCGCGGTGGATATTGACCAGGGCAGGCTCTGCGGTGGGCAACGCGAACAAGTCATCTTCGGCATCGTGGTACATTTCGGGCGTAAACTTCGCCAGGTGCGCGCTGGCCTTCATGCTTTCGCGCGATAAAAAGAACGGCGTAGACCATTCGGTATAGCCGTGCGTGTTGGTGTGCAAATCCAGCATCAGCCGGACAAGCCCGCGCTCCAAAGCGGCCCCCACCCCTTTGTAAAGCACAAACCCGCTGCCGGAAAGCTTGGCGCCCCGCGCAAAGTCAATCAAGCCCAGGTCATTGGCAATGTCCCAGTGCGGCTTTGCGTCAAAGTCAAATTGGGGAATGTCGCCCACAGTTTTGATGATAACGTTGTTTTCCTCGCCCCCGGCAGGAGTGTCAGCATGGGGAAGATTGGGCACATAAAAAAGCAGGTCGTCGCGCTCGGCCTGCACCTGACGCTCGGCGTCGTCCAGAACAGCAATCTGGTCGCCCAGCTCGCGGGCACGCGCGCGGGCGTTTTCCGCCTCGCCCTTTTTGCCTTCGCGCATCAGCAGGCCAATGCTTTCCGAGTCGCGCTTGCGCTGGGCGCGCAATCCTTCCACTTCCCCGGTAATGGCGCGCAGGCGCGTATCCATAACGAGCACGGCATCCACCAGGCCGGGGTCGGCATTGCGCGCGGCCAGGCGCTCTTTGACAAAATCGGGACGGTCGCGCAGTTGTTTAATATCCAGCATGAAGCACTTTCAGTTTTGTTTGCCGCCTCGGTTTTCTCGGGGCAAGGGTGCATTCATTGTAACCGATTGCGTGCCGCCTTGTCAAACGCGCGCCGCGCCGGGCGCACCCAATTTACCCTGAATGACAACGGTGGCTTTGGCTGGCTTGCGCGCGCTTTGGTGGGATTGCAAGAGTATTGCCAAAGTGTTATAGGCTTGTTCCCACGGTAAACCAACGACGGAACGATTTGCTGCGTCGTTGGCCTGCCTGTGCAAAGCCGGAGCAAAACGCAAGCGAAGAGGGAGCAAGGCCGGGTCAAGGCCGTGCCGAATAAAACCTCTCGCTTGACATTGCCCGCGCAAATTGCCCATGATAAGGCTATGAAACTGCCCGGCTTCGTTTTGGTTCTCCTCCTGTGCGTGACGTGCGCCCACGCAGCGCCGCAAACCGTGCGCGATGCGCAGGGGCACGCGTTTACACTTACGGCCCCGCCCCGCCGCATTGTCTCGCTTGCGCCCGGCACGACCGAAATGCTGTACGCATTGGGCCTGGGCAAGTTCGTTGTCGGCGACACCACCTACTGCGACTATCCGCCCGCCGCCCGGCAGGTTGCCAAGATCGGTGATGTCACGGTCAACTACGAGAAAGTGGTGGCTTTGCGCCCGGATTTGGTGGTCGCATCGGATGCCAACAGAGCCGCCGCTGCCCGCCTGCACGAGCTGCGCGTGCCTGTCTTCGCCATCACCCCCACCTCCTACGCGGGTGTGGAGCAAAGCCTGCGCGTTTTGGGCCTGCTCACCGGAACCGGGGCGCGCGCCCGTCTTGTCGTGGGCCAAATGGAAGCCGCCCGCGCCTTTGCCGCCCAAACCGCGCGGGGCAATAAGCGACGCCCGACTGTCCTGCCGGTTGTCGGTGTGGGGCCGCTGTATGTCGCGGGGAGCGGCACGTTTATCAATGACCTGATCGCGCAGGCGGGCGGGCAAAGCACCGTGTCTGCGGTTCCCGGCTACGCGCCCTACAGCAAAGAACTTGCCTTAGTGCATTCGTCCGAGTATATCCTAGCCGACAAAGCTTCGCAGGCGGCCCTAGCGGCAGACCCTGTTCTCAGCCATCTGCCCGCTGTCCGCAGCCGCCATTTCATTTCCATAGACCCCAACCTGCTCAATCGCCCCGGCCCGCGTTTGTCCGACGCTTTGCGGCAGCTCGCGCTCGCCCTGCATCCGGGGACTCTGTGAAGCGGACAGTTCTTTGCTTTGCCCTGCTCCTCGTAGTGCTGTTTGTGTCTATGACTTTAGCCGCCGGGCTGGGAGATGGACATCTGAGCGTCGCGCGGACATGGGTCGCGCTCCGAATGGGCGCACGGGGCGAAAGCCCGGACGCCGTGATCGTGTGGCAAATCCATCTGCCGCGCATTTTGCTGGCAGCACTGGTCGGCGCTTCACTCGCGGCCTCTGGCACGGCATTCCAATCGCTGCTGCGCAACGACCTGGCAGACCCGTTCCTGGTGGGCGTGTCGGCAGGAGCTTCGGTGGGCGCGGAAGGGGTGCTGCTGCGCCATCAGGAAGGCGCGGCGCGCGGGTTTGCCGTGCCGCTGTCCGCCTTTGCCGCCGCCACGCTGGCAATGACATTGGTCTACGGCATTGCGCGGCGCGGCGGGCGCGTCCTGGTCACAAACCTGCTGCTCGGCGGGGTGGTTGTCAGCGCATTTTTGGGCAGCGTGTCGGTGCTGCTGCTGACATTGGCGCACCCCAACGATTTACAGCGCATCCAGTACCGGATGAACGGGTCTCTGGCGGACGCAACCTTCGGGCAATGCGCAGTTACGCTGGGCTTTTTCGTCTTAGGCTTCGCTGTGCTGACACTGCAAGCGCGCGCCATGAACTTGTACGCGCTGGGCGAGGAAGCGGCGCAGCAGCTAGGGCTGGAAGCCGAACGCTTCAAGACATTGCTAATACTCACCGGGTCAATGCTGGCTGCGGTGACTGTGGCATTTGCGGGGATTATTGGGTTCGTGGGGTTGATGGTGCCCCATATCGCGCGGCGGCTGAGCGGGACACCCGATCACCAGCGTGTCCTGCCGCTCGCGGCATTGGCAGGCGCGGTGCTGATGGTGTGGGCCGATACGCTGGCCCGCACCGCCTTACCCGATGGGCGCGAGCTGCCGGTGGGTTTGGTGACGGCATTCCTCGGCGCACCCTTCTTTTTGTCTCTGCTGCGCCGCCACACGCGTCACGGTGCTTAGTATGCATCAATGAAGGGTCATCAATGCCCGCGAGGAAGCAAAGCCAGGCCGACCATGCTTAGCGCATAAACAAGGAGCACAATCAGCGAGTCCAAACCCATGCGCGCGATTTGCCGCTTGGGCCTAAAGATGAGGCCGTAGATATAGATTGCCGTCAGCAGCACGCCCAGGCCCGTGAGATATAAATCGCTTTTCTGGGCCTGCGGCAGCACAGCCTGCCCGGACACCAAGTCTGCCAGGAGAAACAAAACCGGCAGGAAGGCATTGCCGCCAAAGATGTCGCTAAACGCAAGCTGATAATCCCCGGCCTTAACAGAAGCCAGCCCGGTAGAAAGTTCCGGCAGCGAGGTTGCCGCCGCAAGCACAGTCGCGCCAAACAAAACACCGGTCATGTGAATATGCACGGCGATCTGCTCTCCCGCCTGCTCCAAGACTGTGCCTGCCGCCAGAGTGGCAAGGGCGGCAGCCGTGAAGACTGCGACAATAATGCCCGTACCCTTCTTGTTCTCGTCCTTCTTTTGCTGCTGCGCTTTAGTGTCCTGCCCGGTGCGCTGGTTGTCGGGAGCCTGGCCCTGCTCGTGCCAGGGCAGCCCTTTGCGCGCTTTGCCTAGAAGCCACACTCCAACCACCCAGATGACTGTAATCGCAATGCTCGCCGGGGTCATGCGGGCAAAATGCATGGATGCGGGAACCTGGCTGCCCATGATGACAACGACGAGCACCGCCCCGACCAAGACGCCTTCCAGCACCAATTCCAAAGAGGCGGCGCGGTAGGTCAGCGCAGCGTTCTTGCCCAGCCCCCAGATGTCCAGCAGCACCAGCACAACAGTCTGCACGGCAATGCCGCCCAGGATGTTGCCAATGGCAAGGCCGAGGGCATGTTGCCGCGCGGCATTGATCGTAATCGCAATCTCCGGCAGGTTGGTGGTGATTGCCAGCAAAATCAATCCGCCCAGGGCTTCCCCCAAGTGCAGGCGTTTAGCCAGAACATCGGTGGTTCGCGACAAGTGGATACCCGCAACCCAGACAACAGCGGCGGCCAGGGCAAACACGCCCAGCAATGCGGGCAGTCCGAGATGAGAAAACATAGGCGCTTGTTTATCCTCTTGGGCGCAAAGGCAGCAAAAGCCTTGCGAAACACTCGCAAGGCTCTTGTTTTTTGTGACAGTGAGACCGTGAACAGGTTAGCTGGTGCCCATGGTGGCGTTCTGCGCTTCGGTGGTCTTGCCTTTGTCCGCCATGCTGCCCTCGCGGAACAGGTAGGTGGACGAAGTGGGGTCAAGAGACCCGGCAGGCGCTTCCGCAACCATCTTGGCGAAGTGGTCCAGGTCTTCCTGAAGACGGCTCTCAAAGTGCTTTCCCGCGCCGAGCGTTTCGCCAATCTGGCCCAGCACCCCGGCGGGCGGCGTGTAGCTAAGGCTCACAGACACTTTGGTTTCGTTGGCTCCCAAGGGTTGAAAGTCCACATGACCGGAGTTTTCAATGCCATCGGTGGAGCGCCAGCCGATGCGCTGGTTTTCTACCCAGCCTTCGTTGACAGCATCCCACGCATGGTCGCCGACCACATTAGCGACCCAGTGGCTGGTTTGGCTGTCTTTGTAGGTGACTTCCTTGATGTACGACATGAACTTGGGAAAGTCGTTAAAGTGCGTGAAAAGCGCGTACACTTGCGCGACAGGCGCATTGACTGTTGTTGAGGCGGAATGCTCGGCCATAGTTTGCTCTTCTCTTTTCTGGATAACAAGCGCGCCGGTTGTGCCGTGCGCCTGCTGTGTTGGCCCGTACTTACCCGGTTTTTGGAATAGTTATGCCTGTATGCTCCGACATATTCTTAGCTTTACAGTCACGAATGTTCGCCGCTTGCATCGGCAGGCTTGCCGGTCAGCGAATTAGGTGCGTCTAAATTAGCCCCGTCATCCATGCCCACGCCCAAGCGGTCCACCAGCTCGCCGCCCAGCCAGCCGGTGAGGAATGTCAGGCCGCCGCCTGCAAGCGACAGGCCGCGCGCTGCCACTGAGGGTTTGCTTTCATCGGGCTTCCGCAGCAGGCCGCTGGCGGCAAACAAGCCCAGCACAACCACATTGCCGGCCCCGTGCAGCAGGCCGATACGCTTGGCCCGCGTTCCCTTGGGGATAAACGCCCAGTCCCACCAGCCGAACGGCGCGGCCACCGCCCCGCCGACCAGCCCAGCGATTAGCATCCAAAACGAGGCTTGGGCGAACTTCGGCTTGTGAGTGAGGCTCCAGGCAGCGTCAAACGCCACTGATGTAGTGAGCAGCCCCAGCGGGTACACGATTAGAATTGTATGTGCGGGATGCCCGAAGACCTTGCTTTTGCTTTCCATAGACTTTTATTTCTTCACACCTTTACTTCTTCAAGGGTTCGTGGCCCTAGTTCATCAGCGAATAGCGCCAGTGCGTATGCTCAATGTCGCCCTCAGGACGCTACGCTGAATGCCCAGCCACTTTTCTATTTAGCCCGCATTCATGTTGACGGCCTGCTTGAAATGCGCGGCGATTTCTTTTTGTTCGTCCGTCACTTCTTCGCCGCGCCCTTCTTTAACTCGTCCGGCTTGTGGGCGGCTTCCTTGCCGCTCTTGTCGGACTTCACTAGGTACTCAGGGTCTTCTTTGGAGGCTGACACTTTGTGGCTTTTGATTTTGGTGTCTTCGGTCAGCTTTTTCTCAACTATGCCTTCGGTTTTGCCCTGCGGAGTGTCCCATGAGACATGGTCGCCTTTTTTCAATGCATCCGACATCGCGCGCTCTTTTTTCTAAGCCTGGCATCCTTGCCGTGCCAGGCAGACGAAAAGCGAGGGCCAAATGCTTGGCCCTCGCTTGCTGGGAAAGCTACATGCCCTTCATGTGCATGTTCATCTTCATGTTCTTATGAGCGGACGGGTCAGCCCCAATGTTTGCCGCAACATTGTGGATCATAATGGTATGGTCCTGAATGGTCGGCAGGTACTTGGCGGCAAACCCACGAATGGGCGACTCCTGTCCCTTGTCAATCTCCGTCTTGAACAGGGCTACGGTGGCATCATGGTCTTTCACCTGCCCGCTCATATAAGCCTTGTCAAAGGCGGCCCCGTGCAGGCGAGACAGCTTGCTGTACACCGCCATGTGCATGGGGTCGGTGTGATTTGGGGCCATGACGCCGAGTTTCATTGTCGTCTGCTTCAGGTCAGCATTGGCGGTGCTATGATCTTTGATCATGCGGCGGGCCACCATCAGCACGTTTTTATTGGACGAGTGCGATAAGGCCAGCTTGCTGGTCATCACTTCCGCAATGCCGCCCTGCGCGGCTTTGACCACAAACATCTTGTCGGTTGACGTCATCAAATTGCCGGTGGCGAATGCAGGCACGACTGTTGTCAGCAGTGCCGCGCCGGTCATGCCTAGCAGAACGGCGCTTGCCGCCAATGTGCCGCTTTTTGTTTTGTTCATTTTCTCTTCTCGTTTCTACTGTTCCCCGACAGCCTAGAAAGCACAACGCCTCCGCGCGCGGGTTTTGCTGTTTTCTTGCCCATTTCACCCTGTTTCTAAACCTGCCTACGGCTCCCACTGTCCGCCTGCCTGCCCAATTTGTCACTCGCCTCTACTAGGGAAGCGGCGCAAGATGCCGCTCTAAGAAGTCCTGCATCGGCATTGCCGGTCGCCCAAGCAGGCGCTCCTAAAGTAGGGTCAGTGGCAGCAAACTCACCTTGACGACTGGCAACAAACAATCCCACGACCCCGTCGGCCATAGGTTCTGGAAGGCCAGAGGCGAGCAGAAGTTGCCGGAATGCGTTGTCAGCTATGGTTTCCCGTGTGATCTGCCTCCCAATAATCTCTGAAGCCACCTGTGCGATAGCAGCAAAGTCCAGTGTTTTTGGGTTGGTAAGCGGCGGCGTAATACCGTTAAGAAGTTCAGGGTGCGTCAAGGCAACCACCGCTGCCTCTGCCAAGTCGGATCGTGATGTCCAGGACACCGGACCGTCCTCCGGCAGAGCGAGTTTGTGAGTCTTCTTGACACTGCCGAGTTGCCACAGAGCAGACTCCGCATAAAACCCATTCCGCAGTGAGGTGAACAGCATTCCCGAAGACTGAAGCAGCCCTTCCGTTGCCGCATGATCTCTCGCCGGACTGAAAGCTGAGTCGGGACTTGCAGCCATGTGGCTTGTATAGAGAACACGGCCAGCACCAGCGGCCTTCGCGGCGGCTATGGCATTGCCGTGCTGTTCCACGGCACCTGGCCCAAGAGCGTTGACTGAGACAACCAGCACCTGTGAAGCGCCTTCGAACGCATGGCGCAGGCTGGCCGGGTCGCTGAAATCGCCCTGACGCACCCGAATCCCGCGTTCTGCCAATTCCTGTGCCTTTTGCGGGTCGCGAACACTGACGCCGATTTGATCGGGCGACAGGTTCTTCAACAGTCCCTCCACGATAGCCTCGCCGAGCTTGCCGGTGGCCCCGGTGACAATAATCATGCTGTTCTCCTGCGGTGATAGTTTGCTGCGCGAGGGCTTCCCAGCCCTTGTTACCAATGATAGCATATTTATGGTATCATTGATAGGCATGCCAACAACAACTAATCAGCAATATCAGAGTGCTGCCGAGATGACAACTCAGGCCGACGCCGACCCCAACGCCGAGCCAAACACAGCCCGCGATGACACGCGGGGACGTGTCGTGGCGTCCGCGATTAGCCTGCTGAGCAGCGGAGGGCGGGATGCCGTCACGACGCGGGCGGTGGCCGCCGCCGCCCGCGTCCAGGCTCCGACGCTTTATCGCCTTTTTGGCGACAAGCAGGGCCTCCTTGATGCAGTCGCAGAACACGGGTTTGCGGCCTATCTGAAAGAGAAGACGCACCGCCAGCCCCAGCAAAACCCCGTAGATAATCTGCGCAGCGGGTGGGATTCGCATGTTGAGTTCGGGCTGTCTCACCCGGCGATTTATCTGCTTATGTACGCTGAGCCTCGGCCTGGCGCGAAGTCTCCGGCAGCGGACATGTCTTATCGCCTCTTGAAAGAGCACATTGGACGGGTTGCTGCGGCTGGCCGCTTGCGCTTTTCCGAGGAACAGGCGGCAGACCTTTTCCACGCTTCGGCCTGCGGAACAGTGCTCGCCCTTCTTGCCAAAGCCGAAGGTCACCAAGACCAAAGTTTGTCAGAGATTGCGCGCGAGGCGGCGATTGCGGCTATCACCACGGACGCACCCGCCTTTATGAGTTCCGGCGCTGCCGCCGCTGCCGTTGCCCTTCGTGCTGCTCTGCCCCAAGTCCAATTGCTTTCCGAAGGGGAACGCGCCTTGCTGACCGAGTGGCTCAGCCGCCTTGCGGCAATTCAGCAGGGTTGACAGCACGCGCGGGCGGGTATACCGGGTCAGCATGCCGCAAAGCCGCCTGCTTCCTTGCGCGGCTTTCACTTCTCAAAAGGAGACTTTCCCATGACACTCTCGCTCAAACAAGCCGCCTGGACGCGAATTGTCGCGCTCGGCCTTGTACTGCTCTTTGTAATGCCCCTGGTCGCGGGATGCGGCAGCAAAGGCGATCAAACCGCTTCCGCGCCTGCGGGCAGCAATGTTCCGCCGCCCGGCGCCCAAAGCACCACGCCGCCTGCCATGACCGATGCGCCCGCCCAAAAGCCCGGCATGTCCAACACCAAAAAGGCTGTGATTGTGCTGGCCGGGGCCGCCCTGCTTTATTACCTGTATAAGCGCCACCAGGCCCAGCAGCAGGCGGCGGGGGCAAGCGGAGCCAGCGGCAGCCCGCAGCTCTACCGCTCCAGCAACGGCGGCATCTACTACCGCGATGCCCAGCACCGCGCCGTTTGGGTGACCGCCCCGGCCCAGCAGATGCAGGTGCCCGCCTCGGAAGTGCAGCAGTATGCCCCCGACTACAGCCAGTACCAGGGCCAGCCCGCGCCTCCCGCACCCGCAGGCTACCGCACCCAGTCATTCAGCCAGCTTGACCCGAGCCTTGCCACCAGCGGCAACCCGCCCGGCCCCCAATAACAAACGCTCGCTGAGCTGCCGTTGATTGCGTGAACACGAAAACGCCGCCCTGTATTGGGGGGCGTTTTTTTGTGCCGCGCCCGTATTGCCAGCGCGCGGCTTCGGCGTAGAACACGCTTTTCCAGCGCGAACCAACGACGGATGGTTTTGTTCCGTCGTTGGCACGGGCTTGACACGCGCTGCAAGCGCCTTTGCGGCGCGCTGGCAACGCCCTCACAGCGCCCTGCCCGCGCAAGGTACAATAGGGCATGAGCCAAGCGCGTATCTACCTGGACCATGCCGCCGCCACCCCGCTGCGCCTGGAAGCGCGGGCCGCGATGGAGCTTTTTTTGTCCCAAGCGGCCTTTGGCAATGCCAGCAGCCTGCACTGGGACGGGCAGCAGGCGAAGCGTGCCCTGGACAGCGCGCGGGACACGCTCGCTTCGGCCCTGGGCGCGCAGTTTAACGAGATCAGCTTCACAAGCGGCGGAACTGAAGCGGACAATGCGGCCCTTGTCGGTGTCATGCTCGCCGGGCGCGCGCGGGGCAGCCACCTTGTGACCACGCAGATGGAGCATGAAGCTGTCCTGCACGCCGCGCGTTTCCTGGAAACACTCGGCTTTGACGTTTCTTATCTTGCCCCAAACAGCGAGGGAACAGTCAGCCCGGAGCAGGTGAAAGAGGCGATGCGTCCGGGCACAATTCTGGTGTCGGTCATGCACGCGAGCAACGAGGTGGGCACAATTCAGGACATCCGGGCGATTGCCGAGATTGCGCACAGCGGGGGCGCATTGCTGCACACAGATGCGGTGCAGACATTTGGGCAGTGCGCGGTCAATGTGCAAAGTTTGGGCGCAGATTTGGTGACGGTTTCGGCGCACAAAATCTACGGGCCAAAAGGCACGGGGGTTTTGTATGTCAAAGAGGGTATCGCGATGGAGCCGCTCCTGCACGGCGGCGGGCAGGAGCGAGGCCGACGCGCGGGCACGGAGAATGTCGCCGCGATTGCAGGCTTTGCCGAAGCGGTGCGCTGCCTGATGGCAGAATGGGAAGAAACGGCGGCGCGGATGACGGCCCTGCGCGACAGCTTAATTGACAATTTACGGGAACGCATTCCGCAAGCCGTGCTAAACGGTCACGAAACCAACCGCCTGCCGAACAATGTCAATGTGTCTTTGGTGGGAAATGACGCCGAAACCCTGCTGCTCGCGCTGGACATGGCGGGCGTGTCGGCCTCGTCCGGGTCGGCCTGCACAGCGGGAAGCATTGAGCCGAGCCATGTGCTGCTGTCTATGGGGCTGGACGCGCGCCGCACACAGTCCGCCCTGCGCCTCACATTAGGGCGCAGCACGACCAAGGCCGAGACGGAGCGCGTCGTGGAGATACTGGCGGGCATTGTGCGCAAAGCCTAAACAGTTATGCGCAAAGCGTAAAAAAGGGAGAAGACAAATGTGTCCTCTCCCTGTTGCTGTGAATTGATAGTGGATTGATACTAGGCAGTGGCGGCATATTCGCCATTGCCGATGTCGCTGAAGATAGGCAGATAATCGCGCCACACCTCATTCTTGGTGCCGTTGAGATACTTGGTCATGCTGATATAAGGCACGTAGCGCGGGCGGCGCGGCGGGCGGGCGAGTTTCATGCCAGACTGAGACAGCATCTTATCGCCCTTGCGGGTATTGCAGCGGCGGCAGCAGGCCACAAGATTATCCCAATGCATCCCGCCCCCATGCCGCTTGGGGACAATGTGGTCAATGGTCAGGTCGCGTGATTGGATGCCGCAATATTGGCACGTATAATTGTCGCGGGCAAACACCGACCGCCGGGACAGCTTGAGTTCAGGCAGCGGGCGCTTCACATGGTAGCGCAGGCGCAGCACGCTGGGAGCCGCCACCGCCTCACCCTCGCCGGTCAAGAGCGGCGGGGCATCGCTCGGGTCGTGCATATGCAGAATATCCGCCTTGCCCAGATACAGCAGGACAACCGCGCGCCGCAAGTTGCACACGTTCAGCGGCTCATAATCACTGTTAAGTACAAGAACCTCATGGCTCATAGCGTATATGTCCAGACCCTTTCCAAGACGTGTCGGCAGCCAATCAAGAGATATTAACAGATAAGAAACAAAAAACCCGCTTCGACTCGGGCCATGTTCGGCATGGCGCAGTCGCAAGCGGGTCAGGGGGAGGCGTGCGGCCTCCGGCACGCACAACAACGATGCGCGTGTCCATGCCTGCGGGCATGATGGAGCGCGGCGCGCCATACGGGGACTTTCTGCGCCCGCCAAGCTGTGGGTGTGCGTACCATACAATTAAGTATAACCATATTGCCGCCTCCCTGTCAAGAACGCAGCCCCAAAGAGGAAGGATATTTTTCCTTCCTTCCTGCCCAGCAGTTTCTTTGCACGCACCCGTGAGGGGGTATAATCGCGCTGTGCTCCTATTTGACTCGCTGACATTAGCCGCAGTCACCGACCAGCTTGGGCGGACGATTGTCGGCGGCAAAGTGGAGAAGGTGACGCAGCCTTCCCCGCAAGAGTTAGTCCTGCGCCTCTATCGCCAGGGCGAGACTTACTATTTGCTGCTCTCGTGCGACCCGCAGTTTGCGCGCGTCCACCTCACCAGCATCAAAAGAGAAAACCCTCCATCCCCGCCGCCCTTCTGCAGCCTCCTGCGCCGCTATTTGGAAGGAGCCTTTGTGCATGCCGTTTCGCTGCCGCTGGGCTTCGGCGACCGCGTGCTGCATGTGGAATTGCGGGCTGTTGACGGCGCGCCGTACACGCTGATTGCGGAAACCATGGGCAGGCATTCCAACCTGGTGTTTGTCAACGGGCCAGGCGTCATTTTGGGGGCCGCCCGGCATATCCCCCGCGACCTCAATAGATTTCGCCAAATCCTGCCCGGCCTGCCCTATGTCTCGCCGCCGCGCCAAAAGACCGACGGCACGGCCAAGCTTGACCCTCTTGCCCCCTATGTTCCCCCGCCGGAAGACGATGCCGACCCACGCGCCATGACCCCCGATGAAGCCGAAGCCTGGCTCTTGCAAACCTGGATGGGGCTGAGTCCCCTGCTCGCGCAGGAAGTGACCCTGCGGGTGCAGCGCGGCCTGCTGACCCCGCAAACCCTGTGGAACGCCCTGAGCGACGTGATGAGCGTCGTCCGTGTCGGCGACTACACGCCGCGCCTTTGGACGGACGACCGGGGCCGTACCCTGGGCGCATACCCGATTGCCCTGCTGTCGGTTCCCCCGCGCCGGCAGCATGTCCGGGACAGCATCAGCGCAGCTTTAGACAATGCCGCGTCTTCGCTGGCCCTGCGCGATGCGTTTGACCGTGCCCGCGACAGCCTGCAAGCGGCTCTGCACCGCAGCCGCAAGCTGAGGGAGCGCGAGCAGGCCGAGATCAAGCAGGCCATTCGCAATGCGGATAAAGCCGACGAATACCAGCAGTCCGGCGAGCTGTTAGTCGCCAATCAGTCGGTGATCCAAAAAGGCCAGCGGCTTGTTTCGGTGCCGGACTACTATGTGCCCCCGCTGGAAACAGGCGAGCCGACCATGCGCTTTATCGCCCTGGACCCTTCGCTGAGCGTGCATGAAAATGCCGAACGGTTCTTCAAACGCAGCCGTAAAGCCCGCACTTCGGCGCAGACATTGGCGGAACGCCGCGCGATGGTGGCCGAAGAACTGGCGCTTTTGATGCTTGCTGAACGGGAGACGGCTCAGGCGAAAGCCGAGGCGGATGTGTCGGCAGTCCGTGCGAGCATGGCGCAATTGCTCGCGCGCCACCCGCAGCAGGCCGGGCCGGAGCGCGGCGACACCCCGGACATCCACCGCCCCACCCTGCCGGACTTCGCGGGGCACAAGATTAAAACGTTTAAGTCTGTGGACGGCTGGGAGATATTGGTGGGCGAGAATGCCACGTCCAACGACTACTTGACTACGCGCCTGGCCCTATCTTCCGACATCTGGCTGCACGTGCGCGCGGCGACAAGCGCCCATGGCATTATTCGGGCGCAGAACCGGCCCGGCTCGGTTTCGCCTGCCGCCCTTCAGCATGCCGCCGAGCTGGTGGCCGCCCGCAGCGAGGCGAAGCATTCCGCCCTCATCCCCGTGGACTATACGCTCAAGAAGTATGTGCGCAAGCCGCGCAAAAGTGCCCCCGGCGCGGTGACCTATCAAAACGAGAAGACCCTGTACGTGGGCGGCATTCACCGCGACGAGGCCAAGGGCTAGACCCTCTGCCACCGAACCAAACACAGGACGCCGGAAACTTCGCTGTTTCCCGGCGTCTTTTTTGTGCCCCTTTCCCCTGTCATGTTTACCGGTATGCCTGCCGTGGTAGAAAGGTTTCGTTCACCGAGGGGAGATTAACAGTGGCAGCAATAAACGACCCCAAGCCCACGCTTGCTTTTTTGGGGCTGGGCTATATGGGCAGCCGCATGGCGGCACGGCTTGTCGGGGCAGGCTACCCCCTCACAGTCTGGAACCGTGACCCCGCTAAAGCCAAACCATTGGCGGAGAAGGGCGCAAGTGTCGCAAGTTCGGCGGCAGAGGCAGCACGTGCCGCGC
>JAABUU010003482.1_pt1 | contig 19936 bp, 14 predicted proteins | sample 5559301 | NCBI WGS metagenome assembly JAABUU01 (sample SAMN10711884, study PRJNA513360) | rock metagenome | isolation source: Antarctica rocks | place: Antarctica: Victoria Land, Richard Nunatak white | reverse complement strand
ATCCGAATCGTCGGTCTGCCGACGGACGGCAGCGCGAAAAGCGTGCACATCGACCTTCCTGCCGTCGCCTTCCAGATCGAAGCCGGCTCGCGCATCGAGGTGGACCTGTCGACCACCGATCAGGCCTTCGCCGGACCGACGGCTCCCGCGGTCTACTCGGTATCGCTCGCCGCTTCCGGTGCGACCGGCGCCGGTACGCTCAGTTTCCCGGTCGTGGGGGGCATCCGCGTCTCTGCCGGCGAAGTTCCGACGGCGACCCTGATCGCGCTGATCGCCCTGGCGACCCTGATCGTGGTTGGCCTCTATCTGATGGGCCGGGTGCGGCGACCGCGCGTCCTGGCCGGCAGTAGCGCGACGGGTTCGCCGCGGACCGGTGCGCTGCCGTTGGAGATCATCGGGTTGGGCAAGTCCTACCCGGGTGGTGTCACCGCGGTGACCGACGTGAGTTTCCGAGTGGAGACCGGACAGGTTCTCGGCCTGCTGGGTCCCAACGGCGCCGGAAAGACGACGACGCTGCGCATGGTCATGGGGCTCATCACCCCCACCGCCGGACAGATCAGGGTGTTCGGTCAACTCGTTCGTCCCGGCTCCGACATCCTGTCTCGCATCGGCAGTTTCGTCGAGGGCAGCGGATTCCTGCCGCATCTCTCGGGTAAGTCGAACCTCGAGTTGTACTGGCGCGCCACGGGACGACCGATGGCCGACGCACATCTGGCGGACGCGCTGGAGATCGCCGCACTGGGCACTGCGATCAACCGACGCGTCAAGACATATTCACAGGGCATGCGCCAGCGGCTGGCCATCGCGCAGGCCATGCTCGGGCTGCCCGATCTGCTGCTTCTGGACGAACCGACCAACGGCTTGGATCCGCCTCAGATCCACGCCATGCGCGAGGTGCTTCGGGGTTACGCGGCCAGCGGTCGCACGGTGCTGGTTTCCAGCCACATGCTGTCCGAGGTCGAGCAGACCTGCAGCCACGTCGTCGTCGTGCACCAGGGCCGCACGATTGCCGCCGGCACGGTGGCCGAGATGGTGGCGGCGTCGGGCGACATGGTGTTCACCGTCGACTCGGAGGCAAGGGCAATCCAGGTCCTGCGGGGCCTGCCTGGTATCGGTGAGGTCGAGTCGGACGCAGAAGGCTGGTCCGCCGTCGGCAGTTCAGGGGTTGTCAGCCAGGCCGCGAGCGGCTCGGGTTCCGTGAGCGACCCAGGCGTGGTGCGCGCAGACCTGGCCGGTGTGCCGGCCGCGGTGGCGATCCGTGCGATGGTCGATGCCGGCGTATCCGTCAGCTCCGCGGCTCCCCGTAACCGGCTGGAAGATGTGTTCCTCGAACTGGTCGGTGCCGCCGGCCAGCCCGCATCAGGTGGAGGTTCCAGATGAGCACCGACCATCAAGTCCCGTCCCGGCACGATCATTCCGCGGACGCCGCGGTGCGCACCATGGCCGGACTCGGCGCACCGGCAGCAGCCGAAGCCGGCGGCGTACCGGCCGGATATCAGGCGGGACGCACCCTGACGTTGCGAGTCGAGTTGATGCGACAGCTTCGCCGTCGCCGTACCCAGCTCTCGCTCGGATTCATGGTGGCACTGCCGTTGATCCTGCTACTCGCGTTCTCCTTCGGCAGTAGCAACTCCAACAGCAACAACAGTTCGTTCGTGGACCTTGCCAAGGCCGGCGCCGCCAACTTCGCGATGGTCTCGCTCTTCTTCTCCGCGAGTTTCCTGCTGATCGTGGTGATCAGCCTGTTCTTCGGGGACACCATCGCCTCCGAGGCGTCCTGGTCGTCGCTGCGCTACCTGTTGGCGATGCCCGTCCCGCGCCTGCGCCTGTTACGGCAGAAGCTGTTGGTGGCTGCCCTGCTGGCGCTGACGGCGCTGATCATCCTGCCGACCACGGCCTACCTGGTGGGTCTGATCGCCTATGGCACCGGACCGTTGTCAACGCCGATCGGTGATCAGTTCGGCACGGGCACAGGGCTTCTTCGACTCGCCGTCGTGGTCGGGTATCTGGCGGTTCAGTTGTCCTGGGTGGCGGGACTTGCATTTCTGCTGAGCGTCCTCACCGACGCTCCGCTCGGCGCAGTGGGAGGGGCTGTGCTGCTGTCGATCCTTTCCCAGATCCTGGACCAGATCACGGCTCTGGGCGGCATCCGCAACTGGCTCCCGACGCACTACGGGCTCGCCTGGACCGGAGCACTGGTCGAACCCATCCGCTGGGACGACATGGTTCGGGGCGCCTTCTCCGGACTGGCCTACGCAACGGTGTTCGTCGTTGTCGCAGCCGTTCGGTTCCGCCGCAAGGACATCACCAGCTGACGTGTGCTATCGCTACCCCAGGCTTTGCGGCACCGACTCACCGCACACCGTCCAGTCATCGCGCGGCACCGACACTGCGCGGCACCGACTCTGCGCACGCCGCCCAGCCACCGCGCGGCAACCGGGTCCCCTGCGCAGCATCGAGTCCACCGCACAGCACCAAGTCCACCGCACAGCACCGAGTCCACCGCACAGCACCCTGTCACTGCACGCAGAACTCGTTGCCCTCCGGGTCGAGCATCACCATCCAACGGTCGCCCCAGTCGCCGTGGCGCTCCTCCACGACGGTGGCGCCGGAACCGACGAGTCGCTCCACGTGCGTCTGCACCACCTCCCAGCGCTCCTGAGCGTCCTGGATACCCCGACCCACCCCGACGTCGAGGTGCAGGCGGTTCTTGGTCTGCTTGCGCTCCGGCACCTTCTGGAAGAAGACTCGCGGCCCCGGCCCGTGCGGATCGACGATGGCGCTGGCGTCGTCCCAGCGTTCCGGCGGCAGCCCCGAGGCGGCGAGGGCCTCTTCCCAGGTCTCGAATCCAGGCGGCGGATCGTCGAGCCGATAGCCGAGCGCGACCGACCAGAATTCCGCCAGCACCGCTGGGCTGACCGCGGCGATGACGATCTGCACCTGAACCGAACTGCTCATCTCGTTCTCCATGGGGTAGGCGGGTTGTTCGTGATGACAGCGGCGCTACCGCGCTCCCACTCCAGCCGAGTCCATGTCGCGGATCTCCTTCTTCAACTCGGAGATCTCGTCCCGCAGTCGACCCGCGAGCTCGAACTGCAGATCCCGGGCCGACGCCATCATCTGATCGGTCAGCTGCTGCACCAGGTCGGCCAGCTCAGACCTTGCCATCCCGGCGGTGGAATGCCCCGCGAACACGCCCGAACTACCGACTTCGCCAGGAGCCTTACGGCCTCTGGACGCGTTGCGGCCCGACCCGCCCATTCGGATCGGCGTCGCGCCGTCCACCGTGTCCTCCGCCTCGGCGTACACCCGCGCCAAGATGTCATTGATCTTCTTCCGCAGTGGCTGCGGCTCCAACCCGGCTTCAAGGTTGTAGGCCACCTGCTTCTCCCGTCGGCGATTCGTCTCGTCGATCGCTCGGGCCATGGACGGCGTGATCTTGTCCGCGTACATGTGGACCTGGCCGTTGACGTTGCGGGCCGCTCTGCCGATGGTCTGGATCAGGGCGGTACCGGAGCGCAGGAAACCTTCCTTGTCGGCATCGAGGATCGCCACTAGAGAGACCTCGGGTAGATCGAGACCCTCCCGGAGCAGGTTGATCCCGACGAGCACGTCGAATTCGCCGAGTCGGAGCTCGCGCAGGAGCTCCACCCGCCGCAGGGTGTCGACCTCGGAGTGCAGGTAGCGGACGCGAACGCCCATCTCGAGAAGGTAGTCGGTGAGATCCTCGGACATCTTCTTCGTCAGGGTGGTGACCAGGACGCGCTCGTCGACCTCGACCCGCTTGCGGATCTCACCGATCAGATCGTCGATCTGCCCGGTGGTGGGCTTGATGACCACCTCCGGATCGACCAGGCCTGTCGGACGGATGACCTGCTCGACGAACTCACCCTGAGCCCGGCCCAACTCGTAGGGCCCCGGGGTGGCCGAGAGGTAGACCGTCTGTCCGATGCGGCCGGCGAACTCCTCCCAGGTCAATGGCCGATTGTCGAGGGCGGACGGCAGCCGGAAGCCGTGGTCGACCAGCGTCCGCTTCCGGGATGCGTCCCCTTCGTGCATCGCCCCGATCTGCGGAACCGTCACGTGCGACTCGTCGATCACGAGCAGGAAATCGTCGGGGAAGTAGTCGATCAGGGTGGCCGGGGCAGTGCCGGCAGCGCGGCCATCGATGTGGCGCGAGTAGTTCTCGATGCCGGAACAGAAGCCAACCTGCCGAATCATCTCGAGGTCGTAGGTCGTGCGCATCCGGAGCCGTTGGGCCTCCAGCAGGTCACCCTGCTTCTCGAGTTCGGCCAGCCGACCGGCCAACTCGTCCTCGATGGCCGCGACGGCCTTGGCCATCCGCTCGGGTCCGGCCACATAGTGCGTCGCGGGGAAGATCCGCAACCCTGGCACCTCGCGGACGATGTCGCCCGTCAGCGGATGCAGGTAGTACAGCTTCTCGATCTCGTCACCGAAGAACTCGATGCGGATCGCCAGTTCCTCGTAGGCCGGAATGATCTCGACGGTATCGCCACGGACCCGGAATGCGCCGCGGGTGAAGGCCAGATCGTTCCGCGAGTACTGGATGTCCACCAAGGCCCGCAGCAGCGCGTCCCGATCCATGGCCATCCCGACGTTCACCGGCAGCGACCTGTCCAGATACGACTGCGGCGTGCCCAGACCGTAGATGCAGGAGACCGACGCCACCACGATCACGTCGCGTCTGGACAGCAGCGACATGGTCGCCGAATGCCGCAGCCGTTCCACATCGGAGTTGATCGACGAATCCTTCTCGATGTAGGTGTCGGTCTGCGGAACGTACGCCTCCGGTTGGTAGTAGTCGTAGTACGAAACGAAGTACTCCACCGCGTTGTTCGGAAAGAGTTCGCGCAACTCGTTCGCCAACTGGGCCGCCAAGGTTTTGTTCGGCGCCATCACCAGCGTCGGGCGCTGCACCCGCTCGATCAGCCAGGCGGTGGTGGCCGACTTCCCGGTACCGGTGGCTCCGAGCAGCACCACATCCTTCTCCCGGGCCCTGATTCGCCTTTCCAACTCGTCGATTGCCGTCGGCTGATCGCCCGCGGGCTGGTAGTCACTGACCACTTCGAAGCGCGCAGCGCTGCGCGGTATGTCTCCGACGGGGCGATGGGCGGAGACGGCAAGGACGGGATGTTCGGTCGCGAAAGCCACGCTCAAAAGATTACGCGGACCCACCGACAGCGCCCGGTTCCGTCGAGGGCGCCGGCGACTGGCACACCTGCGCGATCACGTCGCCGAGATCCAGTCGCAAGATCAGGCTTGCCGAGACCGGGCTTGCCGGGACCGCTTGGATGCCCGCCGGCGATGTGGTCGAGAACGGGCCTCAGCTCGGACGCCAGCCGGTCGCTTCGGCCCAGGCTCTTGACCGAGAGTTCGCCGCCGCGAAGTAGCCCTCCTTGGCGGCGGCGTAGCCGCTGGTGGTCGGATCGCGTTCGTGCGCCGACGCGCAGGCCCGCTTGACCGCCAGATACTCGGCCCGGGCGATCTCATCGGCCCGGAGCCAGTCCCGGAACCGCAACGACCACACCCAGCCGGCGGATCCGAGCACTCGGACGTGCAGGTTCACCGGCCGCCCTGGGTCCGCGTTGCCGTGCAGGGTCTTCCGCCACTCCTGCGGGTCAGCCGAATCGAGGCCGCCCGGTTGCGGAGTGTCTCGAGTGAACTCGCTGCGCACAGGGAAGCCCGCGGCCGCCAGCAACGGCGCGAACGTGGTTGCCTGAGCTCCGTCCGAGACGCTCAGCTGCAGATCCAGGACATCTTTCGCGGGCAGACCGCCGACAGCCGTCGAACCGATGTGATCCACCCGGCAAGGACCAACGGCCGACCGGATGCGCGCGGCCAACCTGGTGGCTGCGACCGGCCAGCGATCGTCGGCGACTGCCAGGACCGGCCCGGATCGCCCTGCCACCCGCCCGGCGTCGACATTCGCCGCGAAATCCAGCAGCCGGAACCACAACGGCTCCACCTGCTTGCGCATCTCGGCAGCACCGGCACCGTTGTCGATCCAGACATCGCACAACGGGCGACGTTGGCCGTCATCGATCTGCGCCGCCATACGAGCCTTGCCATCGGACGCAGCCAGACCGCGTTGGATCAACCGCGCCAGCCGCACAGCTTCCGGTGCTCCGACACCGACGACAAGGTGGAACGACCCGGCCGCCTCCAGGGAGGTGAGCAACGGCATGTCGTTGACGATGACGCTGCCGTGCGGAGCGGCCGCCCTGAGCTCCGCGAACCTGGCGCGCACCAACGGGTGCGTGATGGCCTCCAACCGTTTCCGGGCCGACTGGTCCCGGAAGACGATGCCGGCCAGAGCCGGTCGGTCGAGCGCCCCGTCAGCTGTGAGGACCTGTGTACCGAACGAGTCGACCACCGCGGCCAGCCCCGGTGTTCCGGTTGCCAGCACCTCCCTGGCCAACCGGTCGGAATCGATGACCACCGCGCTCCTGGCTGCCAACAATCCGGAAACAGTCGATTTTCCCGCGCCGATTCCGCCCGTCACCGCCACCGTGATGGTCACTGAGCCGCTCTCCGTTCCACTCAAACCACTGTTCGACACACCGGCGAGGATCCACGGCTCGACCCAGCGTCTCACGTAGCGTTCGCCGTGAGCAGCCATGGGCAGTATTCGACGTCCGATGGTGTTTGCCCGCCGGCCACATCGGTACCGGTCGGCCAGGAGCACCTTCAGGAGGAGTCGTGACGAGCACACTCGCCGGTCCGGTCAGTCGCGGACGGCATCGCTTTGGGCGTCTCGGGTTGGTTCCGGTGACCTTCTTCGTCGTCGTCGCCCGTCGCGGTCTCCTGCAGTCCTGGCGCCAACCGGGCCGTCATCGTCCCTACGTGGCCCGCCGGGTCTCGAGCATGTCGCCGGCACCCGCACCGGCCATCTGAGGCCCGTCGATCGGCCGCACCGTTTCGGACCAGCGGAGCGGTGAAGGCACAAAGTCGTCGAACGAGAAGAGCCCCGCCGATTCAATCCGGCGGGGCTCTTCGCGATCACGCGTTCTTGAGAACCCTGGTCAGGACCTGCCCGGCCAACGCGGGCAGACCTGCGGTTACGGCCGCTTTGCCCGCCAGCCGGTCGGCCGTGGCGATGGCCAGCGTCCATGTTCCGTACTGCACGACCACCAGGGCGCCCGACCGCAGCAGCAGGTGCGCCGGATAGCCGTTCACCTTCGGTGCCGTCGCGGTGGCACCCGCATCGGTCTCGGTGACGACGGTGGTCTTGACCTGCTTCGCGGCCGCGGCCGCTGTTGCGTACTGGGTCAGCGCGATGACCACCGGCGCGGTGCCCTTGGCGTCGGCCTTCGGGTAGTAGCACCGGATCTTGCCGGTGATGCCCCGAAGCGTGTTGGCGACGTCCTTCTTCCGGCTCGACCCGGCACCCACAGTTGCTCCGATGGCCTTCTTCACATCTGACGGGTCCAGCAGCGACGAGCAGTCGGACGCCAACGGATCCACTTTCACGATCGGCGGTGCGGAGGTCGCCGTCGGCTTCGGCGGTGCGGTTGTCTTCTTGGTCGTCGGGGCGGCAGAGGTCGAACGGGACGTCGATACCGGGCTTGGGGTGCTGGACGGCGCGGCGACGACCACACTGCTGGGTGGCCCTGCGGCGCCGCTACCGGCTGTACCACCGGTCACGGTGTGGACCACGGTGGTCGTTCGCTGAGCAGTCGTTGAGCCCGAATTGCAACTCGTCACGGCGAGGGCGAGGGCGAGGGCAGGAAGAAGAATGGCGCGGCGCATGACAACACGGTAGGTCGACGCACCGTGAATGTCTGCTCAACCCGCCGTAACGAACGAACTTGTTGCCAGAGAGCAACTAACGCCGAACGGGGCCGACCTTGCGGTCGGCCCCGTTTGGGCAATGGTCCTACTTCGTGCCGGTTCGCACCGGCACGTCCGGGTCGGTCAGTTCCCGGCCAACCGCTCACGGAGCTTGGCAAGCGCCTCGTCGTCGACCAGCGAACCGGCCGGGACCTCCTCGGCGGAATCTGACGTCGAGGCCGAGGAGTAGTTGCTCGGCTCGGCAGCCTCGGCGTCGGCCTTGATGGCGGCCGCGATCTGCTTGAGGTGTGACTCGTAGACCGTGTGGGCCTCCAAGTACTGCTTCTCCCAGGCTTCGCGCTGCGTGTCGAAGCCTTCGAGCCATTCGCCGGTGGCGACGTCGAAGCCCTCGGGCGGCATGAAGTTACCGGCCTCGTCGTAGTGATCCACGACGCCGTACTGGGCGCGGACCTCGTCGAACTCGGTCTCCGGGGTGATGCCCTCGTTGGCCTGCTTGAGCGACAGCGAGATCCGGCGACGCTCCAGATCGATGTCGATGACGCGGACGAAGATCTCCTCTTCGACGGTGACGACCTGCTCCGGAATCTCCACGTGGCGACCTGCCAGCTCGGAGATGTGCACCAGGCCTTCGATGCCGTCGTAGACGCGGACGAACGCGCCGAACGGAACAAGCTTGGTGACCCTGCCCGGCACGACCTGGCCGATGGCGTGGGTCCGGGCGAAGTGACGCCACGGATCTTCCTGGGTGGCCTTGAGCGACAGCGAGACGCGCTCGCGGTCCATGTCCACGTCGAGAACCTCGACGGTGACCTCCTGGCCGACCTCGACAACTTCGCTGGGGTGATCGATGTGCTTCCAGGACAACTCGGAAACGTGCACCAGCCCGTCGACCCCGCCGAGATCGACGAACGCACCGAAGTTGACGATGGAGGAGACGACGCCCTTGCGGACCTGGCCCTTGGCGAGCTGGTTGAGGAACTCGCTGCGCACCTCCGACTGGGTCTGCTCGAGCCACTGCCGACGCGAGAGAACGACGTTGTTGCGGTTCTTGTCCAGTTCGATGATCTTGGCGTCCAGCTGACGGCCGACGTACGGCTGCAGATCGCGGACGCGCCGCATCTCGACGAGCGAGGCGGGGAGGAAGCCGCGCAGGCCGATGTCGATGATCAGGCCGCCCTTGACGACCTCGATGACGGTGCCCGAGACGACGCCGTCCTCTTCCTTGATCTTTTCGATCGTGCCCCACGCGCGCTCGTACTGGGCGCGCTTCTTGGACAGGATCAGTCGGCCTTCCTTGTCCTCCTTCTGGAGGACGAGGGCTTCGACATGCTCGCCGATCTTGACGACCTCGTTGGGGTCGACGTCGTGCTTGATGGACAACTCGCGCGAGGGGATGACGCCCTCGGTCTTGTAGCCGATGTCGAGCAGGACCTCATCGCGGTCGACTTTGACGATGATGCCTTCGACGATGTCGCCATCGTTGAAGTATTTGATCGTCAGATCGATGGCAGCGAGGAAATCCTCTGCCGTCCCGATGTCGTTGATGGCGACCTGCGGGGCGGTGCGGGTGGGTGCGGACATGTGGTGGGGTGCTCCGAGGGATGGGATGGTGGGTGGACGGGACGGTGTTCGCTCTGCTGCAGCATGGTCGCTGCGCTGCACCGGAAGGCTCGGTTCCGGCCGGAATCACCTGTACCAGGCGACGGCCAGCCTGAACTCACAATGCAGACGACACATTACGCCAGTACAGCAGCGCGACGTGCGCGGGTGCCGGTTCGAGGTAAAGGATGGCTCCCATGAACGATCTCGGCACGACCCGCCCGGTACTTCGGCCGGCGGACCAAGCGGTGTCCAGATCGGCCAACCGCCGCTGGTGGGATGCGGACGCGGACGGCTACCACGCCGAGCACGGAGCGTTCTTGGGTGACGCAGATTTCCTCTGGTGCCCGGAGAACCTGCGGGAAGAGCAGGCCCAGCTGCTGGGGAACGTTGCCGGCACTCGAATTCTGGAGGTGGGCTGCGGTTCGGCCCCCTGCTCGCGGTGTCTTCTCGGCCGCGGTGCCGAGGTGGTGGCGTTCGATCTGTCGGCGGGAATGCTCGCGCATGCGAGGTCGGCAGCCCTCCGCACCGCCGTCGAGGTGCCGCTGGTCCAGGCCGATGTCTGCGAACTGCCGTTTCGGGAGGGTAGTTTCGATCTGGCGTTCTCCGCTTTCGGCGCGATTCCGTTCGTCGCCGACTCGGCCGGCGCAATGCGCGAGATATCCAGGGTGCTCCGGCCGGGCGGCCGGTGGGTCTTCTCAGTGACGCATCCGATGCGCTGGATGTTCCCGGACGATCCCGGCCAGCGAGGGCTGACGGTGATCCAGTCCTACTTCGATCGCTCCCCCTACGTGGAGGTCGACTCGGAGCAGGTGCCGGTCTACGTCGAGCACCACCGCACACTCGGCGACCGGATGCGAGAACTGGTCGCCGCCGGGTTCCTACTGGACGACCTCGTCGAGCCGGAGTGGCCGGAGGATTTCGACGGGGTGTGGGGGCAGTGGTCGTCGGAGCGGGGCGCGATGTTCCCGGGAACCGCCATCTTCGTGACCCACCTGGCCTGATCCGCCCGAGTGCCGCTCAGTGCGCCGCCGAGTCCCAGGTGGGCCCGACGCCGACGGACACGTCGAGGTCGACCTCCAGCGGGAACGCACCCGCCATCTCTTCCCGCAGCAGTTGCGTCAACGGCTCCTGCTCCCCCGGCGCGACCTCGCACAGGAGTTCGTCGTGTACCTGCAGCAGCAGTCGCGACCGTAGGCCTTCGGTGTCCAGACGGCGCTGCACGTTGAGCATGGCCACCTTGATGATGTCGGCGGCGCTGCCCTGGATCGGCGCATTCAGGGCGGCACGTTCGGCCAGCTCCCGGCGCTGTCGATGATCGCTGGTCAGGTCGGGCAGGTAGCGTCGGCGGCCGTAGAGGGTCTGGGTGTAGCCCTCCAGCCGGGCGACATCCACCGCGCGCCGGAGGTAGTCCCGGATGCCACCGAACCTGGCGAAGTAGGCGTCCATCTGCTCGCGGGCTTCTTCGACGCTGATCTTCAACTGGCCGGACAGCCCGAACGCCGATAATCCGTACGCCAGGCCGTAACTCATCGCTTTGATCCGGCGCCGGAGCTCGGGCGTCACCTCCGCGGCCGGTACGCCGAACGCCCGCACAGCCACGGCGGTGTGCAGATCTTCGCCGGACCGGAAGGCGTCGATCAGTCCCGCGTCCTCGGAAAGGTGAGCCATGATGCGCATCTCGATCTGCGAGTAGTCGGCGGTGATCAGATCGACGAAGCCGTCACCGGGAACGAAGGCAGCGCGGATCTGCCTGCCCTCGTCGGTGCGGACCGGGATGTTCTGCAGGTTCGGTTCGGTCGAGGAGAGCCGCCCGGTGGCGGCGATGTTCTGCAGGTACGTCGTATGGATGCGGCCGTCGTCGCCGATCGACTTGAGCAGTCCTTCCACGGTCGACTTGAGCTTGGTCACGTCGCGGTGCCGTAGCAGGTGGGTCAGGAACGGATGCTGAGTCTGCTCGTGCAGCACGGTCAGCGCATCGGCGTCGGTCGTGTAGCCGGTCTTGGTCTTCTTGGTCTTGGGCATGTTCAGCTCGTCGAACAGCACCACCTGCAGTTGCTTGGGTGATCCGAGATTCACCTCGCGGCCCAGCACCTCGTAGGCGGCACTCGCGGCGCTCCGGCCCTCGGCGTCGAAGGTCGACCGCAGGTCCTCCAGGTACTCGGCGTCGACCGCGATCCCGCACCGCTCCATCCGCGCCAGGACGTGCATCACCGGGAGCTCCATCTCGGTGAGTAAGGCCTGCTGGCCGCTCGCCTCGAGTGCTACACCGAGGGCCGCAGCCAGGTCGATCACCGCGAGCGCCTTGATCATCTCGATACGGTCGGCGGCGATCTCGGCAGCGGCCAGGGGATCGTCGATTTCGCCGGTGGAACCGGACGGATCCGGAAATTCCAGCGTCAACTGTTGCGGCTCCGACGCTTCGTCCGGCCCGGCATCCAGGGTGCGGTGCAGGTAACGCTGGACCAGGTCGCCGAGGTCGAAACCGCGCTGCCCGGGAGCCACGAGGTAGGCCGCCAGAGCGGTGTCGCTGGAGATGCCCCCGACCGGCCAGCCGCGTGCGGCCAACGCGTTGACCGGAGCCTTGAGATCGTGTCCCACCTTGGGTCGATCCGGATCGGCGAGCCAGGCCGCGACGGCCTCGTCGTCGTGTTGGTCCAGGGCTGCGACGTCGATCACCGCGCTGGCGCCAGCGGCATCGGCGACCGCGATCGTGCTCACGTCGCCCCCGCCCGGCGCCCACCTACCGCGCAACGAGAGCCCCACCGTTCCGGCTGCATGGATCGCGAGCCAGCCGGCGACGGCGCCGGTCGCAAGACGGACCCCGGAGACGTCGAAACCTTCGGTGCTGGTCTCGTCCGCCTGTTCGAAGGTCTCCAGCAGCCGTTCACGCAACACCTTGAACTGAAGGTTGTCGAAGATCTCGTGGACTGCCTCGCGGTCGTACGGCTGCGCCACCAGGTCGATCGGGTCGATGGTCAACTCGACGTCCCGCACCAACTGCGTGAGCCGCCGATTCTGCAACACGCTGGACAGGCTGGCGCGCAATGCATCCCCGGTCTTGCCCGGGATCTCGTCGACCCGGTCCACCAGCTCGCCGAGCGATCCAAATTCGCGCACCCACTTCGCCGCAGTCTTCTCACCCACGCCCGGAATGCCGGGCAGATTGTCGGACGGATCGCCGCGCAAGGCCGCGAAATCCGGATACTGGGCCGGGGTCAGTCCGTACTTGTCCTGGACCTCCTCCGGCGTGAACCTGGTCATGTCCGACACCCCTCGCCTGGGGTACAGGACGGTAACTCCGCTGGTGACCAGCTGCAGCGCGTCCCGGTCCCCGGTGCAGATGCGAACCGCCATGCCCTCCGCCTCGGCCCTGGTGGTGAGGGTGGCGATCACGTCGTCCGCCTCGTAGTTCTCGGCGGTCAGAACCTCGATCCGCAGTGCGGCCAGCACCTCTTTGATCAGCTCGACCTGGCCCTTGAAATCGGTCGGCGAGGCGGAGCGATTCGCCTTGTACTCGGCGAACTCGTCGCTCCGCCAGGTCTGCCGGGAGAGATCGAACGCGACGGCCACGTGCGAGGGCCGCTCGTCGCGCAACAGATTGATCAGCATCGACGTGAAGCCGTAGACGGCGTTCGTCGGCTGTCCTGTCGTCGTGGAGAACTTCTCCACCGGCAGCGCGAAGAATGCCCGGTAGGCAAGCGAGTGCCCGTCCAGCAGCAGCAGGGTCGGTTCTGCCGCTCGGCTCGCAGCACTCTTCTTCGTCGCACCAGCAGTGGCCATCACGGGCCCGAGTCTAAGGTCAATCACCGACAGCCGACCGGCACGAGAGAATCGAGCCCAGCCATGATCAATACGAACGATCTGCAGTATCCATGGAGCGGTCCGATGGCCGGCGAACCGGAGCTGGTTGCGGCGCTGAACGCGGGCCGCGGCGAGTTGGCCGAACGTCTCGGCATCGTCCTGACCGGCGCCGACCAGGACCGCGTCACCGGCACGATGCCCGTGCAGGGCAACCGGCAGCCGTTCGGATTACTGCACGGCGGCGCCAGCGCCGCCCTCGCCGAGACGTTGGGTTCGATTCATGCGGTTCTGGTCGCCGGGCCCGGAGCGACGGCCGTCGGCATCGAATTGAGCTGCTCACACCACCGGTCCGCCAAGGATGGAACCGTCACCGGCGTTTCGACCGCTCTGCAGGTGGGCCGGACCCTGGTGTCCTTCGACATCGTGCTGCGCGACGATGTCGGCCGTCGTATCTGCACCGCCCGGCTCTCCTGCCTGCTGCGACCTCAGCGGGAAACTCGGTCGCCGAGCTGAGCTTTCCGACGGTCCGGTCAGGAAGCGATTTCCTCGCCCAGGTAGGCCGCCCGCACCCGGTCGTCGGCGAGGAGCTCCCGGCCGGTGCCGGAGAGCACGATCTCACCCGTCTCCAGCACATAGCCGCGGTTGGCCAGCGCCAATGCCTGGGCGGCGTTCTGCTCGACCAGCAGCACGGTCGCGCCTTCGGTGTTGATCTCCCTGACGATGTCGAAGATCTGCTTGACGATCAGCGGGGCCAGACCCATCGACGGCTCGTCCAACAGCAGCAGCCGCGGCTTGCCCATCAGGGCACGGCCGATTGCCAGCATCTGCTGCTCGCCGCCGGAGAGTGTGCCGGCCTGCTGCTTGTAGCGCTCCTGCAGGCGTGGGAACAGATCGAGGACGTGGGCGAGCACCTTCTCGTCCGGCCTCTTGAACCGGAATGCCCCCATCTCGAGGTTCTCGGCCACAGTCATCCGCGGGAACACATGCCGTCCCTCTGGCACATGACAGATGCCGAGGTGGATGAGCTCGTGCGCCGGAATCCCGTCGATCCGCTGCCCGTCGAACCGGATCTCGCCGAGCGCCGGTCGGAGCATTCCGGACACCGTCTTCTGGGTGGTGGTCTTGCCTGCGCCGTTCGCGCCGAGCAGCGCGACGATCTCACCCTCCTCCACCCGGAAGGAGATGTCCTTCAACGCTCGAATCGCGCCGTAGCGGACCTCGATTGCGTCGACTTCCAGCAGGCTCATTCGTCCTCCAGGTCCTTCTCGAAATGAATGAGCGACGGGCCCGCCGCCGAGAGGTGGCCCTCGGCCAGCTCGGTCGCTGCCTCTTCCTCGCTGCTGCCCAGGTACGCGGCGATGACCGCAGGATTCTTCTGGATCTGTTCGGGCGTGCCTTCGGCGATCTTCTGGCCGAAGTTGAGCACGACGAGGCGGTGCGCGATCGACATCACGAGCTTCATGTCGTGTTCGATCAGCAACACCGAGACGCCATCCTCGGCATTGATCTTGGTGATCAAGGTGGCGAGGTCCCGCTTCTCGGCGGGGTTCGTGCCGGCGGCCGGCTCGTCGAGCAGGATCACGCCGGGGTCAGTGCCCAGCGCCCTGGCGATCTCGAGTCGCCGTTGCTCGCCGTAGGCCAGCGAACCGGCCAGATCGTTCGCCCTCGACGTCAGTCCGACCTCTTTGAGCAGCTGGTAGGCGCGGGCCGTGCTCTCCCGCTCCTCACGCCGCTGCCACGGCATGCCGAGCATTGCTGCGACCGGTCCTGACTTCTGCCGCGTTTCGACGCCGACCTTGACGTTCTCCAGGGCGGTCAACGCCGGAAAGAGCCGAATGTTCTGGAAGGTCCGAGCCACGCCGAGCCTATTGACGATGTGCGTCTTCTGCCCGAGGACGCTCACCGGCGAATCCCCGACCCGGGCGGCCAGGTTGATGCTGCCTTCCTGAGGCGTGTAGACGCCGGTGAGCGAATTGAACAAGGACGTCTTGCCGGCACCATTCGGGCCGATCACCGCCAGGATCTCGCCGCGGTACATCTTGAGCGAGACGTTGTTCAAGCTGGTCACGCCGCCGAATCGAAGGGTCACGCCGTCGACGTCGTAGATCACGTCGCGCGGCGCGCCGGCCGTTCCCGACATTGCTGCGGTGGTCGTCATGCCCTTACTCCCATGCCTTCGCCGGCCGGCACAGCGCTCACTTCGGTCTCGGCTCCACCGTGCAGGCCGCGAAGTTCGGTGGCGCGTCGCCGCGCCGGCAACAGCCCCGCCGGCCGGAAGATCATCATCAGCAGCACGACCGCGCCGATCCAGATGGTGCGATCGACCGGGGGTACCTGATCCTTGAGGAACTCGGGCAGCCAGGTCAGCACCGCCGCCCCGGCCATGGCGCCGGGCAACGAACCCATGCCGCCGAAGACGACATACGCGACCACCAGGATCGAGTTGTTGAGCACGAAGTTGTCCGGGTTGAAATACCCCACCTGACTGGCGAAGAAGACGCCGGCCAGACCCGAGGTGGAGGCGCCGATGGCGAAGGCCATGAGTTTGATCTTCGTGGTGTTGACCCCGGTCGCCTGCGCCGCGATCTCGTCCTCCCGGATGGCCGCCCATGCCCTTCCGAGCCGGGACCTCTCCAGCCTGGTGAACAACACCACGACCAGAATGATGATGACCAACAGCAGATACCAGTACTGGAGTTGGTTCAGGCCCCATTGCAGCCGCACGAAACCGATATCGATCACCGGATGCGGAACCTGCGGCGACGGTCCGCGGGTGGAGTTCGTCACGCTGTCCGCGTTCACCGCGACGATTCGGATGATCTCGCCGAAGCCCAGCGTGACGATGGCCAGATAGTCGCCGCGCAACCGCAGCGTCGGTGCACCGAGCGCCAAACCGGCGAGTAGGCAGACCGCGATGGCGAAGGGGATGGCCAGCAACGGTGTCATGAGCAACCAGGATGGCGGTTTGATCGGCAACGAGCCGACCAGATACGCCGTGACGTACGAGCCGATGGCGTAGAAGGCAATGAATCCCAGGTCGAGCAGACCGGCCCAGCCGACGACGACGTTGAGGCCGACGGCAAGCAAAACATAAATCCCGATCTGCGAGACCAGCACGGACTGCCAGAAGGCGGTTGCGGTCGGCGGATAGAAAAGCGCAACGGCGAAGACGGCGAACAACACCGTCTTACCGGAGCCGAGGCCGGAAAGCACTCCGCCGAGTTTGTCCGAGGACGCAGATCCGGCGGGTGTCGACCCCGCCGGCAGCGAGCCGGCCGAGGGCGATCCGCCCGACAATCCCGATCGGACGCCTTTTGCCATGCGGCCGCTGGTACCTGCGATCACCCCGGCACCGGCCAGCAGGAAGAACGCACCGCAGGTCATCCACCCACCGGTTCCCAGGTTCTGCCATGGCCCGGTGGCCTGATCGAGGTTCTTGGTAGCACCGAGCGCGCTGACCGCGTACATGGTGTTCAGGGTGATGACGAGCGAGACGACGCCGAGCGCGGCCGCCACCCAGCCGAGAACGGGAATGCGCAGATAGGTGGCAGCGGCAGCGGCGATCAGGGTGGCTCCGAACAGAACGAAGCCGAGCCAGCTCAGGTACTGCGCGGCGATCGGTGCAAGCCCCTGGCCGGCGAACGTGGATCCGGTGTCGACCAGCGTCGCATTGGAGTTGCCTGGCGAGAACCAGGTGGCCGACGCCAGTCCGATGATGCCCGCGACCGCCCCGAGCGCAGCCAGCACCAAACCAGGTCGCCAGTTCAGGACGCGACCCAGGAACCCCTGCGAATCGGCGACGTCACCCTCCGACAGCGCAATGGTCACTGCGGCGCAGAACACCGTGAGGTACCCGATCACCGCCGACCCGGCACCGAGCGAATGATCGATTCCCTGCACCAGGTCCGAGATCGCCGAATGGGAGACCACCGCCAGCACGATGCCGAACAGGGCGAGTGCCGCAGTCGCCCAGGCCAGAACGGATTTTCTGAGCACGATCGCCGCGCCACCGATCACCAGCACCAGAACCAGCAGCGCCCAGGCCAACCAGCCGAAGAACAGCTTCGCCAGCGGCGCCAGACCGTTGGCGGTGGCCGCCATGTCGCTGACGTCGCTGAACTTTCCGGTGCCGACCGAGTCGTTCCATTTGAGCAGGGTCTGGGCCGCAAGCACGGTGATGACACCGATGGTCAGCGGTCGGACCCCCGGTCGGTGCAGGTAGGGCGAGATCTTCGGCCAGAACGTGAGCAGGACGAAGACGAGCAACCCGATGCCCAGGAACAGGAAGATGCGCGGAGCAAAGATCGCCTGGCGGAAGGCGTACCCGTAGTCGTCCTGGGTGCCTTCCTGCGGGCCGATCATCAGGGCCAGGAAGAAGCCGAGAAACAGACATGCCAACAGTCGCTTGATCGTGGGCGAGGGGAATCCTTCCCTTCGTCGCACGGTCTTGGTTGCGATCGAACTCATGCGGCCCTCCCAAGACGCTCGCCGAGGATGCCGGTAGGTCGGAACACCAGCACGAGCACCAGCACCACGAAGGCGACCACGTCGGTCCAAGCCGTCCCGATGAAGGGCAGCGTCGGTATCAAAACCTCGACGACGCCCAACAACAGACCACCGATCATGGCTCCTCGAATGTTCCCGATGCCGCCGAGAACAGCCGCGGCGAAGGCCTTGATGCCCGGCTGGAAGCCCATGGTGTTGGAGAAGACGAAGGCGGTGCCGAAGAGGAAGCCGGCTGCTCCGCCCAGCGCCCCGCCGATGATGAAGGTGCGAGAAATGGTCTTGTCGATGTCAATACCCATCAGCGCGGCCGTCGGCGCGTCCTCGGCAACTCCGCGGATGCTACGACCGAGTTTGGTACCCGACACCAGCCGGTCCAGGAACAGCATCATGGCCAGCGCGGACACGATGATGACGACCTGCAGGATCTTCACCTCGGCTCCGAACAACCGGAACAGGACGTAGTCCGTGTTGAAATAAGTTGGAAACTGGTTGTTGGTGAAGCGGTTGAACAACTTGCCCGCCAGCGAGAACAGCAGGAAGGACATCCCGATGGCGCTGATGAGGAAGGCCAGCTTCGGCGCGCCGCGCTTTCGAAGCGGTCGGTAGGCCACCCGTTCCAACCCCCAGGCGACCAATGCACCGACCAGACCACCGGTACCGAGGCCGAGCAGGAAGATGAGCGGTACCGCCCAACCGGGAGTCGACGACCCGTCACCGGTCACCCACGAGACGATGATGTAGCTGCCGAAGGCTCCGGACATGAAGACCTCGCTGTGCGCGAAGTTGATGAGTTGCAGCACACCGTAGACGAGGGTGTAGCCGAGGGCGATCAACGCGTACATCGATCCGCGGGTGAGCCCGGAGATCAGATAGGTCATGAAATCAGACATCGAGCGCCTTCCGAACAGTCGAGCAGGTGGCAGTCGGACAGACCAGACGTGGGTGCAGGGGCGACCACCTGTGTCCGGAGAACAGCGAACGGGGCGCCGCAGGTCGGAAATCGGCCGGCGGCGCCCCGAGAACTCGACAGGTGGCGATCAGCCAGAGTCGGGTGTCAGCTCTGGGACTTGATGTCGCCGACTAGCTGGATGCTGCCCTTCTTCTGCTGGTACAGGTTGATCACCTGCTGCTCGACTTCGCCATTCTTCTGGAACTTGATCAGCGTGGTGATTCCCTTGTAGTCGAGGGCGTTGACACCGGTAAGCACATCCTTGCGGGTTACCGTGCCCTTGGCTGCCAGGGTCTTGATCACCGAGATCAGCGCATTCGCCGCATCGTAAGCTTCCGGGGAATACGTCGACGACGCGATGTTGAACTTCTTCTTGTACGCGGCCTCGAACTCCTTCGCGGCCGGCGCGACGGTGGCATCGAGGCAGCCGCAGGAGAAGTACCAGCCGTCGCCGGCGGCCCCGGCTCCCTTCGTGAACACGGTCGACTTGCCGCCGTTGCCCGTCACGGTCAACCCGGTGAATCCCGCGGACTTCAGTGCCTTCGCGAAGAGCGAGGCCTGGGCGTCGTAGCCGCCGTAGAACATGGCCTGCACGCCGGACGACTTGACGGTCTGCGAGATGGCGCTGTAGTCGGTCGTCTTGGCATCGACGCCCTGGCGCTGGACGGTGACGCCCTTGGCCTTGAGCTCCTTCTGGACGTCGTCACCCACGCCCTTGCCGTAGTCCGAGAGGTCGTCGACGACGAAGACCTTCTTCGCCTTCTTGGCCAGCCAGTCAGCGGCCTGCTGACCTTCGACGGAGTCCGGCGGAACGATCCGGTGAAACGAGGTGAACCCGAGACTGGTCAGCGTTCCGTTGGTCGCCGACGGACTGATGAGAGCCAGATTGGCGTCGCCGTAGGTCTTTCCGACCGCCTTCGTCGCTCCTGAGAAGCTCGGCCCGATCACGCCGAGGACCAGGGGATCCTGCAGCAGTGTGGTCGCTGCGGCCGGCGCCTTGTCCCCACTCCCGACATCATCTGACTTGACGAGCTCCAGCTTGAACCCGAGGTCGCCCTTGGCGTTCGCCTGATCGACGGCAATCTCGATGCCATTGGACTCGTTGATTCCCAGCTGCTGGTTGTCGCCCGACAGTGGGCCCTCGAAACCGATCTTGTAGGTCTTGTTGCCGGCCGGAGCCGGGGCGGCGCTGGACGCCTTGCTGGCAGCAGGCGCGCCGGAGGCGGCGGGCGCTCCGGAGGCAGCCGGCGCTCCGGAAGCAGCCGG
>JAABUU010003481.1_pt1 | contig 19937 bp, 27 predicted proteins | sample 5559301 | NCBI WGS metagenome assembly JAABUU01 (sample SAMN10711884, study PRJNA513360) | rock metagenome | isolation source: Antarctica rocks | place: Antarctica: Victoria Land, Richard Nunatak white | reverse complement strand
TCAACACAATGAGCTGCAGGCGTTCTGTCAAGCTTGATCTGCAACTACATGCAGCTGTCTGTCGTCGACAGACACACTATCTGGGGTCATTTTGCATGCGCCGCTGCAAATGCACCATGCATTGCCATGTGTGCAGTCTCAGTATGTTTGTGCCAATTAAGAGCTTTGCTGTATCCCTCAGTGATAGATGCAAAGCAAAGCGACTCTGATGGGGGACTGCATGCAAGGAAAACAAGCAATACGTTCAGCATAGTGACCCATGTTTGCTGTATGACTCAGCTGGCAAAGCAGCACTCAAAAGCAGCTCAGCATGCCCCTGGTGAGCCCAGACATTGAGCAGCTGAGGAATACTATGCACTGAGTACTGAGCATGCAGAAAGGTCAGGACACCTGGGGAGAGCGACAGATCTCTACAGATAGCGCCGTCATCTCTGCCTGTGGACAGCCACCGGCCACACTTGAAGACAGCTCTGCTTCCAGATTCCTTCTCTGTGATGATGACCTGCACAGCAATCAGCGCTTGTCACAGCACTCAGAAACAAGCAGATGATTGTTACGGGCCTGAATGCAGCAAAATTTGGCAGACAATTTGACTCTTCTCCTTTTCTGTGGTCACTCACATGCACAGCAAGAAGCTCTTGCAATGACCACAGCAGCCTTGCAATCAGCACTGTAGTCATGCTTTCTGCCAGCATTGCTGGCTCACAAAGTTTGACAGAAACTCTTGTGATTGCTGTGACTTCTGGATTCAGCACGTGCTTTGGCTATGACATTCACAGACTGCAACTTGATTACTGCTGTTTTGGATGCTGCAGGTGGAGGAGAGCTTACTTTGTTCCAACCCTTGTTCGGTTTAATTCGTGATCCAGGGGTGCGTATGTTGAGGTTATCAGGTTTTGGTCTCATGCGGCGTAACAACAACTGTTATCAATACAATGCGGGCTGAGCCAACAGGCATCAGCTGCGTGCTATGCAAGCTTGTTTTAAGCATCATGATTGCCGTGGCTCAACCTCAGCTATTGAATGTCAGACAATACATGTGTGTAGGCTTGCTGAACGCATCAGGGCCAGCACAAGCATCTGACTGCCTCCAAGGGCGTCACGCAATTGATGCACACCAGTTTACCTCTGCCTATTTGCTTGGACCCCTTGCATGAGTTGCTGAGTGCTGAAGTGAGTCCTTGACCCATGCATGGCTGTGGCAATAGCAGCACAGGCAACATCACTGCTGGTTGAAAGTATATTTCCATCTAGTTGAAATTCTTTTCAGGCAGTAGTCGTCAGCTGTTGTTCAAGAACCTTGGAGACTCGCGTGATTGTCACTTGTACCACGTATCTGCTGAAATTTCATGGCAGCTGTTTGGATCCAAGAGCAAGATACCTTGTCTAGGTGCCAGTCTGGACTTGGTCCTGTGTTGTTGTGGCCAATGCGCAACATCTGCATCTGGCCAATGTCTTTGCAGGTGAACTGGAAAACATCAACGGCTGCTGTACCAAAAGCGCCTTTGCCCTGTGCACAAGACAGGATGCGTGAGGCTGAGAGCCTGTAGGCACAGCTTAGGAGTTTCATTTTCCCCAATAGGAGGTGGCCAACTTTATTCCTTTCTTGCTGTGCATGCTGTCCTGACCTTGTAGCTGTGGGCTGTCACTGGTTGGAAGGGGCTGCAGTGGCAAATGCTGGAAAGCATATACCTGCATCTGCTTGTGCTTGCTTGGGTGACTTGTGTCATGCAGTGTGACAGCACACTCAGCTGCAGCACATCAATGCCTTTCACCAAATCCCAGCTTCTATGCCACACGCTTGTTGACGCAGGACAGAGTCGTGAATCATTAACACTGGATGGCAAAGGCAGCAGCCCTCAGCAAACAGTATGGCACAGCACAGCATGGCACAGCGCAGCATGGCAGAACACAGCACACTAGCTCACGTTCAGGCTTTGAGGCCTGCTGTTGCCAAGATGTCCAAACAGCACCAAGGACACATCAGCATCTGTGCCAGCGCCGGTGAGGTCACTGGTGAAGACCTCAGCGGCGTACTGCACATCCAACTCATGTGACTCTGCTTCTCCAGGGAACAAGTCACGCTCAATGAGGCCGTCATCCTCATCTCTTGAGAGCCAGCGATGACAAGCAAAGTGGTATGCTGTGCCTGCAAGGCTAAACACAAGTCACAAGTGCATCTTGATGGCAGCTTGGCCTAATTGTACAGATAGTGAAAATATTGCTTATTGCTTATTGGTCGAACAGCTGAACCCTTGGAACCTTCTGCAGCTCCAGGATATGAGTCAACTTTGCAATTACTGTAATGTAAGTAGTGTCTTGACGTCGTGACCAAAGAAGCTCTCCTGCTGTGAAAGAGGGCTATATGCATGAGGCCTATGTGCTTGTCTGCTGAGCTTCACACAGAGCTTCTACCAATTCCTCATGGTGCCTCAGCATGATGCCCAGACTGAAGCATGCAGGTGTCATTTCAGCGTATTTGCATACAAAAGTCATACAAAACTCATACCAGAGTCTGTCCCAGAGCATGATGTGCAGGTCTAATGTGATCTGCTTGTAAATTCTAAGCATAGTCAATTGCTACAAGCAGACCCTACCTGTCTCTTCATCCAGCAACTTTGCATGGTCCAAATGCCACCCAGGGTTGCGCCCCCTGTTGTTGTGGCCTATGGTCAACTTGACAATGTCGCCCAGGACTTGATGCGTGGGCTGGTGCCTTGCTTGCCATGCAAGGTGACAAAGATGTCTGCGTCTGTGCCTGCTGCAGGCATGTTGCTGGTGCATAGCGTCAAGGCATACCACACCAGGTGGACCTTGTCACTGCAGGAGGCATGCACCATAAGGGTGGGTTTGATGCCGAAGCTGATGCATTGCTTGCTACAATCTGGGTACTGCTTGCTGTCTGTGCATCTTTGTCAATTGTGTGCACAAAACTTCAACACCTCCTACTCTGCATACCTGCAGGTCGTGGTGTTCTGTAATGCAGAGTTTGACAGCAAGCGTGTCAGCTCACTTGCTCTGATTTGCTGATGTGCGCCTGCCAACACTCGTTGTGGCATGAGTACAGGTGACTACAGATACAACGCTCTGTGTGCAATTGCTGTTCAGATACCGTGGGTGCTTGATAAGAAGCATACCGGATGATGCACCAAAACCGAGCAGCATCAACATCACACATGCATGTTTACCTAAGGATCCTGGACAAGCATCAGCAACTGCAAGAGCGCAAATCAGAAGCATTGCCTGGCAGAGAGTGCTGCAATCAAGCTGACAAATGCCCTTCCTTGACCTGCTGGGGTACAACTGCATATGAGCGCAGGGAGGTTACCTAACTGATGGGCAACAGCTGGCAACAAGGTTGCCTATCTGATGGGCAACAGCTGGCACAAGATTTGCCTATGTGATGAGCAACAGCTCATAAGAAGATTGCCTACTGAATGGGCAACAGCTGGCAAGGGAAATGCCTATCTGATGGGCAACAGCTGGCAAGGAGGGATGCCTACCTGATGGGCATCAGCTCCCTCTCTGTGAGGCCATCCCCCTGTTGCAGGTCAAACCAAAGACCACAGCCAAACCGCCATTGCTGGCCAGACGGCAGGTGTGTGATAAGCAGAGCCTCTAGATGCCAGCTTGGGGATGAGCCTGCTGAGTCATGCCCTACTGTGACATGTGTCAAATCACCAAGCTCATGGTCCTCCACAGTGAAGCTGTCACCATTGCCTCTGCAGACGAATCAATGTGGTGTCTTCACACTCGACGACAGAACTGCTTGGAGACATTTGAGTTCAACTGCATGTACCTAGGCAGGCCCAGCAGCCTACCAGAAAGCTTGTGGTGATGATAGTGAATGCAAGCAGACAGACAGACATGCGGACACATGGACAGACAGAGAGGCAGGCAAACGCAGGCAGGCAAACACAGGCAGGCAGATGTACAGAAGGACAGGCAGACATACAAACAAGCTGACAAACAATTACATGCATGGGGCCACAGAACAAAGCTCGCCTGTCAAAGTCATGAGGCCCAGCGGTCAGCTGATGTTTCCTGCCAGAAGCCTCCGCACCATGCATGATCAAGTACACATTGGCGCTTGTGCCAGCACCTCTCACATCACCGGTCTTCACAGCAAGCTGGTACTGCACGCCTGCTGGCCGCTTGCCCCTGTAGATGTCTCTGCTGATGGCCCTGCACAGAGCAGCCCAGGCATTGTCACAGCAACCATGTGACAGCAATTATGTGACAGCAACCATGTGACAGCAACCATGTGACAGAAACCATATCTGCAACCTGCCTGCAGTCTGGTAGGAAAAGGATGCACAGGCTTGACACTCGTCAGAGTACATCAGCCAAACATGCTGATGCACCATGGTGTTTCTGTTGCGCAGAGCATCATATGTGTGCGGTTCTCTGCATGAACACACATTGGGAACTGCTTACACATGAGGCGTTGAATGCCTGCATCACTGGTGTGTCATTGGTGCGCAACTTCGATGGAAGCCACAGGTGGCATGTGTGTGGTCATGCAGGCAGTGCATGGGTTCAGGTGGGGCCTTACCCATCATCTTCTTTGCTGGCCAGCCAACGCCCACAGTAGAAATGAGTCCACTCTTCAGTTCCCTGCAGCACAGTGGTCAACAACATGCAGAAGCCTGAACAAACTTGACACAACAATGCTGAGGGCAACATCGGACAGACTTGACATGAGCGAACGAGACATGCAATCAGCTGACCGGCTGACCGGCTGCTGAATTTCATGAAACTCATGTTGGACATCCAAGGCAAATCAATCAACGCATGAAAAGCCTAGTTGTGTATCAAAGAAAAGGACACAAATGCCTAACATGACTGACGCACGACTCTGAGCTTATTTTCTTCCATCCTTTGATGGACTGAACATGGACCCGCCTTGTGACACAGTAAGCGGCTTGATGTAGTGGTGGATGCTTAGCACAAGCATCTTCATGCTACTGGCACAACCAGGTTACTGGTCCAGTGCTGTGGTGCAGTGTGATGGACCCTGTACGCTACCTTGAGTTTTGCACGTATCTCTTCCAGGAACCATGCAGGGCTTTGCCCTGAACTGTCATGAGCCACTCGCACCATGACCAGCTCGCTGAGTCGCTCACACCGAACCTGCATTGCCACCATGGTATCAATGCACCACAGCAAAACGGATGTGAAGCTGCAGGCTGCATTGTGACCAGCAGGCAAACACAAGTCTATTGCACAGGTGTGTTTGTGAGTGATGATGAGCTTGCAACGTCTGCTTAAGCAAAAGAGGCTTTGCTGTGCCTGTGGCTTTGCCCAGCAAGGCCTTTCGTTGGTGCTGCGGTCATACAGGCGTGTATGCAAAACACGTTTCAGTGGGTGCTGTCAATCATTCCTTGTAGTGTGCACAGCTGATCAAAGCATTGACCGGCCCTCTGCACAGCTGATCAAAGTATTGACCGGCCCTCTGCACAGCTGATCAAAGCATTGACCGCCCCTCTGTACAATGAATCTGTTTCTGGCCACAGTATTGGCTATAGCCACCAAAGCGCAATTTGCCTGCCCAGCTGGGTGGACAGCCTTTCAGCTGCTGCACAGCAAACTGTTGATATGCCAGCTGCCAGAACAGGACCTCATGCAGGGAGAGGACCAGGACTGTACATACCTGACCCTTGGAGAGGACACACGTTCAATGACAAATGTGTGTGTACCTGACCTTGAGGGAAGGCATGTGTTTAATGAATGACTGAATGAAGTACAGTGTGAGTGGCTCTTGGGGGTCTAGCTGAGTGTGTGACTGCTGTTCCGGGGGGTCGGGGGAGGCTGTATGTTCTGTGATGGTGAGCAGGGACGCAAGTTCAGCTTTCAGGCAATGCTGTTCTGTCATGCAAATGGGATCTAGCCCGTGCAGACTAGTCAACATCTCTTTGATGAATGGTACAATGTGTTTCAGAATGATTTAGAAGCCAGGGGTCAACTGCAAGCATGAGAGCTGATCTGCAGATATTGCTTCATGTGCATCAACAATCGCCAACAGTTTCAGGCTGCTGTGATGGGTTTGCGCATATTCAGTCAGAAGAGCCTAGTCTCAAGCTACAGCTGTGAGGACTGTTAGAGCGGCAATGGAACACCCCGAATCAAAAACTCTCAAAAATGCCTTATAGAAAAGGCAGCTTCCTCACCTCGAAGGCATCAGTCTGGCCAGGTCCAAAGGGAATGGGCTGGTATGGGCCCTGCTCAAGGCAGTGCACCCCTGAGCTATGACTTGGGGTGGTACCCTCACCCCCAAACAGCTCCAGCACTACATGTGCGCTTGTGCCGGCACCCTGCATGCCACGAGCAGGTCGCTGCGCTGAGAAACTGCGAATCTACCAGAGAGGAGAATCACTGTAGGCTGTGGTCCAACCTTACTTGTTGACTTTCAAATATACACATGCTCTGCTTGCTTGCTTGCTTGTCACAATGTTAGCCTGCCAGCGGGAGGCAGTGCTACATCAGACGGATGGAACATGCTACGTTTTCCTCAACAATGCTGTATGCAAGTCAATCAGGTCAGGCTATGCATTGTTATCATCACGCTGCAGCCGATGTCTGATTTTACATTTGATGACATGCATGATGCATAAGCCAGATTGCAGCCAGCTTCTGCTAGGTGAGGCTTCAAGGTGTAGCTTGCAGAGAGTGACCTTGCAGGAAGCGGTGTCCAACTCCAGCTCATATGTGACCAGCTCAACTGACGGCCTTGACCAGTCTTCTTCTTCCCATGGTGAGCGCCGCTGCATGGAGGGCGAGGCAGAGGGTAGTGGGCCCGTCAGAGCTGAGTCAGGCTGGCCCTCAGGAGGCAGAGTTGGGACACTGAGGGAGGTGTGGGTGACAGGGGGGCTGCTGGCAGGCATGGGGGCAGGGTTAGCTTTGACAGGCTCTGGGGTGCCATGCAGTGACACGGATTGCGACCTGCAGAGATCAGTGCATGTATGGTGATAGAGATTGTGCCGTCACCCGGCCGAGCAATGTTGTCTTCTGGTCGAAACAGCATTCCATTGCTGTGTGGACAGGCATGGGAATCTGAAGGTGAGGAGCCCAGCATCCAGCTGTCCGGCCCAAAGCCCTTGTGTGAGGGTGGACCAGCGTGAGGGTGTCCAGCCCAGAGCCACTGTGTGAGGATGCAAATGACGTGAACGATGTCTATGATGCACAAACGTGTGATGTGTTGCTGTCTGGGTGCAATGCCTGGCATGATGCCACACATGGCTGGACCTCAGCTCTGTAGGCACACCACATGGCATGTGACATATCTCCAAGACACTACTATACTGCAAAACACCATCCCCATTGCACCAAACAAGTCTCCAAGACACTATTACACTGCAAGACACAATCCCCAATGCACCAAAAAAGCCTTTCAAGTCACTACTATACTGCAAAACCCAATCCCCAATGCACCAAAAAGTCTCCAAGACACTACTACATTGGCAAACACAATCTCCAATACACAATAAAGGTCTCCAAGACACCACTACACTGCAAAATACAGTCTCCAGTACACCAAAAATCGAATCCGCCCGGGATCGAACCGAGGACCTTTGGATAGCTTCGCACACACCGAAGTCCAACGCGCTAATCCACTGCGCCACGGATCCAGGATGGATATGCAGGTGTGAAGCTGCATGTGTTGTGTACAAGCTTAATTTTGTCGTACATATACCTGTGTAGGCCAACACAACGGTCTGCAATCTGCAGATTATTCTGCAGATGACTTGCCACAATTCACTGTAAGCCAGGTCTAATCACCCAGAGAGATGCAATGTGGTGCCAAGCTCACAGTCTGCACCAAATGGCTGAGCTACATACCTGTCAGTCAAGTCAAAGTGGCTCTGCTTTTCTGCCTGATGCTTTGTCAAGTCCTCCAAGGACTGGCGCAAGGCAGCATTTTCCTGCAGCAAGTGCTGCTGACTGTGCACGAAGGAGTCCTCCAAATTGCGCGCTCTGATGCTTCGTCCTGTGAACTTGCTGCAGTGGACCCATGTCTGGGTGATGCGATCCACCCACAACTGCACAGACAGACTATCAAGGTTGATATGGCAGGAAGAAGAAGAGGAAGAAGAGGCAAATAAATGAGCAGTAAAGACATATGTGCTGACCTGTGCCTCTGCTGCTGTGCTTGCTGCCATGAAATGTGTGTGAGTGCCACACTGCACGCTGAATACACAGGCCCGCCTCTTGGCTGACTGTGCTGGCAGCTCAGGCTTATCAATCTGCCTGCAAAAGTCTCAGACTATTGCCCCACAAAGACAACTTGCGACAAACAAGACTGTGTAGACGCCTTCACGCAGCAATAAAGCTAAGCAAAGCTATCTCAGCAGCACCGATACATGACCTCAAGTCTGTAATTGCTGACGTAACTGTTGCTGTTGCAACAGTGCTGTGCAGTTGCAACCATGCTGTGCAAGTGCTACTGGTACCTGTCCTCTATCACAGTTACACCAATCTGTGGTCCATAACCTCTGGGCAATGCTCTCACTGGTATGCGGTCTAAAGGGATGTAACGCACATCCTCCACCTTTCCAGGCTCATCCGTGTAGCACAAGCGATCGTCCAGCAAGTAGAACTGCAAGTAAAGCTATTTCAGGCACTCAAAGGTTGGCGCTTACAGAGACATGCATCAGGCAATCTGTGGCTCACCCATCTTTTGCTCCAAGTAGGGTGAGGCCCGTTCCCGTGTTGCTTGAGCAACCATCCACAGTGTCGAACCAGTTCCAGAAACTGTGCCTTCTGCACGACCTCCTTCACCTCGTCTTGCGGCCATCGGTACGTAAAGGGCGACAAAGGGGAGCCTGGCGACGGGGCCAACGTCGACAACCGCTGCACAGGACTGCGTGTGCTTGAGCTGCTGCCAAGATTTCTGTGAGATGCTGCAGCCGGCATACTGTTCAGACCGCCGAAATGCTACAAATGATGCGTAAGCAGAACTGCTGAGGTACGGGTGCCATCAGCGTTTTTGCCGCTGTCGGCGCTTTCTTGCAGAAGAGGGCACAAACGCACACAGACTTCGTAACAACACGAAACTCATTGAGATTAAGATTTGAACTTCTGCTGCAGGTCCCTTGACAGATTACACGTCCCCAAGGGTGCGCTGCTTTGCAGAGCCCGGTGACATGCCTGGATGATAGAAGTACTGTGATACAGCATGCAGTCAAGCAAGCTTATGTTAGGCTGTGCCATGCATTGAAATGCATCGAAATGCGTCTTGGAGGCTATATTTACAGTACTGTGAATAGTCATGGTAAGTAAGTAAGTAAGTAGAGCTGCTGACTTGAAAGTACACATGTGACTACAAGGGTATGCTGCGCAGACTGGTATGCAAGCAGACTGGATATATAAAACTGTGAGAGTGGGTGTTACTTACAAGGTGGTTGACAACAGCAACAGCAGTGCTATGTCCAAGGGGTGTTGTGTTGTGTGTTGAGAAAGGCCAAGCAAAGCTTATTTATGCAAGACTTTGGGAAGCCATAAAGCATCCAGTAACTGCTGTCAATACAAGTTTGATGAGTACGCTTAGCTAGCTAGGGTTTGAGGGGGCTAAACTGGAAAAGGCCCACTTCACCCCCCAAAATAAGCAAAGCAGGGGGGGTGGGGGTGTGGGGCCACAGCTAGCCCAAGCCAACAGCATTACACTCAAGTCAAGAACCCTCCTTAGAGTAGAAGAGTTTTGATAATATCTCCTATACTAATTTTTTGAATTCTGTAAAGATGTAGTTTTGGACTGAGTACTACACTAAGTACTAGGGGCTGAGGGCAATGGGGGGAGGGCATTACTAGCCACACAGCAGGGCTGTTGAAGGGATGCCCTAGGGCTGTTATGGGTACCTAGGGCTGTTCTGGTAAAGTTTTGGCAGAAGTCTAGATACACATGCATACCCTCTGGTTGATGACAAACTGTTGCACAAGTATGGGCTGACTAAGATTGTTAAAAACCCTAGTTGCCTTTGGGGCTGTTATGCTAGGGGTTTCTCACACACATGAAGCCTCATGCTTAGTAAGAACCCATTACATAGCCCTGACATAAGCAGGATAATGGCAAAAATCAGGGGTCAGTTAGACAAATATATATAGTATATTATATACTGCCATTTTGCAACACCACCGAGACACAAGGCATGAAAGCCCTGCATTGCATTGCGTGCATATATACATAGCAGCAAGATTAGATTGCACAACATGTTTGAGCTTCCGTGTCAAGCAGGCTAGGTGCTGCATCCTCAAGGTGCAACATTGGTATAAGGGCAGACCTAGGATGCGCCCCTGCCAGACGAGGATGACCTACAGGGCTGGTCAATGTCTGCGTCACTGCGCACACAGTGCACAGCGCACACTGCCTTGCAAGCTGTGAGCGGCAATACCTCCGCCCCTGGTATGTTGTGCAGACGGAGTGACAGATCGACCCGCACCGCGCAGTGATGAGCCGTCTTGTGTGACCGGACTTACACCACGTGGACCCCCACTTTGAATAGTGTTGCATGCAAATGTTCAAGTCGGACGGCAAAGTCCGAGAGCTTTTCCGGAAGTACGGCAAGACTGCATTGGCAACTCATCTCACAATTTACACAGTCAGCTTCTCAGGTGAACATACACAGGAGCTCCTGACTAAAGTCAGTACACTACTCGAGCAAAAGCCGCTGAACCTTGTGTCCACATACAGGTTTGTATGTTGCCATTGAAAATCACTTTGACCCCAAGAGCTTGTTGATCAAGTATGGGCTCCTGTCAGGTACAAACTCAGCACAATTATCTGGTGTATGATCAGGCATACTAAAGAGCAGCTGCTGTAGCAAACAGAATTTGAGTGCCTTACAGATAAAGAGGTCAAGGACGACGCTGATCCTAAAGAGCGTGGATGGTTCTCCAATCTGCTTACAGGCCCCAGCTCATCACTAGCTTTGGCATTCCTGTGCAATAAAGCACTAATGCCAGTTCGAGCACCACTGACCCTAGGGTTGACCCCAATGGTTGCAAGGTGTGCAGTCAAGCATGCCTGCGTGTAGCCTCAATGCTGTACAGCTGCACTTCTTGCACACGTTGTATGTGGCTCACGTCACATGTGCTGCTGCTATTTCCTCATGTGTTGTGATCTCCGCTGCAGAGCGCTGCAACAGCGAGCTGCAACAGCAGCTGGTGCTGCTGCTTCCAAAGGTTCCTCGACACCAGTCTCAACTACTACTGCAACAATTCAAGCCAGAAGTGCTCAGATCAAAGATCGGGCGTCCTCCAAGGGGCCTCAATAACAACATATCCCGCTACGTTAGTGGTGGATGAAAATGCTGAAGCAGACCACCACACACCAGTAGCTGTTCAGAAAGCATTCCTGCACATGCTAAGCATGATACAAGTGTGCTCATGTTCTGCTTAGCAGCTGCACTCTGCTCACAAGCCACTACAGCTTTTCATGCAGATGGATTGACAGCCAGCAGCTGTCCTGGCCAGAGTTAAAGCACATGCTCCACTTGCTGTGCCACAGATGCAACAGACGTGTGATAGTAACTTGGGTGCTGCCCAAGTTTTACATTCTGTCAGTGCACATCAATCCTTCAGCTGAGGTTGCTTGGTGGCTCCCTACACAGGCTCTGTGGCTGTACCCTGTACACAGTGGGACTGCATCTTGCAACTGCCTGTCTACCACATCAGCAAACTCCTGACAATGTTCTCTGCATGGACAATTTGTGTCAGCTATCCCGAGTAATTTGCATGCCTGCGTCTTTGAACATGTTGTCGTGCTGTTGCATGGCCACGCATAGGCTTTTTGACAACATCAAGGTCAGAATGCAAAACAGGCCTGCCAGGCTGTTTGATGATCATCACTTCGTGAAGTACCTGCCACACTAACATGAGCCGAATGATTCCAAGCCTGACAGTGCATGTTGTACACTCTGTGCATAGATGTGCAACAACTATGGGCATGCTCTGGCGTGTTGTCCTGGCCAGCTCATGGGGGTGGCTTTGACCTGAGTTGTCCAATCAGACATTGGCAGCGTGCATGTTGCGGTGCAAGCCAAAAATGATTGATCTTCAACATCTTTGTGTCACATGACGTCGGAAGCATTGTGCTTAACAGGTGCACTTTCAGAAGCTAGTAGATCGGGTATTTGACTGGCTGCAACATCAAACTCACTGACGACGCAACGAATGTAGATTTGAGTTTGCAAGGTTCAAGGATGATCGTGAAAAGCAATCTAGCACAACCCTACTGTTCAGCGCTAGCTTGACCTGCGGACGCAGTCCAGCAAGATGGAGAGTTAAAGCATCAAAACATCTGCTGGATCTGCTGGATGGTCATCAACTACACAGTTGCTTCATTGCTTCTAGCTATGGAGTCATCCGAACCTCAGGCCTAAAAATGAAACTTGCTTTAGACTGTCCAGTTTCAGCAGACCGCCAATATCACGACCAAGCTGCTAATGGTACAGTTGCATATGGCTAGCTCTTGCAAGGCCTGCAGCTTGTGCCAATCAATAGTGATTTTCACTTCTGTTGCGTCATCCAGCCCTGAGACAGCCAGCCTATTGAGGTGAGTCAGCAAATCCACACGTGGCATCAAGTCTTTAACACATCTGCCAAACAACATGCTGAGGTCTGCAAGGTGTGTAACCTCAGAGATCCAATATGGGTCAGCAATATTATATGTGTCGTCGCAACATTATATGTGTCGTTGTGCTCAGGTGCAACTTATGCAGCTTTGTCAGGAGGCCCATCTCAGTGGGGATCGTAACAAGCTCGTTTTGGATGTCAAAAGTACTTCTGTAGCACAGATCCTCTTCATCACCATCATCACCCTGGCCATATAACAAGCAAGCATTGTCTAAATGAGCTCTGTCAATGCTGTGCAGACAGGCAATTCCTGTGTACGAGGGCCCTGAAGTGTGCCATCTTCAACCACAAGGAGCTGCAGAATTGGTGCAAACTTGCAGTTTTGCCCACCCAAGACACGACCACCAATATATTCCAGGCCAGTGAGGCCTGCAAGGTGATCCAAACTGCGAAAGTCCCCTTGTAGTAGCAGAGCCTTCACCTTTGGTAAGATTTGCAAAGGCACCAAGTCCAGGAGTTTATTTTTCGCCGCAGCAGAGAGCATACTTCTCTGAAATTGCGAGATTAGCCATCAGGTCTATCGAGCGTGCAATCACGCCGCCATTGTCGATGATCCTCACACAGTTAACAGCTGACACAAGTCCGGCCGGCACTCTACCGACCAGCGGGTTTCCGCGACACAACTTCAAAAATGGATTGTGCTCTTGCTTCAATGTAAGCAAGCCAGCAAGTGGGCAGTGACCTGACCGAAAAAGCCTCATCTAGATACAGGCGTGAAACAAGCCCTGGATGATCTTGATAAACCCCCTTAAACTGCTTGCACACGAGCTTAAGCTGGTGCATGCGTGCTTGTGACCTCTCTTGATTGTCTTCCCATTTTCTTGCAAGCTTGCCTGATCATGACCGGCGCTCCAGCTTGTCGAGACCCAACTCGATCCTTTCTTTCTCTCGTGCTGCCGCCGTTTCAACCTGACATCGTTCGGGCAAGGTGACACACTGCTTTCTTGGGCAATCAAAGTGCGGTGCCCAATCCAAGCGTTGCATGCTCGAGTAAAGCCGCGCAAGCTAGCTGCAGAATCCCCGACAGTGATGGGCAACTGATGGGCACAGATCTCGGACAATGATGGGCACAGATCAGTGATGTCGGGAAATCTGGCCAGAGGTGAATGGAGTTTCGTACCCTGTTGCCGCCTGGATCATGAGCAGGATGCCTGTCGCACAAAACAAAATCGCATCACTCACACACACTATTTTGTTTAGCGCAGACAATAGCACCTTGCGCTAGCCCAGTCGTTACCGCGTCGATCCTCGCGGCAGTGCCCTCCCTGTTTGTGGAGCAGGGATCTGCGTGTCACAACATGCAGATGCAGTGCTGAAGATCTCCTGGTTTGTTGACATTGGGTAGTACGTGTCAGCACACGCTGCGTTTGCTACGTTACCTATTGAGCCCACTGTTTGGCGGCGGCTTGAGGAAGGCTTGGTACATACCTCACTTGAGCAATGCCGAAAAGAAAGAAAGTAGCCGATCCAAGGGAGGAAGAGGTGACCTTCAGCAGCGATTGTATGGCCCTATTCTACCCACTCTTCTGCAGCGAGCTCATCACGATTGCTGTCATGTAGGATAGCTTGAGCACTGAACAGTCACGCATCAAGCACACTGAGATGTTGAACTCCAGTTTCTTCAGGTGCGTTGCAGACCTGAATATGTTGTGTCTAGAGTCAGTTGTACAGGATGACTGCCAATGTGCACCATGTCTTGTGTGCTGGCACCTAGGCTATATTGCTAAAAGAGCTATTGTTGCTGGGGTAATCTGATGCATTGAGCTACTTCTAGAATGTTACGCCAACCAGCCTGGCGTGCTGGGCCGCAGCTATTGTGCATGCATTGTAGCCTCGGACTATGTTCAAGCCAGCTGGTGTATTCCCGTTATGATGTCTAACGGCATAGAGTTTTCTTTTCTGCATGCATTGCCTGGCATAGGCACACAACATCTATGTATGCATGCATGCATGCAGATGGATACAGGAACAGTATGCCAACCATCGAGCAGAGCTCTGGCGCAATGGTTTGGAAGAGTACCTCCAATATGGCAGGGAAATTCAGGCTAAATTTCCTGTCACTGCAGATTCACAGGCAGACGCACCCAGCACATCCACTGCAGGCAAGCAACACTTATAAAATCTGAGTCCTTCACTTGCATCTGGCAATGCTAGACATGATGCATGAGGTCATAGAGAGGCTAGGCTTGCACAACACCCTGCTGCTCCATCCGCAAATTCATGCCTGTGTGCCAGTCACTGGCAACTGACAGAATGCGCATCTGCTGTGCCTATGCTGTTCAAGAAATGCATCAAAGACCCTCGAGCTGCTGCAGGTGCTGCTCAACCCCACAAAGCACAACAGCCTGCTGCCTTCCCAGCACCTTTGCCCACGGCATCTTCCTCCCAGCCAGCGCTAGTCAACTCCTTGACACATCAAGCGGCTGAAAATGCAGCGCCTAGTACAGCAGCTCCTGACACTAGTGCATCACCCAAGTCTGTATGTGGATTCAATGCACCAACACCGCCAGCTCCGCTTAGTCTAGGTGGCACGAGCAATGCAACCCCACAGCAGAGCAACAGCTTCGGCTTTCCTGCTGTCCCATCCACCAACTCACTGTCCCCACTTCCAGCAGCCAGTCAGGGCAAACAGCAGGTGTCCAGCTTGAGCAATCACCATCTGTTGCCTGAGAGCACACAGGGTACCAGCACACGCAGCTCACCTCCCACATCAATCAGTACAGTAGCTATGCTCACACCACCGGTTGACCTCCCTGCTGCATCTAGTACGTCATTACCAGCACCAAGCTTGGCTGTTAGCAGCATACCTTCCACTTCAGCATCCCAGTCAATGCCCTTTGGTGCTGCACAGATGCCTATTGGGTCTTCTCCCACCTTCGCACTGTCAACTACTACAGCAGACAAGTCATCTCCTTTGGACGCCAGTCAGCCGCTCTCAACGGGCACCACTGCTGCCTTTGCCTTTGCCTCAGGTTCAAGACCTGCCTTTGGAGGCACCAGTCAGGTAGCGTCAGCAGCTGCCAGTGGCCCATTTCCCTTTGCATTTGGGTCAGGCCAGCCGTCTACGATCACTACAGCAGGCTTTGGGCCAAGCCAATCACCTGCATTCGGCAATACTTTGGCCAGCTCAAATTTGCCAAAATTTGGCACTACTGCTGCAGCAGCTGCATCATCACAGCCGCCAGCAATCTTCTCCCTCCCCTCATCCCAACCCGCAACATCCAGCATGGGTCCAGCAGCTGGTGCTGCATCCAGTCAACCTGCCTTTGGCTCTGGCACTTTTGGTGCCAGTCAACCTGCCTTTGGTTCAGGTCACTTTGCCTTTGGATCTAGTTTGCCTGCCTCTGGGTCAGTCTCACTCCCCTTTGGATCCAGTCAACCTGCCTTTGGCTCACCACTGCCTGCCTCTGGGTCAGGCTCACCCCCCTTCGGATCCAGTCAACCTGCCTTTGGCTCACCACTGCCTGCCTCCAGTGCTGGTCAGCCTGGGCCTATTGCTACAGCGCCAATCGCCTTTGGCACAAGCCAGCCAACTGCATTCAGCTCGGCAGCTGGTGCATCATCAGTGCCTGCAGGTACAGCTCTGCTCCCTATTACGCGTGACCTCATTGGGGTCAGCAGCCAAGTCAACAAGTGCAGTAGTCCGTGCTCATCTGCATATGTTTGTTTGCACAGCTGCTTTTCTCTTGTTGCTCAGCCATGTTCATCACCTGTCTGTGTGTTGGGTATGAACCCAAAGCACCACACGCACACATTCTTGTTAAGGATGGGTTTGTCTTCAAGAAAACATACATATCTGTTGGAAAGTTGGCCCTGATGTGTTGAGAGTGTGGCGACACAGGTGGCCTGGGCTTCACATGGGGACTGCCCAAGAGCTCACCGATATCTGGAGATGCTGGAGGTGCAGCTGCCAATGGCAATGGGCTTGGCACTGCAGCAGCCCCTTTCAGCACTGCAGCAGCCCCTTTTGGCACTGCAGCAGCCCCTTTTAGCTTTGGCGGATCATCAGGCATGCCATCTGCTCCAAAGCATACATGCCCTTTTGTCATGGAACTAAAACCTGACTGCATCCCCGCTGCTGCATGTTGACATCCTCAGAATATGCCTCTCTGAACAAGCAGGACTGGCCTTGCACCAAGCTCGCAGATGCTGGCAGCAGCCTCAACAACAAAGCACTTTTGTTACTGTTATTACTATTATCGTCATTGTGCAGCACATCGCATGGAAGTGACAATCAGAACCATGCAATCCAGAGCATGAGCAAGGAGGTCTGTTCAGCAATCATGCCTAGTCATCAGTGCATCATCTGCAACAGGAGATGCAGAATGGCTCATGACATGCACGCAGGGCAGAATGGCACCAGCACAGGCTTTGGCGCTGCAGCTCACACCAACGGCACTCAAGATGAAGATGAGCAGACAGAGCCAGAAGAAGCTGTGAGATGCCTTGTTGCTAGCTTTTCACTGCTGGATTCCTCCAACTCATGCTGCACAAGCATTTCATTTGATGAATGGTGTAGCAAAATCACTAAAGTTGATGTGGGTTTTGATTTTTTTGGAGAGCTATTATCATGCCAGTCCATACATGGCTGCCTAGAAAGCAGCATTCACACAGCATCTTTGGCACTCCAAATCTCTGGGCCCACCTTGCGATGGTCAAAATGCTGCGCCATGACTATGTAAGCAGCCCTACCTGAGAGAGTCAGAGACATGAATACGTGTCATCAGCTTAAACATGTCAGTGCTGATGTAGGTGGTGTATGAGAAGAAGGAAGGTGTGCTTCTGAGCTTGGAGCTGAAATGGCGGCACAACGTGAATGTAAGCATGCCAGCACCAAAAGCATTGGCTCATATCCATACTATACCATGTACCTTGGATGATTCTGTCTAGCAGCTAAGAACAATGGGACACCTCAAGGCGCTGATAAGTCTGTGCACTGTCAGAGCCAGACTGTCTGATCCCAGTTGCCAATGCTAGTGTTCATAAGGATTGCATGCACATATGTTACTAAGCATGTCCACGCATGTCCTGTAGGGCAAATGGGCCAAGACTCGTCAAGGCAAAGTGCTGGTTTGCCATCCCTCTGGTGCAGCTAAGCCATATTTACAATTCCAGACCAGTGGCCAGGTGGTGGCCACTGCCTATGTTCAGACGCCCCTTGCACAGGTCAGTCAGTCACAGCTGTCATGCATTTGTACTAGCTGCTACAGAATTTCACTACTGTTGGCAATGTTGTAGCTCTGTTTTCATGCTTGTTTGCATGCTTTGTATGCATGCATGCATGACTGTACAAGCACCGTGGATAACTCATAGCAGTGACATGCGCTGCTGTCAATGTTGGTCGAGTCATGCAATATAGTATGTAGTGTGCGGGGGCATGCCAACAAATGACAAATTGTGCCATTGCTTGCAACTCTGCTGTTTGTTGATGCAGCAAAAGGATCCAAGCCAACTGCTAGGAGCTTTGAGTGTCAGTGTTCGACATGTTGACAAGGAGTCTGACAAAGAGTCTTATGATGAGCCTCGAGTGTTGTCAACACTGATGTACTGTGCCTCAGCAGATGCAGCCAAGCAGCTGTCTGACAAGATGCCTGCATCAAAAAAGGCATGACCGAGTTACATATACGTACTTGAGAGAAGCAGGGTTCAGCCTTCTTACCATAAGGCTGAATGAACTGTTTGAATTTGTACTGGTATCTGAGTTGACTGCCATGCAGCGCCTTACACAGTGGGGTTTACATGTTTGTAATCACATAGCTGCCTCTTGTGCTACCGCAGTAGCAGTGGCTTGTGCACAGGCTAACATTAGGACATTGTGAGACAAAGCGAGTGTCAACAATGCAGGGCGCTGTACGGCTGAAACCCGTTTTGTGTAAGCAATATACTCCTAACATAACTCTGAGCCTATACTGATAGCAAAAACAACGAGGCGTTATGCAGGCCGTTGTATCTGGGCCTTGTCAACAGCAAGGTTACTGATGGCATTATTCCTCCTCGTGTGGGAGATGACCTGCTTCTCATCTTCATTGCTGTAAAGCTCTGCTCATTTAGCCACTTTTTTGATGACATTTGCCTTGCTGGTGGGTCCTGACTGGTATGTGGCATATATGATGATTTCTGCAATCTGGACGTGAGCTGGCCTGCAATAGCATGAAACAGCGTACTGGATTGTGCAACCTGACCCTGATGATAGACGCTTGTACAGACAAATGTTTTGCTGATGTGAGTAAAATCAGGCCACCTCAGAATTCTACTGTTGCTCTGTGATGCAGTACTCTGACCTGCCATTCATTTCTCCAGGACGTCACAGCGAACCTGACCCAGACGCAGACAGCGCAATTCACTAACCGTATTGTGACATAATGCACATGTGCAAACTACACTGACCTGGTTGCAGCATATAGCACATTGTCTGCGACATCTGCCCCATTCAGAGGAATGATGCCATCATACACAGCAGCAGCCTTGTCTTCATCCCCAGAGTAGCGCACTTTGCTGAACTCTGTCTGCACAGCACCTGGGCTGATGGCTGTCACCCGAATGTCAGTGCCCACCAGGTCATGCCTGGCTGAGTTTGTGAAGGCATCAATGAAGTGCTTGGTGCCTGAGTAGATGGTGCCACCTGCAGCAGAAGTCATAGAAGAATGGACGAAATGGATACCACTGGGCTGCAGAAAAGCAAGTCAAGCATTTTGATCACACACAATGGCTTACTATGCCCCAGCCTGCTGCGAACCGGTCAGCTCTACAAGAGCACACGGCCGTCCCACATGATATACAGGGGCACTGACATTGCCATGTTCAATATACAAATTTGTGATGATATACTGAACTTGACTGCAGCTGTGGAGAGAACCTTTTACCTGGATAGGCATGATGGGCTGCAACTGATGAGATGTTGATGATGTGGCCTCTGTTGCGCTCGACCATTCCAGCCGCAAACAGCTTGGTCAATATAGCAACAGCTGTCACGTTTGTGTCTACCATTTGGCGGACATTCTGCAGAAGTCAGACATGTTGCTAAACAGCAGACACCACCAACTGATACTAGCCCAAAAGTGGTGAGCTGGCATTGTTTGCCATGCAAATTGGAGCCAGTGCCCGTCACGGTGCACGATGCTTTTGACACATCCCAAACACCACCAACAGAGGCCTGCAGCACAGCACGAAAATGGGTTTTACCTCAATGCTGTTCTCATGCACCTTGGCTGTTCCCAATGCTAGCCCTGCATTGTTCAGCAGGATGTCAACCTGCACGCAGCAAGCAATGAGTCAACGCCTGACAGCACCAGTCTGCAGCGGACAGT
>JAABUU010003480.1_pt1 | contig 19952 bp, 31 predicted proteins | sample 5559301 | NCBI WGS metagenome assembly JAABUU01 (sample SAMN10711884, study PRJNA513360) | rock metagenome | isolation source: Antarctica rocks | place: Antarctica: Victoria Land, Richard Nunatak white | reverse complement strand
AACAAAAATCGGGGCTTTTCTTTCCTGTCACAGGGAAAAACAACTATTGTTGTTCCACTTTTTAAATCCGTGCGAAGCTGTACCTCGCCATCTTGCACAAGTTGCGACCTCAAGGATGGCAGTACACGCCTTGTCAGCGCTGACTGGATGTCACGATGAGCTGACTCAGCCTCTGCAGCTCGGTTTGCTGTGGCTTCATGGTCACCTTCCTCTTCTTCCTCTGCTGCATGATCAGCTGATGCAGCTGACTCAGCAGGCAGTGGTGAGTCAGCTGAAGCAAGAATCTGGGGGGAAATGCTGAAGTGGAAGGCATCAATGATGGAGCAAACACCACGAATGACAGCCTGGACCACAGCAAACAATTTAGACATGCAGCAGCAAGCATTGCCTGTTGTCAAGTTTAGGCCTAGCAGGCCTTGTCACACTTGGCACAATTCTGACTTGGCTGTTGATGCTGAATCTGGCTCAAATGCCTATCTGGCATTGTACACAGGTTTCACAATTATGCTTGGACTCCTGCCTGACAAGCCACAGCAACATCAACCACGTTACACACACAAACGTGCCAGACTTTGTTCTTTTGGTTTGCTGAGTCTGTGCTAGTAGTGCAAGTCATCCAGGCCATGCAGTCAATGTGCTTCTGGCCCCTAGCAAGCACGGTGTTGTACTTGTGCTGGAAGGACATGCACAGCACTTGCAAGAGCTGACCTTGGTTCCAGTCTTCTTCATGACCTTGAGCCACTGGTTGAGCAGTTGCTCATACTGGATCCAGGGCAGCTGAGCTGCCAGCGCACCCAGAGTGGTCACAGCAGCATCTGTCACGTTTGCCTCCCTATCCTTGTCAATCTGCAGTCGCGCCATTCAACCGCAATCAATACTAAGCCTCTTGCATTTGGAATGACACAGTCCTGCTCATGCAGCATCGACCTAAGTTGCTCTGTACACATGCACCAAAGCACTGAAGTATAATCACAGGCACCAAAGAGTGAAGATCCTGCCACTGATCTGATGCTGCAGCTGCATTCAGGCACTGCCGCCAATGTAGCTTGCTCATCAGCTCACGTTCTACAATGGGCTCGACTAGCCATACAACTAACCTGCTTGATGTCGTGCCCAGATTCTTCAGCAGCTTTGCCTTCCAGGATGAACTGCTGCAGCAGAGGCGCGACAATGTCCAGCAATGTGCTCAGGCTCAACTGCACTTTACTCTCTGTACCAGCTTCATCCAACACCTGAACCACAGCATCAGGCTGTTAAGCAGCAGCTTTTTGTAGACAGCAAACAGCAGGCAAGCCCTGTCTGAGGTGACACCTTGACTGCAAGCCAAAAATCAGAGGCTATGTCTTGCAGCAAAGGCAATGCTGGCTAGCAAGATGCAGACAGATCACAACAAGCTCAAAGCCACAATAATCAGTATTAGTCAACACAGTAGCAGACAGCTATGGAACCTAAACGCCAAATAAGGGATACAACAATGAACACACAATCTGATCGGTTACAGTTTAGCATCAACTAGCTGCGTTCATGCAAGGAACCTTAGGTACTGAGCAGAACGCAGAGGGCAGAGGGCAATAGCACCTTGGTGAGGCGCTGCAGTGCCCTCTGGCGCCTGTGCAGCTGCAAGTGGGCCACGTTGTTGAAGAAGTCCAGCTCTGTGTCCTTGTCCAGCAGTAGCCCCAGATCTGCATACTGCCCTGGAAAGGCCACAACAAGGCCCCTCAGCAGAATCACATGCTCCTGTCACCACAGACGACAGACTGTGAGTCCAAAAATGGAGGGAAAAGGTCATGCCTTTTTGGCACTGGAAGTGTGAGGAAATCATGAAAGGTGGGCTTCAACAGCAGCCACACTGTCCATGTGCCATTCTGAGCTTAAATAATGTTGGCCACCAGGGAACTGCTTTCTGCATGAACCTGGCTGATGGCTTGTTTCAGCTGGTCAATCCAAGACCACAACCTGCCAGGCAGAAGCATGCTACGTCTGGCCACGTGCTGGTGTGTATACCATGCCAAGCATGTGGGGTAAATAACATTGCTGCATGATGCTTGGGTAGATCCGGATGTCGAAGTGTGTCACACTGACCTGGCGCACAGCTAGGTTGGCAGCAGTCACGCCCTTCTTAGCCAGATTGAACAGCAACTGCTGCACCAGACCAAGCGCCCCTCCCTCTTCTGCCTCGCCCTGCTGCTGCTGCTGCTGCTGCTGAGTTGCAGCTGCCAGGCATCTTGACAGTGCCTGCATGCAATGAGCAGTGTGCTCAGATCACATACCAATTGCAGCAAGCAAGAAAACGGGTGGGGGAAGAGAAAGAAGACGCCCGTGGGCAATTTATGAAAAAAATATGTCAGGTTTGCCCAAGCCCATCAAAACCATTGCAGCAAATTTCAACAGAATACTGATTGTCAGACAATGCCACGTGGTTTTGCCAGCGAGTTGTCATCAAACGTATAAGACTGTTTGCTGCCATTCAACCTGACATGGCTTTTGTCCTGAGAGGCCTGTACGTATGTGGACCTATGCAGACCAAAGACCCAGCTGCCAAGGCAATAGATGCAATGCAATAATGTGAGCAAGGGCAGGGCCCCTCCATCAACAAATCCAGGTTTTGGCTGAGACCACTGTTCATGACAACAATACACTGAACAAGTCACAGCACATGCAGATATCTGTACACGTCGTGAACCAAATACCTGTGCAGCAGCATGCCTTAAAGCCAGGTCATCCGGATTCCGTAAATCCCAGAAGCACTGATGCATCAGTGGCAGCCCCTGATTCTTCTTCAGCTCCATCCAGAACCCTGTCTGCAGCTCACTGTATGCTGCCAAGCTGCTGTCGTAGTCCAGCTCCCCAATCATGTTCTCAGCGCGCTTGTTCAGGCCAGTCAGCAGGCGTGTCGGGGTTGCCAACTCAGGCAACAGACCTGACAAGGCAACAAAGGCTGCAGCCAAGCCCTGGCGGGCCTCTGGGGTGGTCAGGGCCCCCACCAGGGGGCTGAGAAGAAGAACATACCGCTCCAGCTGGGACATGGCGGGAAGTGTGACAGGGGCGGCACTGAGCTGTTGCCACACAGCTGAAAGGACTGCTAAAGTGCGCACAGCCGTGGTTTCGTTAGCAGTGCCATTGCGCGGCTTCCTGCATTCAAACAATCAATTTAACGATGAGCCAAGATTGGAGAAGACAGCAACATTCACCTCTGTACTGAGCAGGCAAGTGTGGAGAGACTGACGCCTGAATGAATAGCATGAATCAGGCTTCAGTCCGACATAAGTGCTGCTTTGCAAGGCTGACAGCACAGCAAGCACTGCATATTGCAGGAAAAATCACCATGTGGTGCAGTGCATTTGGACGCACCTGCCAGAGACTGCTTGCTGTAGCAGGGGCATGAGGGCATCTGCCAGCAACAGCCCTCGCCCAGCGTCCCCGATCCCCCCTGCCAGGCGCTCCATGATGGCCAGGCAGCGGGTACCCACCTTCCTGCTGGGAGCACCCCCACCCTGCTGCTGCTGCTTGCCCCCTTGCCTCTTCTGTCCTGCCACCTTTGCTGGCTTGTTGGCCTGTACCATTGATCACAGGCTTCCAAAGTTCGCAAAGGAACACAGATATCTGAGGACCGGATGCTGCATTTTCAGAGGTGAACATCTCCTGTCAATACTCAGATTGCACATGGTAAAATAAGCGCAGCTGTTTCAGTTCCATTCACACAACCAGGAGGTCGATCACACTTCTTGATGTCTGACTTGCTGATGGGACTTGTCGCATACACTCACACACCATGACAGCAAGCACTAAAAGAGATGGCCAAGCTGAGCAGAAATGAAAACAGCCATGAAGGGAGTTGTCAGATGTTTCCTCACCGGCGCAGTCCATGCAGTCACGACAATGAGTCTGAGGGACTCCAGCAGCTGATCTACATGGGACATGATGATGTTGTAGCCCAACACTCCCTCCAAGTCTAGCAAGCTCTCCACCACGTTTAGTGTGGCATTGCGTGCAGCGTCCAGGCAGCGGGGCATCGACAACACTGCCAAAGAGCTGCGCATCAGCCTATATTGCACACCAAGTAGTTATTGATACATTTTAGTTTTGAGGGTTGCAACTTGCAAACAAGGTAGTTGGGCCCCTTTCAATCTGCGACAAAACAGGCGACATGCTTTCCCAACAGACTGCCCAGACTTTGTGCTTAGATGACACCGTGATGCAGTGTGTCAAAAGTTGCATAAGCATGTCACTCTGTGCAACCCAAAGACTGCATACAACAGCTGGACCTGGGAGTCCAACAGCAGCAACTTTTGCATAACTTCAGAGTTTATATATGAGGCAAGAAAGGAAAAGCAAAGTTTACGCTTTTCAGCCATCGACGGGAGCCATATAGGCTTTGTATATGAGGCATGTGATGTATAAATTTGTATGCACACAGTGCTGAAACACCACAAACTTGGTGCAGCACATCATGTATACATGTGAAAGGATGGCTTCTCACTTATGGCCAAGTGCTAGGGTGTCAGGTGAAGCTGTGCTGTCTTCACCAGCAAGCCTGTTGTCTGAAGCCTGTGTGACAGAGGGCTGCCCAGACAAAACGGGTGCCAGGCTTGGGGATGCTGCCATTGCAGCTACACACTCCAGCAGTGCAGGTGCCCTCACAGAAGATGCCTGCCAGGTCAGTCATCTTACAAACTTGAATGCTGAGAGGCATTGCAGTTGACTCACAGCAGTGCCAGGTATACAGCTATGACTATGTGCATCCTCTTGTTGATGTATGGTCAGTGATGCATGCAGACGAGTGAATGCTGCTCTGCCATGAGTCAACAAACGCAATGCACTACAGTGCAGTCTTTGAATGCAGCGCGCAGAACAACAGGAAGGTGATGCGCCAGGTGGTGCAGCACATTATGCATTTCATGTCAAAGCATGCCAGCACGCTGACAGCTCCAGACAAGAGCTGGATACAGTTATCAATACCAAGCGTCTCAAGACACAAGGCAAGCTGCGTGATGCTAATCACTGTTCACCAAGCAAAGACCCCAAGGCTGGCAACCCACCTCAACAGCCATGCGCTCCATTTGGGGCTCCACAGCCGCCAGGAAGGGTCCCCAAGACTGGTTGTAGTCCATGCCCTCTGGAAACCGCTGCAAGACAGTTGCCCAGAACCTGAGGCCACTGCTGCGTATGTTGCGGCTGCCCTCCTTGCTCATTGCCTCGCCCTCCACTGCTGTTCTGGCCTGCAACCACACACCACCACCTTGCACATGCCCACCTGACTATGACTCGCGTTTGTTTGCATATCACGATTCACCAAAGTTGCTTGTGTCATGAGAATTTCTCAAATGAGGCATGATTGGAGGATTCATGGTGAATTTTTCCAAAGCTTGCCAATGTCAATGCTCAAGGAAGGGGAGTTGGAAGGGGGGGTTGGCCGAAATGCACATAAACTACCATCAGCAAAGGCTCCTGATTCACCACACAGCGTTCCAGGTTTCTGAAAGGTCCAAATCAGCCTTTGTGCAATTTTGGCATGTTGTGCAGTTCTCATAAAACTAATGCTTAGCACACCCAACAGACTGTGTGGTTGTTACACAGCAACTGGACTGTAACAAACGCAACACAGAAACACACAACTTGTACCTGATTCGAGTTGAGTGAGGCTCCCTGCAAGAGCACCAGGACCAAGGCACACATCTCTGGCAGGAAGGGTTTCAGCTTGTGCCCCAGATGCTTCACCAGGTCATGAGCGGCATTTAGTACTCCCAGGCGCTGCCTGCTGGGCATGCTGTGCAGCACGGCAGGGTCCAGGGTGGTCAGCCACCAGGACCCGTCATGCTGCCCCAGATGGTATCCCCACCAAGGCACGGGAAACAAGCTGCACACACGGTAAGGGTAACGCAAGGTCATGTAATGTAGATTCAGTTCTTGCGACATACACACAACCTGTTGCCGAACAGCTTGATGATTTTGGTATTGATATACAAGACAATGAGGAAACATTGTGTGTAGTTGACCAAGTGCATGTCAGGGACTTGATGATTTGCAATATATCAACACATTGTTGTCTGTGTGTACGGCAGGGTTATTACATTCACAGCAGGCCTGCAGACTACATGTTGTTGTCCATGTGTGCTGTTTTGCAGCATGCACGGTCTTGCAATGCCACCACAATCTGTACCATGCTGTACCATGAAAACATTTTGCACAGACATCCAGTGAAGCTGCCAGTGCATGTTTGTATGCTGCATGCAAGCTTGATAGCTCGCTTCAGGAGAGTCAACACATCTGAGCAGCGTTTGCTACCGTAATGCAAGGACATGTACCTGTCAGAGCTTGGTAGCGCAGCAGCCAGATGAGATTCTTCACTCTGACTCCCTTGCTGGAAGGCAGTGCTGATGGGCTGAAAGAAGAGCTGCACCAGGGGAGCTAACTCAACAGGATCCAGGGCAGCAAGGTAGTTGAGAATGGCTGAGCGGGCTGACCCAGGAGCGCCCTTCCCTCCAAGCCGCCCGCTGCGCTTGCGCATCTTTGGATAAAGCAGCCGCACCAAAAGAGGGATCAGCCCTGCAAAAACCCGCATTGTATAGCAAGATGACAGATGAACAGTTTTGTTGATTGAAACAAAAGTACACAAAGAACAAGAAGTATGATGTGTGATGGGTGACATGCCACGTGTGAAGAACAACAGCTGCTGGTTTGCATTGCAAGTCCAAGTTGGCTCACAGAGAAAAGGGGATTGTCATGAGCAGAAGTGACTACGCTCAGGCTTAAGACGTTTGTGACGGCACAGGCAGGTGCCAAGATGCTTCAGTAGTTGAGCCAACAACCTATACAATGTATTCATAGGTGTTACTACAGTGACTTTTCATACGCAAACTTACGAACTTCACAGTTTTTCATTTTCTACTTCCTACCCACGCACTCCTGGCCTTAGCTCCTTTGCTTGTACCTTTATTCCGTCGCGGATTTAAAATCAATGTTTTACTGCTGTTGTGCATTAACTTGCAAATAGGCTAAAGGCTCCTAAACCACGATCTTCAGGACAAAGTAGAGAGGTTTGAAGTTACCTGCCCTATGCTGAGGGGCTATGCCACTTTCTGGGCCTGGCCCTAAGGCAAAGCCAGTCATGGCTTCCCTCAGAGTCTGGTCAGCTGCCAGCCGCTGTAACTGCTCTCCATACGGCGACACAAACTTCACCTTGAAAACCTAAATTTGGGGTCACATACTGAAGTCAGCAGCAACCACAGCTTGTTTGAACTGAATTACAGTCATGACAGAAGGCAGTCTTGGCACCTGAGAGCAAGGCAAGGAGCATAGACGCTCAACAGCAGTAAAGGCAGAGCAGACCTGATGCACACCTGGTTTCAGCATGACAGGGGCATTGCAGCAGATCCACCTCAGACAGGCTGGGAGTATGCTTGTGCTTCTATCACTACTGGGAGAGTGGTTGACTAAACAGGCAGAGTTGTGTGAGAAGAGGCAGGCTGTGTGTACCTGGAGAGAGCGCAGTGCTGCTTGCTGCACTCCACTGTCTGTGTCCTGAAGCTGCTTCACCACACACTGCTTCAGCTCTTCACTCCTGAACACCCCCTTGGCCCCCTTGATGCCCCCCACGAACCCCAGCCACTCCTTCAACTGATTCCTCCAAGCCTTGGCACCCACATGGATCCCGTGTCTCCCCTGACGCTGCTGCATTTTATGAGTGCTTCCGATGGCCTTTGGTTTTGCTGCCTGTGTCAACTCAGGCTCTACAATTGTCTCAAGGGGCATTGAGCCCTGAGGCTGGGCTGGTGTGACTGAATCAGATTCTGAATTGGAGTCCGAATCTGAGTCTGCTTCTGAGTCAGGTGAGGTGTGAGTGGGTGAGTCTATGTCTGTGAAGCTGTTGCCGCCTCTGGCTGTGGCAAATGCAATGAAGAGAGGCACCCAGTCTCTGGATTTGGGCTCTAGGCTGCTTGCTAGAGCTTTTGCCATTGCCTATAAACACAGAATACAGTCAAGACAGATTCTAACCAGCCATACCAGTTGTGCAGACTGTTGTGTGCTGCAACCAGCGAAGCTAAGCTGAGTGACAACTCCAACTCGATAACCACACCAGGACAGTATGACTCCAACAAGCCAACATGTGGTTGCTTGGCCAGCAGCTGCATATTGGCAGCATTGTCATAGGACATTATGGACCCGACAGAACCTTTCCAAAAAGCCTGTAGAGGGCTGAAACATATGTATTGATCATGGATGCCTTACCTTGAGCATGTTGCCCAGCCGCATAGCAGCATCTGTGCAGCCGCCGCTCTGCTCTACCTCTCCGCCATGCATGGCCTTGCTCAGCTCAGCAGACAGCTGAGGCACCTCACCTGAGCCCTGAGCCTCAGGGAAGCGGCTGCCACTGCCGCCACCGCCGCCACCGCTGGCAGCACCTGACAGGAAGCTGTTCTGGGCGGTGGTCAGCTGCTGTAGAACAAGGGGCCAAGAGTGGTGTGAGCTGTGGTCCAGGGCTGCTGCCAATGCTTCTATGCATGGAGGCCACAACAGAGAGAATCTGATATGTAGAATGCCTATCAAGCACCTCACCAATGGCCCAACTTGTTCTGCCGGCACCTGTCCATACTCCAGGTAAGTACGCATCTTACCAATGGTAACTGCTGCCTGCCGCCCGGAATCCACAGTACAGGTCTGGGACTGGATACTAAGACACATGGGAAAGATCTGGCTGCTCTGTGCTGTACTGCTGGGCTTGGCAGTACCGGTTTGAAGCATAGCAGGCTGCTCAAAACAGCAAAGCAGACGCAGCGTAGCACAGCGCATAGCCTGAGAGGGATGAGAGAGGTTTGGCTCTACAGCAGGCAAGATCTCCTGCAGCAGAGCACAGCGACATAGCTTCCCAAGCGTCGAGACGAGTAAGTGCTGTGTGCACATGTAGATCACACCAGACTCGTCCAAGCAACAATAATCTGTTTTTTAAAAGCGTCTTACACAAATCCAGGCTCATGATTGATGCTCAGCTGCCCAGCTACAAGCCTGCAGCTTGCAATTGCATCAAATCTCAAACCCTAACAAAGCAAACCGCACAAACACCCTGAAGCCCTAAACCCTGCATCCTATCTGACTCCCCTGACAACAGTTTGAAGCTTGAGTTAGAAGCTTTGGAAAGCTTAATAGCCCAAATCCAATGGTGGGGGCCACAAGCATTTTCTGCGATAAAACAAGACGTGCCTCACCTTGAGCTGCTGCAATGGCAGTTTGTTCCTGCCTTTACTAGCCACGCTGGCCACCTCAGCAGCACACCTGATGACATGGTAGTTGAGGGGGTGCTGACTCAGCAGCTGCAGGGTATCTGCAAGGTGCTGAGTCAGGTCCTGAGGTATGACTAGCTCCAGGACTGTAGCTAGCACGCCCCTTGCATAGCATTGCAGAAACAAGGCTTCCTCCAGCTGCCTAGCATCAGATGTGGTCTGAGAAGAGCAGGATTGCTTAACAGCGGCAGCAGTGCTTTTGATAAGGGCTTGCAGCAGCTTGATGACGTGTCTGGGGTTGCTGTTTGCATGTGGCAAGCACAGCACTGCAACCCACGCCGCAGCTACACTGCTGCCACGTGTCTGTCCGGATGTGAGTGTGACACTCGCCAATGCGGCTGTGCCAGCAATGGCCGACTCCTCAGGTGGAGAAGAAGGAGGTGAGCTTGGCCAACTGCTGACTAAGCCATTTATGTAAGCAGCCAGCTGGACCCCGTTCTGCTGAGCTGTCAAGATGACAGGCAGACCTGAGGGCTGTGCGGCGCTGCCCTCTGGTCTGAGAGCCATGCACAGCTCCACCAGCAAGGGCATCCCCAATTGCTCCAGCAGGGCATCTCCTGACAGGATTGCCCTGCCCACTGCTGCCATGAGCTGTGGGCCAAAGATATGTGCCACCTCTGTGCCTCCAATGGGAGGCCTAATCAGGCTACAAATGCAGGGCAATACCTCTTTAATTGGGGGCAGGGAAAACAGTGGTGACCATGATTGGGCTTCCTTTTGCAATGCAACCAGACCAATACTTGCTCCAACTTCCTGCAACAAAGCAGTATGTGGTTGACAATACTGTTACTGGTGCAAGAAATGATGGCAGGCATTTGACTAGCGCGGCACTCTCGGAACGTACTGTTGCTTATTGTACGTACCCCAGAGATGCATGCATCATAGCGCCAATGCAGGGCAGGCAATCCAGGCAATGCAACGATACCAGCAATTGAACCTTCCTCTGAAGCAGAGAAAGCAAGCAGAGGTTGACAGAACCCTTGTTGTCACAAAGCAAGCCACTTACCTGCTCATGACCAGACACAATGGCCAACAGCAGACGCAGGGCCTCATTGCTCAGAGAAGGCGCCCAAAATGGCTCAATTTCATCAACAAGAACTGCTTCCGGAGCTTCAGCTGTCTCATCAGCTGCCAGAGCACATGCCGAGCCAGCTTCTGATGCTATATGCACCTCCCTGCTGCTGACTGTTGCAGGGCACGCTGGTGGCTCTGTCTGTGCATTTGTAAGTAGGGCTGGTGATGCAAGCTTGGAGGTCAAGTGAAAGAGAGGCTGGTAGGCCTCAACTCGGCTGCCTCGGAAGAACTCAACACATTGAGCAACATGAGAGATTGTCCTTGCTGCGCTGCTGAAACCTGCTGCGCTGCTGCTGCCTGTGGCACACAGTACTCAGTTTTAAGCTCAAGTATCTTGAATGTCAAGGTGCAGAAATTGGCGAGATTGGTTCTTGCAGCAAAGTTTGAACACGAATCTTGAACCCAAATGATGAGGCTCACAGACCCCACACTGCAGATGCAACAGCAGCAGTAACAGCAGCAGCCAAAGTTTGAGTGATTGGGCCTGAGTTCAAAGTCTGTGAGTCTGTACATAAAAGGTGAACAACTCTTGCTAGACTGTAAGTCACAATTCACCGCCTGCTGAAAGGCTGTGTATGTCTTGCATTTCGATGCAACTCTAGCAGGGATCTCAATACAAAGCAGTTGTGCAGCGGCAGAGCTGAAGGGCAACAAAAACGCTGTTTGTGCAAGTTGAAAATGCATGAGATACAGTGCATGCGTACCAGGTCCAAGGCAGGACTCAATTCTAGTATGAGCTTCTGACAGCACACAGTCCCACAGCACTTGAGTCTTGCCTCGCCGCAAGTGTTGCAGCAGATGCTCCAATGCGACGCTGGTCACTGCTGCTGCAGTTGCTCTCAGAGACTGTTGGGTCTCTGCTGAGGCATTAGTTGAGCCCTGCAGCAACACAAATATATCAGTTAGGCTTCTCGTGACTACAGCCATATGATGCCGCACCAGTCCAGGATGATTTTCCACAAAGATGCCATGCGCCACACAAGCACATGCAGAAGTGCTTGCTAGGAAAGGCATTTTGAGAACAGGTAACCTGGTGGGTCTTGAAGTGTGTAGGTGTGAGCAGGTCCTCTCGCAGGAGGCACTGCAAGAGTGCAGCTGCCCTACTGTGCAGGCCATTGCCAATGCCTTTCACTGCCGCTGCCAACAACCTGCCGGCACCATCCACCCTCTCTGCACAGACACAGCCAAGTCACTTGTAACACTCCAGCTTTCATCAGGCTGTCAAGCTGTCACGGCCAGCACCAAGCTTGTGCACATTGGCTGCGGGATCTTGATGACCGGGAAGACTTAGTCAAGCAGGCTCTTGGCCAACTTCAGAGGGGCCTTTCACGTGGCAAACTGCTGTTGCTTGTGATGGAAAGTGCTGACAAGAGCAATAAGCTGCTGACAGTCAGTCAGTCGTGGCATGTTGGACTGATCACAATTTTAAGGCCGTGTATGTTGCACAGTGCAAGCTGCTTGTGCTGTCCAGAGGAAGAGCTTGATGACACAGGCTGGTGACAGGAACGCAAGGCAAACTTGGCTGCGACTGATGGCTTACACTAACTGCGCAAAAGCAGCAGCGTATACAGAATACCGAGTACAAATCAGCATGAAATCCAGGCAGAAATGCAGAGAAGCATGTGTACTTACCAGATGAAGGTTGCAGAGCTTGCTCAGCTAAGAGAGTCTGGACACCAGACTTCAGGCCAGACTGACTGACATGCCTAAAAAGGTACCCAACAGCATCAGCTGCAAGCTGTCTCACGTGGGCTGCTTCTGAGTAGCGCAACCGAGCACTGCTACGCAACACTGAGTTCAGCTGGGGCGCTACATGCTTGTTGAGGTGCTTGAAGATGTTTGAGAGGCATGTGAAGAGGTCTGACAACAGCTCTGGGTGTCTGTCTGCGCCTGCACATGCACTCCATGTCAAGTCACAGAGAATAGAATACAAAGCTTGTTTGTTTTTCTGCTCAGAAATTGCCTTCGCATACGCAAGCATGTGTGAAGTTTTAGCCCAACTGGCATTCTTTGCATTGAACCTGTGGTCATGCTCTTTTGGGGAGAGAGCCAAGTTAGCTGTCAAGCCCGAAGTTTTCAGCAAACACATGGCTGATGGTGCACAAAGGTGGAATATACCCAGGTGAAGTGAGGTTCAGGAGCACAGCAGCACAGTGCTGACGCAGCCAGCACTCAACAAAATCTTTTGCTAACATGCAGCCTGGTGCTGCTTCTGCTAAAGCTTCAGAGGAAGCGCAGATCTGAAAGCAGACCTGAGTCGACCAGGTCACACAGGCTGGTCAGCACGCGTGGCAAGTAAGGCAAGAAGTCCTGCTGTAGGTCGCGTGCTAGACAGCTCAAAATGTGTAAGATGGGTGGTAAGCTGATGGCTGCCTCCAGCTTGATGGCGCTCAAAAGGATGTCCACAATCTGGGCCTGAGAGGGGACACATGCAGAATACGAATTTGCATACAATCAACAGCGCAGCCCTGTGCAATTAGGGTTGACAATGCTGACTTACGTCAATGCTGTGATCTTCCTTGACAGCACGCTTAGGAGCACAGCAACCCATGCACATGACAACTGCAACAATCCCAATGGCCAAGCAGGCAGTGCGCTTTGGCAGACCTTACCTGATGATGTAGAAGCAGTGGCATGCTTTGAGCCAAAGGGTTGACAGCAGCTGCAACTGCCAGCCATCGTTCTGTGCTGTTGAGCTCACGGCACTCAGCAACTTGCTCCTGCAGGTAAGGTTGCAAGTGATGAAAACATGCATGCTGCAGCGGTTCCCGATAGGCTGGTTGGAACTTGAAAGCGCGAAGTACCTGGAAGAAGGAGCTCGAGCCTGGCAAAAGCTCAGCGCGCACATCTCCTAGACGACGGTAAACGTCAACGTTGACCTGCGGCGTGGTTCAAGTTGTTCTGGGTGTAAGAACCTCAGTGCAATGATATGCAGCAAAGCTCTAGATTATACGCTCGCACTGCCAAACAACTTACAAAGCGTATGAGCGGCGCACCTGTGCAACCCTCTGAGCAAAACGTTGGAATGTGAATTGCTTCTGGCGCTTAGCAGGCCTTTCAAGACTGTGCTGCAGTTCGTCCTCTGAATCTGCCATCAAGCTCGGTATACTCGGCGGACTGCAACGATCAAGCGAAGCGACAACCATGGCGAAACTCCGAAAGCTCCGGAACCACTGCCGTTCTAGGGTTCAACATACAACTCGCTTCGGTTGATTAGGTCAACTTGGAACTTCATTCTGAGCCATCTCTGGCCTCACTTTGAGGCTTCTTTGGGGACATCTAGACAGCATAGCTACCTGCTCGAACATTTTGCGCGTTTGTAACATCAAGTTTGGGCATTGACACACCTCCTCCTTAGGAATTGCGTCGAGTCCATTTGCATGCTGCATACAGCATTTGACGACGTGCATGTAGCAGTTGACCTACCAAGGTTATTTATCTTACAGGCTCTGAATTTGCAGGAAGTTTGGGGACAGCAACATGTCCATACAGTTTATAGATCATGTGGGCAACCATTGCATAGACGGTGCAAGAAATGGCAGCTGCAGGCTTATCATGATATATGGTGGCTCTGATCAGAAACTTCACCAGGTCCTGAAAGGCTTCTGCTGTGCAGCCTTCTGACAATCAGTGTTGCAGCTTGTTACAGACTGTAAAGCCTGGCAGGTCCAAAAACGGAGTCCAAACATAGTAGTGAATGGTAACACGTTGTCGTCAATATGTGGCAGCCGCTGCAGTAACTACAGATTTGTCGCATAATCAGTCTGATCTGAAAGTCAGTCTTTGACAGTAAAGATCCTTGGGGGCGGTATTGTGGACCCCTGAGTGTAACTTGCAAGAAAACACAGTGCCAGCTTCCCTGCCATCGCTTCCTGTTGCATTTTTCACATATAGCCTCAATGTAGATGTCAAGCACCAAACGTGCATGACACACAGGCACACAAAAAGCTCTGTCCTGTGACCCTCACATGGCTGTTGGGGGATGCCAGACTTTGGCAGAGCCATCATTTGAGGCTGTGACTATACACTTGGCCTCTGGATGAATTGCTATTGAGCAGACAGCAGACTGATGTGCTTGAATTTGATGCACCATAGTCTCTTCCACTAAATCCCAGAAGCACACCAGGCCTGCAGCAGCCCCACTGCTCACACAAATGCGCAACGTCATGCTGTATAAGTACCAATGACAGCAACCGCAATCCATCACACCAAGCACTAACAAGCTCAGAGATACAATTTGCTGCTGCAGATGCCGTTGCAGGCACTGAGGTACACAGGAGCCATGCACGTGGAATGCAACGGAAGCAGCAAATGTCAGTGCCTACAAGTTGTTGGCATGATATCAGAACGTGCAGTCCGTGCAAGTCTGTGCCTGACAAAGCTATGCAAGCTGCTGCACAAACATATAACTATACTGTATGTATGTATATATGTGTACATGAAAGATGCAGCGTCAAAAGAAGAGTCAAGAGGGAGCTACCATCTTCTGAACCTGAGACAACGTGTGCATCTGAACATGTGAAAGCACAATCCAGCTTCAGCTCTTGGTGAGTGTGGCCTACAACACAAGCTACCATGCTTCAAAACCTGCAAATCTGCACACTGCTTTTTCTGCAGTCAACAGCTGCATATGCATCATTTCCTGTGCAAGCAACTTGGCGTAGTTGTCATTGCTGTCATGCATGCAAGCTGGCAACATGCAGGTTAGACAGGCTACGCTGCTGCATCCTGGGACACACTATTCTAGAGCGAATTTGGCACCTATCACACCTGTATAGGAGGCTAATTGCTCTCCTGAAGCCTTGTCAAGCAGCCTCATGCTGTTGTCCAGGCAGCTTGCCAGGACGCAGTTTCCATCATGGCTGACTGCAATGCCTGTCACAGCCTCATGGAGTGTGTCTGTGAACATCATGCCCATGCGAACATCAAATTGACGCACAGTGCCATCTACGCTTCCTCCCAGCACCTGAATGCTGCACAGTGAAGCATGAAAGAGTTGCGGTGACTTTTCAGAGAGATGCACTGCTGAGTAGTACAGCAGTCAAAATATCCCTGTTTTGACCTGTTCCTTGGTGACCTCTCAGAGGATCACAGGCCATTGCACATAATAAGACAAACTGCTGACAACTCAGAATACTGGTCAAGCTGAGTCTAGACACTGATACTGCAAGTGGCTTACGTATGAACACATGATTGGGACTACAGCTCAATCTATTGACAGAGGTGGGGAAAACACCTGTCAGCTACAGAGACTGACGTCACAGCATCTCCAAAGTTCTTCATTGTCTGGATTGGCTCGAATGACCTTGATCGGCAATCCCACATTCTAATCGCCTGGTCATAACCACCAGTGACCAAAACCTCATCACTTGCGGCATATGCAATCTGCAGCACAATACAAATGTGAGTATAGAGCCTGCACACGATTGTGGCTGGTGGCAGAGCCCACCCAGTGCACGAGAATACCACAGTGTAGAGGCAGATGCAAGAGGCAAGTGGGAGGCTGAGCATGCAAGACTTACAGAGTTTGCTACCCCATCATGGCCCCTGAATTTGCGAATGATTCGGCCAGTGGCAACATCCCATGAGAAAACAGAGCGGTCTCCACCACATGATGCCAACCTGTCATGTTCCCAAAAAGACCTCAGTTGGGGAACATGAACAGCAGTCTTGAGAAACATGCATGTGGGAGATATACTTACTTGCTGTTATCTGATGAGACGCAGACGTCTCTGACGTCATAACCATGACCAGCATAAGTTTTGATATGTACTCCTCTGTGAGGGTTCCAAAGGCGTAAGGTGCGGTCCTATGTCAGCAATGAAATCGTCTCAGAGAGCACAAGCCAATTACCAGAGGACCCAAGGTGCTTTGCACATGCTCAGAATTGCAGATCACTGAACCATCAGCCAGGCAGCACATGTAGTAAGAGGTCTTCAGTATGCTCACCTTACCGCAGGTGAGGCAATAAGTGCCAGTGCGGTTGAACCTCACAGCAAGAATAGGACCATCATGCCCTTGGAGACAAGCAGTTTCTTGAGTTGGCAAGGGGTCAGCAGGCTCCTCTACGATTGCTTCTGGAGGGGGTGCAGGTCCGTATTTTTCTCGCATGAGCAGAGGGGATATGCTATGCTTGACAAGACCGAAGTTGCTGGCTCAGGAGGTGATCCACTGCACTTCCTTGCAACAAGTACCGACAAACAGCAGGTGACAGCATTACGGGGTCTTCCGCTTGACTCAGCAGTCGAAGTTGGGTGGCCGCGTTGGCAATGGAGTAACGCGCTATCGCAAGTCAAACGCGTTGCCCTCTGCAGTTTGACTGACCTAACAAAGCTCGTTTAGGTCACTCTCGGCGGAGGACTTGGGTGTCTCAAAGCGACATTCGTTGTACATGTTGAGTACGTCCTGCTAGAGTAGATCATTCGGTGAACAGTGATCCTGGACGCACTTCCTAACGATGTCTGGCTTGCAAAGGACAAGGTGGAGCATTTCTGCAGCTGTGCAGCTGTGACTGTGTTGGTCTACCTCGGATGCCTGTACTTGATTCGCTTTGCTCGATATCGCTTCGTTCTGTCAGGGGGGTGCAGTGTCATAATCGGTGTTCTCAAAGAGGTTGGTGACTACCTACAGGTAGACCTACTGGGATCACTCGTCTTGGTTGAGACTTGTGTGCTCTTGTTCCCAACAGCTAAGAGCAAACCAATGACGTCTGCAGTGGTGGCCTGGGCTATTGAGTTTGCGAGATCTGGCTGCTGATTTAACTGGAACTGTTGTTGCTCTGGCGGTCCTTGTAGCAGCAGAAAGCACGTGGGGCCGGCCTCTCACACTCAGATCAGGGGGTGCTTCAGCTGCATAAGGACAGGTATGCATGTCATGCCAAGTTGCATGAGCGATCTGAATACGGTCAGCACTCAAGCATGCGTGCAGGTGCAGCAGCATGGCACTGGTCCCTTTCAGGGTGTCTGGAGCAGCAGCCGATCAAACATTAGAGCACCGCATATTCCAGATTGGTCAACACACTATCAGAATTGATCAAGATGTGCACAAGAGCGGCAGCCTGCAACGCGTAGGGATACAGCCAAGCAGTCAGGATTCCTCTCCAGGTGAACACCACCACTACTTGGCTTTGGGACACTTGCGACTGCCATGTGCTGCCTGCAGTGCATGCTGGCAAAGGGAGCATGCATTTTCTGTCGTGTCCTTGTTGCCAGCAGCAATGTCACAGACGGATTCCCCAAATGCACCCATCTTTTACGTCTTTCAAGGCCCTCAAAAACTTGGTACTGCGCAGATGTCAAAGGTGCAGAGCATCTTGAGCATGTGGGCCTGGTAGTGTGGCAAAGCGCATTTGTTCTGGCAGAGTATCTGCTGCGGCACCCGCCCTTTGGGCAATGGGATGATGTTCACGCCGTGGATTTGGGAGCTGGCACTGGTGAGCCCCAGAGGAGTGTGCATTTCATGCAGGTGATGCTGTCCCCCTTTCACACTGCAGCATGCACAGCCCATCACCAAACTTGCAGACTACTGCCATGATGTTGTTCCCATGCAAATAAGTTTTGTGCCACTGTCATGACAGCGACACGCTGCTGCCTGCAGACAGTCATCAGCATTATCAGCATTGTCTTTGTAGATGCAACTGTCGAGGCGTATAATATGCCTCGGCACCATTGGTCAATGTGGCTCTGCATGCTTGCCCACCAGCTGCCTTGCCTCTTTCACATAGCTATGCAATGTATGTTCATGGCTTTGCAACACCCAATTCTTGCTTATTTTTGGCTATCATTATTGCTGAAGCACTATGGTGATGCGGTATAGGGGTGTGTGGAATCACACTGAGCATGGCAGGAGCCCAGGTCATCCTAACAGATCTGGGCCACATCACTTCACTAACATCGCATAATCTGAAGGTGAATTGTGGAGATCACCAGCAACACACCAAGGTGAGTTAAATCAACTGCTGGGGTGCAAACACACATGCAACAAAGCTGTATGACATCACACCGCGTAATTCAGTATCAGCAACCGAATGGTTTGTGTTGGCATTGCGCAATGGCTGTGCCACAAGGTGTTGCTATCAGCTGTCCTGCTGGATTGCAACATATGTATTGCAGATACACACAACTGTCTGTCTGTCAAGGCCTTGATCAGGCTACAACCTTTTGCAGCAGCTGATCTTTATATCCAGGTGTTGGCTACAGCAAAGCTACTGTTGCTGTAGCAGGGTGCAGTTTGAACAGCAGGGCTCAAACATCAGTGCACTATTATGTGTTGACAAGGTCCATACACATTTTTGAATTTTGCAGGTTGTAGTTCATTCCTGGGGGCAGGACGTGAAAGACCTCATGCCATCACCAGATGTCATCACAGGTGCTGATGTAGTGTATCAGCAGGAGCATTTTGATGCCCTGGTCACCACACTGCAGGACCTGGCTGCAGCCCACACTCTCATCTTCCTTGCTTTCAAAATCAGAGGCAAGTTGCGGCCCACTGCATAGCAGGTTGTGCTTGACAAACCTATGTTTTGTTGCGGCTACTCTGGCATAGCAGTCTACATTGATTTGACGGTGAGAAGGTGAGCTAGCAAGACAGAGTCATGCTCAGGGGTTGCCTGGCACATGGACATCGTTGCAGTGACAATTTTACACTATGCTGAATCTGAGATGTTCTGGCAGTGGTCTGACGGGTGACTGACTTGCTGTAGGGCGTGGTGAGCAAAGCTTCAAGAAGAAACTAGAAAGCAGCAACTTTGCAGTTCAGCAGGTGCCGCTTCAACACTTGCATGAAGAGTATGCAGATGGGCAGTATGAAGTGATACGAGCTTGTAAACTGGGCAGTTGAGAGAGGCACAGCACAACATATGCTTTCTGACTGCTGTGAAAGATTGCAGAACGCAAGAGTGCGTACACATACTGAAATAGGCAAAACAAGCAAAGTTGTTCACCTGCTGTGAATATAGAAACAAGGCCTATTTGCTAGCAGAAATTGCTTTTAGGTATATCTTTTGCTGATGTTCCTTGTCTGCTAGCAACATGCACTGTTGCTGACATGATCGCAAGGACAATAAGTCTGACAGCATGACACTGCGGTGACATCGAGTGACACTACTGTTAAACCTTGAGGCTGCATTCAGACTTGTGGTCTGGTCTGGACAATATGCAGTATGTCATTGCAGTCAAGAACACCTTCTATGTCCTGTGCAGCTCCCATTAGCTGCTCAATCTGCATTGATGCAATCCCAATGATGACAAGCATGCTGTGTTGATATGCCTGGTCTACCAACAGTTTGTCGGATGAGTAATCAGCAACTCTGCACTGTGGCTCTGCAGATTGCACTGAGTCAAATAATCCAGCTCCAGCATACCTGCATGTCAACTCTGAGAGCATTACTTCATACTTACAGCATGAATTATTCATAGTAGCCAAGTCAGTCAGTAGCAGAAAACATGGCAACAGCAAGGGTCTAGCTTTGAGGCAAGCCTTGTGTCAATTTAAGCAAATGCCATATGTGCATGTGCATTGGTCAGGCAAGCGCTGCTGAACTACAACATTTAGCATTCACATCAAGAAGTCAACATGTCATTGGCCAGCATGAGTGGCAAA
>JAABUU010003479.1_pt1 | contig 19957 bp, 23 predicted proteins | sample 5559301 | NCBI WGS metagenome assembly JAABUU01 (sample SAMN10711884, study PRJNA513360) | rock metagenome | isolation source: Antarctica rocks | place: Antarctica: Victoria Land, Richard Nunatak white | reverse complement strand
GGCCGCGGCCACCCCGATGGAACCGAAACGGCTCAGCCATGCGGCCGTGCACTCGCCCAGGCAGCAGGCCAGGCAATGGCCGCAATGGTCGGAGGCCGGGGATGAATGGTGGTGGTCTACCTCGACGTGCCGGTCCGGCATGTGCTCGACCATGGCATGGGCGCCGTGGCCGTGGTGATGGCAGGGCGGACCGAGCGAGGCGGACGCCGGCGAGACGGCGAACAGGAACGCCACCTGCAGGAACAGACAGGCCAGCAGCCTGCCGGTCCGGACCGGGGCGAAGCTCGCCATCGTGCTCACCTTGTCATGCGCCCGATGGTCCCGACCAGTTCGTCCACCTTCGTCTGGCGTGCCTCCGCGTCGCCGGACGCGAACGCCTCGGTGACGCAGCCGTTGATGTGGTCTTTGAGGACCGCGCCCTCCAGCGTGTGCAACGCCGCACGGACCGCCTGGATCTGGGTCAGGATGTCGATGCAGTAGCGATCCTCGTCCAGCATCTTCTGGATGCCGCGGACCTGGCCCTCGACCCGCTTCAGTCCGGCCGAGACCACGAGCTTGGCTGCCTGCTTCACAAATATAACCCTACCCCCTGGGGGTAGACAAGACAACAGCTAACCGTGCCAGCTTCATTCCGCAGCCTGCTTCGTCCGGGCCTTGGCAAGAAGTGGCTTTCCGACCTGATATGGCAGCCCCCATCCCTTGACGATCGTGTAGAGGGCGGGGATGACCAGCAGCGTCAGCAGCGTGGACGACACCATGCCGCCGACCATCGGCACCGCGATGCGCCGCATCACCTCGGAGCCGGTGCCGTTGCTCCACAGGATCGGCAACAGCCCGGCCATAATCGCGACCACGGTCATCATCTTCGGTCGCACGCGTTCCACCGCCCCGGCCATGATCGCCATCTGCAGATCCGCGCGGCTGAACGCGACGCTGTCGGCAAGGCGTTGCCGCCGGATCGCGGAGAGCGCCTGGTCCAGGTAGATCAGCATCACCACGCCGGTCTCGGCCGCGACGCCGGCCAGCGCAATGAAGCCCACCGCCACCGCGACGCTCATGTTGTAGCCGAGCCACCACATCAGCCAGATCCCGCCCACCAGGGCGAACGGGACGGAAAGCATCACGATCAGCGTTTCGGTCAGCCGGCCGAAGTTGAGGAACAGCAGCACCAGGATCGCGGCGAGTGTCGCCGGCACGACGACCCTCAGCCTGGCCTGGGCGCGCTGCAGGTACTCGAACTGCCCGCTCCATTCGACATGGTAGCCCAGCGGCATCCTGACCTGTTCCGCGACCTTGCGCGACGCTTCCGCGACGTAGCCACCGAGATCGCGGCCGCCGAGGTCGACGTAGATGTAGGCGACGGGCTGGGCGTTCTCGGTGCGGATGCTGGGCGGCCCGGGCACGACGCGGATCGCGGCGAGCTGGGCAAGCGGGATCATCGCGCCGCCTGCGGCGGGCACCAGCACCTGGCTGCCGATGGAGCGCGGGTCATCCCGGAGCGCTCGCGGGTAGCGCACGTTGACGCCATACCGCTCCCGCCCTTCGACCGTCGTGGTGACGGTCTCGCCCCCAAGGGCCGTGGAGACGACCTTCTGCACGTCCTCCATTGACAGGCTATATCGTGCAATTGCCGCGCGATCAGGATCTATCTCGACATAATGCCCACCCTCGAGCCGCTCCGCGAAGGCGCTCGTTGTCCCTGGCACCTGATGCACGACCCGCTCGACGTCACCTGCCAGCCGCTCCAGCTCGTGCAGGTCGGGGCCGAACACCTTGACGCCAACGGGGGTGCGGATGCCGGTGGAGAGCATGTCGATGCGTGCCTTGATCGGCATGGTCCAGGCGTTGCTGACGCCGGGAAGCTGCAGCGCCGCGTTCATCTGCGCGATCAGGGCATCCAGCGTCAGGCCAGCCGGCCACTCGGACGCGGGCCGCAGGTTGACCACGGTCTCGCTCATCTCGACGGGGGCTGAGTCGGTCGCGGTCATCGCGCGGCCGGCCTTGCCGAACACAGAGGCGACCTCGGGAAACGACTTGATGATGCGGTCCTGGGTCTGCAGCAGCTCCGCCGCCCTGGTCACGGACAGCCCCGGCAGCGTGACCGGCATGAACAGCAGCGTGCCCTCGTTCAGGCTCGGCATGAACTCGCTGCCGAGCCGCGACACCGGCCATGCCGTGACGGCGACCACAAGGACCGCGGTGAACACGGCGAGAACGGGCACCTGCAGCACGAGGCGGATCAGCGGGCGATAGATCCAGATGAGCACCCGGTTGATCGAGTTTCTGTGCTCGGGGACGATGCGGCCGCGCACGAAGATCAGCATCAGCACCGGTACCAGAGTCACCGACAGGATCGCGCCACCGGCCATGGCGAAGGTCTTGGTATAGGCCAGCGGCTTGAACAGCCGGCCCTCCTGGTCCTCCAGCGCGAACACCGGCAGGAACGAGGCGACGATCACCAGCAGGCTGAAGAACAGAGACGGCCCGACCTCCTTGGCCGCCGCGATCAGCGCCGGACCGCGCGGCTCCCCCGGCGCCAGACGCTCGACGTGCTTGTGGGCGTTCTCGATCATCACGATGGCGGCGTCGACCATGGCGCCAAGCGCGATCGCGATGCCGCCGAGGCTCATGATGTTCGAGCCGATGCCGAGCGCGTGCATTCCCGCGAACGCCATCAGCACGCCGACCGGCAGCATCAGGATCGCCACCAGCGCGCTGCGCACGTGAAGCAGGAAGACGACGCACACCGCGGCGACGATCAGGCTTTCCTCGACCAGGGTGTGGCGAAGCGTGTGGATCGCGGCGTCGATCAGTTGCGAGCGGTCGTAGACCGGCTCGATCGACACCCCCTCGGGCAGTCCGGGCTTCAGCTCCTCCAGCTTGCGCTTGATGTTGTCGATGGTGGTCAGCGCGTCGGCACCGTCGCGTTTGAGGGCGATGCCGCCGACGACCTCGCCGGTGCCGTCCAGCTCGGCGATCCCACGCCGCTCGTCCGGGCCAAGCTCGACACGCGCGACATCGCGCAGCAGCACGGGCGTGCCGGAGCCGGCGGGGTCGGCCTTGAGCACGACGCTCTCCAGGTCGTGCGCGTTGCGCAGGTAGCCGCGGCCACGGACCATGTATTCGGTCTCGCTCATCTCGATGGTGCGGCCGCCGACGTCGCGGTTGCTGGCGCGGATCGCGTCGGACACGCGATCGAGCGGGATCGCGAACGCCTGCAGCTTTGCGGGATCGACCACGACCTGGTACTGACGTTCGAAGCCGCCGACGCTCGCGACCTCGGCCACGCCCTTCGCGGTCACCAGATCGTAGCGCACGATCCAGTCCTGGATGCCGCGCAGCTCGGCCAGCGTGCGCTGCGCGCCGAGCACGACGTACTCGTAGACCCAGCCCACGCCGCTCGCGTCCGGCCCCAGCGCCGGGGAGACGCCCTGCGGCAGGCGCCTGGCGGCAAAGTTGAGGTACTCCAGCACCCGCGAGCGCGCCCAGTACAGGTCGGTGCCGTCGTCGAACACCACGTAGACGAAGGAGGAGCCGAAGTCGGAGAAGCCGCGCACGACCTTGGCGTGCGGCACCGCGAGCAGCGCCGTGGTCAGCGGGTAGGTGACCTGGTCCTCGACCACCTGTGGCGCCTGCCCCGGATACTCGGTGGTGACGATGACCTGGGTGTCGGAGAGATCGGGCAGGGCGTCGAGCGGCGTGTTGGCGACCGACCAGAGGCCGACGCCGACCAGCATCAGCGTTCCCAGCAGCACCAGCAGCCGGTTGCGCGCGCACAGCTCGATGAGGCGGCCGATCATGGAGCGGCTCCCGGCCGGACGGCGCCCGACTTGGCACCATCGGCCTTGGCCCCGTCAGCGAAGCCCTGCAAGGCGGCGCGCAGGTTGCTCTCGGCGTCGATCAGGAAGTTGGCGCCGACCACGACGTCCTCGCCCGCCGCGACACCGTCCACGACCTGGACCCAGTCCTCGCCGCGAACACCGAGCCGCACCTGGCGGGGCTCGAAGCGGCCGCCGCCGCGAGCGACCAGCACGACCTGTCGCGCACCGCTGTCCAGCACCGCGGAGGCGGGGACCGACACCACAGGTGTCCGCCCGGTCGCGGCGTCGATCTGCACGTCGGCGTACATCGCCGCGCGCAGGGCGCCATCAGGGTTTGGCAGTACGATCCGCACCCTGGCCGTGCGTGTCTCGGCGTTGAGCGAAGGGTAGATGAAGTCGACCTTGCCGGGGAAGCTCCGGCCAGGAAACGCGACGAAGCTCGCGCGTGCCGCGTGCCCGACGGCAAGCTCGCCGATGTCCTGCTCCTGCACCTGGGCGATCAGCCACAGGGTCGAGAGATCGGCGATGCGGTAGAGCACCTCGCCGGCCTCCACCTTCATGCCCTCCTGCACCGGCTTGTCGATCACCACGCCGGACGCGGGCGCCGTGATCGCGATGTCGCGCGTGGCGTGGCCGGTGCGGCGCAGGCGGGCGATCTCGTCGTCGGGGATGTCAAGGGCGTGCAGCCGCTGCGCGGAGGCGGTGGCCAGCTCCGCGCCCATCCGTGCGGCGACGAGGTATTCCCCCTCCGACGCCACCAGGTCGGGCGAGTACATCTCGGCCAGCACCTGGCCGCGCCGGACCGGGTCGCCGGTGGCCGCGACCGCAAGGTGCTCGATCCAGCCGGCAACCTTTGTGGTCACGGTGGCGAGGTGGCGCTCGTCGAACTGCAGGATGCCGGTCGCGTGCACCGGGCGGGCGGCGGGTGGGCGCATCATGGCGGGTTCGGTGCGCACGCCGAGCGTCTGCAGCCGTCCGGGGGTGATGCGGACCGTGCCGGGCGGGTCGTCGCCTGCGCCCTCATCGGCGTAGACGGGCAGGTAGTCCATGCCCATGGAGTCCTTCTTCGGCGCGGGCGAGGTGTCGGCGAGACCCATGGGGTTGCGGTAGTAGAGGACACGGTGGTCGCCTGCCGCTGCCGGTGCGGGGGCCGGTGCGGGACCGGACGCCGCACCGGCGGGAGCAGTTGCCGCCGCGGCAGTTACAGGCGAGGGGTCCCCGAAAACCGGCTGGTAGTCCCGTCCGTCCGCGGTCTTCCTGGGGCCGGGCGCGTAGAACGGTTTGCCGTCGGGGTCCTGGTAGTAGAGCGGCTGTCGGAGGGGATCGGCCTGGCCCCGGCCAGCCGCAAGCAGGCCGATCGCCAGGCAGGCCAGGAGGCAGTGTCTGGTCATAGCTCGCCTCCGATCAGGCGTTCGATGGCGGCGAGATCGACCTGCTGGTCGAGCTGCGCCTGGAGCATCTGCAACTCGACCTGATGAGCCTGATGCTCGGCGGCGATGGCCGTCGTCAGCTCGCCCCTGCCCTGGCTGTAGCCCGCCAGCACGGTCCGGAAGGCGGCCCTGGCCTGCGGCACGGCTTCGCGCCGCAGCAACGCCTCCGTGTCGCGGGCGGCACGCAGCCTCGCAACCGCCTCGCCGAGCGCCCCCTCGATCTCCAGACGGGCCACGTCGTAGCGGTGTTCCTCGGCGCCGAGCTGCGCTGCGGCCTCGCGCTGGCCTGCGGCCTCGCGGCCCCAGGGCAGCGGGACGTTGAGCCCGACCGTCGCTGCGAAGCCGACCGGGCGGTTGTTGGTCTGGATCAGCGGTCCGGCACCGACTGTCACGTCCGGATACCAGGCCTTGCCGGCCAGGGTGCTGCGGGTCCGTGCGGCAGCGATGGCGGCGGTGTTGGCCGAGAGGGTCGGGTTGCCGGCCCGGGCGCGATCCACCAGCGCCGACAGGGCCGGTTCGCCAGCGGGGAGTGGCCTGACGCGAACCGGGTCCGCCAGCGGGGCAGCGGCCGGGCGGGCGACCAGCGCGTTGAGCCGCGCCCGCACCGCGTCCTTCTCGCCGTGCAGCCGGATCGCCTCCAGCCGCGCGCTCGTCCCTTCGCCAAGAGCCTGGATGACGGCAACCTGGTCGCCGCCGCCCTGCCCGTAGCGCGTGGACGCGGCCTCGCGCATCGCCTGTGCGAGGCTCTCGACTTCGCGGTTGACGGCAATGTCGCGGGTGATCAGGTCGTATTGGGCGTAGGCGACCTTGATCTTCTCGTCGAGGTCGTCCCGCGCGACTCTCTCCCTGCCGCGGCCGGCCTCGACGTCGGCCAGCGCCGCCTGCTCGCGCAGGCCGCGCTTGCCCCAGAGCGGGAAAGCCTGCGTCAGCATGACGGTGTGGGCGCTGAACACCCCCGGGTCCTTGTAGTAGCTGTAGCCGTCGCTGATGGTCAGGTCGTCGAGCCGGCCGGCACCGTTGGCCCTGGCAGACGCGGCCGCAGTGTTCAACGCTGCGGCCCGCAGCGCCGGGCTCAGGCTGCGGCCGGCGGCCAGGAGTCCCTCCACGTTCGCGCCCAGGGGCGCGGATCCCGACTGCGCGCTGGCAGGCGCGCACGTGGCGAGGTGGGCGGCAAGCATACCGCCAGCCGCCCACGCGTACCGGGCATGCACGTCACTTCACCAGGTCGGCGTTGACGCTGCCCCGGACGGTGTCCGGCTCGCCTTGCACCTTGGCTGCCAGATGCAGCGCCCAGGTGCCCGCCATGCCGGGATCGAGCTCGAAGCTGGCGACGCCGGCCCTGGCGGGTAGGGTCCTCGCCGGGGCCGTCATGGCCGCCATGCCGGCCGGGCCCATGTCGGCCTTGATCTCGAAGATCACGGCATCCGCGACCGGCTGGCCATCGGTCACGCGAACGAGGCGGACCTGGACGACGTCCTTCCTGGCAGAGAGCCGCGGCTTGCCGACGAGTTCGAAGCGATAGTCAGCCGGGTTGGCCTGCGCGGCGGTGGAGGCGAGCATGACGCCGCAGGCGAGCACCGCGGTGCCCGCGAGGATGCGCGTGGAGATCATCGGGAAACCCTTCGTGGCCAGCCCGGCGCAGGAAGGCGGGGCGGCTGTGAGCAATCAGGAGCCGGCCGGACGCAGCTTGGGCGTCTGTCTAGTGGGGCTCAGATCGTTCGGGGCGGAAGGGGCTCGGGAACGCGGGTCATGCCGGCCAGGCTCGACCGGGACGACCAGTAGCTCACGGTGCTGGAGGGCACGCCATGTTCCACACTGCCGAGCAGTACCGGCAGAACGGCATTGGCGACGCAGCACATCTGCCTCATGCAATCGGGGCAGAGGTCTTTGCACGGCATCATCGACTTGCCATGGTCCATGTCTCCCACCGACATTCCCATGTCGCAGGGCATGTCCTCCATCGTCGCCTTTGGAACGGAGTGCGCCGCGTGTGCGGGCTGGCTCGTGGGTCCGCCGATGATGGCGAGCACGATCAGCACGGACAGAAGTCGGCGTACGAGGAGCTTCACGGGGAGAACGTAGCACCCCGCTGACCGCCATCAAGAACACGCTTTCCGCAAAGCCCGCCGCATGGAATGGGCGCCGCTGTAGGCCCACAGGAATCCAGGCTAGACCACCTCGTCGGACCGCAGGTGACAAGGATGCGCTCCCCTCCCGTCCTCGACCTGCAGCGTCGCGTGGCCGATCCCGAAGTGCTCCTTCATCTCCTCGCAGGCGCGGTGGATCAGGTCGTCGTCGACGGACGCGCCCGGACGCACCAGGTGCGCCGTCATCGCCGTCTCCGTGGTGCTCATGCCCCAGATGTGGAGATCGTGGACTTCCGCGACGCCGGGGAGATCCTGCAGGAAGGCGGCGACCTTCGTCCGGTCGATGCCGGGCGGCACGGCGTCGAGCGAGAAGTTCACGGAGTCCCGCAGCAGCGACCAGGTGCCGAGGACGATGATGCCGCTCACCACCAGGCTGGTGGCGGGATCGAGCCAGGACCAGCCCGTCCACAGGATGACCGCGCCGGCGACCACGACGCCGAGCGCCACGAGCGCGTCGGATGCCATGTGCAGGAAGGCGCCCCTGATGTTCAGGTCGTCCTTGCGTCCGGACATGAACAGGAGCGCGGTCGCGCCGTTGACGACGATGCCGAACGCCGCCACCACCATGATGATGAGACCGGCCGATGGCTCTGGCTCGACCAGGCGCCGGATGCCCTCCCAGGCGATGCCTCCGGTGACGACCAGCAGCAGCACGGCGTTGCCGAGGGCGGCCAGGATCGAGGACCGCCGCAGGCCGTAGGTGTATCGGCCGCTTGGTCGCCGCCTGCCCAGCACGGAGGCGAGCCACGCGCCGCCGAGGCCCAGGACATCGCCGAGGTTGTGGCCGGCGTCAGCCAGCAGCGCGAGCGAGTGCGCGACGACCCCGTAGAACGCCTCGCCCAGCACGTAGGCGAGGTTCAGGGCGATGCCGATGGCGAAGGCCTTGCCGAAATTGGCCGGCGTGTGCTGGTGCCCGCCGACGCCGTGATGGTGGTGCTCGTGGCCATGGTCATGGCCGTGGTCCGCATGGGCGTGCTCGTGGGCAGGCATCGGTGCTCCGATCGACGGGTGGGGATTGTTCAGCGGTGCCGGAGCAGCCGCAGCGCATTCAGGGTGACGACGACGGTGGCGCCGGTGTCGGCCAGGATCGCGGGCCACAAGCCGGTGACCCCGGCCAGGGTGGTCGCGAGGAACACCGCCTTGAGACCGAGCGCGATCGCCACGTTCTGGTGGATGTTGCGCATGGTGGCGCGGGAGAGCCGCACGAGGGCCGCCACATCGGCCACCCGCTCGCCGAGCAGCGCCGCGTCCGCGGTCTCCAGCGCCACGTCGGTGCCGCCGCCCATGGCGATGCCGACCGAGGCCGTCGCCAGGGCGGGGGCATCGTTGATGCCGTCGCCGACCATGGCGACCGGCGCCCGGGCCTTGAGCGCCGCGATCTCGCGCAGCTTCTCGTCGGGCAGCAGCCCGCTTCGCACCTCGATGCCGAGCGCCAAGCCGACCGCTTCCGCGGCGCGGCGATTGTCGCCGGTCAGCATGATCGGGTGGATGCCCAGGGCGCGCAGGTCGGCCAGCCCGCCTGCCGCGTCCTGGCGGGGCTCGTCCCGCAGCGCCAGCAACCCGAGCGGCTGGCCGTCCGAAAGGACCAGCACCACTGTCCTGCCCTGCTCCTCCAGGACGGACACGCGCTGCGCAATCGCCTCGGCGAGCGGCGCCAGCGTGTGGGCGTAACGGGGCGATCCGACCGCGACGTGCCTGCCGGTGATCGTCGCCGTGGCAGCGTGGCCTGCGAGGGCGCGGGCGTTGGCGACCGGGCGGAGCGGCACGGTGTCTGCCTCGGCACGCGCGAGGATGGCGCGCGCGATGGGATGGCTCGAGCCGTTCTCGACCGAGGCGGCCAGGGCCAGCACCGTTCGCTCGCTGCCGGAAAAGGCGACGATGTCCGTCACCTCCGGGCGCCCTTGGGTCAGGGTGCCGGTCTTGTCGAAGGCGACCACACGCACCCGCCCGATCGTCTCCAGGGCGGCGCCGCCCTTGACGAGCAGGCCGCGCCGCGCCCCGGCCGCGAGGGCGGAGGTGATCGCCGCCGGCGTGGACAGCACCAGGGCGCAGGGGCAGCCAATCAGCAGCAGGGCGAGGCCGCGATACAGCCAGGTGGCCCAGGCTGCCCCGAAGGCCAGCGGCGGCACCAGCACCGTCAGCACCGCGACCGCCACGACGCCGGGCGTGTAGATCGTGCTGAACCGCTCGATGAACCGCGCCGTGGGCGCCCGGCTGGACTGCGCCTCCTCGACCATGTGAACGATGCGGGTGATCGTGTTGTCGGCCGCCGTCCGCGTCGCCTGTACCTGCAAGGCGCCGCTGCCGTTCACGCTGCCGGCGAGCACGGGCTCGCCCTCCTTCCTGGCGACCGGGACCGACTCGCCGCTGACCGGGCTCTCGTCCAGCTCGGACGCGCCCTCCACGATGGTCCCGTCCACCGGAACCCGGTCGCCCGGCCGGACCAGCACCACCTGGCCGATCTGCACCGTGGCGGCGGGCACCTGCCGCACGACCTCGCCCTCGACCAGCAGCGCGGTGCGCGGCACCAGGGCGGTCAATGACGCGATGCCGGCATGGGCGCGACCGGCCGCGATGCCCTCCATCAGCTCGCCGGCCGTGAACAGGAACACCACAACGCCCGCCTCGGCCGTCGCGCCGATCAGCACGGCGCCAAGCGTCGCGATCGACATCAGCATCTCGATGCTGAACGGCGACCCGGCCCGCGCCAGGACAACGGCCCTGCGTCCGGCGAACCACAGCCCGAGCAGGGCGGCCGGCAGCTCCGCCCACCCTTGCAGGGCCGGCATCACCTGACGCGCAAGGAAGCCCGTCGCGAGCAGAGCGCCAATCGCGAGCAGCAGCCGGGCCTTGCCGCCCTGCCACCAGGCCCGATCCGACGCCGGCACTTCCGGTACGATGCTCTTGCCGGTCCCATCCGCCGGCAGCGCGAAGGCCGGACCTTCGATCGTGCTCACCTCGTAGCCGAGGGACCTGATCCTGGCTTCCAGCGCCTCGCGTGGGGTTGCCGCCTCGTCCAGCCGCAGGGCAAGCGTCTGGCTGTGGTAGTTGAGGCGGATGCCGTCCGCGCCACCCAGGCGCCTGAGAGCCGTCTCGATCTTGCCGGCGCAACTCGGGCAGTCCATGCCGCCGACCCGGTAGCGCAGGGCCGTCCTGTCAGGCGTGGCGGAGACGACAGCGGTGTCCATGGCGGCCCCCTTGTGGGTGGTGGTCGCCGAGCGACATGGGGCCTGTAGTGGCTACAGGTTCAAGAGGTTATCCGCGATGGCCAACGGCAGCGCCTTCTCGATCGGCGACCTGGCCCGGCACGCAGGAACCAAGGTCGAGACGATCCGCTACTACGAGAAGGCGGGCCTCATGCCAGCCGCGGCGCGCACGTCGGGCAATCACCGGGCCTACACCCAGGCACATGCGGACCGGCTCGCCTTCATCCGGCACAGCCGCGAGCTGGGTTTCCCGCTGGAGAGCGTGCGGACGTTGCTGGTGGTCGCTGACGATCCCAGCCAGTCCTGCGCGCAGGTGGACGCCATCGCCCGCGAGCACCTCGACGCCGTCCGGAGCCGGATCACCCGGCTGCAGGCGCTGGAGGTCGAGCTGTCGCGCATGGTCCAGGAGTGCGGCTGCGGCCGTGTGGCAGACTGCCGTGTGATCGAGGTGCTGGCCGACCAGACGCACGCGCATTGCCGGAGCCAGAACCACCACGGTACGGGTCTGTAGCCCGACGATCAGCTTGCGTGCCGGTGCCCATGGCGGTGGTGCAGGTCGGGGTAGTGTGGGTGGCGATGCACCAGCCGCGCGTGGACATGCTCGTGGGTGTGAGGCTCGCTCAGGTCGGTGCCGGGAGCGTGATCGTGGCGGTGGTGCGCATCGTGGCGATGGCGATGCTCGTGCTCCATCGTCTCGTGAGCGTGGTCGTGCTCGTGCCGCTCGGCGAGGTGCAGCCAAAGGCCGAACCCCATGAGCGCGCCCGCGGCCAACAGCCGCACCGAGAGCGGCTCGCCCAGGACCAGCACGGCCAGCGTCGCGCCGACGAACGGTGCCAGGGAGAAGTAGGCGCCGGTCCGCGCCGCGCCGAGGTGGCGCAGGCCCAGCACGAACAGGGCAAGGCTGACACCGTAGCCGAGGAAGCCGACGATCCCGGCCGCGAGCACCAGGGCGGCCGGCGGGAACACGGCGCCGTGCGCCAGCGCCAAGCCCAGGTTTACCGTGCCAGCGACGAGCCCCTTGAGCATGGCAATCTGCACCGGGTCGGCAGAGGACAGCCGACGTGTCAGGTTGTTGTCCAGGCCCCAGCACAGGCAGGCCGCGGCAACGAGCAGTGCGCCCAGGTCGAGCGAGGCGTGTCCGCGCCAGGACAGCAGCAACGCCCCGGCCAGGATCGCGGCGGCACCAGCGAGTAGCCGCCGATCCACGTTCTCGCGGAAGGCGATCCAGGCGATCGCCATCGTCGCCAGGCCCTCGAGGTTGAGCAGCAGCGAGGCGTTGGTCGCATCGGTGCGGGCGAGGCCGGACATCAGCAGCAGCGGGCCGCCGACGCCGCCGGCCAGGATCACCAGGCCGAGCCATGGCAAGTCCGCGCGGCGCAGTGGCGCTTCGGCGGTGGGCAAGCGAAGCACTGTGCGCGACAGGTGCACGGCGGCGAGGCCGGTGCCGGCACCGAGGTAGAGCAGGCTGGCCATCATCCAGGGATCGATCGATCCGAGGAGGAGCTTGGCGACAGGGGTGCTGGCGCCGAACAAGAGCGCGGAGAGCAGTGCGAGCGCGATACCGAGACGGGCCATGCGGCTGAGGATAGCTGGAAACGGGTTCTAGGCTCTTCTGACGGCATGTGCCGGCCGACATGCGGTTCGCGGCGCCTGCCATCACATCGCGTTGGGCAGTCTGAAGCTGGCTTTCCGTTCGCTGTAGCGGTCCACGAGGACGTCCGCCCGGTCGCGCAGCAGCAGCGTGAAGCGCACCAGCTCCTCCATGACGTCCACGACCCGGTCGTAGTTGGCAGACGGCTTCATCCGCCCGGCGTCGTCGAACTGCTCGTAGGCGCGGGGCACGCTGGACTGGTTCGGGATGGTGACCATGCGCATCCACCGCCCGAGCAGGCGCAGGGTGTTGACCGCGTTGAAGCTCTGCGAGCCGCCGCAGACCTGCATCACCGCGAGCGTGCGCCCCTGTGTCGGGCGGACCGAGCCCAGCTCCAGCGGCAGCCAGTCGATCTGGTTCTTGAACACGCCCGTGATCGCGCCGTGCACCTCCGGGCTGCACCAGACTTGGCCCTCCGACCACAGCGACAGGGCGCGCAGCTCCGCCACCTTCGGGTGCTCGGCCGGCGCGTCGTTGGCCATCGGCAGCCCGCGCGGGTCGAAGATGCGCGTCTCGGCACCCATCAGCCGCAGCAGGCGGTCGGCCTCCTCGACCAGCAGGCGGCTGAACGAGCGCTCCCGCAGCGAGCCGTAAAGCAGCAGGATGCGCGGCGGGTGCCGCATCCGGGCCGGCGGCTCCAGGCGGGCGGGGTCGGGCGGCGCCAGCAGCTCGGCGCGCAGGGCGGGCATCGACCCCGCGTCCGGAGCGGGAGCGTCGTTCATCGCGGTCCTCTCTCGATTGTCGGCGGGAGCAGGGCGCTCAGGGTCATGCGGGGCCCAGCAACGGCAGCCAGAGCGCCAGGGCCGCCAGCACGATCAGCAGCACCGGCGGCGTGATCGTGAGGCCGACCCGCATGTACTGCCCCCAGGTGATGGTGATGTCCTTGCGGGCGAGGACATGCAGCCAGAGCAGCGTCGCGAGGCTGCCGATCGGCGTGAACTTCGGCCCGAGGTCGCAGCCGATGACGTTGGCGTAGACCATCAGCTCGCGGGTTGCGGCGGGGATGGCGCGCGCCTGGTCGATCGACAGGGCGCCGACCAGCACGCCCGGCATGTTGTTCATCACCGAGGACAGCAGCGCGGCGCCGAACCCGGTGCCGATGGCCGCCGCCCAGAGGCCGTGGCCGGCCAGCCAGACCAGGGCCGACGCCAGATGGCCCGTCAGCCCGGCGTTGCGCAGGCCGTAGACCACGAGGTACATGCCGAGGCTGAACACCACGATCTGCCAGGGCGCGCCGCGCAGCACCTTGCCCACCGGCACCACGGCGCCCCGGCCGCCCCGGAACCAGCGCCCCGCCAGCGCCAGCAGCACGAGGGCCGCAGCCCCCGTCACGAACGCCACGGGCACGCCCAGGGGGGCGAGGACGAAGTACGCCGCCAGCAGCACGCCGAGCAGCGGAAAGGCCGCCCGGAACACCACGGGGTCGCGGATCGCGCTGGCCGGCGCTTCAAGCTGCGCGAGCGGGTAGCTCGACGGCACCTGGCGCCGGTAGAACGCCCACAGCACCGCCAGGGTGGCGAGCAGCGCCACCAGGTCCACCGGGACCATCACCGCGGCGTAGCGGTCGAAGGGGATGGCGAAGTAGTTGGCGCTGACGATGTTGACGAGGTTGGAGATGATCAGCGGCAGGCTGGTGGTGTCGGCCACGAAGCCGGTCGCCACCACGAAGGCCAGCGTCGCGGCGGGGGAGAACTCCAGCCGCAGCAGGATCGCCACCACGATCGGCGTCAGCAGCAGCGCGGCGCCGTCGTTGGCGAAGAACGCGGCGATCACGCCGCCGAGCAGCACGACCAGCGGGAACAGCCTGCGCCCCCGGCCGCCGCCCCAGCGGGCGACGTGCAGCGCGGCCCACTGGAAGAACCCCGCCTCGTCGAGCAGCAGCGAGATCACGATCAGGCCCACGAAGGTGAAGGTCGCGTCCCAGACGATGCGCCAGACCACGGGCACGTCGCCCCAGCCGATCACGCCGGTGAGCAGGGCGAGGGCCGCGCCGCCCATGGCGCTCCAGCCGATGCCCAGCCCGCGCGGCTGCCAGACGACGAGGACGAGGGTGGCGAGGAAGATGGCGAGCGCCAGCATGGAGGTGTTCTCGATCCGAAGAGGCAGCGCACAGCCGGGGTCGCTGCACCCCAGAGGTGGAGACAGCGGGCGGGGACATTGGGGATGAGCTGGCCGAGCCGGTGGAAGTCAGGTCAGAGGATGCGCCGTCCGGTCGCATCCACGACGGCTTCCCCGTCCTCCTTGGCGAAGGCGCCACGCTGCGCCTCGGGCAGGAGGTCGAGCACGGCCTCCGAGGGCCGGCACAGCCTCACCCCGAGCGGCGTCACCACCAGCGGCCGGTTGATGAGGACCGGGTGCGCCATCATGGCGTCCACGAGCCGCTCGTCCGACAGCGCCGGGTCGGCCAGGCCCAGCTGGGCGTAGGGCGTGCCCTTCTCGCGCAGCAGCGCACGCGGCGTCAGGCCGGCGCGCTCGATGAGCGCCACGAGCAGGGCGCGGGCCGGCGGCGTCTTCAGGTACTCGACGACGTGCGGCTCGATGCCGGCGTTGCGGATCATCGCCAGGGTGTTGCGCGACGTGCCGCACGCCGGGTTGTGGTAGATGACGACGTCGATGGCGCCGCTCACGCGACGCTGGCCCGGGGCGTGGAGGCGCCGTCGGCATGGCCGATCTCGCGCACCGTCGCGGTCAGGCTCGCCCGGTCCAGGCTGGCGAACGGCAGCGCCGCGAACAAGGAGATGCGCCGCTTCATGTGGCCGAGCGCCGTCACGAAGGTGCGCTCGCACTCCAGCCCGGTGCCCTCGACGCAGGCGGGGTCGGCGATGCCCCAGTGCCCCGTGACCGGCTGACCCGGCCAGACCGGGCACACCTCGCCGGCCGCGTCGTCGCAGACCGTGAACACGAAATCCATGACCGGAGCACCAGGCACGGCGAACTCGTCCCAGGTCTTCGAGCGCAGAACGTCCACCGGGTAGCCAACCTCCGCGAGCACCTTGAGGGCGAGCGGCTGGACGCTTCCCGTGGCGTGGCTGCCGGCGGAGAACGCCTGGAACCGGCCTTCGCCGTCCTTGCGCAGGATCGCCTCCGCGAGGATCGAGCGGGCGGAGTTGCCCGTGCACAGGAACAGCACGTTGAACACGCGGCCGGTCATTGCATCACCTTGTCGGGTTCGGCAGGACAGCAGGGGACGAGGCTCGCGATCAGCGGCTCGCACAGCTCGGCACGGCCGCCGCAGCAATCCCTGACCAGGAACAGCATCATCTCGCCCAGGCGGCCGAGTTCGGCGCGGTAGATGATCGAGCGGCTGTGCCGTTCGGCGCGCACCAGGCCGGCACGGGCTAGGACGGCGAGGTGGGTGGACATGGTGTTCTGCGGCACGTCGAGCTGGCGGGCGATCTCGCCGGCAGGCAGGCCGTCCGGCTCGTGACGCACCAGGAGCCGGAAGGTATCGAGCCTTGTGCCCTGCGCGAGGGCTCCGAGGGAGAGGATAGCTGTCTCGTTATCCATTTATCGAGGATGACAGATACGTTAGGGTGAGTCCAACTCGCAGGGCTCACCCGGCCGGAGACAGCTATTGGCAAGGATCGGCGTTCTTGCTGCCATCATGTTGGCCGCAGCGATGGCGGCAGCAGCCGCGCAGGAGCCGGTCTCTCCCCAGGCCACGATCAGCGAACTCACCCGTGAGTCCATGACCGCTCTCCTGGATGCGGGTTGGACCGTTGCGGGCTTCACGGGGGGTGGCGGCGAGTTCTTCCTGCTGGTCAAGGAAGGCAAGTGGATACGCTGCGAGCTTGTGAGTGAGCGTCGGGAAAAGCTTCCGAGAGCGCTTTCCCTTGTCGACGCCACGTTCTCCATCTGCCGGCGGCTGAACTGAGACCGGACGACGGAGCGGGGAGGTTTCCAGGCCCTGGACCGTTGTGGTCGGTTGCCACGCTCAAGCGAAAGCTACGGACGCGGTGCAACAGGCGTCCGCCGCGCTGGCCGCCGGTGCGCAGCAGGACGCGGGCGTCGCCTCGGGCGCCTCGTCGCGCACCAGACGCCCGGCCCCGCCGGGGTGGCCGTACACCGGCGCCTCGCCGTGGGTCAGGAAGGTCTCCCAGGCGACGCCCTGCGGGTCGGTGATCCACTGCTTGTCGCTGCGGGCGTAGCAGCAGGTCGCGGCCTGCTCCTCGCGCACCGGGCGCTCGGCCCGGCCCAGGCGGGCGTAGACCTCGGCCAGCTCGGCGGCGTCCTCGACCTGGATGCCGAGGTGCTCGATCCCGGTGCGCGCGGCGCCGCGGGCGCTGATGGCGAAGTTCATCCGCGGGTCGTCGAGCATCCACTTCGCGTAGTCGGGCTTCGTGACGCTCGGCTCGGCGGCGAACAGGGTGGCGTAGAAGCGGATCGAGCGGGCGAGGTCCTCGACCGCGACGTGGACGTGCAGGCGCTTCATGCCGATCTCCTCCGGGTTGGTGTGGGTTCGGTGGCCTGGACGGCTCCAGGTCCGTCAGTCGTGTTGAGCATGAGTGCCGCCTGTGCTCCTCGCCCGCAGCAGGCCTGTGCCACGCAGCAGTTCTCGGTCAGGTAGGCGACGAGGCCGTTCATGGCGGCGAAGTCGGCCGCGTAGATGAGCTGGCGGCTGGCACGCCGCTGCGTGACCAAGCCGGCGTGCAGGAGCTGCTGGAGGTGGAAGGTCAGCGACGACGGCGGGATGCCCAGGCGCTCGGCAATCAGGCCGGCAGGCAGCCCGTCCGAACCGTACTCGATCAGTATGCGGTAGATCGCAAGCCTGGTCTCGTGAGCGAGGGCACTCAGGGCACCTACGGTTTGTGTCTCGTCCATGCCTGTCTCCGACACTTTGGCTATAATCGAAATTAGAGGTTCGAGCTAGCCTGTCAACCATGATTTGAGAATAATCGAAGTAAAATGACACTTGAGGCTGTCGCATGGATATGTGGATGCGCGCCTCGACCGAGCCGCTGCTGCACGGCCTGCGCAACTCGCACGGTCCGTCCTGGCTAAAGGGCTACGCCCTTCCCGCCGTTCCGGACGCGCCGCCTGGCTGATGGGCCTGCGGGGAAAGGTGCTGCCTTTTTCCTGGTCAGCCACGCCGTTCCCTTCCTGCCGGGTCGCCGTTCACGTTCCCGGCTGGTACACAGGACCCATGATGATCCTTCGCATCCTCTCGCTGGCCCTGGCCCTGGCCCTGGCCCTGGCGCTGCTCGCGCCCGTGGCCGCCCTCGCCCAGGCTCCAGCCTGCGCGCGCTTCTTCCCAAGCGGGGAGGCGCCGGCCCTGGTCAATGCCAGGCTGGCGCAGCGCACCACCGTGCTGTGCAACGACGCCTACGCCGTGCTTGCCTCCGGCGTCACCCACGGCGCCCTCTGGCCGGCCGAGCACCCGACCACGGCCAGCCTGGAGGCCGCCCGCGGCACGCCGCGCGAAGGGCAATTCCACCCGGAGGACCGGCTGCCCTGGGCCGACCAGGCGCAACTCGATGACTACCGCCGCTCCGGCTACGATCGCGGCCACATGACGCCGTCGGGCGACATGCCCGATGAGCGCGCGCAGCAGGCGCCTTCGCGGCTTCGGGAGCGCAGCGGGCAGTGGCCCGGCCCTTGACGGGGGGAGACGACCTGCCCAGCACGCCTGGACGGGCTTGCGCCGCCTCAATAGTCCGTTTATTCTTCCGGTCGTTCGGAAGGATAAGATTTCATGCACGCCGCCGCACCTACGGTCAGCGCTAACGAGGCGGCCGCCCTCGCCGGGGTCGAGGTCCGCGACGTTCACCGCGCCTTCGACGAGCACCTGCTCCCCGAGGCGCTGCTTGGCGGCGCCGGGCCAAGCCGGCGGGTTGCCCGGGGCGCCGTACCGCTGCTCGCCTTCTACTTTCGCACGGCCCACCTCCTGCAGGCGGACGCGCGCAAGGCTGTGATCCGGCTTGTGGCCTCCGGCGGGCGCACAGGCGCGCTGCGGCGGGTGGCCGCGCTGCGCCGCCGCCGCCGCCCGCTACCCGTAGGTGACGGGGTCACGGCGGACCTCCAGCCCTTCATCATGGAGACAGACGCCCGGGCGGCGCTGCTGGAGCGGGCGCGCGCGATGGCCATGCTCGACCCCGATGTGCTCGGCGGTACCGAGCCGGTGGTGCGTGGCACGCGCGTGCCGGTCCGCGACGTAGCCGCGGCCATGGCCGCCGGGCTACCCTTGGCCGACATCCTGGCGAGCTACCCGAGCCTCACCGCCGAACAGGTCGAGTTGGCGGCGCTGTACGCCAGGGTGGAGCGCCCCCGCGGCAAGCCGCGCCGGCCCTTGGCCGAGCGCCTGCCGCCCGGTGCGTGCGTGGTCGCGTCCGGCACCGTCTCGCGGCAGGTAGCGCCGACGGCGTGAGCCGCGCCCGCTTCCTTGTGGACGAGTGCCTGAGCGTTGACCTGGCCGGGCTGGCATGGAAGCGCGGCTACGAGGCCAGCCACCTGCGCGACCTCGGCCTGCTGCGGCGCAAGGACGGGCAACTGGCCTCGGTCATCTTCGGGGACGACTGGTGCTTCGTGACCAAGAACGCCCGCGACTTCCGCGGCCCCGAGGGCGCGAAGGGCAGTTCGGGTGAATATGCCGGGGTGGGTCTGCACGCGGGCCTTGTCTGCATCCACGGGCCGCCCGAGGGGTTTGCGAAGGCGGAGCAGCTTGAGGCGTTCGCCGTCGCCCTCGACCAGATCGAGCGGCACGGCGGCGACGCGACCAATCTGCTGGTGGAGGTGGTGTGGGCCGCCGACGGCATCTCCTACGAAGTGGCGGAGTTCCCGCCCGGAGCGAAGTGACGCTGGATCGGCTGTGACGGCCCGCAGACGCAGACGGGTGGAGACCACCTGCGGCACGCTGCGTCTCATGGCTGGGACGTGTGGAGTGCGCCTCTGTGGATAGACAGGGTGAGGCGATCTGATTGACCCCTGCTGGCGGGCCTTGCAGGGAGTCGGCAGACGATTTGTCCAAAGCTACGCGCTAAGACCCCGTTTGAGAATGGTCATGGGTTGGCAACGCGTCGGAGAAGCAGGGCGCCCATGCTGACGTGGATCATGGCCTCGGAGACGTCCAGGCGCTTCTCGTAGTCGCGCACCAGGCGGCGCCAGCGGGTCATCCAGCCGAAGGTGCGTTCCACCACCCAGCGCCGCGGCAGGACCTGGAAGCCGACCTGGTCGGGCAGCTTGCGCACGATTTCGAGGACGAAGTCGTGGTAGGCCGCCGCACTCATCAGCTTGCCCCTGTCATAGGCGCCATCGGCGAACAGGTGCTTCAGCCACGGCCAGCGCTTGCGCACGGCCGCAACGATCCTCTCCGCTCCTGCCGCGTCCTGCACGTCGGCCGTGCTCAGGTTGACCATCAGCAGCCGCCCGTCGGTGTCCACCGCGATGTGGCGCTTGCGCCCCTTGGTCCGCTTGGCGGCGTCGTAGCCGCCGCCACCAGGCGCATGCGGCGCCTTCACCGTCTGGCTGTCCAGCACGCCTGCGCTTGGGCTGGCCTCGCGACCAGCCTGCTCGCGGTCGAGCATCAGCGCGATGTCGTGGATGGTGCGGAACAGCAGGCGACGCACAAAGCGCCGGAACCTGTAGCGCGACAATCAGGATGGGTTTTAGCGGCGATCAGGATGGTGATCCGGCTGCGCTTGGGGTGATGATTGTCGCGCCAGATTGTCGCTGGCAAGTGCGTCGCGTGCGGCGTCAGGCCGCGGTG
>JAABUU010003478.1_pt1 | contig 19959 bp, 22 predicted proteins | sample 5559301 | NCBI WGS metagenome assembly JAABUU01 (sample SAMN10711884, study PRJNA513360) | rock metagenome | isolation source: Antarctica rocks | place: Antarctica: Victoria Land, Richard Nunatak white | reverse complement strand
TTAGGTTCAAATTCTTGAGAATTGGTCGATCTGGGTGGTAGCCAAAGGTCACATTCTCAAAGGTGATCTCGCCTCCTTTTGTCAGCTGCAAAGGTCTTGGATTCGCAGGTTCCATGACTGCAACGTTGACTTTCTGTAGGTTGAATAGAGTTTCCATGTCAAGCAAGGACTGTCTCAGCTCCCGGTATACGGACCCAAGGAAGTTCAAAGGCACCGAAAGCTGGAAGACGAGCTGATTGACCATAACCAGGTCGCCGACAGTGAGGGCTCCGGTGGCTACCCCGTCAGCCGCCAGATACATCATGGCAGCCAAGGCACTCGAGAATATAAGGTTTTGACCGGAGTTGAGAAGTGATAGGGAGGTGGTGACTTTGATGGACGCTACTTCGTACGCCTTCAGCGCCTTGTCGTATCTACTAACCTCGTACTTTTCGTTGTTGAAATATTTCACAGCTTCATAGTTGATGAGAGAGTCAACAGCAACTGTTGCCCCCTGATTATCCGCGGCGTTGGCTTGTTTGCGGAACTTGGTCCGCCATGAAGTAGTTGTGATGGTAAACGCTGTGTAGGCCACCATCGTCACCGCTGTGATCGCCGCGAACTTGGCGCCATATTGATAGGTCTGGATCTATCAGTGATGGCCATGTGCTGTATTGAGCTAGATCCCTACCAGTATACCACAGACCATGCTGATCTCCAAGGCGGTTGGGAGGATGTGAAACACCATGGAGGTTAACAGGAAGCTGATACCCTTCGTGCCTCTGTCTATTGCCCTAGTCAAACCACCTGTCTGCCTTGAGAGGTGGAAGTTCAGATCTAGCCGAAGCAGATGCTCAAAAACACTGCATGCCACCTTTCTTATAGCTTTCTGAGCTACACTCGCAAAGATTGCATTTCGTACCTCCTGGAATAGCGCGGCTCCTATCCGCGTAGCTCCGTCTGTAGGTCTTGTCAGCAGGGCGCCGAATGAGATAAGGGTATTCCGTACATGCCACTATCATTGTGCCAGCAACTGTCCATGCTGTACCGCCGACGGCCAAGAAATCGACGTTCATCGAATCTACGATGCTTTTGAAGTAAAAAGGTACTTGTACGTTTAATACCTAACATTGGCTCTATCAGTCGATCACCTTGAGTACAACCAGACATGGCGTGTACCTTCGACCCGACGAGTAGCGCCAATGCTGTTCCCACCCTCGCCTTCGTCCCGAGGTCACCCTATAGGTAATCAGAGATGTATACTACCTGTACACGCTAAAAAAGCCGCACCTTAGGCCATAGATATCTTGCCATTTCCTTCATGATCGCCCAGTCTGCCTTTCGCTGCTCCTTGTTCGATAACGTCTGCTCTGTTAAGAGAACGTCTGTTTTCGGGAGAGAACTCGGCTTGGCGACAAGGGGTTTTTGTACGCTCTCGGGTGGCACATTCTCGGCCAAGTCGACCTTCGTGGGAGTCCGTTGCTGAGGGCTTGATTGCGGGGCTCGATTCCGTTTTAACCTTGTACTCGAGCTGAATATCCGAACGCTCGACTGCCTGAAAGAGGACGAGCAACCCCATGGTAACGGAGGTCTGTAAGGACGCCTGACGAGATGCGCAGCGTAGCTGGCCGGTTTTGATAGCTGATGAACCAGCATGTTTTACTTCTTCTAGCACACTTCTAGGTACTGCTGCGCAAGTCCCTATGGAAAATACGACAGAGACCTCATCTTATGTGGAAGTGCTGGTCCTATGTCATGTTGCGCCAATTGTGCGCCGTTATCGATAACCGTGTAGTATTAACGCCCTTCGATGGCGTGGTTCCCGCAAGTTTTCCCCGATTCAGCTAGCTTGAAAGCTCTCGCAGGTTATCATGAGCTGGGTGAGGGTCGGTGGGGGTGTTGCAGTGATGTTGAAGGGCGCTTGGAGTCGGTGGTATTATAATTGAAGATGCAAGCACATGCGTGTAAAGTGCACCATACCTAAGGTAAGGTAGCTGGGTTGTTGCGGCGGCGCTACAGTAGCTCCGCGGTTTACTTACCCTTGCAGTTTGAGAGAGCTCCGCCAACAGCCAATGCCGAGAAGTAATCGAAAGCAATGCGACGTACTTTGCTGGATCTTGTCGGCAGGTCACTGAAGCATCCTGTGCGATGTAGTACATCATGTGCGACTCCGAGCTGGAGACGTTTCCTTCAGATCAATGCTGCCCCTTCCACAACATCCTCTACGATCGACGTTGATGCTCTGTCCAATTCTTCAGCCACCTCCTCAGCCGACTCCCCTGGTACGCTGGAGCCCAATCTATAAGACTTCTTCTTCTCAAACTGACATGGTTACAGACGCTCGATTCGAGGTGCTTGGCTCACCATACTCCCTTCTTTCCGTCTCATTATCCGCCTCTCAGAATCTGTATACTAGGAGGGGCACCTTGGTCGGTGTCAGTGGGCATGCGGAAAATGTCAGTAGTCGTTGGGAATGTTGATGCGCTGGTACGAAAGCTGATGGCTTATCCAGGCTGTCTCGACGTTGTCAATGCTTAGCCCGTTTCGGCGGGCAGTCCTCGGAATACCTTTCCTTTACCAGCGAGTAAGATCGCATAAGCTCTGTCTCAGCAAAGATATTGACAATGCCCAGATATCATCAACTAGCCCATTGACAGCTCTCATCTCCACGAAATCCACCATTACCTCCTTCGCCGTAGTACAGTTGGACGGAACCCTGGACTGGATGGTCACTCAGCGGCAAGCACTGTTAGCATGGACCGGTCACTCGCTATCTGTCAGGCCAACGGTAAATGGGAAGATGGTGCGTTCGACGAGTTCAATTAACGGTATCATTCGAGGCTGACTATTGAAGAGCTTGGCGCACTGGGGTGACTCTCAGGTCACTGGCCGAGGACTGTTGGCACTGGTAGGCAAAGGGCAGGTCTATCAGATCAATCTGAAGGCCGGCGAAGAATACGTTGCCCATCCGAGGTACGCGATCCCGCCACCTGGCACAAGGTTGACAACTAACACCAAGTTTTAGCAATGTCGTTGCATACACAGTCACACAACACCCCCCTCAGCCTTACCGACTCAAATCATCAACCCTACGCCTTCAAATCCCTAGCATGAGCAACTTGGTACCAGACACAAAATTCTTCAGAGTCATGCGCGAATCAGGCACTTGGCGCGCCCTGACAAATTTTCTGTTTACCCTCCGCACATGGTCAAGGCGCACTATCTGGGGCGACAGGGTATGTTACCTTCGCTTCACCGCTCCCACTCCTCCTCCACCCAAAAACCACACACCGACAACAACCCGCAGCCATCTTCAATGCCTACACACAAACTGACTCGACCCAGCTATTCCTCCAATTCCATGGCCCTTCCACAATCCTCCTTCAATCCCGCGCCTCCCGTCTCAACGACGTCCTCACCGCCCGTGACGTCAACGAAATCGCAGATACCCCCGCCGGCGCCCTCCGATCTGCCGTGACGCTCTCGTCGTCGTCATCGAAAACTGAATTGGGGGCAGAGGGCGAGAAAGTACCCAAGCGGGCCGGGGATACTCCGACGCATTTGAGCGTGGCGAGCGTTAGGCGCGATGGGAAGGTCGAGTTTAAAGATGCGGATGATTTCAAGGGGTTTGTGTGAAGCTTCTACTGCATCTGTGCGAAGGGATGTGGTCCGGTACTGGACATGAGCGGGGCCGGGAAGATTGTATCATACGCGATCTAGCATGATCTGACATTAAGGCCTGTCCTCACTTCTCCCTTCTCAAATTGTGAAGGTATATCGCAACAGTGACCGTCCGCAACTCAAATCGAGAGACATCGAAAGCCCCAAAGAGCCATACCGCTCAGCTACCATGTCCATGCATATATGCTCCCTCCCAATCCCAAGTCAAATCCACAGCACACACGAAACCCCACGCGCTCAGACACGCCAGATCCATGCCGAAGTATGCAAAGCAAGCTCCCCAACCACCATTCCCATCACGGAGGTCCTCTCACCTCTTCATCTTCCTCATCGGCCCACCCACACCCACCCCCGCCAACCTCCCCAGATTCCCCAAACTCGACTTCGGCTTATGCCCCATCCCCATCCCCTGCGCCTGGCCCGGTCCCTGCCCCGCCAGCGGCTGAGCAGCTCTCTGACCCACACTCCCCGCCGACAGCGGTCTCAGCGGCTGCTGTCTCGGCAGATCCGCCAGAAGCGTCATACTATCTTTGCGACCTGCGATTTCGCCGGCGCCCGCCGAGCCGATGCCGTCTTGCTGCGTCGTCGAAAGGTTGGCGCCATGTCTGGTGTCGCCGTCTTCGAGCAAGCGGTTCTGCAGCATCCGTTGGCCGCGCCGGGCTTTTTCCTGGACGGTTTTGAATTTGTCGAGGAGGTCGGCCCATTTGATGATGCTCTCTTCGCGCGCTTTGAGGCGATTGGGGCGGTCGAAGGTGGAGGATGGGGTGGCGGGACTACGGGATGGGCTGGGGTTAGCGTTGGGGTTTCTGCCGGGTAGGTCGGAGAAATAGAGAGAGATGGAAGGGTTAGGGTGGGAGAAGGTCGCGTACGCTCTGGGGGCAATGTGCAGGTAGCCGATAGCGCTGACGCTGTTGAGGCGATTTTTGAGGGCCGCGAAGGCGGAGGATTGGGGGAGGAGCATTAGGAGGCCGTATAGGCATTTGTAGAGATGAGGGTATTTTTCGGGTTCGAGGAGCTGAAGGCGGAGGTCTGTAAGAGGCCATCAGTTTGATACGTAAGGGTTATCTTGAGTAGGATCTGCTTACATGTGAAGACTGGGGATTCCAGTAGTTGAACGAGCTTGTCGATCTGGATGAGCATGTTGATGGTCATCTCCAACTCCGCACTGCAATGATTAGCCATGTTCAGGAATCAAGAAGAATTGTGTCGCCTACAAGATTTGGAGTAGGTTATACGCCTGCTCATAGGCTTGTGCAAGAAGGCATAATGAAAACGTGGCAACCGCGTTATGACACCAGGACCGAAACAGCGCAACGAAGAATGTTTGGCCATCCTAGTCATCGTCAGAACGATCGATTGTAACTGAGAATACCAGAAGTCTTACTCGAGTTTCTAGATTTCTCAGACGCTTTCGCATGTCTGCCAACTCGGGTGCTGTGATAAGATTGTTATTGAGATTCTGAACCATTATGCTGGCGAACTCGACATCCTAGACTTCTGTCAGCTACAACAGCTTCACCGTCGATTCCAACGCTCACCTCATCCTTCTCTAGACAATCCGCTAACGTTCTATATATACGCTCCGGGCTCAGACTAACACAAAGCTGTCTGATGACCAGATTCCCTCTCGTTTCGAGTAACTTCCGATCTGTGCAGAAAAGTTGTAGTAGGTTGACCATGAACGAAGTGAAATAGCTATCTTCACTGTTTCTCGATATCTGTGATAAAAGTTGCAAATCGCGTGTGACGACAGCTTCCGAAGGATCCGATAATGTCTTCAGAAGTGCAGGGAAAGTCCCGTCGTTCATGACCAACACCTTGCGAGGCGCTTTCTTGTGAAGCATTATCAGCCAGGCCAAGGCAGCCACTCTCGTCGCTTCATGCTCATTGAGGAACTGCAGTATCAACGCATTGACTGCGGCAGCGTAGTCTAGGTCAACTTTAGGTTTGGAAGGAGAAGGTGAGGGGGAAGGCTTGGGAACAGTCGCCTGGGTTGCTTCAGTCTTGCTTTCCCCTCCTTCATTTTCAGGAGCCACTGGGGCCTTTGGGGTAGGGGTCGAGGGCCGACGGCCCCGAACGTCAGTCTCCTTAACAGCGATGGTTGGAGTACGCGTTGGTGGACTCGGGCGAACGTCATTCGGTGTTGTATCATCGGACAGAGAGACTATGTAACCCATCAAAGACGTGTTGACTCGATTTGCCGCCTGTCGAACCTGCTCCACTTGGTTTGCCATGGCAGGTAGGACTTGCGCCAGTAGACGAGGCAAGAATGGTAAGATGTCCTCGGGACAAATTTCGAAGAAAATATCTATCCATCGAAGCGCAGTGAGCTGGATCTCCTCTGCTGCACGTACATTTCAGTCAAAGCTAGCGACGATGAATTGAGGACCCAAACCTGACGAAGAATCTAGAAAGGCTACAAGAATCTCCAAGATGGCAGGATGGTCGACTTGGATGTCTTGTCCCGGGATCCAATCTCCATCTGAGTTGAGAGCGGAACTCTCAGTCGATCCTACCGAGTCCTCCTCTGGACTCGAGCCGTCTTGCTTGTCATTGGTCGTGCTCTGACCCATGTGCGTGCTGGCAGTATCGCTGGACAAGGAGTCCTTGGCTCTGCTGTGGCGTCGACTCTTACGACTTTCGGCGATGGCCCGCTTTATGCGGGCAATCTTCTTGATCTCAGTGAGAAACCTTTCCAAAGCTCCCTGTGTGGCAACATGGACATCTCTGTTCGGATCGCTTAGGAATTGAAAAAGACCACCAAGGAAAGCCGGTAAGTAGAAAACAAGCTCTAGATCAGGAATCGTATCCAGTAATGTAACCCATGACACAAGAAATGTACGTGTGAAAGGATTGATGACATATATTCGCTCTTTTAAAAGAGGTATAAACCTGGCCAGGGAGAACGCTGTGGGCATGTCTAAAGATGGTTCCGTAGAATTCGTAGCGGACTCGGGATCTACCGCGGCTTCTTCAGGAGCCTGTAGGATGGACACGTAGGTTGCGGCAGATTCAGATACAATATCTTTGATCAGGCGGTCGAGAAGCTCAGCTCCGTTCTTTACAGATAGCTCGGCGTCGCCAGCCAGCTAGTTCCCAATCTTAGTATCCGAGCACTCATGGAACTCCTGAAGACCTCACCTTGCACAAAGCGTCAAACAAATCGTTGAAGAAGAGTAATATCTCCCCTTTCGCTACCTTGGAAATGTTGTATAGGCTTTCGCAAGCGTAGTACCTGACTCTCGCATCTTGGTCATTGAAGCAGGCTAGGACGGGTGGAACTATCTCGGGCAAGTATCGGGCAACCTCATCCTATAGTCGATGTCAGCAAATATGAAGGTCTTTCTGCGCAATAGTGTCGCACCGTGCCCAGGGCGATTGCTGCCGCAGCTAAGCCAATGAGACCGCCATTCCGGGCATAAGGCTGATGTACAGCGTACGCGAAATCATGGCATAGCTGATGGACTATCTTGGCGACCTTCTCTTGTTCCTTGTTGAGGCTTGCCTCCCGGAGAACTCTCTCGACGCTACATACCGCTTCAGTCACCGAACCACCGCTTCTCGGTACCAGTCGCAGGCAACTTACTCTAGAGCGCCCTGTTTCCTCTTGTCATACAGCTTGTCTTGAAGTAAGCGCTGAACAGTTGGGTCCATGGTTCGGTCTTGTTGTCCTCAGTACTATGTCTGTAGCTTGTCAGCGCCTGAGTGAGTTCAAAGTAACTGCGGAATCTACCAAAGGTTGGTCCACAAGTATGTGGAGAACCATTTGCGCAGTAACGGTAGGGCTGATATTCAATCGTGTTGGGCCAGAACATATGCAGGACATAAATTCAGACTCATATTCCACTGAAGTATCAATAGGTTATAGCAATAATGACAATAATTACATCAGAGGGGAGTGAACGCGTTCAGACATTTGTTTGGGCAAGTTTCATCGACCCAATCGGAACGGTTGGTTGGATTCAGGCCGGGCCGCCATGTGCAAATACGATACAGTGCCGGAAAAAACTCTGATTCGTTCAGAATGCTTGTGAACATCACTTTTTTTTGAAAGCTCAAAATCCTTAAATCACATAAATACTGTAATTACTTCACAACCACAGTGTATATAGACATTCTGAGTATGTAGAATGATAAATTATATAAATCTATTAAATCTGTAATTTTTAGATGTATTGTTAAGCAATTGTATGTGTAGTTATCAAAAAAGTGTGTTTTTAAGTGTTTTGTCGTAAAAAAAAACAGCAAATTTACATTATAATTGAGATATAACTCAACAACAACATCTTATGACAAAAATCTGAGACTGCAGTATTAAAATATATATAAATCTCTAACATCTGTGAAAGTTCTAAGTCAATTGATACATAAATGATGTTGTTATTGCAGTATTTGATGAGTTTTACATACAAAATACAGCAAAATCTCAAGTTTTGTCACTGTTTCATGATAAAAACACACTTTTTGATAACTACACATACAATTGCTTAACAATACATCTAAAAATTACAGATTTAATAGATTTATATAATTTATCATTCTACATACTCAGAATGTCTATATACACTGTGGTTGTGAAGTAATTACAGTATTTATGTGTTTTAAGGATTTTGAGCTTTCAAAAAAAAGTGGTGTTCACAAGCATTCTGAATGAACCAGAGTTTTTTCCGGCACTGTAACGTTATCCTCGTCAAGGTCTGTAAGAGTGGACGCCAGTGTGCTTGCTAACTGCATCAACGTACAGTCCTAGCAGAACAATGGCATCATTGTCAGGTCTTCTCATAAAGCATTCGCAATGTCTTTGGAGGGGATCTAATCTCCAAGCCTCTTTGTTTCAAATGCCCTAAGTCGCTTGTTCCTTTGTCATTAACAAATCGTCTTTATTTACGGTCCATGACAATGGGCATTGTCTCTCTACAGCAATATGCACTGTGTCAAGATACACATATATATTGGGTTCATCAACCACTTCTTGTACCATATCGGACCCGAAATCCAAGAAAAATCTTCAAATCAAAGCAAGCAGCCAACATGTGCTACTTAGTCGATCTCCCCGAGCGCCGCTACGAATCCGCCTACCTGCAGATAGTGGACGATCTTGAATATCGAAATGGTGAGCCTACAGAAGGCGCCCCTCCTCTCCCGGAGTTCATGGAATATAACACCCCTATGGCAGACGCTTCTCGGGACGTGCTCGACTACCGCTTCGCCCAGGACCTCGAATCGCTCTGGCCGGCAAGAGAAGGACATTGGCCGGAAACCGAAGAAGAAGGAGAAGAACGGTCGAGAAATTGGCTCATCAGGCACCTTGAGCGACACTTCGACAAAGCCGTTCGGGAATGGGCCCGCAATGACTCGGAATGGGCCCGCAATGACGACTACTCCCCGCAATACGACGACTACTTCCTCCGACGCTTCCTCCACCACCTGCCCCGGAAGATGGACTTTGACTCCTGGGTAGGCCAGGCCTTGATCTACCACGTGACGTGGAAATATGAACTCCCATTTCACAAGATTCACGTCTCAGAAGACAAGAAGACGCTGACATATCACGTAGGAGACTACTGGCCCCACAAGGGGGCCAAAATTCTCGTGGACATCGCCGAAGAACTCGATGCCATCCCGACGTTCCTCTTCGATCTCGCCCTCGAATACGCCGTATGGCTCCCTTACGAGATGCAGCTGATCAGTGGGGTTGTAAACGAAGACCATCGGCGCCGATACCGGCGAGGCCGCTACTCTGGGGCCCCGCAACTTTTGCGGCCGTATGACGAGAACGGATGCGGACATTTCTACCTGAACTGCCAGATGCATGCGCGGCGCGTCTTGGGATATGATTGGTTTGAGTTGCCGATCAATACTAGCTATGGTCTCCACTGGTGAGTGACCATTATTAGCCCCGTTAATACTATCTTTCTCAAACCGTACTATGCCATCATCAATCAGTAGTATAAGGTATCTCTTGTGCAAGTAATGTGACTGATTCAGCTTTCAACTCATAGGTCAGTCGCGGCAGATCATTTTAGACACAAAGTGAGGATGGAGTCTGGAGTAGTGTTTGGTCCGCTTCCCTACTTCCAGGTACGCTTGTTATATCTCAATGTTATTATAGAGATCTATGGTCATAAAGATCGTTAACCTAGTCGAAGCCACCATAAGGAGCACGCGAACCAACAAGTTCTTGCAACGCCACTCCTTCTGAGTCCCAGTACTCCAGGCTAACGCTCAATGGCTTATGTATTGGAACACGGCACTGACATCCTTCTCCGTCGTCTCCTGCCTCAGCAACAGGTCCTGAATCGCCCCCAATGGGCCCGTTCCACCATCATTGACAAAATGATTCCAAGAGCTCGTGTCTCCGTAAAGCATAGCCGGTGCCTTCAGGAACTGTCTCCCATCCGGCTTACACCTCTTGCATTTGAATGTGTCATGCGTGTCACTCGTAGTGCCCGGTTTGAACTGGAACAGCTCTCGCAGAGAGTCTAGCGTAAAGTGTCTTTCGACGTCTTCGGCCGAGTCCACCACACAGGACGACAGGGACTGTTTGTGTGACTGGCGCTGGAAGATTTTCTCTTCGATGGAGCCAGTAGTGATGAAACGGTACACGAAACAATCTTTCTTCTGCCCATCGCGCCATACACGCGCCAGAGCCTGCTGGTCTGCAGCAGGGTTCCAATCCGGGTCGAAGAGGACAAGTCGATTGGCGCCGATCAGGTTGAGACCGCACCCACCAGCCTTGCTGCTCAGCAAGAAGACAAACTCTGCTCCTTCGGGGTCGTTGAACTTGTCGACCAGTTTCTGCCGCTTGTTGACGTTCATCGTCCCATCGAGACGAAGACAGCCGTAACCTCGAGATCGACATAGCTTGTCGAAGATGTCGAGAGTTTGCGTATAGTTACTGATGAGAACAATCTTATCATTCGTGTCTTGTCGGATCCTGGCGAGCATCCTATCAAGGACCTGCATCTTTCCTGAGTACCATGGCTTGACGTCCCGGTCACGGCCTCTTGCGTCTTTCGGCACATAATCGTCGGGAAAGAACTTCTCACAGCCTGGCAGATCGGTTGAGAGATCCAGTAAGTCGGGATGGTTGCATAGTTTCTTGAGCATTCCAATAGCTTTCAGAGGTTGGCTTCCTTTTCCTCGGAGTAAGCTCTTGATGTCCGGGCTTTGAATAAAGTAGTTATAGAGATCCAGCTGAAAGGGTGCAAGATTACAAAACACGACATGCTCGTACTTGACCGGCAGGTATTTGGAGAGGATGTCGTTTGTGCGCCGGATGATGAACTTGTTGACCAACGTCAGCAACTCCGCTAGGCACTCGTCCCCTTTCTTGCGGTCTGCATCTGTGCCAGCGGCATCACGCCCTCGAAGGATGGGCAGCTCATACTTCTTGCGAAACTCCATCTGCGTACCGAGAAGATTTGGATTCGCGAAATTGAGAAGTGAGAAGTATTCAGACAAGTCATTCTGAATCGGTGTTCCTGATAGAATGACTCTTCTGTCGACGTTGAGAGCGTTCAGGGCTTTGAATGTTTGGCTATCGCTGTTCTTCAGTCTATGTCCTTCGTCACAGAGCAGAAGGCCAATAGGCGTATTGTTCAGCTCATCGACGTTCAGTCGTAATGTCTCATACGAGACAATGAGAACAGGTCTGACGACAGCTCGACCGCTGGCGATGGACCACTGCTTTAGTTGCGAGACCAGCTCCGCTTTCGAAGCCTTGCCGTCGATGGCGAAAGGAGTGATCGCGTCCTTTCCAAGCCACTTAACTGTCCACAGTCAATTAAAAGCACATAGCACTTGACCCGTCGCACACGTACCTAGTTCATTCGCCCAGTTCCTGACCAGACTTGAGGGGCAAGCAATCACACATTTCTGTATTGTGGATTTGCCTGCGTCTGGTGATTGCTTGAGCAAAGTCCACATCAATGCTATACATTGCAACTAGTGCGTTTTAGTAACGATGCCTTACGGACAGTTATTAGCACTCACTGTTTTACCCAACCCCATCTCATCAGCCATTATACAACCATTGGCATTCTTCTCGACCAGACCTGTTGTACATCGATAGAGAAACTATTCGGCTGCATTAGCATTCCGTATGCTATATGTGCCAAGGCTTTCAATGCCCTACCTTCACACCTTCAACTTGATGTGGCCTTAACACTTTGGTAAGCCTTGGATCAATGACCACTGGTATCCTAGGATGCTCGGCCACCTGCTTCTTCAAACCCAGTATATCCGCTAGACTTTTGTGCATAATAGGCACATCAAGCTTCGGCTTCTCCTCTTCATCCTCGTTCGCCGTCTTATCGTTTGATACCGGCTTATCATCAATGGTCGGATCATACAGCACAATTGCGAACTCCCCGCTTGGGTCGTGTAATGGTTTGGCTACAAAGACCGCACCCGTCCTCATCCCAAGTGTTGGCGCAGGCCGGAATGGATTGTAACTTCCAGTACTCTTGTTGATCAAGGGCACTGCAAAGCGTTGTCGAAATGTGGTGTCCTTATCCTTGACCTTGAAGACCGGAAATCTGTTGATGTCTCGATTGGCCAACGCAAGACGATCTTCGTTCGTCCAGGGCTTTTCTCCATCCTCGGCGTTGCCATCTGCACCCGCATAGTTGACTTTACGCCGTTTTCTGGCAGGCTTCTCAGATGCACGAGTCGGTGTGGCGGTACCGGGGCATCTGAAAGGTTTGATCAGATGATCTATAGACTGTGGTCCTCCGCCGTAGAGTCGAGCTGCTTTCTGTGAGGTTGGCGTCTTTTCACTATCGAGTCCAGCAACAAGCGGCTTTGGTCGGTGCCTATCTCAGGTAAGCTGGGGTGTTTCTACTTCTGCGTTGCACAAATTTACATCGATGAGATCACTCGATCGAATTCACCGATGGCTGTCCCTCAAATATCACTTTTGGTAATCTTTCGATCCCGAATATACGTGAGTTGGCCAAAGCCAAGAGTTGTTGTTTTCGTTGCGTATGGTACTCGGCCAGATCAGACATGACGCGAAGCTTTGCCACTCGGAACGCGTCGAAGACACCTGAGCACGTGACTTTTAGCGCTATTGAATTACCTCACCCTAGGTCGTAAGGATGCCCCACACCGGCAATTCACAAGCTATGAGTACCTTAGTTTCAAGTCACCTTCGTCCGCTGGCAAACATGTCGCAAGATTGACATCCAGATCAATTGGCGGGATACGATGATGCGCTATGAACTTTTGATCGAACCCAAAGGAGTTGCTCTATTTTCTAAGTTATGACCTCGGACTTTTGGGCGGGCTACATCAGCGGCGCCGCAGGCATTCTCATTGGGAATCCGCTGGACATATTAAAAGTCCGTTCGCAAGCCGGAGAAGCCATCGCAGCTTCGGTACCGCAGTCGGTCTCTGCCCAATTCGAGAACGCTTCGTCCCTGATCAAGGGTACGATGCTGCGATGAGAATGTAGTACTGCGCCTACCCAATGCTTATAGTTCGCAGGCGTGACAGCTCCTCTACTGGGCTATGGGGCTCTCAATGCTCTCCTCTTCGTATCATACAACCGTTCTTTGAGGCTCCTGGATCCTTCCCTGGAAGATGTGACCAATCTTTCAGGCGTCAGTCTCTCCAAGATATGGATTGCAGGTGCTGCAGGGGGCTTAGCTACTTGGGTAGTGTCAGCACCCACGGAGCTGATCAAGTGCCGGGCGCAGATGAGCGACAGTGGACATAGCTCGTGGACCATTACGAAGGACTTAATAAGAGCTACTGGTACCAGAGGCCTATACTGTGGTGGAAGTGTCACCAGTATCAGAGATGCTGTGGGTTACGGGTTTTAGTAGGTAATGACGAGACACAGATGTACTCTTGGTCCTGTAGCTGAGATTTCTAGTTTCTGGTCGTACGAACTAAGCAAACATTGGATGACGACTGAGAATGAAACAGAGAGACAGAAAGCCCTAAAGGTGCTATTGTGTGGTGGCCTCGCAGGCGTGGTTACGTGGGCATCTATCTTCCCTCTGGACGTGATCAAAACTAGAGTCCAGACGCAATCTATCCCGAATCACCAAGAGCAGCAGCTCCTATCTGGGTCAGCACAGCAAAAGCGGGTGGGCAATATGATGCAGCGCGGCGCCATAGAGATTGCCAAGGATGCTTATATGGTCGAAGGCATTCGTGTCTTCTTTCGCGGACTGGGCGTCTGCAGTGTCCGAGCCTTCATTGTAAACGCTGTTCAGGTACGTTGCAACATGAAAATTGATGCGGAACTTCCACTAAACAGCTTGGTAGTGGACTGTGTACGAGTGGATCATGCGAGCACTAAAGCCATCATGAGGTATACACTTGAGAATCATCAGCCAGGGTTTCCCGCGTGGCTGAAAGACACATAAAGTCTGGCAGACGTGTTCACAGGTTGCTGTTCAAGAGGTCAAGCTGCGATTAGACGAGCCATTGCTATAGACTCATGGCATGGAAAATGAAGCGTCGGCGTACGGCCCCATGCGGTTCATTAATTCAGTCTGATCAAATATTCAGTAATGGTGTTGAACCCCATCTATTCCGTGCTGGTATAAGAGCCAGACAGTCTTTCATTCGTTGGCCTCGAATCTTCTCCAGAATGTTCACGGTGGAACCGTACTATGCTGGCTCACTCAAAAAGCTGCTGTAGTTGGACAAAGAACAGCATAGATGCGGTAGCCGAACACGATGTCACCATGATGGTGATATCATATCATCTATTTCAATGTGATACTCAGCTTTCTGTGTTAGCACTGGAGTTTTAGGAGCCTCCATATATATGAGTTGACAAGTTTATGCTGACGGACATACGAAGTAGTCGTGACACATCTCCTCGAAGATCAAAGCAATTACAAAACCCTCTCATTATTGTGGCATCATAGTCGTTCCATCGTCGAGGTATACGGTGGCTGGATCTGAGGCTAGGCGGGTAATCCCGCTAGTCTGTCTGTTTTCGGTTTAGTCCATCGGACCGCAGCTCTGCCGATGACTCGTTGAAGGCGGAGCGTTGGTGCTTTTGCCCCTCTGATCTCAACTCTCTCTCTCTCATCCTTTTCGCCATTCTACACAATGTCTATCAATCATGGAAGTGATCAATGAGTGCTCTCGATTTTATCACAAATGAACATATGATTATCATTTGCGCTGCAAATCACCTCCCGAACCCGCCAAGGGTAGTCTCTTACCAAACCATACAACGAACTATTAGATCAGTCTCGCCACCGAAGGAGGCTGCATCCACCTTAGGCTTCAGTACATGCTCTCACAAGCGGTAGACCATTCGTGGGATCTCACACCTGTCATTGATCTTATTTACTCGTTATCGTCTAAGGATGATCCGTTCATAGCTTACAATGGCTCGTTACCGTCGACAATAACCCAGCCGACAGAGAATGGAGAAGCCAGAGGATGTAACGGCGAGCAGAGCCTCGGGAATTTTGATAAGCTGTGGGAGTTTCTTGGCCAATCGTCTGATACTCCACCTTTGAGTATAGCGCCTCCCAGTTTAGCAATCGGGGATAGTCTATCGGATGAAAGTCGGGGTAGTTCTGGCGATTTCCCCAGCGAGCAAGCACTCCACAAGCTTGTCGACCCACAAGACGGCCTCGAGGAAAAGGACACACCGAAAGATGAGGCCCTCCACGCAACTCCACAACCTAGCAACCGAACGAAGAAATCCAAAAGGAAGCGAAGGGAAGAGGCCCCCGCCCAAGAGGTACAGCTAGCCAGCTATGGTGGCCCTCCAATAATCAGAACCAGTAGCGGTGAAGAATCCGATACTGGACTGCAGCAGCTACAATACTCTTCTGATCGCAAGAGCATCATTTATGAAATATTATATGGCAACATACATAATCGAAGGAAATCTACCTCATATGGCAATCCTGTCCCACCTAAGTCGACATCCAAAAATACTAAAGCGAAGGACTGGCCAACTTCGAAAACTGGTCAGCACACTACACGATGGCAGCCTGACCCTCAAGATTATCTGTCAGCAGCTGCAAAGAAGGCAAAGCTAGTTTTGAGTCTTTGCGAACGATTCCCAGCAGAGAAGGACTGCATTTCAGCGTTAGGCGCTCCAAAGAGTTTGCCGACAAGCAATTGTCTGGCTTCCACCACCGTCCATGTTTTTGTTGATGTGTCCAATGTAAGCCTGGGTCAGATTTACTAAGCCGTTTCTTGCGACTAACAACAAGCAAGATAATGATCGGTTTCCACGAATCTTTCAAGGCTTCGCGGGGCGTGTCGATATCTACTCGCATTCCTCGTGTTCCGTTCTCTTTCCATAATCTCACACTCATTTTAGAACGTGGTCGTCCGAGTGCGAAAAGAGTACTAGTTGGTTCGGACAGATTCCCTGCCATCGACGAGGCCAAGCGGATTGGCTACGAAACGAACATTCTTGACAGAGTACACAAAGCGAAGGAGCTTACCCCTCGTCAAAAGAAATACCTTAGCGGAAATGGTACCTCCGAGCAGTCCAGCGGATCTGAAACGACCGCTGTGTATGCTCCCCAGAAATGGGTTGAGCAGGCTGTGGACGAGATCCTACACCTGAAGATGATGGAAAGCATCGTTGATTCCAAGGAGCCATCGACCATGGTTCTGGCCACCGGAGACGCGGCGGAAGCTGAGTACTCCCAAGGCTTTCTGAAGATGGTCGAGCGGGCTTTGGAAAGAGGCTGGAAAGTTGAGCTTGTGAGTTTCAGGCAGAATACAAGCGGCGCGTATAAGAGAGGAGACTTCCGGTCGAAATGGGGTAAAATGTTCAAGATCATTGAACTTGACGACTACACCGAAGAGCTCGTGGCTGTATGAGGCGGATTTCTTTTACGTTCAATGGCATGATAAGCGATGCCTTCCACATTGGGTTCTGACCCAGAATGATGAGAGACTTGGGAAGATGGTGCTTTGGTGGCCTGGGATGGCTTTGCCGGAAGTCTTCCGAGCTGTGGCGAAGCGGATGGCTGTCAGTCCTTCCAAGGTCTTCAGACCGGTTGGAACGAGGAGGTCCGGGATTGGGACCAACAGATTCTTATGGCGTATGTTTCACGGCCTACGGATACATGAGTTCTTACGGGAGCTAGCAAACTCACCGTGGCGATTCCACTGTGACTTGGTATTCGAAGTCAAGCTTGGCACTCTTCTGTTGTCGACGTTTCCTAGCAACTTACCCTCTCTACATCGATATTTCTCGCTTGGAATTTGACGTATTCATTTCTCCGCTAGATTGCGGCTTCTGATGTCCTGAACTGTACTGTACTTCGAACCATCCTAAACACAGATCAGGACCCTGAATAAAAGACTGAACTCAAGTAGCTTTCGAGGTAAAGGTTGTCCTTGAACATCTTGCTTTCGGCGCTCCTCTTGGTACAGTGCCTTAAAGATCCCCCTCTCATATTGTTACCTCGGGAGTATATCCCCAGCCAGTCAGCCTTGAGAAACCTCCACATCCAACCACGATGTGGTGTATCACGAGGATAGCCGCCGCCTGCCTCGGTGCTTCGTCCATAACAACTACTACCGTTGGGCCAGACGTCGTAGCTCTACCGGCCCGGCCCGATATGGCACACTCTCCTGAAGACAGCGGAACTATCACCCGCGTTAAATACAACAATCGTCTCATCAGCCTGGTCGACACCAATCTCGTAACGGATCTGTATGACTTCCTGGTCTCCCTAGAGCCACAGTACCGACCACACCTCCTCCGAAGGTCGTCATCTTCGACAAGTGCCAGCACGACTTCTTCTTAGCGCACACAGACCTCAACTTCATCCTCTGAAATCCTTCTCCAGATTTCGCCGCAGTGTGCAGCAAATGTGTTCTAAGTTACTCAGCTTCTGCAAAGCATCACTTCGACGGGGTTCATGGCCGAGATCAACGGTCGCGCCGTCGGAGCTGGCCACGAGCTTTCGGCACAAATGGACATGCGCTTCGCCGGACCCAAGGCTCACGTAGGCCATACCGAGAATGGCCTCGGTCTATTTGCCGTGGTCCGGAGGGCAGTTATTCCTAGGCTCGTTGGTGAATAAAGGCCGAGCCAAGGAGTACGCACTAGCCGCAAAGACGTCTGACGGACCCACAGGCGCCGCAATCGGCTGGTTCAATCATTATTATGAGGCTCCGGAGGGATTGAGGAGCGCCGTCAACAGCCTCGCTCAGCGCATCGCACTGTTCCCCGCGGTTGGTCTTAACGAAACCAAAACCGCCTGGAGCTACCCGAACCCACCTCCGTCGGCCTGTTGTCAGAGAATCAGACGAGGATTCCGTTCGAGCTGAATCTTACGGATAGTCTTGTCCAACTATATAACTAGGTGGACGATGCTGCCTGCGCGTTTGAGTTGTTTCATTTCATCTGCACACCATAAAATAACGGAGTCAGTCGCACAAGATCAGCTTCCATGGTACATACACACCAGCTAGGCTTAGCGCAAAGAGTATGTGGTTTGGACAGCGTGAGGTCCACATGGTGTGCACGTTCCAGACACATGTTCCAGACATGGTGTGCATGTTCCAGCTGGTATTTGTTGTTGCACACAGTAAGCTATGTACGCTGTGATTGCGAATAACGGCCATGTCTAGGCTACCGTACACAGATGTTGCACTTCAATTCAATGGATATGTGTATAGCAATAATGTCCAGATATTCGTGTTGACGTTGAAGGCTTTCGAGGACGAAGATGATGACTAACTGGTACTGTATTAGCGCGCCGATAAGATCTCACCACCCTTAAGGATAGGTACATAATCTCAGCCCCTGAGGTGGTACGAATATACGCCTCATGGACCACTACGGCTATAAACATCGACTATCCCGCCGTCTCATTGCTTTTGTCTATCCGGCTCAATGACGGACTTTTCTCTGTATCATTTTGGCGGTTAACTTATTATCCATTCGGAAACATTCAGACCGTGGCTGATTCGACCCTTGCACTTTCCGACTCTTTGCCGGACCTGATATGCTTACACCAAGACCCGGTCCGATTGCTGTCGCAACTGGCGCTGTCGTGGTATTGGTGATCTTCGTGTTCAGCGCACTTCATTATCGCCCTGAAGAGGCTGCACACTACGGATCGAAGATCTTTGGGAGCTCAGGCCATAAAAGCACGGCGGATGAAGGCTCCGGGAGCGTTTGGAACGAAACACTCGGGGTGAGCGGATCTATCTCCCTTTCTGGTATAGCCTTGGAGAGGACTATTGAAAGCCTTGCGGACAACGACCGCATCAGTAACAGTGACGGAAGGCTGACTTTGTTACGCCGCCTAGTTCGAGAAGATCTACGTCGTTGGCCTGAAAGAGCGGACCGACAAGCGAGATGCATTGGCATTGACGTCGAGCTTGTCAGGCTTCAAGCTAGACTGGATTAATGCGGTCAGAGGGGAGGAAATACCAGACAAGGCAGTCCCATTCGTATGAATGTCGATAGATTCCATCCCGGAAAATCACTGCTGATCCCAGAGCAGGGGACAAACCGCACGGTGCTCTGGGAGAACAACCTGGGCTCGTGGCGAAGCCACATGAACGCCATTCGAGCCATCATAGAAAATCGACTTTCTTCAGCATTGATTATGGAAGATGACGTGGACTGGGATGTCAACATCAAATCCCAACTATCCAGATTCGCACCCGGTGCTCGCCAGATCGCGGACACAACGTCTTCGCCAGCCCCGGACGGCCCTTACGGCAGCGAGTGGGATGTTCTATGGCTCGGTCACTGCGGCGAGCATTTCCCGGAGATGATGGAACCGAAGCTGGAAACCCCCGACACACGGAAATACATCATCGAAGACGACATGACAGTTCCAGGCTTTGATAAGCTCAAAGGCTTCATCAGATGGAAAGAGTATCCCGAGCATACCCGTTTCGTACATCGGACCGGCGGACCGATTTGCACCTTTGCGTATGCCCTTTCGTACAAAGGTGCGCAGAAGCTGTTGTACGCCCTTTCGGTCGACGGCCTCCGTGGTCCATTCGACATGGCGTTGTCCGATCTTTGTCGGTATCAGCACTACGGCGCCAACTGTGTGAGCGTCACCCCACCTTACTTCTTCCACCACAAGAGTAAGGGCTACATGTCGGGGGATAGTGACATTCAGGGGTATGGTGGTGGGGGGGAGATGCGTGAGAAAGGAATGACGGAAAACTTAGTGTACAGCGTTAGGTTGAACATTGAACAAATGCTGAAAGGAGAAGAGCCGGTTGCACAGTGAGAGACCAATTCTCGGATTAAAGAGCGAGCGTATGGTAACGTTTGATTGGGTGCATTGGGTGGGGTCAGGTCGGTCGTGTCTC
>JAABUU010003477.1_pt1 | contig 19960 bp, 16 predicted proteins | sample 5559301 | NCBI WGS metagenome assembly JAABUU01 (sample SAMN10711884, study PRJNA513360) | rock metagenome | isolation source: Antarctica rocks | place: Antarctica: Victoria Land, Richard Nunatak white | reverse complement strand
TGGGGAGCGAGAGGAAGGTTGTCTGTGGGGTGGAGAGGTTAGTTCTTGTGTGTGGGGGGGGTTGTGGGAGGCGGAGGGGAAGGTAGAGCAGAGGGAGACGTACCCAGAAGCTGGCGGCGGAGCGTTTGGGGAGGATTTCCGAGGAGGTGAGGCAGCGGAGGGTGAAGGTGAAGAGGTCGTTGGCTGGAGATTGGAGGGGCGGGCTGAAGAGGAGGTCGGTGTGGCGGGGGAGGAGTTTGGTCGTGAGGTCGATGCAGCTGGATGCTACTTCGGGGTCTTTGGTCGGGTCGACTAGGAGGCGAGTTAGTTAGTGTCCGCATGAGAAGGAGATGTGGGGAACTGACCGTCTAGGAGGTGGATGATGTTGAGGGTGTAGATGAGTAGCGAGTTTGCGGCGGCCGTCATGCTCGAGGAAGTGTCTGAGTTGTGGCTGGTGAGGAACACGCAGGCGGTGTTGATGACGTAGTCTAGCCGTGGCGTGTCCAGCGTGAATTGGGAGACAAATTCGACGGTGACTTTCGGCGCAAGCACGAATGGCCCCGGTGATGTCTCTTTGTATCCGGTCCGAAGCACGTCACAAGCTGCTTCGATGATTTCCCCGTCAGTGCGGAAGAGTCCTGGGTTTACCTCCAAACAGTGAACGATTCGTGCTTGTATGGATGCACCTGGGTCTTGGTCCCAGACCGAGGCGGGGATATCGTCCTTTTCCAACTCAATTGGAAGGTCATCGGGAGCTTGGAAAGCCTTGCCCATACTGGTCAGGCACCGGAGAGCGCTGAGAGCTACTGCTAGAGCGTTCTCCGTTTGACCAGCTTCCGCCAGTGTGATGGAGCTTTGCATATCCGCCTCCACAAAGAGTAGTAGTCTGTCCAGAGATTGGATCTTCTGTTGTTCGGACGGAATAGCTTGCACTATTGCCGCAATGGCCCCCATGACCTTCTCCTTTGTACTGGTATCCGAACTGGGCCATGCAAGGGAGACTTCATACTGTTGGAAGAACGTGCCCAGTTCGGGTACCAAGGCTTTACGACATGAGGAACACAGCTGTAAGATAGACTTTGACGCCGCGACTGCCAACGTAGAAGCCTGCAGAGAAGTGAACAAGAAATTCAGAGCCGAGGGTAAAGAATCCGTGTGGTGTTCGAAGAACGAAGTGTAGTGTCCCAGGGTATGGACCGCGGTTTGCTTGGTTTTAGTTGGAATCATCGATTCGCCATTCGAGAGTATGTTGAATAACGGTGATCCAAACAATCGCACGAGAGTGCGATCGACCGATGCTTCGTCCGCGGTGCAATCCGCGAGAGCGTTTAGGCAGAATAACGTAGATTCCAATTCAATCCAAGCTCTCGTTTCCAGTGATCTCAACAACAGGTTGGTCAACTTCTCAAGGATGTCCACTCCAAGTAAAGTGTAAGAAGCTTGTAGAAGGTCTTTCACATCAGCACGAAAGGCTTTGAAACCTGTTCGGACCTCGGAATCCCACGTTTCCGCTTCCTCCTGATCTGGAAACCTTAGCTTTGTCCAGCATTCTTCGATAGCCTGAAGGATATGTTTGATAGCTGGACCAATCCAGACAGTCTCATTCCCGCCGTCTGCGAACAAAGAGTCGATCATGAACTCCGTATACATATTCCAGAATTCTAAGGCTGGAGCACAGATTTCGTCTTCTGCAACAGCATAACCATCACATGTCAAGAGACCATGTAACATCTGCAGAATCCGCTGTGAGTCAGGGTCCTCGTAATTCTTGGCAAGATCTTGAACCGTAGCGTCACCAAAGGCGAGTAGAAGTCTCCCTATGCCGAGATGATCGCTGTCGTAGTTGCCGCTCTTCAATTCCGAAAACCTTTGTTGAAAGTATCCGCCGCACAGAAGAGACGTTACCGCCTGCAAATTCTCCGAGGTCATGAAAGCACAGAAATTTGTTAAGATATCCGTGAGACAATCGACTGCCACTTCAGAGGTATCTTCGAATATCATACATGGTATAACGAGCGCCGTGATTTCTTTCAATGGGTCCAGGGTTGTTGCTGTGCTGATCCATGTCCGGTGGGCATAATCAACCCATGACTGAGGATCAAAACATCTCATTAGCCTCGCAAAGTGGATAATTCAGTTGACTCACCTGAAAACACTTTATACCCTCTTGGCAAAGTCGGCTATTGCTTCGCGAGCCCTGCAAAAGAGAGTGACGCAACATGATAACAGCATCCTGCATATTGGACGCAAGTCTCTGGTAGTGTTTGTTCCTACAGAGAAGACATGAGATACAGCCACATTATTTCCATGTACGGCATTGTTGGAATGCAAAGTTGGCTTACGTTTGCATGCTATCATTGTCGGTCCTCGCTACTTCTTCCACAAGCATTGAGCCAAACCACAGCGTAGTGATAGCCTCAGCTTGATTTAGAGCTGGATATATATCTGCCGTAGGCGGATAACCATTCAGAGACTCTGTCGAAACTGCTTGTGTGCTGTAAAAAGAACAAATGAGATGTCTCAAGCAAAACTCCCATGTTGAAGAGGGTCTTATGAAATAAGCAACCAATGCCGCGCAGAGTTTCCTCAAGACTAGAGCAGCTTCATTTTGAGAAACCAGACGGACAAGCCAAGATAATAGTCTCATCAGGAGTGACTCTGCGTCTTCCGGTCTTAGAGAATCCCTGAAAAGTTCGTTAGAGTCCACTGATCTGGCGTAGTTGCACAAACTCTTACCAGTCTTGATTGATCTTGACCGTAAAGGTCAGAGCACCAAAGAACCGAACTTTGTCGTCATTGCAGCCGAGCAGTGCATCAGCCATTTGCCAACCTTCAGGACTTTTCTGCAGTCTCTGCAAAGTCTCTTGAATCTTCCCAATCTTCTTCGGAGACCCAGGCACATACAAGCCTTTCACAAGCTGCGAGAAGGCATCAGGTTTGAGCGTCCAGTGTCCAGTTTAGAAATGTGGACGGCGTACCTGCTCAACCTCGGTGATGGAATTGGCTATTGGAACATGTCGCCCGTCCGGAGACATGACAGATGTCATGTCGAACTCCAGATCCTTGAGTTGACGCGTGAATGTTGATGTAGGGCTAGGCTGGACTGATGGGCACTTCAGGGCGTCTGTAAAGTCACTCGCTCTAAGTGATAAACCATGAACGCTTTCCTCCGTTTAGAGAGCATGTATTTGCGTTTGTCATATAAAAACGATCGAGCCTGTGTGGAATCTGAATGCATGTTGATCCAAGTTGATTAATAGACACTGAACTCTTTTGTTCTTACCTTAGCAACAGGATCAAAACGATCCTCAAATATGACTAAGCGGCCCTGGCTTACCAGGTACCTGGTAGCATGGCTTAGCGCAGATAAGCGTCTACACAGTAAGCATCATCATTCCTTCACTTGGGCAATCGTTCCATACTATAAATGCAGGTGCTGAGACGTGCCTTTCTTGCTCGGCAAAGCAATCCCTTCAGAAGTTCAACGTGCACTCCTCTCTTACCGGGTGCAACCAGGAAATTCTCTACGACCGGCTTTCAATCAGCTCTTGAGATGGAGACGGTGGATACTTCCAAGCGTCTGGCGAGACTTAGGGAACTGATGAAGGAGAGGAATCTCGATGTATATAGTATGGCTTGAAATATTCCCTAGGAGAGAATGGAAATCTTATGTTACCAAAGTTGTGCCATCAGAAGACAGCCACCAATCTGAATATATCGCGCCATGTGACGCACGTCGAGGTTAGACAGTCTCCCGCATCGAGCCATTCACAGATGGCTCACCGTTCCTAGAATATATTTGTGGCTTCTCGGGCTCTGCGGGTACTGTTGTCGTGACTCATGACAAAGCTGCGCTTGCGACCGACGGACGGTACTTCAATCAGGCGGCGAAACAACTCGACAGCAACTGGCAGCTACTGAAGCAAGGACTGGAGGATGTTCCTACCTGGCAAGAATGGTGACACCACTCGCTCGGGAGAGGTTTAGACGGTACTGACAGCACCTAGGACCGCAGAGCAATCAGAGGGTGGCAAGACTGTTGGTGTAGATCCAACGGTTATAACAGCCCGTGGGTGTGCTCTGCCTACCAGAACGACGATGACTTCCCATTAATACTTTACAGCTGATGCCCGCAAGCTGGCGGACAAGATCAAGCAGAAGGGTGGGAAAGCCTTAACTGGCGTCAGCGAGAATTTGGTGGATATTGTGTGGGAAAGGGGTAAACCGCCTCGGCCCAACGAGAAAGTCAAGGTTCTAGGCCAGGAGTTTGCTGGAAAGACGTTTGAGGACAAAATCCAGGACTTGAGGAAAGAATTGCAGAAGAGGAAAAGCGCAGGCCTAATCGTTTGTACGTTAATGAACCGCCCAGAAACATCTTTCGCTCGCACTTATTCGAAGCTGTGCTGACAATTCCCCGCGGAAGCTATGTTGGATGAGGTTGCTTGGCTATTTAACCTGCGTGGGAACGAGTATGCTCTTCAATGGCGGGGTGCTTGTCCGGCGTTCAGCTCTTGACTAACCTGCCGCAGCATTCCATATAATCCCGTCTTCTTTTCTTACGCGGCAGTGACACCAACATCTGTATCACTTTATATCGACCAAAGCAAGATTACTACCGAGGTGGAATCTCACCTTGGGGAATCTGTCACTCTTCGGCCGTACAATGCCATCTTTGAGGATGCCGAAATTTTGAGCAGATCAACAACCACAGATGCTGCTGTCAACGGTGATGGGAAGCCAAGTACCCCGCCAAAGAAATTCCTCATATCAACCAAGGCGTCCTGGGCTCTCAGCTTGAGTCTTGGCGGCGAAGAAAAGGTCGAAGAAGTGCGGAGCCCGATCGGTGACGCAAAGGCGATCAAAAATGATGTTGAACTACAAGGCATGAGAGCCTGCCACATAAGAGACGGAGCTGCGTTGACCGAATACTTCGCTTGGCTGGAAGATCAGTTAACTCAACAAGGCAACAAGCTTGATGAAGTCGAGGCAGCAGACAAGCTGGAACAGATACGCTCGTAAGTATCCGCGGTACGTTCACCAGGGTCAAGAGCTGACTGGCCTCAATAGGAAAGGAAAGTATTTTGTCGGGCTTTCTTTTGACACCATTTCCTCAACAGGCGCCAATGCAGCCGTGATTCACTACAAGCCGGAGAGAGGCCATTGCGCAGTCATCGATCCGAAGGCTGTTTATCTATGCGACTCAGGCGCTCAGTATCTAGATGGGACCACTGACACAACTCGAACGTTACACTTTGGAGAGCCCACTTCGATGGAGCGAAAAACATATACCTTGGTGCTCAAGGGTCTCATTGCTCTGGACAAAGCAATATACCCCAAGGGTACGAGTGGTTTTGCTTTGGACACTCTAGCCAGACAGTTTCTGTGGGAAGAGGGCTTGGACTACCGACACGGTACCGGTCACGGTATTGGATCATATTTGGTATCGCAGCCACCTCAATTTCGCTATCGCATTTGCACGCTGACTCGTACTAGAACGTACATGAGGGACCGATAGGTATTGGTACTCGGGTTCAGTACTCCGAAGTCCCCCTATCACCTGGAAACGTGATCTCTGACGGTAAGAGAAGCTTTGAGGACGCTCGTGCCCCAGCCCACGCTGACTGTGTAGAACCCGGCTACTATGAGGACGGTAACTTCGGCATCAGGATCGAAAGTAAGTTCCATCGGCTCTTACATGTCATTTCTATCTCTAACCTCTGCTAGACGTCTTCATGGCGAAGGAAGTCAAAACGAATCACCGGTTCGGAGACAAACCATACCTAGGCTTCGAGCATGTTACGATGGTCCCAATGTGTCGGAAGATGGTCGATGACAACCTTCTTACACCCGTGGAAAAGAAGTGGATCAATGACTACCATGCGGAAGTATTGGCGAAGTTGAGTGGCTTCTTTGACCAGGATGACCGGACAATGAAATGGCTCAAGCGGGAGACACAGCCTATCTGAATTTTTGGATCTGTTAGAACCTTATAGAATTCTCAAATTACCTAGAGCAACTAATATTCGAAGAGTAACCCTACATTCAGTGGCTGAGAATAGAATAAGTGAGTGTGAGTTGGGTCCGCGTAGTCCACCGTATTGGATTCGAAGCGCGTTTACGCGCAGTGGTAGTTATGTACTCTGTTCTATATTCGATGACGGTTCGAAGCTCATCGTTGGAACCTTTGTTCTTGTCCTTGAGAGGTTTAATTCTGGACGGTATATAAAGGCCGAATGTCTGTTGAGGCTTGAAGCCGGAGATGATAACGGAGCATACACGGGAAAGCCTTGTCTTACCAATGCGATGTCCCAGCCTCCGTTGCGCCATGGTCAATCCAGCAGCAGCGATTATGCCAATGAGTATCGTACTAATGGGCCCTCTCATCACTATGACCAGAGAAACGATTACAATGAATACATTGGCGGGAATGGCGACACAGAGGCCAGCCGGGAGCGACGGGGAGGGGGTTATGGTGGGTTTGACGATATGACACAGCTGGCGGATTCAGACCTTCGACAGTCACATTCTGGGGCGTCCGCAAATGGAGGTCGGCATGAGGAAGGTCAACATGAGGACCAACAACGAAGCGCACAGAGTAGAAACAGGAATAGAGGGACTAGGATAGCTGCTGATGGCGAGGGAACCAGGCAGATTGAAGGTTAGCAATACCGCGTGGTAAGGTGTCAGATGCCTTGCTTCTCTGGTTTTGCTGTAACACATTGCGTGGTGAATCGAGCGTTGAGCGCAGGAATTGGGTGACATACTTTCGTGGCGAACTGAGCGCATGTATTCCGTGACACCTTCATTATCTTTTTTGTTAGGTTGGTTGTCTCATTGAAAGTTATGGCTGACTTTATCGTTTCTCTAAAAGATGTGCTACAATACATTCAACAAGACTGGGACTTCATGTCTAGAGATGACTGCGTCCCGGTGCAGATTGCATTGCAGTTGATGGACAGTAGTACCCTGGGGCGAGCGGACCGGTACGGCGACTTTCAAGAGACACATCAACAACTTCAGAAGGCATTGAAAGCCATTGTCAATGGTACTAAAACCCGGTTCAGTGCCCCATTTGCTCTTGACTGATATCAGTAGAACACCATCAGGGTTTTAATAGCTCCATCGGAACGTTTCACAAGATTCAATCCAGCATACAAAGCTCCCAAACCAGAGTCAGAACCCTCAAGTACTCTCTAACCCAAGCTAAAACCAGTCTGTCGACAACCAAGCCGGAGCTGAAAGGTCTGGCAACCTCAGCACAGAATTACGATGGTATGCTCCAAATCCTTAATCAGATGTAAGGGTCTTCTCTAGCGACACTATATTACAACACTTACTGATTGACATTATAGCGAACAACTGCAGCTAGTGCCTGAGATTCTCGACGCCAGGATCTCAGAGAAGCAGTTCCTTACAGCGGTTGGTATGCATCAGGACGCCCTGCGCTTATTAAGAAGGTCCGAGTTGGAGAACATTGGTGCACTGAGTGATTTGCGTGTATACTTCAGCAATCAAGAAACGGTACGCCCGAAAATTGCGGATCCGCATAACGCACGCAGCTAAACTCTGTCCTGCAGTCACTTACCGACATCCTGATCGAAGAGTTACATGAACATCTGTATCTGAAATCACCTTACTGTCAGCACCGATGGAGATCATATTCTCAAAGTCCGAATGGAGCTCTTGTTCCGGACTCCCCCGCAAAGTCTTTCGGTACAGATATTTGTTTGCCGAGACCGATTTGGTACGTGGCTAACGCTGCTCAGCAAACAACGGGCTGAAGGCCTTATATACGTTTCTAGCCAAGCTCAACACCAGTCCACCAGTGAGTAGCGCTAGAGATCTGCCCAAGGTGATATATATATAACTAACTCTCCAGATGACCGATGATACCTCTCGCAACTTGGAAGCAGACAGCTTCCACTACATGCAGATGATCATCGAGGCCTTGAACAAGATGGGTCACTTAGATATAGCCGTGGATCGCATGGTTCAAAGGTTACCGGTCGAGCTTTTTATAGTCGTGGACAGGACCAATAGCGAAGTTGCTCATCGGCACCCTACCCATGATCGTGTTTATAAGAAGACACAAAAGCACCCTATCGGCTTCAACTTGGGTCATGGGGACGGGCCGAGCAGCGTTCTGGATGACTTACTATGGACTCTGTTTTCGAAGTTCGAAGCCATAGCCGAAGGCCACCGAGCCGTGCATGATGTGATAACCGGCATCATCAGAAGGGAAGGGCTCCTTCATGCGGAACCTTTGACGCACACTTTTAAAGAATTGTGGAAGCTTTATCAGAGTGAAGTACGCGCTGCAACACCATAAAGTAGTGAAATCTAGCTAAGACAGTTAGATGCGTTCCTTACTCCACGACTATCTCTCGACCGACGGGAATACAGCTTATCGGTCTAACCAGGCAACAGCACGTGGAAACAATATCTTCCAGAGGAGTCACCGAGACAAGGCAAAAGTAACGTTTGTCAATATCTACTAAGTTTAACATCATTGACGAAGTTGCAGAAACTGTTCAGGCTTTCGAGCATAGACAAGGATTCCATCGACACTCATGCGGAGCAGGAAGATTTAGATCAGATTCTACAGTCATCAGTACCCGGGCTTGTGTCGAAGTCGAAGCGTAGGTCAGACGCAGCCACCGTACAAGGCAGATCAACTCATGATGGGTCGGCGACTGGCCATAAACTACTCGCAGAACCTAGCGTCTTCAACATGAGCATACTGCTGCCTCCATCTCTTGCTTTTCTCCAGCGATTGAAAACTATCGTGCCGCCGAGTTCTGATATTATTATAAGCACTCTCACGTCGTTCCTGGATGACTTCCTTGTCAACGTCTTCCATCCACAGCTCGATGAAACCGTGACTGAACTCTGCTCTCAAACCCTCATTGAGCTTGACGCTTTCCAGGAAGATCGGCAATGGTCACAGCATGCGCGAAAGCCTATTTTCAAGGTACGTCAAAGTCTTTCCCATCGAGGCTTGATTGCTGAAATCGGCAGGGTACCTCGGCATTCTTTGGCATCATCAGCGCTTTCTGCGAGATGCTGGATACTATCCCGCAGGATCAGACTTTCACTCAGCTCATCATCACGCAGATGGTGACATACTACGACAAGTACTTCGGATTATACAAAGGTACTTCATTTAGTGTGCTTCAAAACAATCGTCCAGCTAACAACCCAAGCATTGGTTACTAGAGCGCAAAGCCAGGCCCAGGGTGGTATCCGGCTCAAAACCGCAGCCGCATTAGTTGAGGCTGGCGAATCCCGCGAAATCGTAACACAGTTGTGGCAGGCAGATTCTGGCGAGTCTCACGACCTACTCAACAAGGTATGCAAAAGCGTCGAGGCACTAGCGCATGTGCTGATCGAGACAGGAAAATACCCTACTCATCTCGCAGAGCAACGAAAAGCCTCTCGAACCCTACGACATTATCTCTGACCGCAAGAGCGTAGCAACGCTTTCGTTATTATACACAAGCATGGTATGTTAGACGCGCTCACGGCGAAATTCAGATCCTGACTCAGTGCAGCAATGGCTTGCCTGCAGACTAGCCCGACTTCGACACGTTACGGAGAAAGCGGCGGACGATACAAGCCAGGAGTCGGGCAAACTCAGGCAGAGTCGTCGCTGGACCATGCTAAATGCAACGAAAACCCGCAGTCCTTCTTTGCCGGTGTATCTCCCAATGACCGCAGAAACGGCAGAGTGAGCTCGTCCATATCTAGTATGTCGGAAAGTTGCTAACCTGTACAGTGCCTTCGACGGGATTGTGAATTCCTTCCGAGAGCTCTCCATGACCGTGCTCCTCACACTCCATATTGACATCAGATGTGGTGTCATACACATGGTCGAACGTTCCTTACATGGGAAGTACCTGCTCGATCAACCGACCAACGAGGCCGACTCAAGCGTGTTGTCGCTGAACGCAGACCTCGTCAGCTTCGACGAAAACATCTCGGGCTACCTCCGCGAGCGGGAGCGCACATTCATCACCGCCGGCCTAGGTCTTCTCCTAGACCAACTCCTCGTGACGAACGCGTCTCATATCAAGGCCATGAATGCCAACGGGTGCGGCCGAATGCAGCTCAACATACTCGTGCTACAGCAGAACCTTAAGAACATCGAAGGTGATGTGGCGTTGGTCCGCAGCGCGCAGTTCTTCGAGCTGTTCAATCAGGGACCGGACACGATCGTCGCCAAAGCCAAGGAGACGCGTGGCAAAGACCTTGGGTTCAGTTACGAGGAACTCAAGGTACTTGTTGAGTTGTGCTACTCGGAGGGCGTCAACTCCTCCCGGCGGGAGGTGGCCGTGGCGGCGAAGAGGGCTTTGAGCGATCGTCTGCTGGCGCTCTCGGAGCACATGTGGCAGACTTGAGGGAGCTTGAGGGAGACTGGCGTTTGATGGCGAGTTTTGCTGCGTTATATCAGATGATCATGGGATGGAGATCAGTCTTTGCAAAGCGCTGGTCAGTCCTCGCAGGTTAGACATATGTTCTCTGCTTTACGAGCGGAACCTCTCGTACGAATACAAGTTAGAAACGCGAAGAAGCTCTAACCCCTATACCTTGCCACGCGAAAGCACCATACCTTACCTTAAGTCTACAATAGCCCGGTAATCCTTACCTGATGCATAGAATGGGGTCACAACGATCCTTTGAATAATGCATAATCCAGGTCATCAGGATCTATCCATACAGATCACATGTACGGTCACATGGCGAGAGCTATGAGCTTGAAAGGGTTGCACGTGGTGTGGATACTGAGAATAATCATCCAATCATTTACAGAATGTGTCTCATGTGACATGAGAAGATCACGGGATTTTGTCCACCTCATGTGATGATAATGGGCGTGTACTTGCATAAGATAACGCTAGCAGCATAACTTTATGCACTCGCCTATCCGGCCATACCTGCTCCCCTTGGCCGAGAAACATTCCCTCAATAAAGGTAAGGTACTTGCATTTATACCTTGATGCTCATGATGATCAGGTGATAAGGGCATTCTACACTTATTGAGTCGAGACGTTTCATTGATCAAGAGCAATCTCTTACCTGTCCAGTTGCTTTCTTGAGTTACAAGATTGGATTGAGAAGAGCTTTTCGGACTTTGTTGTCGCCTTTTGTTGTGGTGCCTCGGTCACGAAGACTCGTGACCGCTTGTTACTGTGAGTTTGGCTTTCTCTCCTTCCACTCGAGACGTTCACGTCCACATTCTCAGGGGAAGATCTCGAAAACCTCCCCGATGATAGCTTTTGTGGGCGCACTGCGATCCACGATCGCACACATCGCTGCCTGATGACCCTGTTTGTTGAAGATCAATGCAACATCACAGCCTCTGAGCACTGTGGCCAGCTTGGTGTAGCCGACATGGCACTGGCTGCCAAGTACCCGTGGAACTGCTTCGTACAGCTGCTGAGGACTGCCCGATATGAGGCCAAGGTTGTGTCAGGCCTGACAACGCAATCATCACTTCATAGCTCCCAAGGACGGAGGACCAGCACTCAGATTGCATCATGCGTATATGCGTGTTTGCATATCTCCTCGTGATACTCCACTCTGTGCCTCTGACCACGTGCTGATGATTGCAATCAATATCTCTACAGGCAATCCCGCGCTTCTCGAGGAGAGAGGGACTTCATACGACGAACTACTGCGGTGTTGCGTTGCCGACGGCAAGTCGTCATTGAGCGCAAACCCGACAGTATTCCTGTAGACCAGTCGAACCTTTCGTTACCACCCATCCTCGTCGCACAGGCCCTTGAAATCCTCGGACCGGTCAGGTGTTCCGTCGATGTGAACGACTGGCGCCAAAGGTGTTCGTCCCGACCCGGCTTACTTGAGCCAAGGCTATCTGGCTATCATCGTGCAGACACCCGCTGTGACCGTTACTCGTGTAACAGTATTGCAGGATAGCATATACATTTAGGGCATCTTGACCAGCTTGAACAACAAGCTCTTGGCGGCTTGAAATATCTATTCATAGCTACTAAGTCCCCGCGCATTCATGAGAAGTGTTGTCTCAAGTATGGCGGACACAACCATCTATCAGGAACACAACGCGCATGATGACCCGGCGAGGAAGAGCAAAATACATGCTGTTGATCAGACAGGACATTCCAACAAGAGGAAACGAGACCACAACGGCGCCAGCGACAACTCGCGCCCTGGAATTTTCAAGCGAGCCCCACCAGCCAACGGCGCATCTCGAAACGGAATCGACCTCGGTGATCCATCCGGCGCGTCATTCCTGTCTAGTCAGAATGCGTCAGGCAATGGCGAACACGAAGTGTCAAACTCTTCTGGATCATCACACGACTTCAGCGCCTTGACCCAGCAACTAGTTCAACATGTAGCTACTCATCACAACGGCGGACAGCACAGCGCGTCTGAAGCAGCGTCTACTGCCGCCGCTGCTCTAGCGGGAGTGTTCCCACAAATAACCATACCCCAGCCGACCGAGATATCCTTCGCGAGCAATACATCTAGTGGCGAGGCCGAACGGCAACTGGATTCTTCCTTCGGCTTAGGCGAGCACGAAGGCGATCAGAACCATTCCGGAAACCAGCAATACAATCTCGACGCCCTTCGGCAGTCCACCGGATCGCAAGTACAGGCTGCTCGGGAGTCTTCCAGTGGTGGTGGCGTCAAGCCAGCCGTAGGATCCGACGAATGGCACAAGGTGCGTAGGGATAACCATAAAGAAGGTAAGCACTACACAGATCACCCAAGCTATCCGTGAACACCTATATTGACCTCGACAGTGGAACGGCGTCGGCGTGAAACCATCAACGAAGGGATAAACGAACTTGCCAAGATCGTCCCCGGATGCGAGAAAAACAAAGGCTCCATTCTGCAACGGGCCGTTTCCTTCATCACCCAGCTCCGGGAGAATGAGACGCAGAACATCGAAAAATGGACGCTCGAGAAACTCTTGACCGAGCAAGCCATCGCCGAGCTCAGCGCAAGCGTTGAGAAACTCAAGAACGAGTGCGAGCGCGCTTGGCGGGAGGCCGACATGTGGAAGAAGACCTGTCAGAACGCGGGCCTGACGCCGAAAACGGAGGATCAAGTCGAGATCGCAGGAGGTCATGGTAGTGGCGAAAGCTAAGGGGTCAGAATATCATCGTCAATTCTGATTTCACTTGCGTCTTCGCCTTTTCATCTTGGTAGCGGTGGTTTCATACTCTTCCTTACCAAAAAAACTACGTTTGGGTGCGGAGGCAATATCTCCTTAGCTGCAGTTTTCCTTATATGGCCCTTCTGTTCCTCCCCACGCAGCGTGTACATGACTGATGACCTCTGTTCCTTTCCTTGTCCATTCACCTGCGCCCGCATGTGCACCCACGCACTTACGCACTTGTCCTTCTAGCTTGCCCCTACCTTGTCACTGCGTTCCTACGAGGCGTTACTTGTAGATCACGGCGTACTGGGCTTACAGATCCTGCTGAGTTGATTCTCATGTTTCTCTCTCTCTCTGTCTCTCTCTCTGTCTTTCTCTCTACGCTGTGATAGGGTAGTTGCCTACAGCCGCGAATGATGGAGCCGTAATGAGAATGGGAGAATACCCCTTGTTTGCTACCGCAATGGAACTGGCTATCTCCCTTGCCCTCACTCCTGCTCGCTCATGTGATCGAGCATGACCTTGCCATCCACTGAATTGAGGAGTACGTAGTGATAGAAGAATGATCAATGGTTGACCGTGAGCTTCATCAACACTTACTTCTATTATTGTTCTGATGCAACATATTTGTGCATTATTGTGGGCTGCTAAGACATGTAATCTCTGACAGCAGCGTGGGGAGAGGAGTCCACGTCAGGCTTACTAATCATTCATCGATGCTACGGTACCTTACCTAAGATAAGTTAGGTGGTATTTTTACCCAGGTACAGTACAAATCACCTACCTACCTTACCTTACCTACATTAATACTTGCCCGCATACAGCACATGCAACAACATTTGCCTCTTCCTCCAACACCTTCAACACTTATCCCTCTCCGGATCTACAACAGAACTAGCAAATTTGGCAAGTTCTTAACCAATGTCTTCCTGCTGTTACACATTCCTTTGAAATCCCCTCGCCTACACTTCTTCATTCCTGCATCTCGTCCGTTGTTTTCACGGCCTTCGAACCCCACCTCCAATCACCCGCTCGCCCACTTGACTGCACCAGTCCAACTGTTTCGCCCTCTATCTCTTTCTGCAATCTCAGTGCCTTGAGTGTCAGCCAGCAGCGATGGCGGAACGGATTCTCATGAATGAGTTCAAGGCACTCTCACAAGAGAAGTGGGTCAGCATCGAGGTGAGCTTGGATCTGAAGGTTACCTCTACAGAGGATAAGCTAGCTGACAGGGTCTTGTAGATTGGCCGGGATAACATCTTTGACTGGAATGTCGCCCTTATCGTTCTCAACCCAGACTCTCTCTACTATGGCGGCTACTTCAAGGCCAAGTTGACCTTCTCCAAGAACTACCCTTATTCTCCTCCAGGTATGACCAAAAGCCTATCCCTAAGGGTTTCACAACTCTCCAGGATCGTTTTACTGACTTCTACCGTAGACTTCAAGTTCTTGCGCCCGCTGTACCACCCTAACATATACAAAGACGGCAAGCTGTGCATCTCGATCCTCCACGCGCCCGGCGATGACGAGATGTCCGGCGAGACGGCTGCGGAACGCTGGTCGCCCGCTCAGCGCGTCGAGTCGGTGCTCATCTCCATCCTCTCGCTTCTCGACGATGCCGAGATATCGTCTCCAGCGAACGTCGACGCCAGTGTCATGCTTCGTAAACAGCCGGAGGAGTACAAGGCGTTGGTGAAGAAGGATGTAGAGGCGTCCAAAGGAGATATTCCCGAAGGATTTGTCATGCCAACTCACGAGTCTACGACCAAACCGGCGGAGAAAGATGACGATCGGGAGTTCTGGGTGGATAGTGATGATGACGATGGGTTTGGAGGCAGTGATACGGATGCGGAGATGACGAATGACGAAGACGATGAGTCCCCTGATCAAGATAGCGGGAATGAAGATGAAGAGAATGAGCTTTTGGGTTGTGAAGAAGAGGAGGAGGAGGAGGAGGAAGACCCAATGGCAGACTAGGTGAACTGGACTGCATCGAGTTGCCAGGAACACTGGTCATGTTTCTACAAGTGCCGAGTTTGTGCCAATCTGGGCGAGGGGATATCGATGGGCTATCCGCTCTTCCGCCCATCCTATGCCTTCATGATCTTTTCTCATCTATGCGGTACAGTGCATAGCGCACGGTTGGTCACAGCGGCTCTCGTGGCGTATTGGAGGTTGTGCATGCCTTAGCAAGGTGTTGTTGATGGCTTATTTGGCGTTTGATACTCGTTGGTATCACCTGCGATGCAGGTGAAAAGGCCTCTCTCCCTGTAGAGGTGCACTGGGCCTTGTCCATAAGAATCATATAGAACGTTTACCGTTCCAATATCTTGTAGCTGTTGGAGAACACATCGGCGACGCGCCCTATCAACTCTTTGACACCTGTAGATCCGTGGCTTTGCGCTGCGGCTAAGCGTACTATTGCCGGCTCACTGCCCGACTTAGTCATCTCTTAGGTGTGTGTAGGAGTTCGAAAGCATTTGGAGGCTGTGGTTTGATGTTACATATATTTCCCCATCTGCGCTTCTAATCAATGCAGAACAGCACAGCAACAACGTTTCCAAGAGTCAAAGAACCCTGAGTATTGAACGATCAATGTAGCCGCATGCCGCAACCATCCAAGCTGGCCATGGAGCCGACAGAGAGCGCAATTGAAGCTGTTGCGGATGTCACATCGTTGACCCGCGATGCAGCTATAAGATGGCTGAAGGTATTAGAACCTGACACTTTATGACAGCCGGACGATTAGGGTAGATGACTGACAGCTAATAAATTATAGGCCAATGAGAAAGACCCAGGCAAAGCCATCAATGCATACTTTGAAAACCCCAATGCCCTGAATGAGGTACAATCACTAGTCGACGATTAAACCCGCTGCTACGGGTCGAGGGGCTGACCAGAACCATAGAGTCAAATGAACAATAGTTGGGACGAGATACCATTTCATTCGGACACAACGGGCTATGCGTTTCAGCCTGCGAATCAAACAAGTGAGGAGCCATGAGAGGATGCTCTAGGGGCGGGCCCTGAGCCGAGATTGATAGTATGCCAGGTGGACCTGCTGACGGCTGCTATGTTTGCATTTAGAATTCACGGTCCATCCTGAAGACAGTCTCGGACCCAGCATCTTCAACTCAGCGCCGGCAAGACCGCCAACGAGGAACAGCAACAGGGAACACATCGACTTGACAACCGAACGTGCCGCCGGTATGTCAACCCTATTCACCCTGGCCTTGCTCTTTAGATGAACTAACTGCGGCCTGAATAGCTGAGCCGAACAAAAATCTGAGTGTTGCCGAACGCGAGGATCAAGAACTCCAGCGAGCCGTCGCCATGTCGCTTGATCAGACGATTCCAGGCCAGACAAACGGTGTAACGGGTATGTCGAACCCGTACTTTGGTCCTGCCAACCAAGATCACTACGATACAAGTAAATGGGCAATGACCCTTCCAGGCGCAACAGCCCACGAGATCATCCTGAACCCGGAGCCAGAGGATCGGAAGCGCCAGGCCAACACACCTGCCTTTCTAAAACCGAGTGCCATAGGATATTATCTTCCATCGTTGGTCACCATCCTCCACGCGATTCCTCTTGCAAGAGAAACTCTCTTGCTGAGGGAACATATGTTACCTGATTATGGATATGACGCCGAGTGGTGGGATGGTGTAGCTATCAAGGCTCCTAGGATCGTCAACCTGGCAGATGCATCTCAGGACGGGGATGGGGAGGATGTTATCTACGAAAGTCAGAGGCTCATGGCATTTCTGGACCTGACTGAACGGGCGTATGGTAGCGCGGATGTGTTGGCGGGTTTGAAATCAGTCCTGGAGCAAGGCCAAGAGATGGCTACTGCATGCTTCTTGAAAGCGTGGCAGCAAGCGGCAATCAAGGCCGCACCGGCTAACCAATCGACCACTGTTTTCCAGTCCTCAGGACTGAAAGTGACCCCAGGGGTTTCTGAAGCTCCCCATCGTGTACCTTTCCATAGTCTGGACGTCGAGATCGATTTAGAACTGGCGGATACAGGCGCAACATTATACGATGCTATCGATGAAGTGCTCTGGCCCACGCCGTACGATGAAGATGATACCGAAGAAACATACTTGGACACTATTGGCGAGATATTCACGCTACGTGTGATTCGTCAAGGCAACTTGGGCACTGGTTTAGGTATTAAAGTCCCGGCGGTCTGGTATCCAGACAGGTATATGAAATCGTGCACGGATATAGTAAAAGACATGCGGGCGAGGAAAGCAAACATTTTGAAGGAAATCGAGAAAACTGGAATGGTACAGGCTAGCATAGAAGAGTATAAAGCTGCGGAAATGGAGCCCGCCATCAACGCCAGGAAGCTGTTGGAGACCGCAATCACGCATCTGGAGAAGAGCGAAGACACCTCACCCCACAAGGCCAATGGAGCGAGCGATGATAGTGGGGATGCCATGATGGACTCTACATACAAGAAGCCGGGTCAGAAGGATATCGCTAAGCAGCTCAGAATCATTGCAGAGAGGGTAGACAAGAAGCTTGAATGTAAGCCTCAACTTGGCTTTCACAATCTCATGATACGCGCTGAACATCAGAAGCTCTGAACAAGCGGAGAGAGGAAGCTCGCGAAGAGCTGCGGAATCTATCCCGACTACTCACCAAACCAGCCGAGAATCCGGAAGAACCTCCGCACAACAAATACACCCTCCGCGGCGTCTCCACCGAACCACACATCACCTACGTCCTGCGCCCGCTCGACGCCGACGACATCGACCACAGCCGCGACGCCGAAGCCACGGGCTGGCAGTGGTGGAGGATCAGCTACTCGACAGCAGATGCCAAGGTCATAACCACGACGGCAAGTCCCTCTCCGGAGCCCGAGCAAGGCTACGAGCTAGACGGTTGGGGCGTGCCAAAGATCTCCGCGAGCGAGATTTCGCGAAAAGCTCGACACGCAAGCGAACGAAAGGCTGACCGTGCTGGCTGTTCCGTGCAGAAGGTCCGCGAAGTCGAGGTCCTGAAGGCCGCTAGGGATGAATCCACCCGCGCCTTGCTCGTGTACGCGAGCGAGCGCGCTGTGAATCAAGAGGTCCTTGACCTCCCGCCGCAGCTGAAGGTGAGTCAGCCGCCCGTCCGTCCGGTCGTCATCTTACCCAGCCACGCCACGCGCCACGCTCCTCTCCCCCCCTATCCCACAACTAACCAATCCCCCCCAAAACCACAGAACTTCGTCCGAACAGACAACCTCGCCTTCGCCTCCGAACTCGGCACGCCCTCCTCACCTCGCCTCACATCGCCTTCTAAACGCAAAGCCGACGACGACGATGACCATCAGGACCAGGACCAGGACATCCCCTGGGGCGGTCTCCCCTCCACCTCCACCTCGACCTCCACAGCCGCCACGCCCTCCACTTCCACCACCGATCCATCCCTCCCGCGCTACGTCCCGCCCCCACCGCCCCGCCACCCGGCCCGCGCCAGTCTGAATTCGGGCGGCTGGGACGATAAAGGGCGTGGGTATGATGAGCGCATCCCGTTGAGCTTGAGGGGGAGCGACACGCCGCCACCGGCATGGGCCGCGAGAGGGGGGAAGGAGGTGGGGGATGAGCTCGATGGTGCCGGTGGCGGAGGGAGAGGGGGAGGGCAGGAGATGGCAATGGAGATGGAGATGGAGACGGAGATGGAAGAGAGGGGTCGAGGGCCGCGGCTTGGGCTGGTGCAGAGCTTTGGGCGGGGGGGTCGTGGTACTGCTGCCGCAACCAATACCACTACCGACGCGGATTTGGATAAGGACGCGGATGCGGATGCGGATATGCTGGGTGGGGAGGAGAGGATCCGGTTAGGAGATAGTGATGCGGATGCGGATGTGGTGGGCGTGGGCATGGGGAAGTCATGATGCCGGGTGATGCGTGTGGCCTTTATGTTGGGACATTTGACGCGATGTGATGCGTCGAGGGGAGGCAAGGTGCAGGTGTCGTGGCCCAGCTTGCTTGCTTACTTCCTGTCCGTCCATGTTCAGCGTTCGGAGGATTGGGTTGGGTCGCATACCTCGCTCGCGTCACGACATGCCTGTACTTCCTGGTGGGACGGGACGGGGATCTCGAAGGAGCGGGGAGCCGACATTGTAGATAAGGGCTAGCCAGGCTCTACCTTTCAAGATCCTTCATGGAAGTGATGGTGACGATATACAACACAGAGAGAGATTCTTCTTGGGCTTTGTTATGCGTCGTCTCTCGAAGTCGCCGATAGATAGATGACGTGACCCACTCACTCCATCACGACGACCGCGGTGCCGGACCAGACCAGACAGCTATCACTCACTCGCTCATTTAATCGCTCACAAACAGACCCAAACCGACCCGCAGGAGCCCAGCCCACTCCCCACTCGGCCGAAGTCTCCCAACTACGCCACCCTGACCTCCGCCCCCGCCCCCGCGCCCGCCCTCCCCTTTCCCCTCCCCGTCCGAACAACCCTAGCCGGCAACCCGCCTTCGGCTTCGCCGTCGCCGCCATGATCTGATACGCCATTTCGCCCTCGACGTGCGGAACCGCCACCCCCTTTTCACCCACCTTTTCCCCCACCTTACTCCCTCCCTGCTTCTCTTCCTCCTTCTCCTCCCTCTTCTTCGGCGGCGTCCTTGCCCCAGCAGCAGCAGCAACAGCATAAAACTCCTCATAAACAGCCCTGACATCAAAAGCGCGCAGCGTGAGGACGAGGACGATCTTGATCTCGAGGAGGGCCAGGTCCTGGCCGATACAGTTGCGGGGGCCGTGCTCGAAGGGGCGGAAGGCGGTGGGGGGGAAGGTTGTTAGCGCGGGGTTGGGGTTGGGGTCGGGGTCTGAGGAGT
>JAABUU010003476.1_pt1 | contig 19966 bp, 34 predicted proteins | sample 5559301 | NCBI WGS metagenome assembly JAABUU01 (sample SAMN10711884, study PRJNA513360) | rock metagenome | isolation source: Antarctica rocks | place: Antarctica: Victoria Land, Richard Nunatak white | reverse complement strand
GGCAACAACCGCGTGATAGTCTTTCAAGCGTGACGTCGGTCTACATCATCGATGAGCTCACCGTTGACACTGTGAATATGCCAAGTCTGAGCGGCACTCAGTCAGACGCATTACTGAGACTGCACTCGATACGGATTTTAAATTCACTTTGTCATAGCCCCACATGGGCCAGCATCACTTTGTTCATATCTGCATTGGAAGATCCGAATCATAATTGGTGCACCGGTCTTGTATGTGATCAGTCTGGCTGACTTGCTTCCAAGCCACTTTGTCACGTACATGCCCTGCAGGGGTGTCAGATGTTTTGCATGCTTTGCCACCTGTGTAGACGAAGGACCTAGCTCTACAGGAACGCTGGCAGTAGCTTGTGCAATCTTCACTTCAGAACAGCATGCAGATTTACATGTGCTACACAAGATTCATTCGAGCTCCATCTGGTGTTAGGCAATGATATACAAACTCATCCTCGCCTCCTGCGAGCATTGGCTCTCTGCTGTTTTGCTTCCTGACCGGCTGCTAAGTCTGAAGTACTGTTGTCTGGCTCCATTCTTTGCCTCCCCGCCTCACCAATGTCCATCTGACCTACTGCACTTGTGTCCCAGCTGCATCATCATCAGCATTTTGTCCATTCAGTTCTACACCAGCTGTCTCAGTTGCAGCTGCTGGTTTCTGCTGTGGTCCATTGTGAGCATGCCTCTGCTGCTGGTGGCTGTGCTGCTGGCCAGTCTGTCCGTGCCTCTGTTGATTGCCTTGCTGCTTGGCCACCACAGGCACAAAGTATTGCTGGTCTAGCCCCAAGTATGAGTCTGACATGAAGAAGAGAGTGACCCCTGCCATTTCCTTGCCTGCTCCGTTGGCAACAGGGAAGGTGAGGCGAGCTGTGGTGTGGTCTGCAAAGGAGATGCGCTTCAAGGCCAGAAGCTCATGGGTGTTGACGTCTCCCAACACTAACCACCAGCCCTCTTCTTTCACCTGATGACACCACACCCTTGTTTGCTACTGTCATCCAACCATAATTGACAATCACAGGAGTGAAATGAGATGTATGGCCGCTAATGTGTTTGTCATTTTGACTGGGTGCTTGGCATTCACTTCTATCGAGTGCTTTAAAGCTGCTGCTGTTTTTATCCAATCATGCAGCCAGACCTGACACAGAGACATTATGCTTTCCTGACATGCAGTGTCAAACGAAGGACGGCAAATTATGCATGCACAAACGCAAAACATAAGCCAGCCAATCCGGTTGGGGTACATGCAGGGCACATGCAACATGGCATCAGGCAAGGGGGCTTGTGAGCAACCTTAGGAAACCTTGGCGCAAAGACTCTGGCAAGACCATTGCCTGCCTTCTTGCCTCCCACCCGCCTCAGCTGCACATCCAGCTGGTACTCCTGCCCAGGGGGGGTACCCTCCTCCAGCCCCTTGGGCTTTGCCTGTATGAGATGGGGGTGGCGCCACCTGATGTCCACCACAGGCAGCCTCTCTAGAACCTGCAAGGGACATTCCACACCAAATGATGATGTGAGGTTTGGGCATCATATTCCTTGCACAGTGTAAAGATCAAACCAACATTGGGGCTGCCGTTTACTGTCCCTGCAAAGTGTTCAGTTGATATAAACACATAGATGCTTCAGCATTCCTGAATTTTGCGCTTGCTGACACACATACTGATGATGCTGACACAGTGCAAAGATCGCTATATAAATATGAACATAGACATGTTTGCCTATGTCGTCCATCAATTGATGTACAAACCACACACACGCTGCAAGCAGCTCCAGTGGCATCTCTACATTCATAACGTTACAACTTGAAATGCATCACACACAAATGCAACAAAGAGAGATGTACAACTAAGCAGCAGGCACATGACATGGTCAGAAGGCCAACCTGCATGACCTCACTCGACTCTCTGCTGCTGCCCAGGACTGCAGTCAGAGTGCTCCTCAGGTTTGCGGCATTCTCAGAGGCAGCTTGGCATAGCTGGGGCAATGCCTGGAAGCCCTTGGAGGCCAGCTGGGAAATGCCCTCAGGTGTTATATTTGGCAGCATCATCAAACTTGACTCATCCCCCCAGCAGCCCTGTACAGCAATGGGGTTTAGTTCCAAGCTCAGTTCAGCCAGGGACAATACAGCAACTCTCCAATCTTTCTGCATCTCTCAGACGGCTATACATGTACAGACTCAGACTGAGAAGTCAATACTCTCTTCTGCACATACAGACACTCACTTTTGGGAAGAAAAGAGCAGACGGTACACATGGAGACAACTCTGTCAAGCACTGGCTCCAGACAGATGCTTCAGAAAAAAGACAAAGTTGGCAGCATAAGTCACACATCAGGAACAAACAGAACACTGCTGACCTGCATGAGGCTTTGTACAAGCATCATGGTGACTAAGGCTGTGTCCAACCAACCAGCATCAGCTGACACATCAGTCATGGCTTGCAGAATACGCAAGCTCTGGTCCAACACACTCTTGGTATCAGTCACATAGTCACTGATTGGTGCTGGCAGTCTGCTCATATGAGCCTGCAAAGCATCAGCCAGCCTCAGGCATTGGTATAGACAGCTGCAACAATGGGCAGGCTGATCATATACGCCCTCATTTTATAGCACAAAACCCTGATCTGAGTGGAACAGTCACATATACAGTGTGATCACAGTCAGGTATATGCGGCAGAAGTCATCTGCATGTCCCAGCCCAACCATGTGCATCCTGCATCTTGGTAAATTGCAGGAATAAAGTAGCAACAGACACTTTGCTCGCAGATTGATCCCCAGCTATTTTCAGAGATGTGACCAATGCGGGTGGTGTCATGCAGCTGTGCATACCCAAAAGCACAGCAGCAAGTGCCAGAGCACCTTGTGAAAGCCAAATGTCATGCGGATTCATGCTCATGCAGGCAAGCAGACTCAGCAGACAGGTGGCACAATCACCTGAAGCAGCAGGTTTGCCTTAGTGTGGGGATCATCTGCAGATCTGGTGTCTGTTGGCCAGCGCACGTCTCCAGCCAGGGCAGTGTTGATCTTGTCTTCATTGTGACGCACAGGCAGCTCATCATACTCTGCCACTCCACATAAGACGTGCAGCACCTGCAGGCAGCAGTCGACAGTACACAGACTGTAACATCCCTTCTGTGGCATGCAGAGAGCTTGTAACAATCAGCAACCACCCACAATGCATGCAGTACCTGCCGTGACCAGGCAGACAAGTCTTGCCCCTAAAATTGAACTGCTTGTGTTCCCTGTTGATGTAGAAGTCAAGCATTCGAGGGATCAGGTTTTGCATAGCTGGCATGCACATGACTACACCTGATTGGGATGAAGCAGACAACTTTGGTGACACTCTGTCACATGCACTGACGACCAGTTCAAGAGACACAGTCACATATTGCCGGAATGCTTGTGGGCAATATGATGTCTGCCATGCCAAATTACGCTTTGTGTGCACAATAGTGATTGAAGCTGTGAGCTTCAAGTTGACTATACCATTGAATTGAACAGTTGCATTGCACCATGACCAGCTCCAGCACATGCATCATGATCACGACAGGCTTACATCTTTGAAGTCCATCTCTGGCTTGAGGGTGGTGGCAAAGAGGCCCATGGTCTGATGCTTGAGGTAGTAGAAGGAGCAGATGCGGCCCATCGTCAGGCTCTCTATCTCATCATTCTCGCCAATGCTGATGCACCCATCCGCCTGTACATCAATCATTGGCATTATAGGTTAAAGGCCTAAACGCTATTGCAGACATGAGCTTTCTGCTAACAGCATCAGCAAGATGGCGTTGGCTGCGGGCAGATGCTGATAACTTGTGTCCCAACAGCTGTCTTTGCATTGTGACTCTGGCTTTCTGCACTGAATTGTCCTCATGCCAGGTGCTAGCAGGGCAAGCAGCATCGGTAGTAAGCCAAGCTTTGCAGCAGAACTGCACTTCTGCAGCAAAGCCATAGCTACAACAGTTCTAGACGGCCTGATGCCTTAAGTTCTGCACCAAAATGGTTGGGAGAGAGTGACATCCGGTGATTACACGCATACTGACAGGAGCACGGATACTCAGCAGCAGATCAGGCTCACCAGATGCTGTGCTGTGTTATTCTGCCTGATTGCCTACTGTGCAAGAGGTAAACGGACAACAGGCTGACAGCACGCATACCAGCAGAGTAGTGAAGGTCCTCTCCACAAGTGCAGACAGGTACTCGTTCACATCCTCAGCGGTGGTGCCTTCCAGGTTGTAATAGGAGGGGTTCTGCAGCAGGCGGCGGTACAGGAAGGTCCAGGTCATGTAGTCCACAGCATCCTGCTTGCTGCCAATGGTTCCAGCTACTGCCTCAGCATTGAAGTGATCAGACACCTGCACAGACACATGCCACGAGGGGCTTGTTGCCATGCCGACCAAGGCATCTTCAACAGACCCAGGCAAGGCTTGTGACAAGGCTATCGACAACGGGATGTGGCACACAGAAGGCTTTTGTTGCCGGCTTACTCAAGGCTTATGTTGCTTTAAAGCACTTATACTTTGCGAGACAGAAAATGGATGCAGCAACTTGGCATCACAGAAGATGCACATGGTATGAGTTGAGAGAAGACAGTCCCCAGTTGTGTTTGCAGGCGGCGGGGACAGGACGCACCTGGTCGAGCAAGCTGGACTCCACAGGGAAGGGCTCATATAAGAATTTCTTGTAGAATGACTTCTTGGGGTCATGCACCATGATGACAGCCACCCCCTGCCGATCGTACTGGGGTCGACCTGCCCTGCCCATCATTTGGAGCACATCTGTTATGGGAAAGTCCACATAACGCCTGCACACACATCCACACAGTCAGCACCAGCAGTCTGTTATGGGAACGTACAGATGTCCCCACACATCCCTCAGGAAAAAAAGCCTTGACTGGATCTTTGATGTGAGGAGTGCATGAAAGGAGGGACCACAAGGTTGGCAAGGTACACACAGCAGTGGCAGCTCACATCTGGTAAGTAAAACATAGCATGTGTTGTCTATTTGTACATGTGATGCTGTGCCGTCTGCAGAGATGTTCTCCCTGTTCCATGGTCTTGATGATTGTCTCTCAGCACCAGCACAGCCATACAGATCACACCAACATAGAAACAACACCGCTTCATGACATCAAGCTACATACAGCAGTTGTGCACATTTAGCATCTGCAATATAGCATCTGGGAGCAGGCATGATGGGACTGCAAGTAGCAAGGGGTACCTGGAGGGGGCATCAAAGTACTCAGTGCCCTTGATGACCACCAAATGAGCAGGAGTGTTGACGCCCCAAGCTAGAGTGGAAGTAGCAACCAGGATCTGAATCTTGCCAGCAACAAAGAGACGCTCGCATGTAGTCCTGTCCCCATCAGTCAGACCAGCATGATGCATGCCAATGCCAAACTGCAGAGTGTGGCGCAGGTTTGGATCCTGCACAGCACATGTGGATGTATGTCCGGGACCAGCATATGAGCAGAGGTTTGAACCTGAGGTGCTGTATTGTGCTGCGCTGCGCTGTGCTGTGCTGTGCTGGCTGTGCTGTGCTGTGCTGTGCTGTGCTGTGACGTGTCGTGCTGCGCTGTGCTGTGACATGTCGTGCTGCGCTGTGCTGCATGCATAAAGCCTGCTGGCATTTTGATTTCCTGGCATGACCTGCACCATGTCTGATATCTGGATGGTGATCGTAGAAGCAGTCCAACATAGCCTTGTTCGAAATAAACAATTTTGTTTTCAATGGAGGCATCACGCAGAATAAGCTGGGCATGATGGGCAGTCAAGCCTGTGAAGGTGAATTGCCTCTTCAGACGCAGCTACTTGCCTGACTCTGTGGCATCTTTGGGGTACAGCACACAGCTGAGGTGTCAAAAGATGTACCTTGATGGAAACAAGCTCCTGGTCCAGCTCTTGTTCAGGCATGTGCACAAACTGGCGAGGGCGCTCATCTCCAGCAGCATACCCAATCAAGTCCAAGGCTGTCAACCGTGTCTGCAGCACCGTAACCAAACACTTACATCCATCAATACAGCAGTACACCCACGTTGTGTACAGGTCATGTATGTGATCATGGACCTGTGGCTGCATGAGAAATTGCAAGCGCATACCAAGCCCAGGTCTGATTCTGCATGCTATCACATACATGCTGTGCAGGTGGTGCACATGGTCTTGCATGACTGCTGTCCCACAAGCCATCAACAGACATGTGACAGCAGAGCATGTCAACAGTCAAGCTTTGTGTCACATGTGACATAAGGTGTGCATTTGTGTTGCATAAGCAAGTCAGAGATGCCTTGGTAATGTGCAATATGTGGCAGCACACCTGGCGGCGGGAGGAGACAAAGACCAGGACAGGCTTGAGGGGGGAGTGCGTCTGTATGGCAGCGTAAGCAGGCTTGTTCATGGTGGCCATGCGGGGGCAGTAGAACTTGCCCGGGTAGCCCTGGATATGGCACTCTAGGGGCACTGGCCGCACACTGGGCTTGAAATTGAATAGCCCCTGCATTTGCCCATGCATCAGCATCAATTGTACAGTTGTGAGCAGTGTACAAGCACGCTTGGGCTGTATGCATTGTCATTGTCAGCGCACCGCTTTCATTGCGCATGTTGTGTATGAGCATTGTGCTGTGGGCATGTGGGCAAGCTGCAGGTCAGCAGATCATGCTGCATGCCTGCTGGTGTCCACAACTCACCATAGTGACATGCTTTACCGCTGCCAACCTGCAGCGAAGACTTGCCTTCTTGTACAGCATGCGCAAAGCAGCACATCAGGCAATATAGTTCTGCTGCACAACCAGAGAAAGGGGAGATACAGCTGGAGGAGCAGGTGTACCGGCTTCTTGATGCCGAGCCAGTCAGCAAGATCAGCGGCATTGGCGAGGGCTGTGGACAGGCCCAGGAAGCGGATTGGCAGGTCTGTCTGCGCACTGATGTAGCGCATGCGGGACACAATCACCTCTAGTATGGGACCTCTGCACCAACAACACATCTGATCATGTGCTCACGGTAGCCGACAGCACATCAGACCAGACATTCACCTGCTTGCCCAGTCACCACTCAAGCACGACTCTATGTGTCTGAGCTGTGAGAGCAGAGTTGCAACCATGCATACATTTTGATCCGGAACAGGTGTCGTCCTGACTATGATTGCATACACAGCAAGGACTGCGCAGTCTTTGAGGCAGCGATGAGTCAGCAATGTCAAGCAGACATGACCAAGGCAAACATTGCATGTGTGAGCAGCTGTGATTCTGACCTGTCAGCACCCAGGAGATGGATCTCATCAATGACCAGCAGGCACACTTTCTGGACGTAGGTACGGTTCTGCCAGTTACGGGAGATGCCATCCCACTTCTCGGGTGTACAAATGATGATGTCAGCTGACAGCAGGGCCCGCAAGTCCGGCGTGTAGTCACCAGTCAGCTCCACCATTTTCTTACCTAATCTGGCACACAGCCCCTTGCCCCAATCGTTCATGCGCTCGCGCACCAGAGCCTACACCACATGAGCGCTGTATCAAGTGTCATCCTTTTCCCAGTGAGATCACCGTTCAGGCATGCTGCTTGTTTGTCAGCCTGGCACACAAGCACTTGCCCCAGACATGCATGTTCCCTTGTAGCAGAGGCTAAATCACACAAGCTTTGCATAAAGTATTGTCCTAATCCCAACTGTCTGAGGGGTCATGTATCAGAGCCTGTAGGGCATGGAATAATGCACATTGTCACGCTGAACTGCATGCTTAAAGGTGCAAAATCACTCAGGTCGGGTGCCTGCAGGTAAGCACCTACTCAGAATGAATATGCATTGATGCGCAGCATAGTGTGAACCAGCCTGAGCAGCCGTGATGATCCTCAGTGTGTCCAGCATTTGCAAGCAGGCAGTTTACAAGCCCATCACGTGCATGCAAGCAAGGTATGCATGCAATGTGCTCAAGCTTGCATTTCTTTGCACTTGCTACCAGCTGCTTGCAGCATTTGATAGGAACAGCTGATCGTAGTCAAGCTTTGATCGAGTGACAACATGCATTACCACGGCCTGCAGCCTCTTGTAAAGAGTAGGCAGCAGTGGAATGCCGAGTGTCTGTTTCTGCTGCAGTCGTCTTGCCTTTATGCTTGCATATGGTATAAATACAAGAACACAGAAGTTGCTGACCTTGAGGGGAGCTATGTAGATGATCTTCTGTCCAGGGTAGTGGTTGAAGACCCTGAGCATGGCCAGCTCAGCACTGATGGTCTTGCCTGACCCTGTAGGGGCTCCTAGCAGCACGTTCTCATCTGTATGGTACAGAGCGTGGAAAGCCTGCAGCCTGACCCCTGTTTGGTGATGCAGTTCATTGCAGTCACAGCATTCATCCACTGCATGTGAAGCAACTGGGAGCTTGACAATCAATCAGGCATGCAGAGTATTGTATGTGGCAGCTGTGCCATAGCATTGATTGCAGATATGGATTGCAGTTTCATTGTCCAAAAGCATAGTCAGTTTGGCTATACGGGGCATAGTCTACACGTGACACAGGCTATCTGCCAAGGGGCCAGACTGCAGTCACGGACTGTGACATGTTCCCCTTAACTGTATAGTTATGCTTAACTCGCCAAAATGCCTGCAGCTGCTCATCGCAGACCCAGCATGCCCCAACCTCAAGGACGTCTGCTTTGCATGGGAGGTTGCAGGGCAAGCCATAGCAAACACGATGAAGTGCCAGTGCGCTTTGCCACCATGTTCACAAGCTGCTCAGCAGTTATGGCAAACCATATTCAAGCTCAGGGTTTTGCCATTGCAGAAGGTGCCGCAGTTTGAAGCAGCGCCAAAGGGTGCTTTGGACCTGATTGGATGCTTCCTATACGCCTAGATGCAAGGCATGCCTGTACGGGGCTAAAGTTGCGTGCTTGTGGAAGGAATTTTGAAACAGCATTGAAACACAGCAATTGACCCTTGCAGCTTGGAGATTCTAAAGATTGTTCAGATGCTGCCTTGGAGGCAGCCCTGCACAGTGTACCTGTGTCTGCAGGGGGTTGAAGTGGGAGAAGGAGTACATGGCCTGGTAGGTGGGGTTGTTCAGTGCAGACAGGGGGAGGGGGTCCAGATCTAGCAGCTCAGTGTGGGGCGGGTGCCTCTCTGGCAGGATCAGATTCTTGAAAGACACTGTTAGGAAGGCTTCTGCTCCCAGCCAGGAGTCTGAAACAGCCCTGCACATGAAGTAGTATAGTGTCGTCAGCAACCGCACTCGTTTTGCAGACTTGGTCAGCAGTAGCCAGTCAATCTGTACGCTGTAAAGCATCTCAGCAAATATACATTCTCAAGCACAGCACGAGGGTCCGCAAACATTGCACACAAAGAGAAACAATTCCAGCAGAATGGTCATCATTGAGCATACAGTCCAAGCAGACTTATGATGCAGCAGCGTGATGGCATGGCAGGAAAACCACATGTGAGTCCGTGCAGCAATGTGCGCAAAGAGTCTGCATGAGGTGAGGAGTTTGACCCTTCACCAAGCATGCTGATGCAACAGTCAGTTGTGGTTGACAGGCTCCTATCAGCAACAGCAAGCAGCCCTTTGGTGCTGACTGCACCTGATGTAGTACTGTGGTGGAAGAGGCTCAAAGATGGGAATGGTGAAGGCGACAGTGTGAGCAGGCTCGTGCATCATCTTCTTGGTCAGCAGCCAGGTCTCAGAGTGGTAGATGTGCTCATTCTCGGAGTCCTCCACCCAGATGTGCCACCTCATGCCATTGCCATGCGCCCTGTCCTTCCACTGGAAGGTGGGCTCAATGTTCAGCTGCACCCTCAGAACAGTCCTGCAGAAAGGCATGCACTGTCATGAGTGTGTACAGTGACTATTTCATGAGGATACACTATCACAACAGTGTGTACAGCGTCCCGACAGACATTCAAGGGGGTACACTTGCAACTGCGGGGTCTGCTGCAGCCTTGCAGGCAAGGGCTTCCGGAAGCAAACACAAAGTTAACACAGACAGACAGAGGTGTGCGGAAAGGCCTTGGCATCACATGTGCACCCTTCACATTTGGAAGACAGTCTCACATATGGAAGACACATGTGGAAGACAGTCCACACATGTGGAAGACAGTCTACAGTGGTGGAAGACAGTCTACACATGTGGAAGACAGTCTACACTGGTGGAAGACAGTCTACAATTCAGCTTTGACGAGAGGCAAGCACACATTCAGTCTGATGAAGCACCGTTCCAGTTCTGGAATGAGCAGGATGCTACCTGGTAATGGGTTGGAGCTGAGCATCAAGGTACAGGGAGGGGAAGGAGTTGACACACTCCTGCACTGTTTTCCCCATGGCAGGATGGCGCAGGATGCTCCCAATCTCAGATGGCTCCATGTCCTGAACAGGCAGACTTGCTACATGCCATGACTGACATGTATTCAGCAGCCCCATGCAACGGTAGAATGCCATATGCTGACAAGGACACATCTCTCTCTAGTCGCTATGTGCACAAGCTGATGAAACTGCTGGAAGGGCTTGAAGAAGCCACCAAAGCTAACAGCACAGTTTGCAGGCTGAGCTGCATGTCCACTGCCTTAGCACGCACAGGGCTGAAGTTTCTTGGCCTTGAAGTCCAACCCTGTACACCAAGGCGCTTAATCTATACATGACAGGCAGAAATGCAGCTCAACATACACACACCAGCTTTTGCTTCAAGCGCTGGACCTGCAGTTGTCTGCAATGTAAGCTTTTGCACATGCATGATTGAAGCACTACCTGAAGGCGCTCCATCCAAAGGCCGCGGTCTTCCATCTTGAACAGCAGCTCCTGAGCCAGAATGCCCTCAAACTGACGCAAGGGGTGCTGGTGCGGCCACAGCCGCAGCTCAAAGGCCTGCCACATTACATCACAACAACAAACTAGATAAAGCAACACTTACAGAAGCTTACTGTGCAGTCCCTGTCACTGCAGAAAATATTCAGTTGAATCTTGACAGGAGGTGATGAAGTATGAGTATCCAGGACCACAATGGCTTTTCCAGGTGCTTTTGATATGTCAAACGCAATAATGTTGTGCATTGCATGCAGGTACTCAGCAAGGATATTCACAGGAACAAGCAGGCACTAGAAAAGGCAGCTACTTTCAGTCTGCTCATGACCAACAGGGCATTTGGCATGGTGAGGCTGACCCTCTGTCCATCCTCCAGACAGTACCTCCACAGAAGAACAAGAATGCTGCCTCAAATTGCGTCCAGAGTGTACAAGAAACACAAGTCTAGAGTTTCTGCTGGAATTCAAAATTGTTGCTGCAGTCCAGTGAGTAAATGTTCATCACACTACGCATCACCTGACAACCATATAACCTGACGACCGTATCATCTGACAACCGTACCGCCTGGTAACCATATCACCTGACAACCGTATCACCTCTCAACTAAATCAACCTTCAACTGTATGACCTGACAACTGTATCGTCTGAGAACCGTATGATGTGATAGACCATTTGACCTGACAAGCGTATGACCTGACTGCTGGATAGAGACATACCTTGCACAAAGTGAGGGCCAGCTCAGCGCAGGAGCTCCAGCCCCGCCGCAAGCAGATCTCAAAGACTGAGCGAGCAATCCTGGGAGCATTGGAGGAGACATACATCATGTCAGCAATCAAGGAGAAGCTCTCCACTCTAGCTCGAGACACATAGGCCTGCACAGAACAGTGCGTCATAGCAGAAGGGGTTTACAACACTGGTGGTGTGGCAACAGACATGACAATTCTCTGAAGGCAGTATGGAGGACACAGCAGCTGCTTGTGACATAGGCTGGCAGGCACAACAGCCTGATGCTTGCAGCGCCATGTGCTGAGTTGCATTGCTGCAGGTTTGACACCCAGAAACTGGGGACTGCTGAGCTCCATAAGCAGGGGAAAGCCAATAGCAGCAGGGCATTCCACCTCTTTGTTGGTGCAACATCTGCCCAACAACATGCAAAAAGGCCTGGTTGATAGTCGAAAGTGCAGCAAACATGCAAGAGGCGTGTGGCAGCACTTGCCTGCAACAGGATGTTGACTTTGCCATGCTTGTTTTCAGGCCCTCCTTTGATGTCAAAGTGGCAGGCATCCCGAGCCAAAGTGTCCAGCTCGGGCAGCTCTTCTTCTCGGATGGCCATCTGCCCAAACTCACTGCTCTGTGCCATCATGGACAGCAGCTGCAACGTCACCAGTCAAGCTATTCATCCACAGCATGTTGGACAGCAAGTATGCTTTGTGCATATGCTCCGGAGTAATGGCAGCATCGACACAGAATGTGCAAGCATGACCACGCACTTTGCTCACTGCTTTGGCAGAAAAGGTTTAGTCTTACACACAGGCAACAAACAAGTCTTTCGCAATGTTCCTTGCTGCAGCTTGGGGTTTGCTGTTGGTATGCAAGAATGCTGCCACACCTCTGCCTCACTCATGTGGCGCTTCAGCAGATCATTATAGGTGACGATGGAGGAGTGGCGGATGTAGAAGTGACTGGCGACTCGCCCCAGCTCTGTCACATACAGGTTGCCACTCTTCTCATCAAAGCGAGCCATCTTGCTCTTCTCCAGCTCACGAGCTGCGTCACTGACCAGCGTCTTCCTATGCAAGGCAGCAGCTGTGGTCATCATCATCAGCAGCAGCAGCATGATACAGTAGTGATGACAGTAGTAACAGTGACACCAGTGACAGTGTAACACAACAGTAACGACGATAGGCAGTCTGATGTGTCTGAGTTCTGCTGGCAGGGTGTGAAATCACAAAAGCCTCTTGCAGGAGGTACTGCTGTGTACAAGGGCCTTGGCAGGATTTGGCATGACACAAATGCCATGAGCAGTGCGGACATTGAATCTGAGGCATGCATGCAGGGTGCTCTAAAGTTGTTGCTCATCACTTGAACATGTTGAAGCAAGGGGCTGCCAGGAGGTGCTGTAACAAAGGACAGCAGCAACAGGTTTCCAACACTGAGCCTAGCCTTGTGACTCTGATACCGCTGAGCTGCATCAAACATTTTGAGGTGCAGGAAAGTAGTGTGGTACCTACGGCCCTCCAATCTGGGGTCCGCAGTCAATTCCTCCCAGCCAACACCATACGCCAGGGGGTTGCGTAACATACGCACAAACAGGTACGTGTAGCTCAGCCACAAGCTCGCCTCCCTCACATTTGTCACAGTGCCTGCAAAGCACCGTCAGTCTGCCTATGAATTTGACCAGACCAGGCTGCATACATGGTTGTTGGAATCTGCATGCCAGTCAATGAACAATTTTCAGCCAGCTAGTTGATGCACCTGGCAAGCTCAGCGTTGCTCGGATTTTGCAAGGCTGCCGAACACCAGTTGCAAGTCTTACCTAAAACAATCTCAGCGTTGAGGTTGTCCACAAGAGGATCAGTGAACTTAGACTCTATTGGGGTCTGATGGGTGAGCATGCCCAGGTAGTGCGCCAGTTGTGCATGTTGGGTGATGATGATTCCCAGCCCCTCATCCTCAAACTGGGGCCGCCCAGCACGCCCAAAGATCTGCTGCACATCCAGCATGCCTGCAACCAGGCAGCACTGTGTCATAAAGTCCTACAGGATGTGCAGAGGACACTGGTTTTGAGGCAACACAGCACGTGCACCACTGGTGAGAGAGAAGTGAGAATGAGCAGCTGAATGAGGCACTCAGTCAAGCTGCTCACAGCTCAAGCAAGCACAAGCAGCTGAACATGGAATGGGAGCAGCAGCACCAGCCAGCTGTTACACAGTTATGTTTCTTCCTCCAACCGTGAGACAGTCCAAGAGCAGTTTATTGAGGAGAAAATGTGTTTACAGGGTACAGCAGCGTGCAGTGATGTATAGAGACACGTGGTGGGAGGGAAAAGGCAATACCCAGTTCAGTGAAAGCTCCCTTCTGTGCGTCGTACAACTGTGTGCCCTTGATGATGACAGTGTGAGCAGGTAGGTTGACGCCCCAGGCCAGCGTGGCTGTGCAGCACAGCACCTTCAGCAGGCCCTCCCCAAAGAGGCGCTCCACCAGATTGCGGTCTGACCTCAGCATGCCTGCATGATGGATGCCTATGCCGGACTGAAACAGCTCTTGTACCTCCCTGCAGCAGATCAAAGCTCGTGATGCAGACATATGTTGGACTCAACAGCTCTTGTACCTCCCTGCAACAGATCAAATCTCATCGCAGATGCCCATGCCGCACTTAACAGCTCTTGCACCTCCCTGCAATAGATCAAACCTCATGTGCCAAACAATTATGTGGATGCAGACCTGGACTGCTGAACATGTAGCAGATCATAATGAATGTCCACATCAAGCAGCTGATGAGCGTCGAGCTGCTTTGCTGTGCCTGCAGGGCTGTGTTATGGCAACTGCAAGCAATGTCCTGGGTCTTCCTGCCTGCACAGAGCAACATGAATGGCAGCTAGACAGCTTGCATGAGCACCATGGTCTGGTATACATACCAAGTTGTCTATGGCAATTCTGCTGCACAGTCCACCCAATGCATACAAACACGTACGCATATTTAGGTACGCATGTACGCTTTGAAAGATGCTGCCACGCAAATGCACACAGCATACTCTGCCCATAGTAGCAAGTGATGCAGGCGGGCTGAAGTCGATCAGTGTGCCTACTTGTTACGCGACTTTTTGACGTCCTTGGCCATGAGGCCGTACTTGGGGTGCTCTCTGCAGTCGAACAGGGAGAACTTGCCCTCCTGCTGAGCTTTCAGGGCCAGAGTGCGCCCTGTCTTGCCAGTGTCCTTCCGCGAGTGCACAAACACCATAGCTTGATGGCCCTGCTGAAGACTGTCCACTATCTGCAACAGAATGTGAAGTAGTGTGAGCTGGCCGGCACAGACTCAGCAGTTTTGGCTTGGAACAAGCCCAGCACACAGGCAGAGCTTTTGTCGAGAACCCTGCAGACTGTGAGCTGAACTGCCGCACCATCTGCCCCAGGCTGCAATACCTTGGATCATGTACTACATGCCGAGAAGTCAGTGGAAGTCTTGGAAATCGATAATGGAAGGACAAAGCAGCTAGTAAGGCTGCTGGCTACATGAGTGTGTTTGCATCCCAACGACATAATGACATACCTGGATGCCGATGTCAGATAAAGCACAGACATGAACAGGTGACGGCATGCTATACAGCTTGCGGAGGCACAAGTGAGGCCAAAAAGTACTCAGGCTTGACACTCCGCATCGTCCCATTCTGAATGTGCTGAGTTGCTCAGCTGCAGGCAGGTCACCTACCAATAACACCATGCTCATGCATGTACATACACAACAACAGCAGCACGAAGAGCACCTTCTGGAAGCAGACTTGGTCCATTACATTCTTAGAGGCCATGATGTGTTTGTCTGTGGCACCAATGAACTGCATGGCAAGGGGCACCGGGCGGTAGGAGGCATCAAAGTAGAACATGCCAGAGTCTGTGACTCCAAGGAAGGAGGCCACGTCCTTGTAGTTGGGTAGTGTGGCTGATAGGCCCACAATACGGATCATGCTCTGACTGGCCTCCACCTGTCAGGCCACAATGTCAGGGCACGACGTCAGGGCACAATGTCAGGGCACAATGTCAGGGCACAACGCAAATCATGCTCTGACTGGCCTCCACTTGTCAGGGCACAATGCAGCATGCTCAGGACTATGCATGGGGTGTTGACTTACAGTCCTGGTTGCAGATCTGCATGCTCAGGGCTATGCAATGGCTATGAGTTCAGATCCTGACTTCAGATCTGCATGCAGCTGCTTCTGTGTGACAGCAGATCTACGTGCAGAGATGAAAGAGCAACTTTCTGGCATAGCACAGCATCACAAACAGACTTTGGATACAGAAAGCATGCTCTTGACGTCACATGCAGCAGCTTTCAAAGAGGTGCTGGTGCACTGGCAATGAGCACAAGCCCACATTTCTGGTGCATGCTGCTGCCTGGATGCTGAGGCATGTAGAGAGATCAAAGCAAACATGAGCCAAAAGTTACCTGACGCTGTGTCCGAGCTATCAATGTCTCGATGACAGGACCACGCTCATCATTCAGCAAATGCACCTGCAAAGGAACCAGCACAAGCTCGAACCACCGCCCAAAGAATCAATTTTGCGGAATGGCTCATGGCACTGTCTGGGTGCAGCAGAGCAAGATTTGCGCATTGGACAGATGCTCTGACTGAGGGCTGATATAGGTGAAACATGAGAAGCTTTGCGGCTGCTGCGATTTTGCCGCTGCTGTGAATGATTGGGAGCAACGGTTGGAGTGGTGTGCTGCCTCATCTCATCAATGATCAGCAGGCACACAGTAGCAGCCACACTGTGTTCAACACGCAGACACAACAGACACTGTGCGTGAAAACTGATACAGGTCAAATGTGACAAGTTTTGCTGCTGCTATGAACAATTGTGAGCAACAGGTCAGAGTGGTGGGTGCAATCTCACCTCATCAATGATGAGCAGGCGCACAGTAGCAGCCACACTAACGTCACCACCTTTGCGAGTAATGACGTCCCACTTCTCAGGTGTGGTCACAATCATCTGGGTCTCAGCCAGCTCCTTCTTGCTCAGCTGCATGTCCCCTGTCAGCTCTGCCACCTTCAGGCCTGCACACAGCATCATCATCATCATCATCATCAGCATCATTCATGACATTGGTCCATGAGAGGGGGTCAATGCCAACCTAACGTACAACCAAGCAGCATTGCTGCATGTTGCAGGTCGTCTGCACAGATCAGCAGCTATGTTTTCAGCTCTGTCTCCAGCTTTTGATGCGATTCTGCTCCCATGCGCGACCAAGAGACTGATGAAAGGGTCTGATGTGTGTCGTGAACAGAGCATCAGCTGCAGAAAACAAAGGCTTGAAGCAGATGGCAGCATGGTGTGTTGCAACATGCGCCATCCCCTAGTGCTGCCCTGTGTGGTTTGAGACATCTTGCATCCTGACACTTTGATCTGTTTCAGGCGGCCAGCTCCAGGTCTCAAACACACTCTGGTGTCTCAAATGTGACTCACTCAGCATGCAGTCCTGAGCAGCTCATTCATCGGTGCACAGAGGGATGACAGTAGTTTGTAAATATTTCAGTTGGCAGCAGCTACTGGCTTGCAATGCTGATGGCTGCAGGTTGGTCTAGCCTGGCGTTTACTGTGTGGCTGGCAGAGGGTCTTCTCATGTACCTGCCAATGGCTCCAGGCATCTGACACAAGCAGCACTAGACTCAGTAGCCAGAGCCATCATGAGTGCAGCATTTACTGTTTTATACGCCTTTTTGAGATGCATGCCATATGATCAACACACAGGATACAGATGCATGAGATGCACAGTACACACCTAGACAACATTGATTTTCGGCATTAATCAAGGAAAAGCCCAAGGGTGAAGTGTATTGAAATAGCCTGTGGAAACACACCTAAGGGCCCCAGGCGTCTGGAGAAAGCTGCCGTGACCTCAGCAGCCAGGGCCTTCATGGGCGCAACGTACACCACCTTAAAGTCCTGTTTCTGAATGATGCCGTGACGCATGTTCTGCCCCACTTCATGCAGCACTGCCAGCATGGCTATGTTGGTCTTGCCAGCCCCAGTAGGAGCGCAGACCAGCAGGTTCTGGTTGCTGTTGAGTGCTGTTGGGTAGATGCGGCTCTGGATGCGGTTCAGTGTCCTGCATACAGCACACATGTTGCCACAGGAGCAGACATGCTTGCAGAAGCGGTTGCTGTTGAGGGCTGTTGGGTAGATGCGGCTCTGGATGCGGTTCAGTGTCCTGCACACAGCACATATGTTGCGACAGGAGCAGACATGCTTGCAGAAGTGGTTGCTGTTGAGGGCTTTGGGCCAGATGCGGCTCTGGATGCTGTTCAACACTCTGAAGACAGCACACATACTGGTGACAGGAGGAGAAATGCTTGCAGGATTGGTTGCTGTTGAGTGCTGTGGGCCAGATGCGGCTCTGGATGCTGTTCAACACTCTGAAGACAGCACACATGCTGGTGACAGGAGCAGACATGCTTGCAGGATTGGTTGCTGTTGAGTGCAGCTCTAAAAGAGCTGCATCTGGCCAACAGCATCCAACAGCACTCAACAGCAACCACAAGTCAGGACACAGGCCAGCGTCCTGAACAAAGCATTTGAGCACAGAGGTTGACACTGCAGTGCCACAGTCAATCTTACAAGACCCCAGCTACCTGACAGAGCAGTGAAATGAGGTTCTTACTTACAGGCTGACATGCATGGGAAGCACGCACAAAAGCCGCAAAAAGTGATAGTGTCCATCGACACCATGACACATATTGCACCATTGCATGTCATGTATTATGCCACCGGTAGTGGGGGTGCATTGCAATGACAGCATATTGAGATCACATCAGAGTCACGTCAACAAAGTCAGCCATGACAGCTGTTGTGCGTAGCATATTACACAGCATGTTACTGCATATGAGGCATGGGGGAGGCTTACTTGTAGCCTGCAAAGGCCAGCTGGGCCCATTCCTCCATGTCAGTGATCTTGATGAGCTCCTCTCCTGGCGGTGGTGCTGCCGGCCTCACAGCCGGCACACTCACCTCCTCATAACCCTTCATGGACCTGCAAACGCACCCATGCCTCTGCTCCAGTTCCATGACAAGGTCAAAGGCATTGCATGAAATTTGGTTGTGTCACAGAAATGATGCCAGTTACAACATATGGCTTGGGCTCATGTAGTAAAGCATGTGTCATATAGATATAATCGTATATATTTGCCATATGACATGTACAGCTGTCATATGTCTGTACTCATGACAGCTTCTGTTGTACAAGCTATAGTGAACACATCACAGTCTTCAAGATGTGAGGTGCAGAATACATTGAGGTGAAACACATGAGCACTTGCTCACTTTCTGGCAGTCCCCTTGGGCAGAGCACCCTTGGCTTGGGATGAGCCATCTCCCTGGCCGATGCGAAACTCGGTGCCAGTCCCAAGGGTGATGGTCTGATGGGCGGTTGCCTTCTCCACCTCTGCCTCTACCAGCACATCAAAGCCATAGCTGGCCAGCCAGTCCAAGTCAGGGTCACCCATGGCTTTACCTGCAGGACATGAACGAGGTCAGAAGTCGCTTCTAGGCTGATGAGTCATTGAGTCTAGTGATTCAACGGTGAACCAGGCCCTCTGCTGGAGCACTCTGCTGGAGTGCAGCATCTCTCTTGAAAGCACAGGGTGAAAGGGAAGAAGGAACAGGAGAGGCAATGTGAGTGGGGAAACATGATGGGAGACCCCTGGGGTCCAGAGAGTCTGGGCAGCTTTGAGGATTGCCTCTTACTGTCAAATTTGATACCTCACTTTGAGGGACATCTCTGTGCCTTCTCAGGTGATAATTGCCAGGTACGTGCAGGAGATGCAATGCAAATTTGGCAACAAGACAGGGCCACACGGGCTGAACAGCAGCAAAAGGAAAGACAGTAATATGTTGAGCAGGACCAGCATGCATACAATCATGCTCATGCAGGTCCTGAAGCTACCTTACCGACCTGACCTGTAACATAAAGACAGGTGCATGCATTGGCAATACTTCTTTTCGGCATGCAATCTCTGTTGCTTTAGCAAAGTCTTTGAATAGCATGCTTTGTGAGAGTATGAGAAGATTTGCGACGCACATCCACGCACTGTTCTTACCTTTGGCGCCTCGCCGCTTGTCCTTACGCTCCAGCTTCTCAAGCATCTTCTGTGAGTTGGAGGTCACACTGCAACGCCATGAACAGCGTGTAAGCTAATGAATCAGGGCAAAATGCTCCCATTTCAGGACAAATGCAGGCCTGTGTGACTGTGCACATGGCGGCTGTTTCTTGTCTCTTGTGGTGCTGTATGCATGCACCAATGTGAATAGCCGAGCTCTTGAACCATGCTCACCTGACCACTGTGCCATATGAAGGCATGGCTGATTTATCTCCAGTATCTTCTGCACGGAACGCTTGAATCTGGCGTCTCAGGTTTGTGGCCAACGCTTGCCCTGCACAACATTTGTGACCTTCAGATGTCATCAAGATCAGGACGCAG
>JAABUU010003475.1_pt1 | contig 19973 bp, 21 predicted proteins | sample 5559301 | NCBI WGS metagenome assembly JAABUU01 (sample SAMN10711884, study PRJNA513360) | rock metagenome | isolation source: Antarctica rocks | place: Antarctica: Victoria Land, Richard Nunatak white | reverse complement strand
GCAAGCAGTTCATCTGAAAAACAGCCAAAGGGCTATGTGTTGTTTCACAACAGCCCATGTTTCTCCAGAGTACAGCAGAACTGACATGACAATGCATTGAAAGAACTGCATTTAACAGACAGGGTCAAAGCCCTAGAGGACCAGATGTGTTGGCTCATCTGAGTTGCTGGAAGGCACTATTTGCAGCAGCTACCTGGTGTGTGATCTCAGCGTCTAAGGTGCAGTCAGAGGTGAAAACACAGCCCAAGTACTTGAATTGGGACACCACTTCTAGTTGATCCCTACGCAGCGCGATGACTGGGTCTGCAGCTTGAGCTGCTGCATTTCTGCCAACAACCAGCACTTTAGTCTTCTTTGTACTGATTGTAAGTCTCCAATGCAGAAATGTGGCATCCATGGTAATGACAGCTTCCCTGAGCTTCTCAGCGGTGTCACATGCCAAGGGAATGTCATCAGCACACAGCAGAATCCACATCAGCACCTCCTCTGTGGGATTCTTGCAGTGCATGAGTTGGCCGTCTATCTTGCAGCAGATGGTGACGCCAAGCCGCTGCAGCTGTGGTAGTAGCTGGCAAATGACTGAGTCAAGAGGGTTTCAGGGTTCAGGGTTTAGGAGACACTGAACAAGGGTGGAGCAAGCAGACATCCTTGCTTGAATCCAACACTTGTGCCAACTGGGGCAGAGTCAACCTTGCTGCTGAGTGATGCGTGTGGAGGTCCTTGATGAGAGCAACAAGCTTTAGGGGTGCATACCTGCTGAGCAAGATCTGCCAGGCCATCTCCCTGTCCACTGACTCAAGGGCTTTGGTCAGGTCCAGCATACAGATGTGCAGAGTCTGGCCTTTGTCCCAGGCCCCGTTCCACAGAAGGCTCAAGCTAAACAGAGCGTCAACTGTGCCCCTGCTTGGTCTGAAGCCGCATTGCTCATCAAGAAGGCTGTCTGCCAGCCATTGTGAAAGGCGTGCACATAATACGCTGGCTTAGGCTTTCCCAGCTATGCTCTGCAGGGCAGTGGTGCAATAGTTGCTGCACCATCTGCTGCACCATCATTGAGTCCTCTGAGGACCTCAAACAGCCCATTACCAACTATATAGTCAGGCCTTTACAACAGGGCACAAAGGTGTTTGCTGAGAAGGGCATGTCCAGTGCAATTGCAGGCAGATTCAATGCACACCTTACAGCCATTGAGTAATACACTGGTGAGACAGTGCACAACACCAGGCGAGGAAAGATGATTGGATCCACTGTACACTAACTTTGTTTTGCTGAGGTTGACTTTGAGCTGGCGTTGTTCACAGAAGCTGGCCAGTGCATCCAGTTGTAGCTGGAGTTCTTCTGGGCTAGTGGACATCAGAATGAGGTCATTGGCATACAGCAGCAATGGGGCTAAGATGCCACCAAGCTCTGGCGCATCAATGCCAGCAGTCTCCAAAATATGCTTTTGCAGACCAATCACATACAATCCAAACAGCTTCGGGCTCAAGGGACACCCTTGCTTGACTCCCATCAACACCTGAAGATCTCAGAAAGTGCTCTTCTGATGTGTGTACCGCAGCGCTGTCGCGTGCATACATGGACTTGATGATGTCCAAAACCCTCCCTTGGACACCTAGGTCTTCTAGCACCTGCCGCAGCAAAGCACACGGTACAGTATCAAATGCTTTTCCGACATCCACTAAATTACAGTACAGCTTGCCACTTCCTCCCTTGGCTAGCCCGTTTCTGCTTGTATATGAGTGATTTCAGAGTGAAAACGTTGTCAGATTTACAGGGTTCATGCTATTGCATGCATGCAAAAGACAAGTATTTGACTGGCGTGCCACAGCAGCAAACGATTGACTGCGATGCCAGCCAGAGTGAGTACGGCATGTGTGAGGCGAGTGATGCTGTTGTTATGCCTGTCTAGCAATGAACCAGGCCAGCATCACAGCTTAGCCAGCCCTATTTTGCTGAGCATTTGACACCATGCATACTGCTTTTCACTGGATGATTGTGTTGTTGCACATTCAGCTGAGCAGGAAATGGCTGATGGCCTGTTCATTGACGGATCAGTGGTGTGTTTGCAGCTTGCTTGAGGACAACTCAAGGCTGTACCAGCAGCTGAGTATGCAGAACCCACACTCTGCACACAAGATCCTTCCAATCTAGCCAACATTGTTTACAATGGTACAGAGCTGGAGCCATCAAGCCTTGTTGAGGAACCAGATAAGATTTCTGAGCTGATTGAAGGTATTGCTGCGCTAGCCAGATGTCACATAGTTGGACATGGATGCTTCTGTTTCAATGGTTTTTGGGGGGGGGGGGGTGCATCTCTGTGTGGGTGTGTGTTTGCCTGAAAACTTGTCTGTGCCTCACATTCTTGGTGTTGCTGCTCATTTCTGACAATGACCTTTTAAACATAGGTGGGAAAACCCACTGGCAGAGGGTTCATTTTTGACTGCAGCAATGGCAACCTCTGACGGATCCTGTCCAGAAGCAGCAAGAGCAGCATGCAGTTGAGGTCACTGCTGAGGTCAATGAGACCATGAGGCAAATGGCAGGTCAGTTTGCCACTAGTGTGGGCCAGTACTTTTGGTGCAATGACGCAGACATTCAAATGCCTTGGCTGCCCTTATGGCTGTTAACTTAAGCACAAAAATGATGCATATTTGTATGTTTGCATGTGATAATTGCATCACTGCTTCAGTGGCAGGGTCACTCCGTACAACTAGTTGCTCATGCATAGTCCTCACTTGTACTGCATGCAGCCCATTCACCCAGCAGCCAACTTTCTCTTGTGTTTATGTTGTACAGTCTTTAACAGCAGGTGAGGCAACATGTGTAATTGCTAGTCATGTCACCTTGTCTGGGTATTTAGTGGCAATGATTGGCAACTCACGCATGGCTACTCACTGACAATGCACGTCGCTTGACAGTGGCATCAGTTCTGCATCTCAGAGGGCCATTCCTGCATAGACTGTGCCATTTATCATCTACAGTGACTATAGACAGCCCGTACAAACTTTCATAGCAGTGACAGCATGCAGGTGCACCATCTGTTGTTGCATGCACTGAAGGTTGGGCCTCCACCTCTGCTGCAGACACAGAGTGCTGGTTCCTCCACTTCTGCTTCAGGTAAGCCCTGCTGCATGCACGCTGTGTGCAACATGCATGCTGTTTCCCTGTCAAAACATGCTTTACATGCTTTTTGAAGCTATGTATCCTTTGTAACCAAGCATCGCATCAAGAATTTGCTTTGCAGCAACGCGCATTACATTTCAAGAATCATGATCATGTCTTACTCTTTGCTCAACTCTGTTTGCTGTCAATTCTTTTCCAGCTTTATTCGTTTTGTGCTGCACTTGCTGAATTTTGGTGTGTACGTAGAGCCTAGATCAGATGTTGATGGGTTGTACTAATGAATGTTGCATTTTGTAGCAGGTGAACCTTACCACTGGAAGAGACTGCTTGATGACTGTAGCAGCTCCAGTTCCAGTCTCCAAAGCGTCATCAACCATGTGTGGAGAGGCTGTACAGAGCTGATCAGGATCGAAGAGCAGGCCTATGCTAACAAAGGCAAAGGCAAGTAACAGCTCAGTCGTACGTCAGACTCAAACTTCATGCAAACAGCTTGGTAGAGACATAGGAGCTGTGTTATGCGGGGGTGTGGATCGGACGGTGTCACCGTTTTTCGTTACCGCGGTTCCAGTCAGTGAGCGGTGACGGCGTCTTGATTTAGGATGTGCTGCTAAGCGGTGCAGTGTAAACAGGCCTTTAGGGTCAAAGGACCCTTAGCTCACCGAGGTGTTCAAGAGTCGACAGTTGAAGCGCAACATCTCACTCGGGTCGCCTCGACGCCATGATGTTGCCAGCGGGGCAGCGGCTACACCATAGCGTTGTGTTGCCAGCTTGCTGTCCACCTCGCCTTCGACTGACCGCTGTTATTCAGCGCGGCCGATCCGCTCCTACTGTTCCTGTGCCCGTCAGCCACCGCCCCAGCCACATAGGTCAGCAACGAGGTGGGAAAGGAGAACAGCTGAAGAGCACCAAACCTGCAGTACGATGCTACTCCAGCAGACAGCCTATTGTGAGTGCGGCAGCCTCTGCTCCACCTGCAGAGTTCAAATGGGGAGCAGACATGAAAAATTTGGGCCTTTCCGTGGGTCTTGCTATTGCTATCTGGTTCATCCCACCTCCGGCAGGCGTCACGCTACCGGCATGGCACCTGCTTGCCATCTTTCTTGGCACAATCGTTGGGATCATCACCAAGCCATTACCTCTGGGAGCTGTGGCTATGATGGGACTAGGGGCCACAATGTTGACCAAGACCTTGACCTTTGCAGCAGCTTTCAGTGCCTTCTCCAGCGAGATTCCGTAAGAGTCCATCATTGGCACTTCGGGTTAGCCAAGGCAATTTGACACCTCAAATGCCTATAATCTGCTCAATGTCCTTGTCCTGTTCAGGTGGTTGATTGCCATTGCGTTTTGGCTATCTGGTGGTTTCATCAAATCTGGCCTGGGCAACCGAATTGCATACGGCATTGTTTCTCTCTTTGGAAAGACCACTTTAGGCCTGACCTACAGCTTGGTGTTTGCTGAAGCCCTGCTGGCACCGGCCATCCCCTCTGTGGCTGCTCGTGCAGGTGACTGGCTTGCAACAATTGCTCAATCCTCTGCACTGCTTGCTTTGCAAAGATTTTTGTCCAACCTGCAGCAAGATGCATTCAGCCTGTCTGTCTTTATGTGCCAAGCACAACTGGTCATACCACACACAAACATTTGGTCGTGGTCCAAAAGAAGTTTGGTACCTCTGTTTACTGCAGTCGTGCCTCTGAGAAGGTCAAGATTGTAGGGTTCACATCATAAATCCAATTTAGCAAATAGCAGGACATCTCACTTATAGCAGTGCTGGCAACAGTGCATGTATTGCAGGTGGCATCTTCTTCCCCCTGGCCAAGGCCCTTTGCCTTGCTTGTGGCAGTGACCCAGCCAAGGGTACTGAAAAGAAGATGGGAGCGTATGTCATGAAGACGTGCTTCCAGACTAGTTGCATCTCCTCAGCTATGTTCATTACAGCCATGGCCGCCAACCCTCTGGCTGTCAACCTGGCCTCGGAGGCGCTAGGACAGCCAATCTCATGGGGTGCTTGGGCCTTGGCTGGCATTGTGCCCGGTCTCATCTGCCTCGCTGCTGCTCCTCTCATTTTGTACGTCCTCTACCCTCCAGGTAAATCTCTCTCTTTTCAGATCACAGGATGGCCTCAGGAAGTGCTACTGCATACAGCATACAAGGCTTTCTAAAGGTGCATGCAGCGGGAGCCTTAGCCCTGATGCTGTGCTGCTGCATATGTTAACTCATACATGATGTCCATTAATTTGATCCCAGCAGACTATCATCTGGCAGCCTGAATGACCGTCAACAGGCTGACTGGACTGAAAACGGATACACAGTGTACAGTTGCAGCGGACAGTGCTTGCTTTGCTGCTTGTCTTGCCTTATTTGACTCTTTGCCCTAAAGTTAGCATCAGCACTCCACTCCTGGTACCATGTCTAGTCCTTTTCTTTTTTTCTCCACCATGACTTTTCTCTCCACCATGACAAACTGTGCAATCTGTGCAGAAATGAAGGACACTCCTGATGCTCCCAAGCAGGCCAAGAAGGAGCTGGAGAAGCTGGGACCTCTGTCTTTGGACGAGAAGATCACAGCCGGTGCCTTTGCAGTCACTGTGGGCCTCTGGATCTTTGGAGGTGCCATTGGCATCAATGCTGTGGCTGCTGCCTTGCTGGGACTCTCCATTCTGCTGATCACCAATGTGGTCAAGTGGAAGGACTGCTTGGGTAAGTGACGCTGTTTGCTGCCAGCTGCTTTGTTGAATGGCCTGTAAATGTCACATGCTTGTTATTGATTATGGCCAGAGGCTGTTTGTCAATTAAGCATGTCATGGTATTGATTGATGTATGATGTGGCTGTTCTGCAGGTGACAATCAGGCTTGGGACACCTTGACCTGGTTTGCTGCCCTCATTGCCATGGCCTCGTACCTCAACAAGTACGGCTTCATTAAGTGGTTCTCTGACAATGTGGTCAACTTGGTGGGCGGCCTAGGATTGTCATGGCAGTCATCCTTTGGAGTGGTCGTGCTGCTGTACTTCTATTCTCACTACCTATTTGCTAGTGGAGCAGCACACATTGGAGCCATGTACACCGCTTTCCTGTCTGTAGCCACAGCATGTGGTACACCAGGCATGCTTGCTGCCATTGCGCTGGGCCAACTATCCAATGTCATGGGATGCTTGTCCACGTACGGTATTGGCTCTGCACCCCCTTACTTTGGAGCAGGGTATGTGCCTCAGTCAAAGTGGTACCAGCTGGGTTTCATCATGTCAGTGTTCTACCTGGCAGTTTGGTTGTTTGCTGGAGGAGCATGGTGGAAAGTCATTGGCCTCTGGTAGTCAGTGATGTCAATGATGCAATTAGCTGCTGTAAGCAGTAGCAAAGCTTCATCTATACCTGTAATAATTGTATCACGGAGCTTGTTTGTCTTCTTCGTGGTCTACCTGATGGGACACAGATGCCAACTTGAGTTTGGCGGGTTTGGTCAACTTGTGTCACATGCATAGTAGCATTCCTTGCATGATATGTCTTGCTGTTGGTCTTGGTCTTGTTCCTGACGGGACCTTTTTGAAGTGTGGTGAGCAAACACCAGCATCAGCATTTCACAGAGTATATGCAAGTGGCATTGACTGGATTGCTACATGATCTGTCCGCTAGCCAGCCTGCTGGCCCGCTTGTTATGTTGGTTCGATGGTCATGAAATAGCACACATTCCTTTGTGTTAGGAACCCTATAACCAAGTCTCCAAAGATTGCAGTTATCAAAAATGCTCGAGAAACTGTCTGGATCAGTGGCATGTGTGACCTTTCACTGGAACATTGTTTCAACGCTGGCATCTCTGTCAAGAAAAAGCACATATGTATGTATACACTTGAATGGCATGTGCAGCAATGTCTGTATCACCCTATCGCACATGTGGTGGAATCCAGATCAACGACCACAAATACAGAAGAGGCCTATTGACTATTGGTGGACAATATTTAACTGGTACAGAAAGCAATATCCTGCTGAACTCAATCACATGTACAAGACACAACATTGAGGTAAGAAGTCAAGCCACTGTAGATCAGCTGACTGAAGGTCACCAAGGTCACACTTTTGCAGGCATTGCTTCAGACTCATTTCCTCCCTCAGCCCCTGCACCTCCCTCCTCAGCAAGATAGCCATCTGGATTCTCTGGTGCCTCAGGAGCATCAGAGTTCTCAATGACTTCACCGCCGCCCTGTTGCTGCTCTGTGGGCTCTGCCGCTGCCTCACCAGCTGTGTCTCCTGTAACATCCAAGCAAATCTTACTACAAAGGAAGGCAGCATGCCATGAATGCCAAGCTGTTGACCAGTACCAGCGATGATTGGCTGCAATGTGCTGTTCAGACTCCATGCAAGCTAGGTCAAAGCAAGGGGGAAAGCAAAGACAGGTTTAGCAAGCCTGTCCTTATGACCTTAGCCCTTACCGACCATGATCTGCTCGTGTCAAAGTCTCAAGTGTGCTGCCTGTGGATGATGTCTATGGACACCCCAGCACCCTCGAGAAGCATCAAGTGCACATGCCCAAAGTGCAGAAGCAAAAAAGCCTGAAGTGTCCACACCTGATGCAGGTTCTGCTTTGACAGGCGCTTGAACAATCCCTTGCCGTTCCAAATTCCGCCACTTGTCCTTCAAATCAACTTGACTACGGCTCTTGAACACATCTCCTGCCTCGTCCAAAATCTTCTTCCACTTCCCTTTGCCCAACTGCATTACAAGTGCCACATCCACAGCAGCACCCAACAGCTATGGGCATTTGCAGACTCAATGCTCACACATGGAGCACATTGCTTGATGGCCTTATGCTGTGAGGTTTGGTGCTACTCAATAAGGAGAAAACCGCCAGCAAGACCATAATCAATGTTGCTTTGACAGATTGTCTGCATATCGATGCATGGTTGTGCATGAATTGAACACATTGTGTGCGTGCTGACTTGACACACAGCAGCTCCCATGTCGTGCAGCTGTCAGGAAAATTTGACTCGAGCAAGTGAGTGACCTGGTTGGTGAGCATGATGAGGGTGTTGGTCTCCTCCTCGCTCCACCGGCCCACCTTGCGCCTAGGGCCGCCACTCTTATTCTTCTTCCCGCCTTCAGAGGTGCCATTGACTCCCTGGTCATCTGGAGTGCCATCTAGGGGCGCTACCATGCCTGGCGCCACTGCCATCTCCATCTTCACCTGGACCCACTCAATCTCAAATAGTCTGGGGGTGACATGCCAGTGCATCTTCATCCCACTGAGAGGTGGACACCATCTAGGTGTCATTGCTGCTGCGTCATCATGCACGCTGTGGAGACAGCTAGGATGCACTGTGTGCACAAAGGTAATTGATTGCGTGTTCAATGGCGACTGGCCATCAGCAATGCTAAATGCCACATGTCACAGCTCACCCCATCTGGTGTTGCCTGAGGGCTATCCCAGTAGACAGGGCGACCTCCTTCGCCCCCAACCAGGACCCCACCTGCTACCTGCTCCCCTACGGCTGCCTGCAATGCCTGGAGCGGCGCACCTCAGAATCTCAAAATGAACGCTTGCTGGAGAATAAATCAAACATCAACATGAGGAAAGCTGGCACCAGTTTGGATAAGCTGACAAGTGATGACTGAGACATGTCAGCATAAAGAGCCCTGTCTGACAAAAGAGATAAACAGGACTTGTCTCACTTGACTTGCCTGATGGGTTGGGTACATCAACAGAATACTCCGACCCTTCTCAAATCACACTTCATACAGGTAGCTGACACACATGAAAACACAAACTCTTCATTGAACTGGTCATTGAAACCAAGTTGTTTCTGAATTCAACAAAGACAAGTATGCAATACAGTGAGCTTCAGAAAGAGACCTGACTAAATTGACCCTGGTGGAGGCCTGCCAGTTGTGCCTGATGCAGGGTAGCAGGCAAAGGGTCCTGCCCTAGCATACGCAGTTGCTTGCTATGCTGCTGCAGATCCCCCACAGCATCTGGCCCCCGACCACGTTTCAAGCCCAGCCCAGACTCTGCAGAGAGGTGGCAAGAGTGGTGTTCAGCAAACTGAAACACGGGGAACAAGGGGAATATGCCACAGCCAGCATCACAAAGGTACGTCTAGCAGCATGTGACAGACATCTGCTGTCTGCAAATCTGGCTTCGAGGACAATTGATGCTTAACAGGTCAGTCAAGAATACACATGCAACTTGCACACCACTTCAGGACTACAGACCACCCTCAAGGTTTGCTTGCACTGGCTGTTTCTGCAAAGACCTCACAAACACCACTTGGGATATCAACTGGCCAGCAGCTGACCACAAGCATGCAAAGTGAAGACAACCGGTGCATACCAGAGCCAGTCATGTATGGCATATACCGCCCTGTAGCCACATCTGTCTCCAAAACCTGCACATGTTCAAACAGTCCAAGAATCTCACTATAAGCTCACGGTCCAGCAGTTTCACCCCAAGCTTGAGTGCACACAGCATGGTTAGCCAACAATGCTCACCTTGAGCAATGGTGGACCCAAGGCTGCTCGTGCTTTGGTGACATAAGCCAGCAGCAATTCACCAAGTGTCTCCAAAGAGTACTTGTGCAAAAGCTCCTGGGCTTTCTCCGAGCTGATAACAGCTTCCTTGAGTTCCTCTCTCCTAAACAAAAGGTTGATTGATGTCTGCAAGAAGCTTGACTAAAATACACAACACTGCGCTTGGCCAGACTACTACTGAGTTTGTTGTCAAGCTAATACCTGTGAAGCTCCAGGGGAGTGCTTTCGCTCTCGCTTGGTGGCTGAGGGAAATATTTATCTACCAGAGCATTGTAGGATACGGCTGCTGGCCCCAGTAACACACCACCAGCATCTCTGAGACTACGTAGAACAAGGTCTGTCTTGACCTGTCAACAGCCAGAACCCTCAGGCATTGCCCATTGCCGGTACGTGGATGTCCAGGGATATTCACAGCTAAAGCTGTACCTGGACATAGAGCTCTAAGGCAGGACTCAGATCCTCGACGCGACAAGCTGGCGGGTACAGGTCAGGGCTCTCGTGACTGAAGTTTGTGAGGCAGTTCAGGGCGTCCAAGGAAGACTGCGTGATATTTGCAACGTTGTCACGCAGCACACGAAGCATAAGCCGAACTTGTATCGGAGGCGGGAGCTCCCCGACATCGCACAGGAAGCCGTCATAGAAGTGCTTTATGAGCTCGTCCTCGACTTTGTCCTGCTCAAGCAAATACTCCAGAACCCACAAGTTGCTACTGATGATGGATTGTCGACCGGCCTGAGCCATCAGCTCAGCGCCAAAGCCCTGAAACTTGCAAGGGTATGCTCAGAAACCTTGCAACGCAAGGGTTCAAGCCAGCTTGCTTCAGATCTGCGCCCACAAATAAATTTCCAAATCCCGGCCGAAAATGATGTCTATCCCCATCTACTAATGCGAGTTAGGACAACATTGGCGCCGGCACTCCATCAGCACCAGGTGGCGTATTTCATCCATCAGCTTTCCTGCATGCTGGCAGCGGTTAGTAAATGCGCAGATATGACACCTCTTCTTGCGAACGGCAGCGTTGTTTAGTCTTTCCTGCCTTTTTGGATTTTTGTCACAATTCATTAAATGGAAGGCGTTCATTTGACATGTGTTGCAAATCAATGACGTTGATCCTACAACAATGCACACTGAGAGGGTATCACAGGATGGCAGGAGGTTAGAAGGAGAATCGCTGCATGCATGAAAGGGTCACGTGCCCTTTGCACTCACAACCTTCTACTACTACTTGATCGTCTGACTGTTGTGAGCAAGCATTCTCTTTCTGTCTGCCTCTCTTTCCCTCAATCTCTGCAGATTCTTTCGTGGGCGCAGTGGTTGCAGACACATTGTGAGTCACGCGCGGTCTTGCCAACAGCCCATCCGCTTTATGGGCTATCGGCTGGCTGCAGGCATCGCCATAGTTTTCACAGCAATTCTATTGGGGCTGGGATTATATACGAGGTCAGCCCGCTGGTCTCGCGTTGGCTTTTGGCCAGCTCAGCAATACCATCTGAACTTCACTGGAGATTCAGCGCATTATCTGAGGGGCGGCCTTTTTCCCACGATAGAACAACAACAGGAAGCAAACCGCATCTATCACGAGCACCAGGATATCGAATATGCGGCTTTGCAAGAAGCTTTGGACATTTCTGAATGGCAGGAGGCAATAGCCGTTCAGTTTGACACAAGTGATGACCCAAGCGCGCGCTTCACGCACCGGCACAGACTGATCTGGGACATCTTCAGTCCCTTTTATAGTTGTCCTTCACAAGAACGCGTCGGCACACCCCGAAAACTGTTTGACGGAGGAAAATGGATGTGTGGAGTTCAGCAGCTGTTACAGGTGTGAGAGCAACTTTCGGCTGCTTGGCAGTCGTTACTTGTGTCGGTGACTTGTCAAACACTATGCTGTGACTTGGTCGACAGTTTTATCAAAGAAAGTGCATGATTGCAGAAGCCTGGCTGTGTGGTTTACTCCTTTGGGTCAAATGGGCAGGTCACTTTTGAAGAAGCGCTTGTGGATATTACACATAAGCACTGCGAGGTGCATGTTTTTGATTTCACCCTCAGTGCAGAGCAAGCACAGGAAGTGGAAGCGATTGAAGGGGTTCTTTTCCATGATTATGGCATTGGTGTGAATGATGAGATTGTAAATGGCAGGTTTCAGTATGAGAATCGTGTGGTCAACTCATATGAGCTAAAGACCCTCCCAACTATCATGAAGGAATTGGGCCATGATTGGGTCCATGTCTTCAAAATGGATATCGAAGGAGCAGAATATGAAGTGCTGCCATCTATCATGACACATTATGCTGAAGCACAACAAGTTGTTCCAGTCACCCAAGCTCAGATTGAGTACCATCATTGGGCAGGTCGACCATCCACAGAGCATTTGCTCAGTACTTTACGGCTTGTAGAAGAGGGTGGTTTCAGAGCTTTTCACTCTGAATTCAACTACCATGGAGAGGCATGGAACTTCATTGAATATGCATACTTACATGTTGATAATGAAGGTCACGTCGTAAGTCCAACAGAGCCTGGACCGTATCACGTCAAAAGCAGCAGCAGTCATAGGCCAAGCAAGCAGCCTTGAATATGCTCATTCTCCACACATGACTTGATCCCTGCTTGCACATATGTGTTTCTTTGAGGTTTTGAACGTTATTCAGCACTCAAGACTGTCCTGTGCCAACGCATTGTGAGGTGGTATGTCACTCACTGGTTGGCAAGGTCTGCATGATAGTTTACAGGAGGTGAGTGTGTCAAACTGCGATTGACTCGATGTTAACCTGCTTCTGCTGCAATTGACCAAATCGATTGTAAGTCGATGGGTGCAAGATTCTAAACAAACAAACTTTGGTGAACATGGCTTGAAGCTTGGTAACATGAATACAATCTGTGTGAGAGGCCTCGGCTGATGCTGACAACAACAAACAAATCACAAACCCTAACAGTAAATACATCAGCTGACTGCAGACTTGTAATGGCGACAAGCTATTCAAAGCTACCATACTTGTCAGGCAAACAGCAATACCAGCTACACACATGTCCAGTTCACATGGGTGGTCCAACCAACATGGCTGCTGCTTGCCCCTCTGTAGCACTTCTAGCCCTGCTTCGAGAACATGTCTTTGATCAGCGCTTTCTTGTTGATCTTGCCCATGGCATTGCGAGAAATCTGGTCTGTCAGCTTCAATATCTTTGGTATCTGATAAGGCGGCAGACGATCCGCAGCATACTTTTGCAAGCCTTCTAGCGATACCTGTCATACAGCAATGGTCACTGTCAACTCAACACCAGTACATATGTGAGGTTCATTATGGTCTTGTCAACATGACTTCAATATTGATGTCATGCTGTACCTTCTATGTAAGGTTTCTCCTTGCTTTGCAACATCCTGGCAGAGCAACATGCTCAGCTGCTCTCTTTCTAAATAGTCTAAATTGCCTCAGACAAGCCAATCAGAGCACAATGCCATGACAGACATGCCATATTTGTGGGCACAAACATTTCTAACCGTTCTCATGATAATGGAAGCATGAACACTGGCATCTTATATGGCCTACCTCTTCTGCATCAGAATGGCATGCCACAACAGCAGCCACAATCTGCCCCTGAACCTCATCCTCAATACCGACCACTGCACACTCATTGACAGCAGGGTGCGTGAGCAGGGCATTCTCAACCTCCAAAGCACTGATCTTGTAGCCACCACTCTTGATGATGTCAACTGATGACCGCCCCAGAATTTTCCAGTAGGGAGGCTCCCCTTGGGTGGCTGCTGTGTCCCCGGTCTTGAACCAGCCGTCCTGGTCAAACGCTTCAGCTGTGGCCTCTGGACGATGCCAGTACTCCTTGAACAGGATGTCTCCCTTCACCAGCAGCTCTCCCGGGCCTAACACCAATAAGCAATTGCACCTTCAACAATGTGCATGTATGCATGCTCATCAGCCATGGACTCTTGAGCGCTAAGCCACATGCAAATATAATATTTTATGAGCGTGAGCTGCAGTACATATACCTGACTTCAACAACGTCCCATTGTAGATGTAAAGTACATACCATCAACAAATTCAGCAGAATTTTGCTTGTCCTGGTCAGACTCTTCTGGCAAGGGAGCCACCTTGACTGTGATCCCAGGCAACGGCACTCCTACTGTTCCTGGCCGCCTGTCGCCTGAACTCAAACGAAAGACCTTACGTGTACAGCAATACCAAGGCCTCTGCAACGCCGCTCCAATGTATGGAGGAAGTTGCAACACAACATGCAGCTTTTGATACTGATGCTGACAACATCATCATATGGGCTGTCTGCACGTGGCAAAGCACAGCATGTACTGTCATCTGAAACAGTACTTCAGGAGAGTGACAAGTTTGCTTGTGTGCACTGATTTGATGGACATCAACACGCAGTGACATTCAAAGGCAGTTGTCCAACTCAAAGCTGGAAAGGCTGCTTGATCAAGATATACATTACCAGATAAGTCATGAGTGGGTCAAGCTGCATAGGCATCACCACTAATCTGGCATGGAGTACAAGGCATACCTATTAAGGGGTTGCTGACCACCATGCCAGTCTCTGTCATGCCATACCGCTCTACCAGCTTCTCACCTGTATCACATCACAGTACAGTCAGCTGCTATACAAGTCACTCAATGAAACACATTACAGAATTGACAGAAGAGCAATTGACCGCAAACAATGCAGCTACCTGACAGCTTCTCCCATTTGCTCATGACTGGCAAGGGGCAGGCAGCAGAGCCACTTACTGTCAACCTCAATCTTTTAGCTGCTGCCCTATACACAAACACATTCAACAGTAGAAATGGCCAAGCCTGCTATCACAACCATGCTGTGTCAAGTTTGACCGGACAGCTATGCATAGCTGTGGCTGACCTGCAGGAATTTTCTTCAACAGCAGGTCATACATTGAAGCTCTGTTGGGTAGACATGCAAGAGAAGAAGAGCAACTGAAATTGGCTTTCAGCTGCGCTTGCCGTATACATTGTGAAGTATGCATTACCTAGCTTGCTGCTGGTCCTGCTCAGAAGCCTGGTCATACTTGGCAAGCAGGTAGCTGTACATGGTAGGCACACCCATGTACACCGTCACCGCCTCTTCCTGTCTCTGTGGCAATGGCAAAGCAGAGCCTCTGAGCGCTGATCTGCTGACTCCATGTTGTACACATCATTGCAGCTTTGATAGCAGTGCTTGCCAACCACAAGCAGACCACATGCATGACAGAGGTTTAAGCATTGACAGGTTGTCACTTGAATGTGGACACAGGGCTCAACTTACAACAGGCTCTCAGTCTTGCAAGAGTAACACAGCAGCACACACCTTGAGTCTGTCCCAAACAGCATCAGGAGAAAACTTGGGCATGAATTCAACGCATGCCCCACTGTAGTGCGCACAGTACAGAGCATTGATGATGCCATGTACGTGGTGCAGAGGCAGGGCATGAAGAATGCGGTCATTCTTTTGCCAGGCCCATGCCTCACAAAGCCCTTGAATTTGTGTCCTAAGACTCTTGTGGGTGTGCAGAGCGCCTGCAAAATGAAAGTTGCATGCTCAGTTATACTGTCTCTGGTCCTTCCAGAATCTCCTTGTTTTACACATGCCATGCATTGCACTTGCTGCCCAAGCTTGAAACAATAAATTCTGGCACATTTTGTGAAAGAGAACTTATGTTACTTTGCATGAACTTCAGCCGTTTTGAGTAACCACTCAAGCTGCATGCGCACAATGGATCTCCACATATGCCGTCAAGCCATGTGGAGCCAGCTGGCCAAAAGTGTGACCTACACTATTCCTGTGCAGCTCACCACGATCTAGCAGGCACTCATTTGAGGTTTATGCCATGTGTCATGTCCGGTCATGTATGGAATGCAGGGTCACCTTTGGGCCTCCCTGTGGTGCCGCTTGTGTACACGATTAATGATCCATCATGCTCTGTATGCCTCAGTTTAGCCAACTGCTCATCCAGAGACTGCTGCGCTTGAGCCTCCTTGGAGTGAGCAGCAGCTTCTGCCAGCTGGATCAAAGTCTGGCTAGCTTGCTGAGTGCTGCCACTGGCCTCAATGTTCTCCAAGAGGTGCATCTCAATGTTTGCTTTGCTGGCGAGGGGTTCCATTTGGGATGCATACTGTTTGGTGGTCAGCACTGATTTTGCTTCAGAGTTCTCCAGGACATACTGCAACTCGCTGAAGATACAGACCGAACTATCAGCAGTGCAGGTACAGCGCTTTGATGAGTGTAGAGCTCATCAGCTGAAACAGTACAACTGCAACATACTGTCAATGTGGCAAGCAGAGTGCATTCCTACAAGTTGCTCAACTTTCTGCAGGTGCAATGCATATTGATACAGGGTATTTCAGATCAGACAATAATCACATAGCATGGTTGCAGCAGACATTGCATGTGCTGATGCATTCTGCCAAAATCAGGAGGACTCTGGTAGACAGCTGGACATGGCTGGGCAGAAATGGCATGGTGACAGATTACCTGGCAGGATGAGTCAAGCACATAGGTACAGCAATGCCACCGCTGAGCCAAGTACCCCATGTTCCCTCCACATAGTGTTGCCCTGGTGGCGCCATGATACCCACTGTGGACTTGCTTGCGACATCTCCTGCAAGGTTGCATGTCGAACAGTTGTGTACCTTGCATGGACCCTGCATCTCTCACTCATCTGCACTCAACAGGCTGCAGATGGAAACATTGGCGACATCGACAGGCCAGCAACAACCTGCCTGTCCAATCTACAGATGAAAAGCTACATGACATCAACTCAAAATGTTGAACCTGCACTGCTTGTAGGGTATGCAGGGCAAACAAGTTGAAGCAGAACCTCACCACTCTGCAAGCTGTGCACCAAGGTGGCTGCTACCCTTGCAGAATTTGATAAGAGATCTGAGTACCTGTAGCAGCGTTTTCGTCATGTGGCTCTGCGTTGCAGCAGGCAAACCAATTTAACCCAGCTCAGACTGAAAGCGATGCACACTTCAATTTGCCATAACAGCGGCATGTAGCTTCAAGCTCAATGCTAACTCACTTGGTAATTTTGGTGTCAATGCATGCGGTCCTGCTGAGATGCCTGGCTGCAGCGCGAACAACGTCCATGACCAGTGAAGGAGCTCTGCACTGCAAGCCAGCGACAGGCGCCGACCTGACCGGAGTCAACTAAGCTGAAGTGTGCGATGTACCAGCATCGACTGGCGCGATGTCCAGCAGCAGGCCGTATCGAGCTAAGCTTGCGCAGTATGTGGTGTATGACATGTGATTCACGTAACGCATGTAACGCTTGTGTTGCACCGAGGACACTAAGTCGACTTTAAAATTCGTTTTCAGAGGAATCCCAATTTAGGGTGAAGCCCTACAGATAGTCTGAATTCCTGTAAACTCAGTACGCGAATTCCGGGTACCACTGCAATTCCTGATTCCTGTACAGATTAATCTGCACATGAATATTCATGCCTTACTGATTCGCAAATGTGTGAGTATACTCAAGTTCACGCTTATGTATTCCGGCTTCCAATGATACTGAAATTTTAGCCGTGAACAGCTGTAACAGGCTGCACAAAGCAATATGTCACAGAAAAGATGCTTACATGATGATGCTAGCGCTAGCTAGCTATATAGTCCAAGCCAAACTATATATAGTCCAAGCCAAACTTCTGCTTATTGATGCTTGTTACTCATGAGATCAAAACGGTAATATAGGCGCCTTAGCCAATCAGGAGCATAGTCAGACTTTAGTATAACACATAAGTTCGACCGTGGACAAGAATGCCAATGCAGTACAACTCACAACAGACTGACCAGAAATTCTTCCAGTACCAGTAAAAACACTTTCAATGCTCAACCCAGTTATTACATGACACCTGGCTGTGCAGTGCAAATTGGCTTTGCAGCAGCTGCATGATCCAGTTTTCCAGCCTTTCTGAAGATCTTGCATGAACACCTGGGTGGAAGACCATTGGTGTTGGTGCGCATCCTTGCTATAGCGGGAAGGGAGGGAACCCGGTTTTCTCGTGTAACACTTGTACAACCGATTGTGGTGCATGCAGGGGGCAATGGCTTGTGGATGCAGCCGTCTTTGAGGCAGTGCCCATCAGAGTGGCTGTGGCTGATGTCTGCGCCCATATCATTGCCTTGTGCACACGCCCGCCCTTCAAGTGAGGCAGCCTGCTGACGACACAGATGCTCTGAGGTCGTTAGCATATGCTTTGGCTGCAATGTTGTGCAATGCACATTATGAGTAGAGGGGGGGGGCGGGGGGATTTAGTATGGGTATTACTTGCTACCTAGTATACGTCTAGCATGTTAGAGTAGCAGTAACAAGGGTGTAACAGGGTGTAAGTATATGTCTAGCATGGTAGCAGCATGGTAGGACTCTATTACCCTGCTAGCACAGATGTATTGCACATGTTTCATTAAAATCGAGAATATTCGTAACTAAATAGGGCCTGCAACACAAAAAGCAATACTGCAGATTCTTGTAATGCCTGATCGTATCTTGCAATAGCGAAAGCTTCAATCACATCAAAAATCTCAAGTACTCATGTATTTAGTGTTATGTGAGTCAGATGCACTTCAGCAAACAAGGCAATTCCAGCACACAATTCTTCAACATGATCGATAGCAAACACAACAATCGTATGAACTCATGATTAGGGTTCCAAACCTGGAGATAGAATCAGGACATCTCAGATGCACGGTGGTCCGCATGTGCGTCAAATTTGCATCTCAACAGACTTGCAGCAAGCTAGGGTGAGGTATCAGTATTGTTACAGGGTGACGCTTATACAGGTAATTGGCTTAGTGCTTTTGGCACACACCCAAGCTTGCACCTAGAGTCATAGTAATATATATATCACAATGAGCCTGATTGCAGAGCTATATCCTGACAAGAAACACATGCTGTGAGCGGGCCATGTCACGCCATAATATACTGTAATACACTGTAGTACACTGCCACACTGTTACATCTCCCCCCCCCCCCCCCTCCACTTAAGTGTGAGTGTCCTTGTTTATCACCAAGCACTCAGGGCGAGAACACAATGAGCACAAAGCCAACTCGCCATTAAATGGATATAACACTGAATGAGTATAAAGTTCACAACTATACAAAAATTGCATACATGTTTTTTAAAAGATACGTATTTTTAATCAGAAGACCTCAACACAACTCTGAGGGCACATCCTCACTCTGAGGGTGAAACAAGTGATGATCAAATCAGCTGAACACATCACAGCCATTGGTTTCACGGGCAATGTATGCGTCTGGTTGACCTACCACTAGCCAGTCTCAGCATGACCCATACTGTCCTGTGAGGTGCACAGGCTTAATGTGTGAACATTGGTCCTTGCCATCACTGCAAATCATGGGCATTTTGCAGGCTGGTACACATATTGCACGTACTGGAATGCTAGTCAACCAACCCAAATTGCACATTTGCTCTATGGCATCACCATATGTAAGCCCATAGGATGTGCCATCAAGGATGCAAATGCAGCAAGACAGTGCTTTGTTTGACTTACTAAAGCGTTTGCCCATAAATATATGGCAGCAAGTCCCCAAGTGCCATGGCTTTGATGTCACCTGATTTCTGTCTGATGTTTGGTGCATCCTTGTCAAGCTCACAGACTGCCTATATAACACAAACTCAAATCAGCAACAAGCTTTTCAACTTCACTTTGTAAGAGGAAGTCAAAAGCTATGATGTTTTAGTGTATGCAGTGTATTGTGCATGCTCAAGCACATGACTACACAACAACACTTCATTGCAACTGCCACAGAAGCCTGAAATGCATGCTGCTTGTGAGAAGTGAATGCAAGTCTCTGACCCATTGCAGCCTGTAAAACCAATTGTGCCACTTCCTCCTAGGCTGCTTGCATGCTTGAAAGAACAAAACAGTGTCTACAGCTCTTTGGCTGGCTCCTGCATGGACAACCGCACCATTACGATGGATGTATATGCCAGCAAGCATGCAATCACAGCCATCCATCACCTCCCAAGCTTGCCCCAGGAATGTCTGGTCACAGCACACTGCTTGCAATGCTGCGAGCTCATGCAACAAATCAATTGCAGCATGTCTGGGACTGCTGTGACCTCCCTTAGGCAATATGTTTTGCACAACAGCATTAGCTGATGACTGTGTTTCTGAGCTGGGGAATGCAGCTGCTGGCTGCTTCTGCTGTGTCTTGGCTTCAGGTGCCTGGCACGGCATTTGCATGAACAATAGTTCGGAAACAAGCCGACACATGTCTGGCACGAAAGCAAAGATGCACATACACCTTTAGGCTGTAGTGATCAAGTGCTGAACCTCCTTTGCACACTGGGTCTCTCGAGTTCT
>JAABUU010003474.1_pt1 | contig 19978 bp, 17 predicted proteins | sample 5559301 | NCBI WGS metagenome assembly JAABUU01 (sample SAMN10711884, study PRJNA513360) | rock metagenome | isolation source: Antarctica rocks | place: Antarctica: Victoria Land, Richard Nunatak white | reverse complement strand
ACGGAATCACCGATGGCACCGTCGCGGTCACCGCCGCGGTGACCGACTGCGGGCCGCGGTCGACCGTCACGGCGGCGCCGGTGAGTAGATGCGGCGCCACCTGGGTCAGGTAGCTGGCGCCGTCGGCCTGCCCGACCGCCGCGGTCGAGGTGTAGGCCGCGGCCGACCGGGCCGCGGCCTGCGCGGCGGCCTCGGCGACGTGCCGGCCGTGCCAGAGCAACGCGAACTGCACGATCAGCATCGTGAACACGATGAAGATCGGGACGATGATCGCCGCCTCCAGCGGGTTGTAGCCGGCGTCGGGTTCGGCCACCGCGGCGCGCCACCGACGCCCCACGGCAGCCCGCCGCCGAAGCATTGTGTTCACCGAGGAAACCTATGGATCCGGCCGTCGACTACTGGGTCTTGATGTTGTTGGCGGCGCTCTTGGCCTTGGTCATCAAGATCAACCCGACGGCGATCGCGATGACCGCCAGGATGCCCACGACGATCGCGGTGTTGATCATCTCCCCGCGGTCGGGGTGCTCCTCGCGTACCGCCCGGGCCCGGGCGGTGAACCAGGCCCAGAGCAGCTGCACCTCTACTGGTACTGCGTTCATTGCGACTTTCCTTTCAGGTGAACGGTGTGACGACAAATTTCGACGGGATGTGGTGCGGCGGTGAGCACGTGTGCCTGACGGTGATTCGGTGGGTGGCTGCCTCCTTTCACAGGCCCGCGATGGCCGCGACGGCGGGATAACCCAGGAACACGATGAAACCCATACCCAGGACGATCTGCGCGAGCCGCATCGACTGGTCACGCTCACCGGCGACGCCCTGCTCCACGGCCAACTGCCGGCGGCGCATGGCGGTGGAACGGGCCGACAGGGTTTCCCGGACTTTCGCGCCGTCCTTGGCGACCAGTTTGATCAGCTGACCCAGATCCCGCAGATCATCTACCCCGATCCGGATCCCCAGCTCGGCCAGCGCATCCCATTCACTCTTCTTGGCCAGCCGCGCCCGGTAGAGGGTGTCGCGGATCAACGCCAACGGCCAGCCGGCGCCGATCCGGGCGGCGGTGGGCAGCGCCTCCTCCGGGGCCGCGGAGCCGGCCATCTCCAACGCCACCCACGACTGGTAGGCACCGAACGCGTACTGGAAATCGCGGCGCCGCTTGGCCGCCAGCGCCCGGGCGTCCAGGTCGGGCAGCAGGAAGAACCCGAACCCGACAGCGAAGCCGAGGATCACCGGGCTGCCGACGGGCAGACTCACCCCGCCGACCACCGTCGCCGCGACCGCCCCGATCAGGGCCAACAGGAACCCGGCTGCGAACCCGACGACCTTGCGGCCCATCACCGACTCGAAGCTCTTCCCCGTCAGGGCCAGGTCCTGCCGCAGGCTGGTGTAGGCGTAGCCGCGGCGTCGCAGCACTGCCGCGACGTGGCCACCCAACTTGGCCTCGACCCCGGCCCGGCCCCGCATCGGCCCCGCCGCGATGACCGGCTCGGGGCGGCCCGCTCCGGCTCCGGCGAACATCGCGTCCATCTTCGCCAACTGCACCAGCGCAGAGTCTTTGCGCGGCACCAGGACCAGCCGCAGCCAGAACAGCACCCCGCCGATCGCGGCGCCCAGCCCCGCCATCGTGATCATCGGGACTGCCCCGCCCCGGGGGCCGGCGGTGTGGGGATCAGGATCGGTCGCGGCCCGGCGGCCGGCCTCACGGCGCCCGTGTCGGTCAGCGAGGCGACCAGCGCCAGCTCCTGCTCGCTCATCCTCATCCCCGGCCGGGTGAGCAACGGCTCCGCCGGGCTCGACCCGGCCAGTTTGCGCATCCACGCGAAACCGGCCACGAACAGGCCGCACACGATCAGCAATGCGACCTGACCGCCGAAGGTGCTGTAGGGCTTCATGTAGTCACCGCCGAACAGGGCGAAATAGCCGCCGAACCCCAGCGTGATCAAGATGATGATCCGGAACCCCCGACGGATCTCCGCCCGCCCGGCGGTGACCTTGCGGCGCATGTCCAGTTCCTCCCGCGCGGTGACCGCCAAGCTGGTCAATACCTCCCCGAGCCGGTCACCGCGGCGCTTGACGTTCAGGATCAGGGCGCCAATCACCAGGTCGGCGGAACTGTCCGCCAAGGTCGCGGCCAGCCGCGCCAACGCGGTGTCCATCGGTACCCGGGCGGCCAGCTGACCCTGCAGCTGCAGCAACGCGGGCCGGATCAGCGGCGACGAATTGTGCACCGTCGCCGGGATCGCCGCCTCCAGGCTGGCGTTGCCGGCCATGGTGTCGCGCATCGCCTCCGTCCAGGCCACCAGCGCCTCCAACCGGGCGGTCTGCTGCTGCTCCTGCTGCTGCCCACCGAACAGCGCCGGCCAGAACATCACCATCGCGCCCAACGCCGCCGCCGCCACCGGCCAATGCGTCAACAGCACCGTCGCGGCGAACACACCGATCGCGCCGGCCACCCGCAACCCCACCGCCGGCGCCCGCAACCGGCGCATCCACACTGCCCACCGCGACGGCGGCCGCGACGGATCCACCCTGGACCCGCGGACACCGGCGATGAGCAGCACCACCGCGCCGCCCAACGCCCCAGCCCACAGCACCGCCAGCAGGAAACGCAGATCAGGTAACACCATCGCCGATCCCTCCCCCATCCTCACGCCTCAGATTTGAATCCATCCGACCGACCGACCGACCCGGCCGAGCCGGGCGGTGCGGCGGTTCAGGGCTGCCAGCCGTCGTCCTCGGTCGGTGACCACGCCGCGGCCTGGTCGTGGTATCCGGCGTCCTCCAGTTCCTGACTGCGCCGGATCGCCGCCTCGGAGCGCACCGCCCGACCGTCCACCGGCGACGGGACGAAGATGTCCGCCCCGTCGACCCGGCCGGCGGAGAACCCCGAGACCTCCCGGACCCTGGTCACACACCGTTTCCCGCCGAACTTGCGGTTCTTTTCCATGAAGACCACGAAGTCGATGGTCCCGGCGATCAGCGAGTGGGTGACCTCGAACGGTAATCCCTGATACTGTGCCGCGTAGGTCGACAGCCGGGAAAAAGTATCCTCCGCAGAGCGGGCATGTATCGTCGATAAACTACCATTGTTGCCCTGGCTCATGGCATTGAGAGTTTCCACTGCTTCAGGCCCCAGCACCTCGCCGAGAATGACGCGACCCGGGTCCATTCGCTTCGTGCGCAGGACCAACCGTTGCAACGACAACCCGCCGTTACCATCGGAATCGGGAAGAACCTCCTCCAACTCCACGACATCCGAATGCAATTCCGGGTGACGTTTGATCCCCAATTCCAGGGCCCGTTCCAAGATGATCAGCCGCTCATCGCGGGAAACACAATTGACCAATGCGCGCAGAAAACTCGTTTTCCCGGCGTCGGTCGCCCCGGCGATCATGATATTGGCTCTGGCTTTGACCGCACTTTGCAGAAAAGCCGCCAATTGTTCATCCACGGTACCCAGCCGGACCAGCTGCGCCATGCTCATCTGCGGGAATCGGTTCCGCCGGATCGACACACTGGGCCGCTCGGTGGCGCTCATCACCGCCGACAACCGGGAACCGTCGGGCAGCCGCACATCAAGCTCGGGATGGGCCCGGGTGAACGGCCGGGCATTGAGCCCCCCGTAGGATCCCAACGTCTGGACCAACGCGATCAGGTCCTCATCGCTGGCGGCCACCGGGTTGCCCCGGACCTTGCCCCGCTCATCGGCGTAGGTGATCCACACCTCGTCGCAGCCGTTGATGTTGATGTTCTCGATCGAGTTATCCGCCAGTAATCCTGACAGGGCACCCGCCTCATACATGGCCCGGTCCAGGGCCTGCACCAGGCGTTCGTCGTAGGAGGATTCGGGCAAATCCAGCCCGTTGGCCATTCGCAGTTCCATGTGACGCGACACGGTGGCCTGCATCAAACTGCGGGCCAGCTGCCGCTCGTCGGCCTTGGACAGCTCCCGCTCCCCCAGTGCGTCCCGCCGCTGCCGCATCGCGGTCATCTCATCGGCGACCTGGACCTGCAGTGAACTGATCAGCACCGCATCCAACAGCTCTTCACTCATCTGCCCGCCCCTTTCGCGCCATCGCGGCTCGCGCCTCCGAACGGCCCCAGCCCGGTGGCTGCGGGTGACACCTTCGCGGCTTCGAGCCGGTCGACACCAGATCCGGCTGAAGCCGGCGCCACGGCGGCGGACTCGTCGCGGCCGGCCAACTGCGGCCACCAACCGATGACCGTCTCGGCCAGCGACCGGGCCGAGGAGATCAGCTCACTTTTGGCCAGCTTTCGGTTGACCTCACCGGCCCACAGACGCTGGACCCCGGCCGGGTCCCGGGCGAAAAACCCGGCCACCGGCACCGGCGACCCGGCGGCCGCCAGCATCTGGCCGGCCGCCTTCAGCGCCGTGCCCCGCTGCGCGGGGGAATCGGTGACCACCACCGCCACCGATCCTCGTTCCCGGCCCGGATCACCCAGCACATGCGCCAACGTCGCCGCCCGGTCCCTCAACCCGAACAAACCCTCCGCATCGGCGTGGCCGACCAGCAGCACCGCCGTCGCCGCCTGGGCTACCGGTAGCGCCGCATTACCCGGCTGCATCCGGCCCAGATCGGCGATCACCGTGCCCGGCCACGCGGCCAACTCCTGCGCAATCTGCGGCCACAACCCCCGCACCGGCACCCAACGCTGCGCCGTCAACGGACCCGGGACCACCGCAACCCCCAACGACGTCGGCTGGCAGAACCGGAGCACACCATCCTCCGGCAACCCGAGCCGCACCATCGCCGCCAACGAGGCCACCGTCGGTTCGGGCTGCAGCAACCCACCCAGCTCGCCATGCTGCATCCGAAACGACAGCACCCCGCCGGAAGGATCGCACTCCATCACCAGGCACGGCTGGCCCGGCCACACCAAACCCAACGCCACCGCCAACGTGGTCACACCCGGCGACCCCTTGTCCGAACACACCCCGACAATCACGGCGACACCTGCACCAACGCGACCAGACTGTCCCCAGACGCGGTGGCGATCCCGGCCGCCGCACTGGCCGGCACCGTCAACGTCACCAACGTCCCCGACGCCGACGAAGGATCAGGACGAGAAGAGAACACCGTCGCCTTCGCCGCCAGCACCGTCGCAGTCGTCGGCGCTGCTCCCGCCGCGGTGACGGCGCCCTTCGCCGGCAACGCGAGCACCTCCACCGTGTCGCCCGAGGCCAGCCCATCCGCGGGGACCTGACCCCCGGTCACCGCCACACCCCCCTGCGCCATACCGCCCGCCAAACTCGGACCGGCAGAGACCATCGAGCGTTGCAACAACGTGCCCGGCAACAGATCGACCGTCGCCGTCTCCCCCAGCACCGACGCCAGATGATCCCCCGCCACCGCGACCACCCCGCCGGACACATCGACCGTCGACAGATCCGCCGCCGTCACCACATGACCCTTCGGGATCTCACGGACCACCGTGACCACCGGCTGCTTGGAACCGGCCGCCTCGTACGCCACCCCGCCCAGAACACCCAAACCGACGATCAACACCACCCCCAACGCCACCTGCGCCGGCCGGCGCTGCCGCGTCCGCAACGGCACCCGCGCCGCCGCAATCACCACCGAGCTGCCGTTCACACCCGGCGCCGCCGGACGTTCCTTCGTGGATGTTCCCCCTGAAAACTTCATCAGTTCTTCACCACAATCTGGATCTGCTCGACGATCAATTGGGATGCGTTCTTCGTCGCATAGGTGGGTAATGCGTGCGTCTGGCCGGCCGGATCGATCCAGCTGATCTTCCAAGTGATGGATTCGGTGGCGGTGATCGGTGTTGCCTGCACGGCCTTGTATTGGTAGCCGCACTCACCCGCAGTTGGCGGGGCGAAACCGTCCGACGATTGCCAGGCACGGCCCGGTCCGGGACATGACACCGGAGGATTACCATCGCCGGGGTCGAAGTTCAATGCGACCGGCGTCGCCGTCACCGTCACCGAGACACCTCTTAACCCCTTAGTTTTCGACATCGTGGTGAACGTTGCGGGATCGGTGAAATATCTGGTCCACAGGTTCACCACGGTGTACGGCTGCCCGCCCTTCGCTGGGTCTCCATGGTTCGGGTCGGGGGATCGTCCGACCGTGGGCTTCGTGAGGCTGGCAATCAACTCTGCATACGCCTGCTGAGCTAGCACGGCGGGGTCCGGCGGGGGTAATGGGGCAGGTGGTGCAGCTGCCAAGCTGGCGGCATAGGCGTAGGCGATCGGCCCGTTGCAGAGGTTGTAAAGAACCACTCCTGTGGTGGGAGCGTGTCCCTCCCAGAGCTTGTCGCCAGCCCTTGGCTGCGGGTTCAATACCCGCCACGCGCATTCACCGTTGACCTGTCCAGGGTTATCGCTGGCGGCGCCGGTGGTCGACGCCACCCCGCTGGCCCCGCCGGAAGGCGCCGAGCCAGAACCATCATTGCCAGTCGGTGGCGCAACTGTAGGTGTGCTTCCACCACCAGACTGACTGACTGAACAATGGACTATGCCAGTCGTTGGGTCCAGGTAGCAATTACCGTCCGCAAATGCGGGGATGCTCATTACGACCAGCCCGGTAGAGATAAGAGCAACCAAGGTTGCGGCGCAAGCTAGCCGGCGAATCAGCATGACTTGACCGGATTCGATGCGACAGTTTCACGGACCAGCCACCCACCGGCTTTAGGCCCGTACTGATAAACGTTGAACGTTAATTGTGATCGAGGATGCGCCGATGGCTGCAATGCGATCTTCTTGCCTGCCGCGTCGGCGATGGCAGTTTTAGAACCGTCCACACAGGATTGGATGACTACCTCATCTGCGGTTGCGGACACGGCGCGCGGAGCCTCGTATGTTGCAGTCGTCGTCGCATGCACCTTCGCGGTCACCAACGAGGCGATCTCATCCAGCGTCTTCCCGGCAGTCGGATCAGCGGTGTACTCCCGGACCGCCTTCGTCCAGTCCTTGCCTGGTTGCTTCTGAGCCGCACTGGTCACCCGGGCAAATCCGGCAAATGCGGCAAGTGCGCCCTTGGCATACGCCTGCTGAGGGCCGGTGAAGTTGGCCGGCCAAGGATTAGCGGCCGTAGTTGCCTTCGCTGGGGTGGTGGTGATTGGTGGGGTCTTGCTACTGCTGGCAAGGGATGGTGTGGAACTCACAGTGGGTTGAGACGAAGCGGGCGTTGAGCCGACTGTCGCGGACGACGTGGGAAGCAAAGGAGTGCTGGAGGGTGGGTCCGGTGTCTGTAGGTGCACTCCCGAGCTCCCTGAGCTGCAGCCCCCGGTCAGGACGAGGCTGGCTGCGATCAGCAGCGACCCGGTGGCACGTCTGATGCCCCTCATATTTTGTGGCACGTGGAGGCCCTCCCTTCAGTTGCTCTAGGGCCGTGGGCGACCGTGAACACATTGCAGTGCCCGTCGACAATCCTCATTATTGACAGGCTCAGACTACCCCACCAACGTGCACAACTGCACCCGAAAGGGTGAACTAGAAAGAAGTTCTCTGAAGGTGTCCGTTCGACCCCCAAAAAAGCACCTGTCCCTTCTGTAGCGGCCCCCACACGTCCCAGGAGGACTCATGTCGCAATCGTCGATGCCAAGATCGCCCCTGACCGTCGAGCAGGCGTTTGCTCGGTACGTCATGGCCAGACACCTGGATCCAGTTACTCGGATAACGATGGAGCTGCCGACAAACGGCGGCCATCGATGCGCCACAGCGCGGAGGGTGACATCGACGGCCGGTCATGCGTCGGTCGGCATGAGCGGCTGGGCCTCCTCGTCTCATAAACCGTTGATGAGGCAGGATGAGTCAATGCCATGGAACGTGCACCAAGTAGCCGCACTGCCGGCGCGGGTAGACGAGGCGTACGAGGTGGTGAGCACGCGCCTTCGTATCCAGATCGCCCACTACCTCGCCGATCACCCGGAGGCCCATATGGGCGACATCATCGCGGCGGTGGGTAGTGAACGAGGGACCGTTCGGTCCAATTTGTCCGCCCTCGAGAAGGTGGGAGTGGTCTCTGCCTCAATGGCTGTGGGGCAGCGCGAGGCGCAACGAGTTCGTTACTCCCTTGACCGGACGCGCTGGATGGAATTGATCATTCGGGTGATGACGTACCTTCCGGCCGCTCCGTTCGACTGACCGCTTTGCCTGGTTAAGGCACGCGGATCTGATGGTCTCAAGCTCGCAGAACGCTGCGATAGACGCTTGGGTCCTGGACCGCCAGTTCTGGGGGTCTGGCATCAACCCGCTCAGCTCCGCTGAGACCCTGTCGAGCGCACTGGTCCAGCAGGGCCTTGCACGGCTGGGCCGGATGACAGCTTTTGAGGAACGGGCGTGGATATGGCAGCCTAAATTGCGGCGCGCCTACGCTTTTCTGCTGACACAGTCGGCGAGGATGTCAGCTATGGAAATCGAAGGTCCGACGGATCAGCAGCGCGTCGCTGTCCTGATCCGGATGCAGACTGCGAACCGGGATGGCCTGCGTAGCCGGGTGGCCTCCGAACACGCCAGCATCAACCGGTATGTGGAGCATTTGGTGCGTCGGGACCTCGATGCTCCCGAAGGCCATCCGTTCGTGCCGATCTCGACCCCGAGGTTCGCCTCGAAGGGGAAGAACGGCATCGGCCGGCCCACCAAGGGAAGCCGGGCGGCGGTCAAACTGCGCTGCGCGACGGCGCTGCGCGACCGGATACACCAGCGTGCCGACTCACTGGGGCTGACGGTCAACGACTATCTGGAATCCCTGGTGTCACACGACATCAGCGCCGCCACGCCTGCAGGGGAGGAGATGGCTTTCGATCAGACCGCGTAGCACTGGCTCGACGAACAACTCCATACAACGACAAAAGCCTCCCCGCGCCAACGGGAAGGCTCTGAGTCGGAGAGATCTGGCGCCAACCGGATCTGTCACCAAGAACGAAAGGTCTGCTTTGAGAGGCAGCTCTGAGGCTACCGCACACCCTGCGGAGCTTTTAGGACCAGATGGTCGCGACACGCCGCACTTCGCTGAGTTCCCGCGAACGAGCCGACGTGCGGTCCTCGCTGCCAGCCTCAGCCTCAGCCGCGCGGCCATACGCGGTCACTCCGCCAAGTCTGCGGGCACCACAGCCTTCCCGACGCCGCCCGGCGCCTGGGCTCCCCGCCGCACCAACCTTGCGGAGGTGACCGCGGTGCGCCCGCAGGCCTAGTACGAACGTGCTGCCCCAGAACAACTCCAGAAAACGACGAGGGCCTCCCTGACAAGTCAGGAAGGCCGAGGTCGAGCAGGACCGGGTTGCCGCCCGGGTCTGCGATCAAACGAAAGGTCTGCTTAGGTGAGCAGCTCTGACAGTACCGTTCGCCCTCAAGAAGGAGTTGAGGTAGGCGCCGACACGCCGCACAATTCGCAGGAAAGCCCGGTCTCAGGCCAGGTCGGCGAAGCGGCGGCGGCGTGGCGCGCCCTTGCGCCGTTGATCGCCGGTCGCCCGGTGGTCCGCGAGTCCCTCAACGGCGGCCGCGCCTACCCCATCCGGGGTCAGCGGGCCCTGACCGATCGGCTACCCCACGTGCCGGCGGCGGTGCCGGTGTACTCAGCTGCCGGCGACACCCGCATGCTGGTGCTGGATCTGGACACCTCCAAGGCCGACCGGGCCGCGGTGCTGCGGGACGCCGCCGCCATCAGGTCGCTGGTCACCCAGGCCGGCGGCCATCTGGTCTCCGATGAGTCCCCGTCCGGCGGTATCCACCTGTACATCCCGCTGGCGCAGCCGGTGCCGTTCGACGAGGCCCGCGACATTGCCCTGGCCCTGGCCGCCCGCACCCCCAACCTGGATCCGCAGCCGATGCTCGGGATGACCGACGGCCTGATCCGGCCGCCCGGGTCCCGGCACCGCAGCGGCGGCTTCCAAACCTTGCACGGATCGCTCTCGGCGGCGCACCTGATCCTCAAACAGCCGAACCTGGCCGGCGTATGGACAGCGATGAAGGAAGCCCTAGCCCTCGAGCTAGCTGCGGTGCGCGCCGACCGGCTCGAGCGGGACGCCGCCGCCCTGACCGGCGGCGGAACCGACACCGCCTATGTGCCCCGCACAGGCGGGCCCCGGGAGCTGGCCACCGACTACCTGCGTATCGCCACAACCGGCCTGTACAACGTCGCCCGCTACCCCTCCCCCTCGCACGCCCGGCAGGCGGTCATCGCCTCCGCAGTCTGGGCCGGCCTGACCTTCCCCGACGTCATCAGCCGCCTGCACAGCGGCAACTGGCCTGGCCTGGCGTCCTTCTACACCCGGTACCGCACCGCCGGGGCGCGCCGCAAGGCCGTCCTGTCGGACTGGAAGAACGCTGTCTCCTGGGTTCAAAAATCCAAGGCAAATGACACCGGTGTGAGAGCTGTCCGTATATCCCCCACAAGCGAGCCCACTACACACCGCCGTAGGGAAACGACCCTTGGAAGTCAACAGGAACGATCAACCGCCGCCGAGTATCAGTTCATCCGCGAATGGCGAACGGCGCTGGAGCTGCTGGAACGGGACCGGTACCAAGGCCGCACCGCACCGGCCGTCCGGATGCTGCTGCGCGCACTGGGCGAAGCAGCCATGAAAACTGGCAGCCGGTACATCGCCTTCGGTACCCGGTCGTTGGATCTGGCCTGCGGCCTGGACCACACCACCGTCGCGGCGCATTTGCGGATGCTCCGCGAAGAAGTTGAACCGTTGGTGTATCTGATAGAGAGTGACCGCGGGCTGTTCGGTGACCTGTACGAGCTGCGGATCCCGGACTCGGTCGCTGCGCGGGCCAGCCGGCTCGACTGGAAGGCCGGGAAGATCCACTCGCTGCGACCGGTGTTCCGGGACCTGGGGCTACCGGCCGCATTCGTCTACGAAGCTCTGGAGCACGCCCAGTCCCGACCCTCGAGCTTCGAACTATCCACCAGCACCGGGATGGCCCGATCCACCGTCTACCAGGCCTTGGAGACCCTGGCCGCGTTCAACCTCGTCGAGCAGCGCGGCGGCCGCTGGGAGATCATGGCCGCCACCAGCTTGGCGATGCTGGCCGAAGCCCTGGGATGCGCCGCCGACATGGCCGACCGGTTCGCCGCACACCGGGTCGAGCGAGCCGCCTACCGCCGTATTCTCAAGGTCGTCGACCGGCACCTGGACACGATGGTGCCCGAAGACCTGCTGATCCGGCCCGGACCCGACGGGGAAACCGCCCTGGAGCTACTGGAGCGGATACTGGGTGCCCGCCAGGTGTGCGTAGTCCTGGTCCAGGAGGCGGTTCGCGCCTGAGCTAGTGCCCGAGCTGCAGGTCCGACGCCGCATGTTCCCGCAGGTATTCGCGCAGGTACGGCAAAGCGAAGTCGACGTAGCCACGTCGCGAGGAGTAGATCAGCTCGGCCGCGATCAAACGCAACCGGTACTGGCTCACGTAATTGACGTCGACGTTGAGCCTGCGTTGCAGGTCGGCCATGCGGGAAGGACCGTCGTCGTGGGCCATCGCCAGCAGGAACGACTTGTCGATGTCGGAGGCGGCGCTCAAGGCCGGCTCATGGATCAGCGACCCCAGCCGCCGTCGTGCCCTGGCAACCCCCTCCAGCGCGTCCGCCGCGGTGATGTCCTGCTCATCCGGGTGCAGTCGCCAGGTCTGTGCGCCGACAAGCTGCAGCAGGAACGGATAGCCGCTCGCCCCATCGACCATGACCTGCAAGGCGTCGTCGCCGATGCGGCGCCCGGCGGCCTCGATGGGTTCCCGGAAACCGCGCTCGACATCTTCGCGCGCAACCGATCCCAGTGAATGTCGCTCTGCCCGACGCAGGAAGGTCAGCACGTCGTCGTTGACGACGTCGCTGACGCTGGCGGCCAGACCCGCTCCGGCGAAGGCAAGCTCGCGGCCCTCGCGAAATGCGTGTTGCACGGTAGTGGCGAGTTCACGCAGCTCGTCCAACTGCTTGTGATGGATCTCGTCGAGCGTCACCAGTACGCCCGTGCCGTGATCCACGAGCAGGTCCGTGAGCACCTCGAGCTGACTGCGTAATCCGGCCTGCACCACATGTGTTTCGACGGTGTCCCAGTCGAGGCGCCCGATGCTCAGCGGCGCGGTCAACCCCTTCAATCGCCGCCGCACGGCCTCTGGGTCGAATTTGCGCAAGAGTTTCGGCAGATGCTGCCGGGTGATCCGGTCGACGAAACCTGGGGTCGCGGTTTCGCTGACGACCAACCATCCCCGCTCCCGCGCGCGGTCTTCGACCGCGTTGAGCATGACTGTCTTTCCGGCGCCTCGGGAGCCGGTGTACAGCGTGGCACGACCGGACGAGCCAGGTCCGTCTTCCAACGCCTCCACAAAGTTCTCCAGCACGGACTCACGCCCCACCAGCAGCGGGGGGCTGACCCCGAAGCTGGCGTGGAAAGGATTCGGCATCATGTAATCGTACCACCGGGCTTTAGAGTGCTTTAGACCTTTTAGACTCAGCTAGAGATGGCTCGCGGCCTGTGCCGGCGCCGGCAGTCGAAGTCCCCTGTGAGTACCGCGCCGCCGACTTGGTCGCTGTCGACGCGCAAGGTCCGCCGTTCCTGCTGCAGATGCACGCCGACGCCGCCTGGCGCCACGCGAACCCCCACCGCCGACCGCAACATCACCCTCGCCCTCACCCACGCCCCCATGGGGCTGGCCGAAGCTGATGTCGAACTACACACCGGACGGTTCCGGGGCCGTCGGAACCGCGCATACCCGGCCGAACAGGCATTGCGCATCGCCATGGCCGGCGTCGGTGTCAACGGCGCCGCGCAGATCAGCCTCGTCGCCTGAGCTCTGGGCCGAACCGTCACCGAGATCAGCTACCTGCGCAGCCGGCTACTGGACAAAGGCCTCATCAGCGCACCCGTGCGAGGACAATTGAGTTTGACCATTCCCGGGTTCGACCGGTTTGTCATCCAACAGACGCACTGAACGACCACCCGATCGATAGACCCCCCAGGCAACGCCGGTGAACGCCACCGGTGTGCCCTACCGCAGGCGGCCGACAGATGCTGACCACTGTTTGACCCGATGGCTAGGCTCGCCGGCAGGGATCAACGAAACTAGGGAGCCGACCCCGTGCGGAGCAAAGTCCAAGCCATCACACCAAGAAGGCCGCCGAGTACCTCGAGGCCAACACCTCCAACCGGCACTGTCCAAAGCGACCGTCAAAAGCTTCGCCGAGGCCATGTCTCGCGGCGACTGGAAGGTCACCCACCAAGGCATCGCATTCAGCATCGGCGGAGTGCTCGTCGACGGCAGCACCGACTCGCCACCATCGTCGAAGCCGACATTCCCGTGGACATGCCGTCTTCACCGACGTCAACGAAGGGACCCTCGACGTCCTGGACACAGGAAGCGCCGCAACGCAGCCGATGTGCTCGCATTGGAGGGCGAAAAGTCGGTCACGATGCTCGCCGCGATGGTCCGCTCCGTCTGGCTGCACGAGTACCGGCCCGATCTGACATGGTCCGGCGGATCCGCCGTAGTCACCAACCACCAAGTCGTGGAAACCCTCGCTGCCCACCCGAAGCTGCGGGACTTCATCGTCGTCGGCGACCAACTGTCGGTCGCCATCGGCATGATCAAAAGCGCCGCCGGCGCCCCCAGCTACCGGGTGTCCCAGGCCAACCCGAAAGCTGACCTGATCCCCTGGTTCGACGGCGTTACCGAAGGAGCCGGACTTGCCAAAGGCGACTCCCGACTGATGCTGCGGCGCGTCATGTTCAACATGACCCGCAAACGTGAAGGCCAACCCAAACGACGCCGCGACACCCGCGAGCACGTCGGGCTCTACTTCAAAGCATTCAACGCCTGAGCCACCGGCGAGACCCTCGCACAGCTCCGCTTCGCCACACGAGATCCGATGCCGCCGATTGCCAGCCCGGGCACCGCACCCGTAGCTCCCACCGTGGAGACGAGCACCTGAGGTGGCTCCATCCGCTACTCAGATTTCGGTAGACCACCCCGATCGCACGGACAAGCTGCGAGGCCCACTCTCCGTTCTGACGCAGTTCTGGCCGAGCTGCGACCACAACCCATCCTCGCCGACACCTGCACGACCTCTGAGCTGAGCGCCGATCCACACCCGGGTCGGCGGCGCGATAACCGCAACGCTCACCTGTCAAGGGTTCAACGCGACACGACCCGATGACACGTTGCGGGAATGCCTGCAACTACCTCTCTAGCGAGATGAGGCCAGCAGGGAAGTCTCGCCCCGGTTGACACGCAGGGCGCTGCTGACGAGCGGTCATCTGGAGACCTGCTCCGCCTGTGGATAGATGTACGGCTGCTCACGCATGATCGGCGGCGCGACGGCTGTAGTAGCCCAGACCTATGCCGTGTGCACGCATGATCGGCGGCCTAAGGACCTGGCTGACGCTGGTGCGCATAATCGGCGACCTCGATCAGAAGCGACTGCAGCCTGGGGAGCGCATAATCGGCGCGTTTCGGTCGCGGCCGATCTATCGGAGAGCGTCTGTTCACGCATGATCGGCGCTCGAGGTCACGCATAATCGCTGCCTCACCCTCGCCGTATGTGCAGGTCAGGGTCCTAATTCTTGCTTCCCCTGTAGTTAAATCCTCCTGTAGATAATTCCTTTAACGAGCGAGCGGCCGAGCAGCCACGAAACACCATCAGCCGATGTGGACAGTGCCCGGCCCCCTACCTCGTCGCACCCGGTCCAAGCGGATCCCGCTCTGGATCCCGCAACCGCCGAGCCGAGTCAGACACCGATTATGCGCGGGCCACCACTGGCCGGGTCGGTAGCGGTCGAGTCGGCGATTATGCGCGGGCTGAACTGCGTTAATACGTCGAGTCCTACTTCGACTTCCGTCTGTGGCAAGAGTGTGGCGGACGACTAGTGCCGACCCAGTCGCCGCGTATGCGTACAGGGCAGGGTCCCGAAGCGCGTCGCCCCTAGTACTACAGTCGTGGTTGTTACTGTGGGGCTAGAGCGTGTCTGGTAATTCACCGGAGATGCAGCACGCTGGCCGCCAAGTGGACGCCGTCGAGGAATGTCAGGGCGTGTTTGTCGTACCTGGTGGCGATGCCACGCCACTGCTTGAGCCGGGCGTATCCACGTTCCACGGCGTTGCGCAGCTTGTAGTTATCGGTTGACCAGCGGAAATGCCGAGCCCACACGGTCTGCCAACGGCCCAGTTCCAGCGGCAGATCCCGCCACGGCGACCCGGTGCGGTAACGCCAGCAGATCGCCTCCAACACCTCCCGGTGAGCGTTCCACGGTCGGCCACGCCGCCCTCCGTTGGCCGGCAACAACGGCTCAACCACAGCCCAGAACTCATCCGAGATCACACCCACGCGCGCCATGTGAAGATCATCAACCGCGCGAGCCACCGAAATTAGTAGACACGCACTAGACACTGGCCGCCGATTATGCGCGTACTGGACAGCGTCATTGAGGGGTTTGGCGCTCATCTGCGAGCTGATGGCCGCCGTTTATGCGCATGCTGCGCTCACTGCTCCTATCGTTCGGCCCCGGCCGATCGACATCTCCCGAGGTTGCGTCCCGCGAACGAACGTTCGGCGGGGCTGACTGGCACCTGCGCTCCGGAATCATCGATGAACACTTAGGGCGAGCCGCTGATTATGCGTGACTTGACCTGCGGCATTCCTCTGCAGTTGATGACACCGAGCGTGACCTCCCCGGACATACCCTCCACCTGCAGATATGTTCCTTCGGCGTGTCTGCAGGACAAGGCCGTGAGTAGATGCGACCGTGATTCTGAAGGCCCCCGCGGAGCTGTGAACTCCCGGAGGCATGGACCGCACCTACTTCAGATAGGAACCGTCGTGGCTAACGTAGCGCGCAGGGCCGTCGCCGAGCAGTTGACACTCGGTGATGGAGACTGCTTCCCGTCGCTGACTGACAAGCAGCGCGATCTGCTCAACGCGAGCGTCGCGATCGAACAGCAGGACGCTGTCGAAGCCGGTGCAATTGGTTACACGGCCCGCATCTGGGCGCAGCTGAGCCTTCCTTACAGGAACCCGGGCGAGCGATCCGACTGGGAGCGACGGAACGGCTCCCTGACGCTGACAATCACACCGGCTGTCCTCCGCGACGCCGACGGTAACCGCACCCGCGGCTACCCGTACGGAGTGGTCCCCCGATACCTCCTTGGCTGGCTCACAAGCGAGGCGGTAAGGACCAGATCCCCTGAGATTCCAGTCGGAGACTCACTGCGGCACTTTATGTCTAAGCTCGGTATGACTTCTACCGGCGGCCGCAACGGCTCTATCACCCGAGTCAGTGAGCAGATGCGAAGACTCTTCGGCGCCACCATGCACGTCGAAGACGTGCGCAACCAGGGTGACCGTTGGACCCTCGCTGGCGCAAACTTCTCCGTCGCCGACAGCTACCGTTTATGGTTCAACGCCGGTGACACACCGGGCGAAAATCCCCTCTGGGGCTCCACTGTCACCCTGTCCGACAAATTCTTCCAGGACATCGTCAACTCGCCCGTACCTGTTGACACTCGAGCACTGTCAGCTCTCGGTGGATCAGCAATGCGTATTGACCTGTACACCTGGCTATGCCACCGCATGTCTTACCTGCGGAAACCACAGGTTGTCACCTGGTCGCAGTTGGCTCAGCAGTTCGGCTCGGATTACTCGAAGCTGAAGCATTTCGTCGAAGCGCTCATGCGACAACTCCCAGCGGTCCTCGCGGTCTATCCGACCGCGCGAGTCAGCGTCGTAGACGGTGGGATTATGCTGCAGCCCTCACCCACTCCGGTGCCGATGCGGCAACGACGTACTGAATTGATCTAGCTGGTCCGTGCCTGCGTGCCAGCTGAACCATCTTCCCGGTTTAGGGCGATGGAACGCGGAAGCGGGCTCACCCTGCGCGGGCCTCTGGTCAAGCTCTTCAGCCGCGGTTTTCGCACTCAGACGGATTCCCACGGCCAGCGCTTCAATGAGCCGGCAGCCCACAGAGTGGGGTCGCCCGCATCCGTGAGCCACGCTGGGAGCACCGTGCATAGCATCACGCACCGCGGCCAGACCTCGAACCATTGTATGACTGGCTCGCGAACCGAAGTGGGTGGTCCAGCCGGCCGGCCGCCCCCGTACACCCTGCGGCAGGTCAAGAAGCCATCAAAAACTGCAATGGACCGAAATGTGGCCCACCCTAGGGACATCAGTTTGGATGGATGTCATCGGTCGCGGCCTCAGCCCCGGTGGTGGGCACCCAGGATGAAGGTCAACAGGCGCTACCGCTCCGAAGCGGGGTGGGACTGCCCTGCGCACCTCCGAGGATCACCGTTGCTCCCCTACCCACTGAGACTGGTGAGCAGTGTCAGCGGATGAGTTGGCGGGGGTCGGTGAAACCGAGGCTGGTGTAGCCGGGGGCGCGTTTGGTCAGTGATGAGGCGAGGACGCCGGTGGCTTCGTCGTGGTAGTCGTGGACTTCTGCGGTGATTTTTCCTGGGTGGGGACGTAGGACTCGTCCGACATATTGGACCAGCCGGCCTTTGGAGGCGATCGGCGCGGCCAGGAACAGGGTGTCTAGGACCGGGCAGTCGAAACCTTCCCCGATGTAGGGGCCCGTTCCGACGAGCAGGAGCGGCGGGCCGCCCGGGGATGCAAGCAGGTCGTCGAGGACTTGTTTGCGGGCGCGGGCGCCGATTCCGCCGACCAGGACCGCCGGGTGCAAGTTTTCGGCACGGAGTGCGTCGGCGATGCGCTGGACGTGGTCGGTCCATTGGGTCAGCACCACGCAGTGTCGGCCTCGCTCGAGCGCGTCGAGGACGTCGGTGAGGATCTGTTGGGTGCGGTCCTGGTCGGCGACCAGGCTGCGGTAGATGGCGGCCATCCCACCGGGGTCCGATGGGTTCGCTCGTCCCTGGTAGCTGAACTGGGTGGGGTGAACGTGCAGGACGGGTTCGGGGACCCCGGCCCGTGTTGTCGAGGTGGGCAGGGTGCCGAACGCGGCTGTGGTGATGGTGTGTCGGACGGGGCCCAGTTGTAGGGCGATCAGGTCGTCGAGTTGATCCCGGCGATAGGGGGTGGCGGTCAACCCGAGCCAGCGCCGCGCCGGGATTTGTTGGACTGCTCGTTGGAAGGCCACCGCGGGGACGTGGTGGCATTCGTCGACCACGACCAACCCGTACGGGGCGGTCAGTTCGGCGATGTCCTCCACTCGGGACAGCGATTGCAGGGTCATGATGTCAAGGGTTCCGGTTGTTTTCGTTCGGCCGGCGCCGCGCTGCCCGGCTTTGACGTCCATGAGTTGGCTGATCCGTGCCCGCCACTGGTCGGCCAGCGCCTTCCGGTCGACCAGAACCAGGGTGGGCACGTTGTGGTGTGCGATCACGGCGCAGGCGATGACGGTCTTGCCCGCTCCTGGTGGGGCGACCAGGATCCCGGTGTCGTGGGCAATGACCTGGTCAAGGGCCCGCTGCTGGTCGGGCTCCAGCACCGCCTGGAACGTGAAGGGGCATGGGACTCCGACGATTCGTTCGTCAGTGACTTCCAGTCGGCTCCCGGCCTGTGACACCAGAGCCTGCAGCCGTTCCGCCAGGCCGCGCGGCAGCACCAAGTCGCCGTTGGCTGTCCGGTCGTAGCTGCGGATGAACCGTGGGGTATCCCAGGTGGAGGCTCGGCGCCGCTGCCGCTCGTAGAAGAGCGGGTTGGGCATCGACGCAGCATGCTTCAGGGTGGCCATCAGGTCCGGCGGTAGATCCCGGGCAGTGACGGTAATGATGCTGTGTAGGTGCGTGTGCACAGAGTCCGGCATCGGTATCCGGATGGTCGTCGATGTGGCGGGCCGGACCTTGTCCACCGCCGCGCCGACCCTGACGTCGCCGAATTGGCGGGCCAGCCGCGTCAAATCCCGGGGGGTCATCCGGACCACGCTGGACAGGTACGCCCACTGATCTTGATGCGGTTCCAAGGTCGCCATATCCAGGAATACGGTGGCGCCGCGTCGCCTGCAGCGGCCCTGCAGCGGAGCGGCGATCAGATTGCCCACACCCCCTGCGGGCAGCACATCCTGGGACGGGAACAACCGGTCGTAACTGGACAACTCCATTCGTCCCCGCAGCGCGATCGCCTCCCGCAACAATCCGGCGCCGACCTGCCGAGCCAACGCCGCCGGGACGGCGGCGGTGAAGAACAACCACACGTGAGCGCCCAACCCGGAACGGGACATCTCCAACACCGCGGGCGCCCCGACACCGCGGGCCGCCTTCCGATAGGCCAACGCATCCAACACCGCCGCAGGTCCGTCGAAATCTGCTGCCAGCCAGCAGGTCTTGTCCCCATCGAGCAGCGGATACAAACCGACGTCGGTCTCACCGGACAGATGGGCGGTGATCACCTCGTCGGTCAACGGCAGGTACTGCCGCAGCTGCGGCGCCTGACCCTTGCGCCAGCGACCACGGATCGCCGGCATCCAGCCCGACTTCCCCGTCCGGTCGTTGGCCCACCGCACCGCGTAAACATCAGTCCGCGCCGCGAACAACGCACGGGAAAATGCCACCTTCGCGGCCGCGGACGACCGTCCGTCGACACCGCCAGGCTGTCCATCAAAAATGCCGGTCTGCGCCGGACCCGGCGGTTGCGCCTGGACCGAGCTGAGCTGCAGCAACGTCAACAGCCGCTGATTCTCCACCCGAAGATCAGTAACCAACATCCGCAACTGCTTAAGCTCCGCCTCCAGCCCAGCAGCACCAGCCAGCGCAGAGCCCACGTCCGTCGACACGTCACCATTGTTCAGCACAACGGGGCATCAACGGCGGTGCCTGCGCAGGCGTGGTGGTTCGTGGTGGCTTGAGGCACGCCTCGGATTCCGGATCGGCCCGCCCCGACCATGCAATCAGGGCCAACCAGGGATCGGACGTTGACAGCCCGCGGCGGTCCGCGACCGATCCGGTCGGGTGTCGGGGGCGGGGGCTATGTAAAGGAAGCATCGTTTGTTGCTGGCCACCGACGTGCACCGTGCCCAGGTGTGCTCATCAACGGGAACCGGTTGATTG
>JAABUU010003472.1_pt1 | contig 19987 bp, 15 predicted proteins | sample 5559301 | NCBI WGS metagenome assembly JAABUU01 (sample SAMN10711884, study PRJNA513360) | rock metagenome | isolation source: Antarctica rocks | place: Antarctica: Victoria Land, Richard Nunatak white | reverse complement strand
TGGCGGAACCGGTCGCTGAGGCTTCAACGGGGCCGCTGATCGAGATCAGCGGAAAGGTGTCCCTCGAGGCCGGTCTTCCGCCACCAGTTCAGGCTTCAACGGGGCCGCTGATCGAGATCAGCGGAAAGTAGGAGACCTGCACCTGATTACCCCCGACGTAGAGGCTTCAACGGGGCCGCTGATCGAGATCAGCGGAAAGCTCCGCAACTTCCGCTGCAACCGCCACCGCCACTTCCGGGCTTCAACGGGGCCGCTGATCGAGATCGGCGGAAAGCTGAACTGACCGCAACCTGGCTCGCAGACCGGCTGTTGCTTCAACGGGGCCGCTGATCGAGATCAGCGGAAAGTGTGGCTGCTTTGATAGCGGGGATGACCAGGTCCCAGGGGCTTCAACGGGGCCGCTGATCGAGATCAGCGGAAAGCAGCGGCCAACTCCCCTCACTCCCACTAGAAGTCGGGCTTCAACGGGGCCGCTGATCGAGATCAGCGGAAAGAGAAACGGGAAAGCCTCGGACGATCACCATCACATCCGCTTCAACGGGGCCGCTGATCGAGATCAGCGGAAAGCTGCGGAACACCACCCGATGTAGCAGCCGCCGGGGTAGACCAGCTTCAACGGGGCCGCTGATCGAGATCAGCGGAAAGCTGTCCGCTGTGGATTAACGGCATAAGCGCAGGTCAGCGCGCTTCAACGGGGCCGCTGATCGAGATCAGCGGAAAGTTGTGGTCGCTGAAGTTGAGCGTCCGCAGGTCGAGCTGCTTCAACGGGGCCGCTGATCGAGATCAGCGGAAAGTGGTCGGCGCCCGGAACGCTGTCCCGCCACGACCCGGCTTCAACGGGGCCGCTGATCGAGATCAGCGGAAAGATGCTCAAGGCCCAGCCGGACGCCGCGGAAGTCCGGGTCACGGCTTCAACGGGGCCGCTGATCGAGATCAGCGGAAAGTTACCTGCGCAACTCGCAGGTGAAGGCGCAGCCGGTCCGGCTTCAACGGGGCCGCTGATCGAGATCAGCGGAAAGCGAGACTCGTCACTACCTGACCGCACAATATCACTGCTTCAACGGGGCCGCTGATCGCGATCAGCGGAAAGGCTGGGCGTCTGGCCGGGACTGACGTGGGAGAATGTACGGGGCTTCAACGGGGCCGCTGATCGAGATCAGCGGAAAGTCGGCGGTGTCCGGCCCAACCCAATACGCAGCTGCCCGGCGCTTCAACGGGGCCGCTGATCGAGATCAGCGGAAAGCGGATCGCCAGGCCGAGAGCGGTGCTCGCCCGGGTGAGGCTTCAACGGGGCCGCTGATCGAGATCAGCGGAAAGCCGGCGCCGGTGTCGTCGACACGGGTGCGTCGAACGGCGCTTCAACGGGGCCGCTGATCGAGATCAGCGGAAAGTTCCGCGGCCCCGTACGTCCCGGAGTGGTCGACGTCGCTTCAACGGGGCCGCTGATCGAGATCAGCGGAAAGCCGCCGATTCGCCTCGTCCCGCAGGGCGAGAAAATCCCGCTTCAACGGGGCCGCTGATCGAGATCAGCGGAAAGGCGGGACAACGTCCCGGGTGCGGACCACTCCATCCAGAGGCTTCAACGGGGCCGCTGATCGAGATCAGCGGAAAGCGGCAGCGGCCAGAGCGCGATGGTCACGCCCGTGTCGACGCTTCAACGGGGCCGCTGATCGAGATCAGCGGAAAGCAGCGAGCCCGGCAGCACGCCCTGACCAGACTTCGCGGTCACGCTTCAACGGGGCCGCTGATCGAGATCAGCGGAAAGACGGGAGCAGAGCGCGAATGGGAGGACGCGGTGTCGGTGCGGGCTTCAACGGGGCCGCTGATCGAGATCAGCGGAAAGTCAGTCGCACCGCTTCGGGCAGTGCGTCAACCGGGCTTCAACGGGGCCGCTGATCGAGATCAGCGGAAAGCTGGTGCCCCTCGAGACCTGTCTTGCGCCACCAACCAAGGCTTCAACGGGGCCGCTGATCGAGATCAGCGGAAAGGTAGCGACGTGCTGGCCGGCGTGCCCCTCGGTCCGGGTGCGCTTCAACGGGGCCGCTGATCGAGATCAGCGGAAAGCGGTACCGCTGAACACGTTGAGCGCCCCGATTTTGCCGCTTCAACGGGGCCGCTGATCGAGATCAGCGGAAAGATCGTCGCCAGGGCATCAGCTAACGCGGTGCAGGTCACATGGCTTCAACGGGGCCGCTGATCGAGATCAGCGGAAAGCCGGCGGCCCGCCGGTGTTGTCCAGGTCGCGGGTCGGCACTTCAACGGGGCCGCTGATCGAGATCAGCGGAAAGGGCTCGGCGGTGGAACGGCGTGTGACCAGCGCCGACACCCCGGCCTGCGAGCGCTCACCCACCGTACCCACTCGCGGACGTCCGTTCCAGTCGTCTCGGACGCCGCCCATCGCTCTGACCAGTGGGCGAGCGGTCGCCCGCGGACGACAGACCCCTGGAGCGCTCGTCAGACGATCGTCGGGCCACCCGTCGGGAGGGGCAAGCCCACTCCCAGGAACTCGAAGCACTCGCGTCCCCGTCCTGTCATCTCACCGAGGTCGATGAAGACCACACTGTCCTCGCTGAGTTTGACTACTCCGGTCAGGCGCGCCCGCAGGCCGATCAGTTCGCTCTTCGACAGGTCGCATACGAAGACCGAGTACTGGACCGAGTCGCCGAAGCCGCGGACCACGTCGTGCACGCGCCGGAGCCGCCCGGCCTCCCGGATGTCGTACGCGACGATGTACCGGCGTCGGCTCACGAGTCACCGCGTCACGAAGGGCTGGTAGGTCGGAACTTCGCCGAGCAGGTGGGCGCCCAGGACCCGCGCCTGAACCTCGAGCGCGCGGCGGTAGGAGACCTCATACCCGAAGGTCGGATGCTTGATGGTCGTCGACAGCCGCCGTTCGTAGCCGTCTATCACCGACCGTCTCCCGTCCGCCGTCAACCCGACCCCGCCTGCCCGGACGATGAAATCGCGCGCACCCACCTCACCGTTGTTGACGAGGTTGATCATGACGGACTCGGCGATCAGCGGTCGGAACTCCTCAGCCAGGTCGAGCGCAAGGGCGGGCCGCCCGAACCTCGGCTGGTGGTAGAAGCCGACGAACGGGTCGAACCCGACCGCATGCGTCACCGCGGTGAGGTCCTTTACCAGCAGTCCGTACAGGTAGGACAACAGGCAGTTGACTGCGTCGGTTGGTGGACGGCGTGTCCGTCGGTCGAAGGAGAACGGCGCGCCGGGCAGTTGCTTGTCGGGTCGCAGCATGGTCGGGAGCCGTTCGAAGTACAGGCGCGCCGCAGTGCCCTCGACGCCGAGCAGTTCGCCGACACTCGTCACACACGCGGCGCGGTCCACCATCCGCTGCAGTGCAGCGGTCGTCGAGGCGACGTCGCTCCGACTGTTCCGGCGCAGCAACGTCCTGCTGTTGCGGATCTTGCCGATGACGACGGCCCGGGCGATGTCCAGTGCGCCCTGCGATGCCGTGATGATCTGGCGACGTCGCAGCTCGACGTTCTTCCCCGGCAGGCCGGTTGTCATTCCGACGAACCAGCCACCGAAGCTGAAGTAGCAGATCGGGATGTCCCGGGCCATCAGCTCGCGCAGGACCTGCGTGCTCACCTGGACCTGCCCGGTGACGACCACCTGGGACACGTCGATCGCTCGAACCGATGCTTGACGCGCACCATCCCTGCTGACGACAACTCGCCCCTTGTCGCGCCCCACGACACTGCCGGGTGCCGATACGTAGAGCGGTTGAGCTGCATCGTCGCCCGGAATCAACCGACGCGGCGGTCGGGCAGCGCGGTCGGCGAGGGTGTTCGTCTCATCCGGCAGGCAGATCCCGACCAACGAGCAGCGGGGGCACTTCGGGCTGTCGACCAGCGGAGGGGGCGCCGTCGGACGCAGCGCAGCCGCCCGCACCCCGGCCAGCACCTCGGCGGTCCGTCGGGCCAACGCGTCGTCGATGACCACGTCGACGCGGTCGCGGGTCTCGATGAAGGACAGGACTCCCCGGTCGACGGTGTACCCGTGTTCGCGCAGGAGGAGGGCCTGCACGCACAACTGGATCCGTTCCGGTTCCCACGACCGGTCCGGATTGTCCGGTGGGCTGCCCTTCTTGACCTCGACCGGCACGACGCTTCCGCCATCCCCCTCCAGAAGATCGATGACGGCGACGACGCCGAGGGTCGACGAGGAAAGCTTGACCGATCGCGCCTTGCGGACCTGACCTTCGTCCGGGAGCGGAACGCGGCCACCCCCGGCATCGGAGGTCCGGTGCGCCCACCGGCCCTCGACGGTGTCGTCGTTGTCGGTGAACTGCGCACCGACCCACTCCAGATGGAACAGCCGGGGGCAGTAGCTGAACTCGTTGACCATCCGGGCCGGTACGAGCTCGGGCACGGCCGCTTGATCGGCTGTCCCACCAGTTGGCGGGTCCTCGGCTGTCACGGCTCGCGCACCGCGGCTGTGACCTCGAGCTCCCTGTCGGCGCCGCCGAAGCTGCCGTAGCCGCCCTGATCACTGCGGCTGATGGGGGCCCGGAGTATCCGGGTCACCCCTCGTGCAGTCAGTTCGTCCATGTCGCGCCTTGCCAGCGAACCCGGGTGACCCCGGTGACGGGTCGGTTGCGGGACGACGCTGCCGATCAACGACCGGGCTTCCTCCGCGCCGATCGGCGACGCCCACAGCGGCCACCGGAACGAACTGGTCTTCCAGCCGACCTCGCAGCCGGTCGTCGTGAGGGCGAGCGCGTCCCGACCCTGCCGCGTCGACACCGGGAGGAACACCAGCCCACGGAAGGCGAGCCAGTCCGGTCCCGGGAAGCCCGGTCGCTTCTCACTCGACGGGTCCGTCGCCCGGAAGGCGAACACCCGTTCACCACCGGCGTTCCAACCGAACGTCTTCGCTGCCGGGTCAGGCGTCCACGGCCCGGTGAGCGCGTTGCTGATCGCATTCCGGTCCACGGTCGACGCCAGGTCGCGGGCCAGACGGAGGAACTGCTGCTGGCCTGCCGAGAAGTGCAGGTGCGTCGGCTTCGCGGTCCCGCGGCCGGTCGTGTCGGTGGCCCCTTCCGCCACGAGTGCGGTGAACAGATCCTGCTGCGCGGTCCCGCCGGTGATCGGGGGCCGCAGCACCGCGCCCACCATCTCCGCCCACTCCCGCAGCACCGCGCGCGACGGTTTCGCGTCCGTCAGGGGATGGTCCGGCGGCCCCGTCAGCACAGCGCTGCCAGCCCAGAGTGCCCGGTCGTCGTCGAGGCGATCGAGCACCTGATCGACGGACGCCGAACCGTGCAGGACCGCGGTCGGCACCAGGTCGTCGGTCCAGCTGAGGCGGACGTCGAGACCAGCTCGGTCGCACACGTCGAGAACACCGAGTGCCGCCAGGAAGCTGAGTGGATTACCGCCCTCCAGACCGGTCAGCGGGATGGTGCCGCCAGGCCGCCCTGCCATCGGTGTGGCGTCGGCTGTCACGAGGTCGCCTCTCCACCCGCCGTGCGCTGCTCGCTCTCACTCGCCCGGTGGTCCCCGAGTCGGAGCACCGCTTCCAGGTAGGCCAGTCCATACCAGCCGTACCGCCGGGTCAGCGTCCAAAAGCGCTCGGCGACACCGGAGCCGAGTCGGTGCAGGTCGTTGACGACCGGACCGAGGTACCGCTCGGCGCCGACGACCCCGTCCACCTGGTCGGTCGAGTCGTCGACAACCACCGGCGCGAACGGCCGTCCCCAGCCGTGGTGGCTGCCGACCAGGTGCAGGACCAGATCCCGGTCCCGGGCCGCGGCCAACACGTCGGGGTGGGCATCGATCAACGACACGCTGGTCATCTCGTGACGGGTCGACTGGGGGTAGCGGGCCTGGCGTCGCAGTTCCCGACGCCGGCCCAGGTCCGGGCTGTCCGCCGACTTCGCCAACAGCGGAGCGTCACCGCCCGGTGGCACTCCCCCCGCCAGGATCAGCTGGAAGCGCGGATCCGCCTTGCCCACGTCGTGCAGCCGCGCAGCGAGGGCGATGTCGTGCACCAGATCGGCGGGCAGGCCACAGTTGCGCGCCAGCTGTTCCGCCCAGCCCGCGACGTCCCCGAGGTGGGTGTCCAGGCCGACGACGGTCCCCGTCAGTTCCGGCGTGTCCTCGTCGACCGTGTCCGCCTCGTCGGATTCCGGTGTCCGGGGCAGCAGCGTCGAGCCAACGAGCACGAGGTAGGGGCCGCCGGCCTCGGTGAGCGGGTCCTGCCGCCGGAGGACCCGGCGCGCCGTCGACTGCCGTCGGAGGTCCCGCACGAGCGATGCGACGACCTGCCGCGCGAGCATTGCGCCGTCGCCAGCCGCCCCGACGAGGACGGTCCCGGCGTCGGTCAGCCACGCCGCCGCCGCGGCGCGATCCGCGTCCGCGGACACCTCCTCGTCCAGGATCGGGAACTGGCCGACACCGGTGAATGCGGCTGGCAGCAGCCCGGCTCGTAGCCGCAACACGGCACGGCGTCGCTGCCGGGCCGCCACCTCGGTAGCCCGGTCCGACACCGGGTCCCGCGACGCCGGGTCGAACGTCCCGTATCCGATCCCGCCGTAGACGGCGGGCACAACGATGACGTCGCCCGGCCGCAGGTCGCTCCGAGCGACCGCAAGTGAGCTGTGCTCTCCCGCCCACCGCAAGACCGGCGCGACTCGTCGAGGGCCGGTCGGTTCGCTGACGTACTCGGCGCCGGCGCCGGCGTCGACATCGGCGATCGACCCGGGTTGGTCGGCCTCGCGTCGCGGGCCCCCGACCGCGGGGGTCGTCAGCCCTTCCAGCCACGCGGCGACAGCGACGAGCGGCAGGCTCACCGACTCCGCGGAGCCAGGCGCGACGGCGCCCACCACCTCGCTCAGCTCGTCCGCCAATTCGTCCGCCCAGCTCGTGTCCTCAGTGGTCGGCCGCTGCTCCTCGAGGCGCAGGTCGGGCAGGTCCGCGCGCCACACCAGGGCGACCTCGGGGCGCGGTGCGACCAGGCCGTGCAACCACAGGGCCGGGTCGGGGTCGACGGAGGGCCGTTGGGAGGTCTGCGACCACAGGTCGAGATGGCGCGCGAACAGCACCGGCGCGTCCAGCGCCGCCGACGACACCCGCTCCGGGTCGGCCTCCGCGCGGAGGCGCCCGAAGCCGGCCGGCCCCAGGTCGAGCGGGTCACCGGCCCTGACAAGTGCGCGCCAGGTCTCCCGGAGAGCGCCCCCGTAGACGGCATCATCGGCACCGTCCGCGACCGATGCCGACGTCGCAAGGACCACCGACGTCGCGGTGGGCTCGAGCGGTAGACCATCCCGGCGTACCCGGCCGAACCGCTGCTGCAGCGCATCGAGCGACGCGCACTCGGTGACGACCGCGTCGAGATCGAAGTCGGCACCGGCCTCCACCGCCTGGGTGGCCACCATCACCAGCGGTCGGTCCTCCGGGCGTCGGGTACGACCCATCGCCAGTCGGGGGCCGACCTCGGCGAGTAGGTCGTCGCGGTCCAGGCCGCGCATCCGGCCGGTCAGCAGGCACACGTCGAAGTTGTCCCGGGCGGCCAGGATCCGGCGGGCCTCCCGGGCCGTCTCGACCCGGTTGACGATGACGCCGACCGTCGTCGCCCCGCCGACCACGAGTCGAACTGCCTCCGCCGCCGCGGACGCCGCGAGTCGCCCCCGGTGCGCGGCCTCGTCCCGACCGCTGACGGGCACCTCGACCAGCTGGGCGGGCTTGCTGGTCGCCAGTCGCCGCGCGAGCATCGGCGCAATTCCCGGATCGCGGTCTGCGTCGTCGAGACTGAACCGGACGGCACCCGGAGGGCTCGACGGGGTCGCCGACAACTCGACGGCCTTCCATCGACCGGCCCGGTCCTGGCCCGGAAATGGCCGCCGGTAGGTGCGCTCCACCGACCGCAGTGTCTGCGCGAACGGCGCGGACAGGTGCACCTCGTCCAGCAGGAACAGACAGTCGGTTCCGAGCAGCCCGGCGTGGACCGGCGCCATCCCCCGCGTGACCCCATACCCCCGGAACAACAGCCGCGAGCCGACCTGGTCGACCGTGGACACCACGACGGCCGGAACATCCGGACGGGTCGCCCATTGCTCGTCCCGGGAGATGCCACCGCGTAGCTCGGCCCAGTGCAGGACCGGCCGGTCCGGCTCGAAGGACCCACCCGGTGACGGTGCCAGCCGCCGCAGACCCTGTGCCACCTCGCCGAGGATGCCGGTGGAGCTCGGCCGGATCCGGTCGGCGGCGTTCTGCGCAACCCGGGCCGCCTGCGAGACGACGATGCGTCGGTCGACCACGAACACGATCCGGCGCGGGACATCAACCCCGGCGGCCAGCAGGTACAACGCGATCTCGATCGTCGTCGTCTTCCCCGACGCCGTCGGCAGGTCGATCAGATCTGGCCACGAGCCGGTCGTGGCGACCTGCTCGACAAGTCGTTGCTGCCAGGGGAACGGTGTCCGAGCGGAGCCCCCGTCGCTGTGCAGGGCGGCATAGAACTCGCCGAACCGCTCCGGACCGAGAGCGGTGGTCCCGGTCATCGTCCCGGCCCCGGGTTCGGACCGGGCGTCGGCAGGCACAGGCCGTAGCCGAGGTATCGACCGGCGCCCACCAGCACGGGACCGTCGACCGCTTCGGCGAAGGTGATGCGTGCGTGGACCGTCACCCGGCGCTGACCACTCCCGCCGGCCGCAAAGCCGGGGAATCGGGCACCTGTCCGGTCCCTGCGATCACTACCCGACGGCGGCACCGCGGCCAGGAAACCGGTGGTCGACACGGCGACCGCGATCGGCTCGGGCAATCCCGCGAGGACACAGGACCGCGCAACGACGGCCTCGGCGGCCGCCGTCGCCTCGTCGGCGGCTGCGCCGTCCCGCGCGCGGAGGTCGCCCGGGAACCGGTCCAGGGCGATGGGGGTGGCCGTCGTCCACGTCGCGGAGGGCCGGCACCAGAAGGATCGCCGAGTCGTGGCCAGACCTGGCGTTCGCGCTGTCCGTGGGAGTCCGCCCCACACCGGGTCAATCACCGGTTCGTCGAGATCGACGACGACCGGACGCCCTGCGGGACCGGCGGCGGCCAGTGCGAGTCGACGCCCGTCCGAGCCCCAGGCGCTGACGGCGTCGATGACGGCTCGACGATCGGGCTCGACGCAGTCGACCGGGAACACCAGGGCGACGGCCTGGATGACCCCGCCGCTGTGCTGCGAAGCGACGTCCGGCAGCGGGACGACGGCCAGGTGCGGCTGACCTGCCGCGGGCGACCCATCGGACGACGGGTTCCGCTGAGGCCCGGCAGGTGACCCGCTGCTGTGGCCAGTCAGGAAGTCCGGCGCCGGCTGGGGCCCGTGGACGAGCAGTGCTCCGCGGACCGCCCGCGCGACGTCCAACGTCCGGGTCAATCGGACCCGCGGCTGCGGGCCCGCCTGCTCCGACCGGGAAGGTAGGCCGAGCACGATCCAGTCGCCGCCGAGCAGCGGCCGCATCCGGGCGGTAGGTCGCCGGCCCTGTCGGTACCGGGCCACTGCGTTGGGCAGCGTCCGCGGCTCCATCCCGCGGTGAACCGAGAACTGGCGATCCAGCGCATCGAGCAGGCCAGCCCGCGGAACGCGCAATGCCAGGTCACCGCCGGAATCGACGGAATAGGTCGGTTCGATGTCCACTGACCGCACTGCCTGGACGGTGACCAGGCTCGAAGAGTGGCCGAGGCGGCCGACGCGGGACGCCAGGCGTTCGAGGGCATCGAAGGTGGGTTGCTCCGGCTCGGCATCGCGCCACAGGAAGGCGAAGCGCGGATGGGTCGGCCGGACGGTTGGGAACGTCCGCGGTTGCCGGATCCGTTCCTCGGGCAGGACCCGGCGGACGGCGGAGATCACCGGCGTACTCTCCCCACCGGTCGGCGCGGCGGCCTTTGTGACCGCTGCGCGCGCCTTCTGGGCGAGCCGTTGGGCGCCTGCGCGGAGCCGGACGGCCCGCGTGTCCGCCAGCCCGACGACCGCGGCCAGCTGTCGGGCCGACTCCGCCAAGTCCACGTAGCTCGACGGACCGACGTCCCGGGACAGCGCGCTCGCATCGTTGACCGGAACGAAGTGGGTGACCACCTGCCGGTGGACGACCGCGTCGAGCGGATCGCACGTGATGTCGGGCGGCTGCTGAGCCTCGAGCCACTGCAGCGCGTCCCGGCCGTCCGGTGACGGCTCGTCATCGTCAGCCCAGGCTGCGACCAACGCCGAGAAGAGCCGTGCGGGATGCGGTGGCCATTCGGCAGAGTCACGGTCGTTGAACGTCGTCGCGGTGTACCGGCCGGTCAGCAGCTCGACGGTCAGCGCGAGCATCAGCCCTCGATCCCCACGTCGACCGGCGCGGCGACCGCGACGTCCTGGCTACGTCGGACGAGCTCGACGAGGCGGGCGCTCGGGCGCAGCGTCCGCTCCCCCACCCGCCAGGCGAGCCCAGCGCGGTCTGCCGCCTCTGCGGCATCTCGCACGAGTGTCAGGGCCTCGTCCGGGGTCAAGCCGAACGTGGCGCGCTCGCCCCCGCCCGCGACGAGCTCGAACTCCAGCGGCCGGGTCGGGACGAGCACACAACGACTCCGCAGGTCGAACCCGGCATCGAAGGCGAGGACCGCAGCGGCGACACCGAGAGCGGCAAGCGCTGTACGAGCGGCGTTCTCGGCTGCGTCCCGCTGGTCGTCCACCGCCGATCCGTCGGGAGCCGTCGGGAATCGGAGGCGGCGCAACTGGATGAACGACAGCACGGTCGTCGCCACGATCCGGTCGGCCGTCACGCCGCCCGCCGCCTTGTCGATCGACGGGGTCACGTTTCCGTGATTCAGCTGCGACGGGCGCCCGACGTCCCCCTTGCCGGCGCGGTCGTAGACCTTCGGCTTCTTGCCGTCCCGGACAGCCTCAGCCTCGACCAGCGTCCACCCGACATCGCCCGCCGACTCGTAGATCGTCCCCGCCTGGCGCTCAATTCCCAGCGGGTCGACCCGGGACGCGGTCTTGACACCCGCTCGGACGTCCAAAGCGACGATCTCGGAAGTCAGTGCCCGCTCGTACTTGGACCCGCGACCGCCCTTGGGGCCGGTGCTGTCCCAGCCGCCGAACAGGAGCGTGTGCGGGCTGTGATGGGCCACCGCAGCCGCGTTGCGTGACGTCGCTTCGGTGATCGACCGGCCGACGGGGCCGTTGCGGAACAGGTCGGAGCCGTCGAACGAATCGCGCAGGATCGCGTCGAAGATCCGGTGGGGTGCCTCGTAGTCCGAGATGCGGTCGAGGTCCGGCAGCCCTGCGGAGGCGAAGTCCACCGAGGTCACCGGCGCCGCCAGGCGACCGCGTCGGATGTTCTCCAGCAGGACCTCCTCCATCCGGTTCGCCTGCGACGCAACCGAGTCGAGGATGACCGACCGCTCGGTCCGCGCACCGTCCGGACCTTCGACGCGACGGTCCTCGACCGCGTACTTCGTGTCCGCAGCTTCGGCCACCGAGTAGGTGGGCGGGAAGATCTTGTCTCCGGCGCCACCGAGTGGCTCCAGGTCGGTCCGGGCACGGAGGCCGGCGGCGCTGGCGACCGCCTCCGTCAGGTCGTTCAGGGACAGGGACATGGGCGTCCTTCCGGGGGAGGGGACCGCTGAGGCGGCGACCGGCGCTCGACAGACACCGGTGGTTCCGCAGCTCGCTGACACGTTGAGGCGGCCACGGTGGCCGGTGATACCGACACGCCGAAGTAGATCGGAACGGCCCGGACCACCGGGCCGGGCGCGCGTTCGATCGGCGGTGCAGGCGTGACTCTGTCCAGCGCGAGGATGCGAGCGCCGCTCACTCGGCGGAGGTCACGACGTCGATCCGGCATGGGCTGACCGTAGCTCAGATGCGGGCCGATTACCTGCTAGATACTATGAACTTGTAACTGCCGCTTCGGCGCCCGATCACCGACCAGCACTAGCCTGCGCTGCGGCGGCCCCGTTGAAGGATGGTCTCGCCGAGGTAACCGCGGTCGAGCTTCCGCCACCAACCCCGACTGACCGAGCCCACGGCTTAGTCAGTCGGGGCCGACGCTGCAGCCGCTCGGCCGAGCTCCCCTACGTGTCAGCGGCAGCTCGCTCCCGGCCGATCGGGGCGGCCGTCAGTCTCCGCGGGCGTCGGCCACGCGGTGTCGCGCGCGCAGCAGCCTGATCGCGGTGACCAGCCCGACACCGCCCAGCAGATTGCCGAGGACGGACCAGCCGAGCCGGGGCAGCCAGTCGCCGTACCCGTAGTCGGCGCCGTAGTGGATCCCCGTGAAGATCAGCATCGAGTCGAGCACCGAGTGGAACAGCTGCGCTCCCACGAGCAACGCCCCGAACAGCAGCGCCGGCACGAGCTTGACCCCGAGGCTGTCCGTGGCGTGCTGCATCCGCGTGAGCAGCGTGATCACCAGGCCCGCCAGCACGGCCAGGGTGAGGGAGTGCCCGTCGACCGGGAGCTCCGCGTAGTGCCGGGCGGCCTCGATGCCCGTCTCGCGCAGGTCCGGCCGCGCGAACACGATCAGCCAGGTGATCCCCCAGCCGGCGACCAGGTTCGCCGCGAGACTGACGCCCCACAGCGCCAGCAGCTGTCCGACGGTGCCCGCGCGGGCGACCACGGCGGCCACGGGGACGAGGAAGTTCTCGGTGAACAGCTCCGAGTGCGCCAGTAACAGCGCGACGAATCCGATGCTGAAGGCCAACGAGGCCAGCAGCGGGTTGCCGGTCTGGTTCTCGACCACCAGGTAGGCCAGCAGACCCGTTCCGATGTCGATCCCGCCGAGTAGCCCGGTCCCGATCTGGGTGAGCAGTGGTCGCGCGAGCCGGACCCTGCCCTCGTCGACGAGCCGGTCGAACGAGTCCTCGACCTCCCGCTCCGGCTCGGCTGGGGTCTGGGCCACGCGCCCATCGTGGGGTACGGCGTGGGGTCAGGCCGGGAGCGCGAACTCCCCGTACGTCGGACCCGGCTTCCACGTGGCGAGGTACTGGTCCCACACGGGTTCCCGGCGGGCGACGCCGACCAGCAGCGCCACCGTCGGCGGCGGCGGCTTCGGGGTGAACGGCAGCGTCCAGCCGAGCTCGGCCAACAGGTGGCTGGCCTTGCGGTGGTTGCAGCGGAAGCACGCCGCGACGACGTTGTCCCAGGCGTGGCGACCACCGCGCGCCCGCGGGATCACGTGGTCCACCGAGTCCGCCCGCCGGTCGCAGTAGGCGCACTGGTGGCCGTCGCGTTCCAGTACCGCGCGCCGGCTCAGCGGCACCGACCGGTGGTAGGGCACCCGGACGAACCGGGACAACCGGACGACGGTCGGCGCGGGAACCGTCATCCGCTCCGAATGCAGCACCGCTCCGGCCTGCTCGACCACGACGGCCTTCTCGGCCAGCACCAGGACTACGGCCCGGCGCAGCGGCACCAGGCACAGCGGCTCATAGGACGCATTCAGGACCAACGTCAGGACCATCGCGTGCACCACCTCGCACTCGGCGCGGAGGTGACCCCCGCGCACCAGGCGCGGCTCCGGCGGTGTCAGTGTGCATCACCGACCTCTCCGGTGCGGGAGATACTCCCCCGTTAGCGTCGCGACGTGCGCACCGCCCCCGCTGTCCCCGCCACCGGCCCGCCGTTCACCGACAGCGAGGTGGGCCGGCTGCGGACGGTGCTGCTGCACCGGCCCGGCCCGGAGCTGGCCCGGCTGACCCCGCGCAACAACGACAGCCTGCTGTTCGACGGGATCCCGTGGGTCGGCCGCGCGCAGGACGAGCACGACGCGTTCGCCGCCACCCTTGTCGACCACGGGGTCCGGGTGCTCTACCTGCGGGACCTGCTCGTCGACGTGCTCGGCGCGCCGGACGCGCGGGCCACGGCGGTTGCCGACGCGGTGGCCGCGTCCCGCGCGGGCTCGGCGCTCGGGGCCCGGCTGGCCGCCGTCCTGCAGTCACTGGACCCCCCCGACCTCGCCGGCGTGCTGACCGCCGGGATCCGCAACGACGAGCTCGCGGTCGGCCGGGGCGGGCAGCCGGTCGGCGCGACCCTGGTCGGCAGCCTGCTCGCGCCCGAGGACTTCGTACTGGACCCGCTGCCCAACCTGCTGTTCACCCGCGACTCCAGCGCCTGGGTGGGCTCCCACGTGGCGGTCACCAGCCTGGCGATGCCGGCCCGGCGCCGCGAGACCTCGCTGACCGGGCTGGTCTATGCCCACCACCCCGAGTTCGCCGGCGCCGGAGCACCCGTCTACGACGCGTCGCTGGAACCGCTGGAAGGCGGTGACCTGCTGTTGCTCGGAACCGGAGTGGTGGCGGTCGGGACCGGGGAGCGGACCTCGCCCGCCGGCGTCGAGCGGCTGGCCGCGGCGCTGTTCGCGACGGCCGCCGCGCACACCGTGCTGGCTGTCCCGGTGCATCAGCAGCGCGCGACCATGCACCTGGACACGGTCGCCACGATGCTCGACGTCGACACCGTCCTGATGTACCCGGCGGTCGCGGACACCCTGCAGGCATGGACGGTCACGGCTGCCGGCGTCACCGGCCCGGCACCGTTCCTCACCGCCGCCGCGGCCGCACTCGGGCTGCCCGGCTTCCGTCACCTGGACACCGGGCTGGACCCGGTGACCGCCGAGCGCGAGCAGTGGGACGACGGCAACAACACCCTGTGCATCGACCGTCGCCTGGCCGTCGCCTACGAGCGCAACGTGGAGACCAACGCCCGTCTGGAGTCCGCCGGGATCGAGGTGCTGCGCATCGCCGGCTCGGAGTTGGGCAGCGGTCGGGGTGGGCCCCGGTGCATGAGCTGCCCGGTCCGCCGCGACCCGGTCGACGTCCCTGTCACCGCCGCCGGCGCTGGGGCCGCCGCCGGCGCTGGAGCCGCCGCCGCGGCAGGGGGCGCCGCGTGACCCGCTACGTCGTACTCGGGGCGGGGGCGATCGGCGGTGCCGTCGGCGCGCGGCTGTCCCAGGCCGGGTCCGAGGTGGTGCTGGTCGCCCGCGGGGAACAGTTGAGGGCACTGCACTCGGCCGGCCTGCGGCTGCTGACCCCGGACGGGCCGGTGCACGCCCACCTCCCGGCCGTCGGCAGCCCCGACGAGCTGGACCGGCGCCCCGACGACGTCGTGCTGCTGACCGTCAAGAGCCAGGACACCGTGGCCACACTGGGCGTCTGGGCCGACTGGATCGGTGATGCACCCGTGTTCTGCCTGCAGAACGGGGTCGCGAACGAGGCGACCGCGCTGCGGTTCGTCCCCCGGGTGCACGGCGTCTGCGTCTACCTGGCGTCGGCCTTCACCGAGCCCGGCGTCGTCGCCCAGTTCATGGCGCCGCGGACCGGCGTGCTGACGCTCGGCAGCTACCCGACCGGGTCCGACGACGTCGATGCGGCCGTGTCGGCGGACCTCACCGCAGCCCGGTTCGCCGCGCCCGTCGTCGACGACGTGATGCGGTGGAAGTACGGGAAGCTGCTGCGCAACCTGGCCAACGGCGTCGACGCGCTGTGCGGCGGGAATGGCGTCGACGACCTGGTCGAGGCCGTCCAGGCCGAGGGGAGAGCTGTGCTCACCTCGGCTGACATCGCGTACGTCTCCGACGAGGAGGACGGCGCTGCCCGCGGTGACCTGGTCGGTGTCCGCGACGTGCCGGGCGTCGACCGCGGCGGCTCGTCCAGCTGGCAGAGCCTGGCGCGCGGCACCGGGTCGATCGAGACCGACTGGCTCAACGGCGAGATCGTCGCTCTCGGTCGGCTGCACCGGGTCCCGACTCCGGTCAACGCGGCCGTGCAGTCGCTGGCCCGGCGGGCGGCCCGCGACGGCGCCGAACCGGCCTCCCTGGACCCCGACGTCCTGCGCGGTGCGGCAGGCTCGTCATGAACGGCGGGCGCGACTTGCTGGTCGCGTCCCTGAACGCTCAGCGCCAGCACGTGCTCGGCATCCTGGACGGCCTGTCCGACCAGGACCTGCGGCGCCCCGTGCTGCCCTCGGGGTGGTCGTGCCTGGGGATGGTCCGGCACCTGGCGCTGGACGTCGAGCGGTTCTGGTTCCGCGCCGTCGTCGCCGGCGAGTCCGTCGAGCTGGAGAACGGCGACGGCGCCTGGCGGGTCGATCCCGACGAGCCGGCCGCGGCCGTCCTGGACCTGTACCGACGGGAGGCGGCGCGGGCCGACGCCATCGTTCTCGCCAGGCCGCTGGACAGTCCGCCGGCGTGGTCTCCCGCGGAGCTGTTCGGCGGCTGGGGGCCCGCGGACCTGCAGGCGACGCTGTTGCACGTGATTACCGAGAGCGCCTGTCACGCCGGACACCTCGACGCCGCCCGGGAGTTGATCGACGGCCGCACGTGGCTGGTGCTGACGTGAGCGACCCGGACGGGACGCGGCGGTGGACAGACCGGGCGGCAGAACCTGGTGATGATCGGCCGGCTGCTGGACCTGACGACCCGCGACGCCCGTAGCCGGGCCACCGAACTGCTCGACTGGTTCGAGCTGGCCGACGCCGCGGACCGGATGGCGAAGACCTACAGCGGCGGGATGCGCCGCCCGGTGCCCTGATCGGACGGCGCCGGGCCGAAGTGCCTGGCCCGAAGAGCTCAGACGCCGGACCCAGCTGCCGAAGACCAGGTGTGGGACTGGCAGCGGCGTTGTCGATGATGGCCGACATCGCGACGCAGCGGACCGAGCAGGCGGTGCTGGAGTGCCTGGTGGGCGCATCGCGGGAGCTGGCAGGTGCCCGCTATGCCACCGCGCTGCTCGTCGGGACGGACGGCGCGCCGTCGGCACTGGCCCGGGCCGGCATGACCCGCGGCCAGGTCGCCGCGCTGCCCCACCTGCCCCGCCCGGTCGGGCGGATCGGGACGGTGCTGACCGGGCAGACGCTGCGCCTGGCCCGGATGGAGGAACACCCGGGTGCAGTCGACTTTCCGGGCGTCCGTGCCCCGATGGCGGCATTCCTCGGGGTACCGGTCACCGTCGACGGACGCGTCCTCGGCGGCCTGTACCTGACCCGCCCGCCGGGACCGCCCGTGTTCGACGACGACGACCAGGCCGTCGCCACGGCACTGGCTGCGCAGACCGGCTCGGTCGTCACAGCCCTGCGGAGTGCGGCGGCGAGCCAGGAGCTGGTCGACGGACTGGGTCTGACCGCCGACCGGGGCACCGACCCGGCGCCGGCCGACGAGGCCGGATCACCGGTGGTGCGGCGGCTGCTCGCCACCGCCCGCTCGGTCCTCGGCCTGGACATGACGTTCCTGTCCCGCATCGGGTCGGACACCCAGACGTTCACCGCCGTCGACGCCGACGCCGGGGCCCCCTCACTTGCCGAGGGCACTGTCGTCGACGTGGCGGAGGGCTACTGCACCCTGATGCTCGAGGGCACGATTCCGGCCGCCGTCCCCGATGTCCGCGCGCACCCGCTGTTGGGCGCGATGGCCGTCACCCGCGACATCGGTGTCGGCGCGTACTGCGGGGTTCCGGTCCGGCTGCCCGACGGCACCGTCTACGGAACGTTGTGTGGCTTGCACTCCACTGCCACCGAGGCCCCCACCAGTGCCCAGCTGGAGGCGATGGCCATCATTGCCGGCCTGTTGGGCGACCGGGTCGCGAAGGAGCAGAAGTTCGCCCGTGCCCAACAGGTCCGCCGCGACGAGATCACCGCGCTGATCGTCGGGCCGCGGAGCCGGATCGTGGTGCAGCCGATCGTCGACCTTGCCGACGACCAGGTCCGCGGCTACGAAGCGCTGTCCCGGTTCACCGATGTCACCGGGGCCCCGCGGCGTCCGGACCGGGTGTTCGCCGAAGCAGCGGCCGCCGGACTCGGTGTCCACCTCGAGCTCGCCGCCGCCCGTGCGGCGTTGACCCTGGTTCCGGACCTGCCGGACGCGACCTACCTGTCGGTCAACCTCTCGCCCGCGGCCGTGTGCACCCCCGCCGCCTACGACCTGCTCACCGAGCTGCCCCTGGACCGGATCGTGCTCGAGCTCACCGAGCACGAGCGCGTCGCGGACTACTCGGCCGTCCTGCACGCGCTGTCGGGGTTGCGCACCCGGGGCCTGCGCCTGGCCATCGACGACACCGGCTCCGGGTTCGCCGGTCTGCAACACCTCGCCGAGCTCAACCCCGACATCGTGAAGCTCGACATCGCCTTCGTGCGCAACATCGACCGCGACCCGACCCGTCGGGCCGTGGCCCGCGCCGTCATCGGCTTCGCCGCCGAGGTGGGCGCCGCCCTGGTCGCCGAGGGAATCGAGACCCCGGCCGAGCTGGACCAGGTGCGCCGCCTCGGCGCCGGACTGGGACAGGGGTTCTTCCTGGGGCGACCACGGTTTCCCGGGTGGTCACCGGGCGGGAACCAGAGTTCTCCGTCGACGGCGCGCCGTGTCGGGACGGTCGGTGCGGAGCCGGTCAGTGGATCGTGAACTGGCGGCTGATCAGCCCCGCTCGCGCGCGGCGCTCGTCGGCGGTCAGCGGCGCCGAGGCCGACCGCGCCTCGTCCAGTCGCGCCCGCAGGGTGGTCAACGGCTGGGCCAGCTGTTCAGCGGTCGTTCCGGTGGGCACCTCCCATACCGGCACCAGCAGTCCACCGGCGCGGAAGGACCCGAGCACGCGGGAGTCCACGGTGAGCGCCGCCCCGCCGCCGGCATACAACCGCGCGAACGCGTCGAGAGCACTGTCCTCGTCGTCGGGCAGCACCCAGCGCAGGTAGCTGCGGTCACCCATCACCGTCCAGTAGGCACTGAGGTCCGGGAGCACCCGGGCGCACGGCGACAGACTCTGGTTGGCCCGCTCCAGGCTCTGGGTGACCTCCAGGGACTGCTCGCCGGCGTCGGCAACCCAGAAGTCGAGCGTGTCGTGGACGGTGACGTCGAACGGGACGGAAAGGTCCAGCAGGTCCTGCAGCCGCGCACCGGCCACCAGCCGCGTCGCCGCCTCGACCGGCTCCCCGGGCGGCGTCGCGAACGAGCGCTGGAGGGCGTCGGCGAGCTCGCGGCTCGCATCTCCGGACGCGCCGCCGCCAGCGGTCTGCAGCCCGAGCCAGACGACGCCGTCCACCCGGCGGATGGCGGGGTGGGCCAGCGGCAGCACCGAGGCGACCCGGACCTGCAGCGGCGGCAGACCCGGGTTGAGCCCCGCAGTGGCGGTCGCGGCCGGGACGAACTCGCGCAGCGCCACCCAGTCGGCCTCCCCCGGCAGCCCGGCGAACGGGCGCGCGACGAAGGGGACGGCATCGGCGTTCCGCCGGGCGCGACGGTCTCGCCGGTCCGTCCGGCCTGGACCCTGGGGGCCCCGCGCGGCGGGACCTCGACCTGCGCGAGACGACATTGCCCTACTCCTCACGGCCGGTCGCGAAACGGTGACGTCGTCCAGACCGGTCGCTGAGCCGGTCGGCCACCTGCGTGACCGCCAGGAGTGTCGCACCCCGCGGGAATCGTCACCGCAGGTGGTGGAGCCCCCGGGGGCGGTCGCCGAGCGCCTGGCGCCGCCCCCGGAGGTAGGCCAAACCTAGCGCGGCCCCGGTGGCCTGCTTGACCAGCCGCGCCCCGCCGGCGCGTGGTCGTCCGGTCGATCGAACGGTGCGGCACGCTGCCGGAGTCCGCCGCGGCCGCCCGGCGTGGCTGGGCGACCCCTGAAGCCGGACCCGGTCAGCGGACCTCGGGCGTGCCCCCGTCGTCTCGCACGTACCCCCGGCCGGCCGCGGCCCAGGCGGTCATCCCGCCATCGAGGTTCGTGGCGTCGACGCCCCGTTCCCGCAGGAACTCCGTCGCGCGCGCCGAGCGGCCGCCGGCCCGGCAGGTGACGACCAGCGGTCCGGCCGGGAGCTCGGCCAGCCGGTCGGGCAGCTCGCCGAGGGGGACGTGCACCGCGCCGGCGATGTGGCCGCCCGCCCACTCGTCGGGCTCGCGGACATCGAGGACGGTTGCGTCCGGCGCGACCTCCGCCGGGGACACGGACGGCATCTCGGGTTCGGTCATGCCGCCCATCGTCCCAGCGCCCGGCAGCCGGGACTCCCCCGCGGTCGAGTGGCGGGTTGC
>JAABUU010003471.1_pt1 | contig 19988 bp, 19 predicted proteins | sample 5559301 | NCBI WGS metagenome assembly JAABUU01 (sample SAMN10711884, study PRJNA513360) | rock metagenome | isolation source: Antarctica rocks | place: Antarctica: Victoria Land, Richard Nunatak white | reverse complement strand
TCATTCGCGATGGTGTCCTGGATGATCAGACGGCTGCCTGCACAGCAGGTCTCGCCCTGGTTGAGATATGCACCGAACAGAACACCGTCGACCGCGTCGTCGAGGTCGGCGTCGTCGAAGACAATGGTGGAACCCTTCCCGCCCAGCTCGAACGACAGCCGCTTGTGGTTGGGGCTGGGTGCTGTGGCGATCGCTCGGCCGGTGACCGTCGAGCCGGTAAAGGAGATCATGTCCACGTCGGCGTGCTCGGAGATGCGCTGGCCGACCTTCGCTCCGTAGCCGGTCACGGCGTTGAGCACGTCGGTCGGGACACCGACCTGATGTGCCAAGCGGGTCATCTCCAGCGCCGTGCCCGAGGTCAACTCGGACGGCTTGACAATCACGGTGCAACCGGCGGCCAGAGCGAACGGAACCTTCTGCGCGTAGATAAGAGCGGGGAAATTCCACGGCACGATCGCCGCGACGACTCCCACCGGCTCCCGCAGCACCATAGCCAGGTCGGTGCCGTTGACCCGGTCGTAGGCCTCACCGTGGATGTCGAAGGCCAGTGCCGCGGCGTACTCGGTCAGGCCGATGGCCCCCTCGATATCACCGCGCGCCATTCGGATGGGCTTACCAACCTCCGACGCCTCCATCTGGGCCAGCATTTCGGCGTTGTCGCGCAAGGCGGCGGCCCATGCCAGTAGCAACCGGGCTCGGTCGGATGACGCCAGTCCTGACCACCGGCCGTCGTCGAATGCCGTACGTGCTGCGGCCACCGCACGATCGACGTCGATCGCGCTGCCGTCGGCGAAACGTGCGACGAGCTGGCCGGTAGCCGGATTGTGCCGATCGATGCTCGTCTCGGTTTCGACCCAAGCGCCCCCGATCAGATGGCCGTAGGTGCGGACTGACGTTGTGTGGGGAGCTTGCTCCAGCGTCATGACGCCTAACTTTCTTCGTGGGAAATGGGCCTGTTCGGCGACGAGCGTAACACCTGCGTAACGACGTTCCAAGGTAGAACGTCTTTGCTGCGCTACTCTGCAAACGCACCTTGTCCGGTGCGACGGGCTAGTGGCCGACTCTTGCTGTGAAAAGCTAGGACCGACCTCGACGTGGAGGAAGGTGTCGTCATGGCAAGTGCATTGGAACGCGGCCTCGAGATCACCGAGTTGCTGGCTGGCGCCGAGGCGGGACTGCCCCTGCATCAGGTCGCGGACACGCTCGGTATGCCGCGCAGCGCCGCCCACCGCATGCTGGCAGAGCTGATCCGTGCCGGATATGTGCACCAATTCGGCGAGTTCGGCAACTACGTTCTCGGGCTGAAACTCGTGTCGACCGGGCTGCGTCACCTCGCGGCCAACGACCTGGTGGGCCTGTCCCGACCGGTATTGGCCGAGCTGGCCAAGAGCTCGGGAGAACTAGTTCGTCTGTCGATTCTGGACGGCGCCGACATGGTGTGGGTGTCGACGTTTCAGGGCGCCCGGTCCGGTTTGCGGTACGACCCGGACTCGGGGGGAACGGTGAGGCTGAGCTGTTCGGCCACCGGCTTCGCATGGATGTCATCCATCCCGGAGGAGGAAGCGCTCAAACTCATCCTGCGCCAGGAAATCGGTCCGCGGGACAAATATGGGCCGGCGGCTCCCCAGACGATCAACGAGATTCGCCATGAGCTGAACAAGGCCCGCGCCGACGGATACGCGATCGCCATCGATACGCATTCCCTCGGTATCGCCTCGGTAGCTGCACCGGTGTACGACGGCCAGGATGTTGCCGGCGTCATCAGTGTCGCCGGCCCCACGGTGCGGTGCACTCAACAACGCCTAGAGGCGGTTGCGCCGACACTCCTCGAAGCGACGAAGGAGGTCTCGTCGATTCTCGGTTTCAGCGACGGCAGGCTCTACGTCCGCGCCTGATGAGCCCCTGCGCACCGGCACGTCCGCAAAGAAGTCGACGATCAGATCCACCTGATGCGAGAGCATGTGCACGCCCGGATGCGTGCGGTAGCCCAGTCTCTTGGCATCGGCCAACAGGCGAGTAACTGCGGGCGTCATGATGATGTCGGCCACGACAGCCGCTGCTGGAAGTCCAGATCCGTCGAGCACAACCGGCAGCGGGTCGGCCGGACGTAGGCCGAGCGGCGTGGCATTCACCAGTAGGTCGACATCTGAGGGATCTGTCGACTCGGTCACCACCACGGCGGTACCGGCGAACCGGCGCGCCAAGGTCTGTCTACGTTCTGCGTTGACTTCCGAGACCTGCACCCGGCATGCACCGGCATCGACCAGCGCAGCCGCGATGACGGTTCCGGCCCCGCCGCCACCGACGACGGCCACGCTGGCGCCGTCGACGGTGTGCCCGCCGGCGCGCAGGCCCTCGATGAAGCCGAGCCCATCGAAGGTGTCGCCGAACCAGGTCCTGTCTGGGTCTCGGCGGAGCACATTGATGCATCCTGCCCGCTGCGCCCTCGGCGACAACCTGTCCGCGAACTCGGCGGCCGCAATCTTGTGCGGCACCGTGAACACAAATCCGGCCACACTGGGACTCCGCCGTAGGGCGGCGACGACCGAATGGAGGTCGGTCGAAGCAACCTGGAGGGAAACGAGCTGCGCCACGTCCCGCCATGGGTCCATTAGTTCCGGCAGGCGCGCCTGCTGTACCGGGTCACCCAAGAGAACCACCACGTTCACGACGCCTCCGAGCCCGGTATTCGGTGCGCTCGTCGGATCATTTCACGCGCTGCGACGCGACCACAGACCAGGCTCTTGGTCAGCGCCGTGCCGGTGACGTAGGCCTTGCCGTGGTAGCCCCCGACGATCTCGCCAGCGGCGTAGAGACCGGGGATCGGCACGCCAGAGCGGTCCGTTACCTCCGCCGTTGGAGTGACCGTTACGCCGCAATACGTCGAGGTCATCAGCGTCTTCGCCGGATAGGCGTAGAACGGCGGCTCGTCGATCGGCTGCAGCGCGCCAACGCCGTTGCACAGGCCGTTCCGGCTGAAAGGGTCCTCGGCCGTGCCGGCGACGATGCGGTTGTACTCCTCGACCGAGGCTTGCAGGCCACCGACGTCGATACCGGATATGGAAGCGAGTTCGGTAAGTGAATCGGCGCGAAACACGTGGCCCTTGTCCTCGAGATGGCCGATGTCCGACAGTGGCACGCCGGGTTGGGACTTTGCGCGTACATCTCTGTCAAAGACCTGAAACGCAAGGCCGTCCGGCTGCCGCAGGCATGCCGCACCGAGCGTCTTGTACGAGAGCGATTCGTCGACGAATCGCTCTCCCCGGGTGTTGACGATGATCGCGCCCATGTAGAAGGCGGTAAGCAGCTCGTGCTCCTCGATTCCCGTGTCGGGATGCGACCCGTAAGTGCCGGACAGAAACTCGGTGTCGCGGTATCCCGCTCCCAAACGGTGGGCGATCAGGAAGCCGTCACCGGTATTGCCCAAACCGCCGTAGGGCATGGCTTGCGTCTGCTCGGGCACGAAGCGGCCGATCAGCTCGGGTGAGCGCGTGAATCCGCCGGAGGCGAGCAGCACACCTCCGCGCGCGGTGTCGCTGCGGTCTCCATCGGGACCGTTTACCTGCACGCCGACGACGCTTCCATCGGAGTCGACGACCAGATCAACCAGCCGGCAGTTCGTCTCGAGATCGACGAGTCCAGACTGCTCTATCGAGGCCCTCAACGCGGCCAGCACCCGATCGATGCGCGCATGGTGGCTGCGCGGAACCGTCTGGCCGGAGCTGATCTTCACGACGTCGAAGGTGACACGGTGACCCTTGAGCCAGTCGTAGGCTTCGTGTTGATCGCGCGCAAGCGCGGTCAACAGGCGCAGATCGGCGCACCGATCGGCGGCGTCGTACATGTCCTGGACGTATACGGTGTCGGAGTCGGTGATGCCCAGTGCGTCCTGCTCATCGGTTTCGGAGAAGGCGAACCAGCCGCCGCTCATCGCTGTCGTTCCGCCGATGGTCGAGGTTTTTTCGATCACGAGCGTCCGGGAACCGTACTCGGCCAGCGTCGCGGCAGCCGACAGTCCGGCCAGCCCAGCTCCCACGACGATCGCGTCGTACTCCGCAATCGGTGTCCGCTGCCTCTGCACGCTCACCCGTTTACTCCCACTACCACGGTCCGCTTTCCTGAGGCTGCCGACTCGCGGACCGCGTCGAGTAACGCGATCGTGCTGGCGGCATCGACGACGGTGATGAGCGGCTCGGCCTCGCCTCGAACTACCGCCACGAAGTGGACCAGTTGGCGGGTGAACGAATCGCCGGTATCGGTCACTTCATGGGTGCTCGACAGCGGCTGGTTCCAGTCCGCTGCTCCGGGATAGTAGTGACGCGTCATTTGGGGGAGCGTCAGCGCGCTGCGGGTTCCGGCGATGAAATAACAGGACGATGTGGGGTTGAACGGGAAGACCGGCTCGTCCTGAGTGGCGAGATCCCATGACCACGGAGAAACGGCAGCGTCGGAGCACAGGTAGCTACCCAGCGCTCCATTTGCCATCTCGAAGCTCACCGATGCGGTATCCGCCACGGGCAGTTCCCGGATCGCGCTGCTCAGCTGCGCCTGCACCGCGACGATGTCTCCGCAGAGGTGGCGCAGGATGTCCAGGTCGTGGACGGCGTTAATCATGAGGACCCCGGCGCCCGGCTGGCGACGCCACTCAACATCGAAGTATTGGTCTGCCTTACGGCTGAGCCACATGCCGTGGACGGCCACGAGGTTGCCCAGCCGGCCCGAAGCAATCGCTTCCCTAGCCGCCTGCACGCTTGGATGATGGCGGCGATGATGCCCGACGAGTACCGCGGATCCACCGGCTTGCACCACCTCAAGCAGCGGTTGTACCTCAGCGCGGGAGAGGGCCACCGGTTTCTCCAGGAGGCACGGCCGCCCAGCGTCGACGCAGTCCAGCGCCGCCGCGACGTGCGCGGCGTTCGGGTTGGCAATGATGACGCCGTCCACCTCGGAACTGCGCAGCAGGTCACGATGGTCCAGGTAGTGGGGCACACCGAGCTCGGCGGCGAGCTCTTTCGTGTACGGATCGGCGATCCCGACGACAGTCGCATCGATCACCCCGGCGGCGATCTCGGCGTGCCGGCGGCCCATGAAGCCACCGCCGATGATGCCCAACCGAACCGGTTGCCGGGTCGGTTGCGGTGGTGCCGTTGATGCGGTTGACATGCGCTCTCCGTCGGGAGGTGGAAGTGGTCGGTCGGCCCTGTAATGGCCGTCAGAAGCTCGTCAGGAAGGGTTGACCGGGAAGGAAGGCGACCGCTTTTCGATGAAGGAGGCGACTCCCTCACGACCCTCGTTGCTGAACAGAGTGTCGGCGATGAGCTGGGTCAGTGCCTCGCGCACCACCGGTAGCGACTCGGTGAGCATCGTGTGATTGGCAAATCGTTTGCTGACCGCGGTGGCTCGCGGCGCCCGCCCAGCAATGATGCGAGCCGTGTGGAGGCCAGCGTCTTCGATTTCATCGTCGGGTACTACCCGCGTCACCAGGTGCGCATCAACCGCCTGCTGCGCCGAGATCGCCTCGCCGGTCAACGCGAGGTACTGCGTCATCCGCCGGTTGCTGGTGTAGCTGGCCGAACCGAGGAAGACAGTGGCCCACAATCCGATGCGTGTTTCGGGCAACTGGAATCGGCACGACTCGGCTGCCAGGACGATGTCACAGAACTGCAGCAGTTCCAGACCCGCACCGAGGGCCATCCCGTGTGCCTCGGCGATCACGGGCAGTCGGCTGCTGGCCAGCGCAGCCAGGGTCGGCACCATGAGGTCGAGGAAATAGGCACGGGCCTCGGATGGACCAGCGAAGCGGCTGGTTTCGGTGATGTCGTTGCCGGCGCAGAACACGCGGCCTTCGGCGCGTAGGAGGATGACCCGAATAGCCCCGTCCGCCTCCGCCGCCCGAAGTTCTCGCAGCAGATCGCTCCACGCCGCGGTGTTCAGTGCGTTGAGCTTGTTCGGCCGGTTCAGGGTGAGCAGACGTACGGCTCCGTCAGTGCTTACCCGCATCAGACGGCTTTGAACAGATCGGACGACATCTGCGCCGCGTCGTCGACATCGATCTCAAACTCGCACAGGCGTCGAAGGTCGCGTTCGACATCGATGCCTGGTGCGATCTCATCAACAATCCAGCCGCCAGTGGTCAGGTGGAACACCGCCCGCTCGGTGACGAGGTATACCTCCTGCCCGCGCTGCATTGCCTGCTCACCGCTGAAGGTGATGTGCTCGACGGCGTCGACGAGCTTGTTGACGGTGCCTTCGGTGATGATGCGTAGCTGCCCGTCGTGGAAGTCGACCTTCAGACCGCTGGCACTGAGGGAGCCACAGAACACCACCCGTCGAACGTTTTGGGTGATATCGATGAAACCTCCAGCGCCCATGATCTCGCCGTTGTACATGGATACGTTCACGTTGCCAAGGCGGTCCACCTGGGCGAAACCCAGGAAGGCGATGTCGAGCAAGCCGCCCTGGTACAAGTCGATGATGTTGGGCATCGTCAATAATGAGTCATAGTTGCTCGAAGCTCCGAAGGTCATGCCCAGCGAGGTAACGCCGCCGATCACGCCGTGCTCGTTCGTCATCGCGATGTGGTCGATCATTCCTGTTTCCTGAAGCACCGATGCGACGCCGTCGGGCACACCGACGCCGAGATTGACGACGTCACCAGCTTGCACGTACTGCGCTGCCCGACGCGCGATCACCTTGCGGTAGCCGAACGGGGTCGGCGGAAAGTCGGTGATGCGGACGTCACCAGCGAAGGCGTCATTGCGCTCGGAAACGTAGGTCTGCCACTGCTCTGGATGCTCGACGACGCCGGTGACGAGGATCGCCGGAATGTGTACCCGCTTGGGGTGAAAGCGCTCCGAACTCACAGACTTCACCTGGACAAACGCCTTGCCTGGGCCGGGCAGCGAACCGCGACCGCGGTAGGCAGCCATGCAGGTCTCGAGGGTGTCGAGGTAGGATGGCTCATCGTCGTAAGCAATATTGCCCAGGGCGTCGGCGCAGCTTCCACGGACGAACGCGAAGTCAATATTGATCGCCTTGTAGAACAGGTACTCCGTTCTGTCGATCGTCATTACCTCGACGAGCCGATCGGTCGAACGGTCGTTCAAGCTCCCGCCGCTCAAGCGCGGGTCGACGAATGTGCCGAGGCCGGTCGTGGTAAGCAGTCCGGGCCGACCTGCCGCGGTATCGCGGAACAGCTGGCTGAGCACACCGAGGGGCAGGTTGTAGGCCTCGATCTGATTGGTACGAATCAGCTCTCCCATGCGGCGACTGTTGCCAATGTGGCCACCGATAACCCGAGCGACCAGGCCTGGATCGGCCAAGTAGCTCATTCCGCGCGACGCCTTGTCGCCCAACCCCATGCTGTGCACGATCGTCAGACCGCGTGGGGCTCCCTCATTCGCGTAGCGATCGGCCAGTGCCTTGATCAAAGCGTCGGGCTCGAGTACGCCGCCGCCGGATCCGGCGATAGCGAGCGTTGCGTCGTCCGGGATCTGGCCAACCGCCTCGGCTGAGCTCAGCACGGCAACCCCGCTACGCAAGTGAGTAGTGGTGATGATGATCAGTCCTTTGTCGGAGTGGCAGCCGATGCTGGGACGGCTTGACGCCCCTCACCGGCACTCGCCCCACAGTAGCATCGCTAAAATGCTATTCCAAGCATGAATCGAGTTCCAGACTGGCAGGATTCCGCGGCTGCACTGGCTCGGCCGCAGATCGCGCTCGAGCTGACGACCGTCAATATGCTGCCGGTCCAGTTCATCGGAACCGCCGCGGGCACCGATTACGATGCCGTGGGCCTGCGTCGCCGCCGGCCGACTCCGACTACCGGGTCCGTTCGACCTGCTCGGCGACGGCAAAGGTCTGCGCGCAGCGCAACGCACTCTCGCTGTCACCGGCTTACAGGTACTGGACGTGTGTAAGTGCCGTCACTTCGTCCCCGCGAGCCAGCGAACCAACCACGCCCGGTTGCTCGCAGCGGCCGCCTACCTCGGTGCCCGGTTTGTCAACGTGACGGGAACGATCCGGACGTCCACCGCTTCACGCAGTGCTTGGCTGAGTTGGGGGAGGACGCGCACGACTTCAGGTTGATGCCGCGATCGAGCCGATGGCGTGGAAGGAACTGTCGATACCGCTGCGGGCGCGCCGCGGTCGTCCAGGTCGACACGTCGAACCTCAGTCAGCTAGGGTACCCCGTCCGCGTTGACGAATCTGCAGCCGGTATCGCTACCCTATTGGCGGCTGTCCGAGGCGCGCGCACGGCAGCAACACACCATGCCGGCCGACTTGAAGGTTGAAGGCCGGGCCGCCCCCGTCGGCTTCTTCCCGAAGGAGACCTGCCACCTCGTGGACTCTGTCGAGACCGTGTCGGCCGGATCTCTGATTGCGGCCGAGGTGTCTTTTGCGGGGCGCACCGGACCACGACTCCTATGGAGTTCGTCCACGAGGCGCACGCGGCCACTGAACAGCTCTTGCACATTGTCGGCCTGGTCACGCTCGATACCCTGAGGGCTGCGCAACATATGGAGAGGACCACGATGAGACCCGTCACGCTGTTCACCGGCCAGTGGGCCGACCTGCCGTTCGAGCGCGTGTGCGAACTCGCGGCAGGATGGGGATACGATGGATTGGAAATTGCATGCTGGGGAGGACATTTCGACCCATGGGAAGCCGTCGCGAACCCCAGCTACGTTGCTGACCGGCGAGCGATCCTGGACCGCCACGGGCTTCAGGTCTACGCCATCTCGAATCACCTCACGGGCCAAGCAGTGTGCGACGATCCCATTGATGACCGTCACCGAGCTATGCTATCGCCGCGCATTTGGGGCAACGGCAACGCGGAAGGCGTCCGGCAACGGGCCGCCGAGGAGTTGAAGCAGTCCGCACGTGCGGCTCGACTACTCGGCGTTGACACTGTCGTCGGCTTCACCGGCTCGTCCATCTGGAAATACGTCGCCATGTTTCCGCCCGTCACGTCGATGACGATCGAAGCTGGCTACGAAGACTTTAGTGCCCGCTGGAACCCGATCCTCGACGTTTTCGACACCGAAGGAGTGCGATTCGCCCACGAAGTGCATCCCGGCGAGATCGCTTACGACTACTGGACGACGCGCAAGGTACTCGAAGTACTCAATTACCGCCCGGCGTTCGCGCTCAACTGGGATCCGTCCCACTTCGTCTGGCAGGACATCGATCCCGTCGGCTTCCTGTGGGACTTCCGCGACCATATCGCCCACGTCGACTGCAAAGACGTCAAGAAAAGCCTCGCCAATGGCCGCAACGGCCGGCTCGGTTCACACCTACCTTGGGGCGACCCCCGCCGCGGATGGGATTTCGTCTCTACCGGCCGAGGAGACGTGAACTGGGATAGTTGCTTCCGCGTACTCAACGCAATCAATTACACCGGGCCAGTGTCAGTCGAATGGGAAGACGCGGGAATGCACCGACTTCAAGGAGCGCCCGAAGCCCTGGCTTTCGTCCGCTCGCACATGTTCGACACTCCGACGGACCCGTTCGACAGGGCATTCGCTACGTGAGTGGTCGGTCATCACGCATTTCCTACGGCAGCGTTGATTGAGGTTCTCACTGGGGGCTGGTGTGACTGATGACTGGCGGTGTGGGCGTGTCGTGAGCGTGAGACGTGGGGTCCTGGTCTGAGGATCGGTTTCGACCAAGAAGCCGAACCCCCAAAGGACCCCACGTGTTCACCTACTCTGCCATCCTGCGACGTGCCCGAGGAAACCCTGCTGATCGTGGCCGGGTGGTTGCTGGCTCATCGGCGGGAAATCGGCACCCGGGTCGGGCGCCGCGCCGGGTCGGTGCGTGACCAGGCGAAACTGGTGCTGCGGTGGTTTCGCGACGACGCCCCGCTGCGCCAGCTCGCCACGGAGGCCGGTATCGGGATTTCGACTGCTTACCGGTATCTGCACGAGAGCATCGATGTGATCGCCGAGCGGGCACCTGACCTGCACGAGGTACTGGCCCGCGGGCGCCGGGAAGGGTGGTCGCACGTGAGCCTGGATGGGACGTTGATCGCCATCGACTGGGTCGCTGCCCGGAACGAGAAGGGCCATCACCTGTGGTACTCGGGCAAGCACAAGACCCAAGGCGGCAACGTGCAGATCGTCGCCGACCCGAGTGGGTTTCCCGTCTGGTCCAGCCCCGTCGAGCCCGGCAGCGTCCACGACATCGCCGCCGCCCGCGCACACTGCCTGGGTGCGCTGTATGCGGCAGCCTCCGCCGGGTTGCCAACACTGACCGACAAGGGATACCAAGGCGCCCGGATCGGGGTGCATTCACCGGTCAAGGGCGGAAACCTGCACGTGTCCAATGCCAGCTACAACATGCTCCTGACGGCCCTGCGGGCCCTCGGGGAACGCGCCAACGCCAAACGCTGGAAATGCCTACGCCGAATCCGCCTCTGCCCCAGCCGCATCGGCGATATCGTCGCCGCCTGCATCGTCCTATCAACCCTTCAACGAGGCAACTACTGAGAAAACCGCATTGCCGCACCTACTCAGATACGCCCAACTCAATGGCGCAAGCCGTTCAAATTGCGCGAGACGAAGCGGCTGGCCGCCGTGACAGTGAAACGAATTGTCGAGTATCGGAATGTCTGGACGCAACTGGTCCGGCATACGCAGTTCAACCGTCAATTGAGGGGGAGGTCGCGCAGCAGGCAGCGTCGGCGCGGGCTCGCCTGGTGGCCGGGGCGAGAGAGCTTTATCAGGTGGGCTATCGGCAGGGCATTGCGATAGCGACGGAGCTGACCGTGTAGCAGCTGCAGATGATCGTCGGGGCGGGTGTGGTCGAAGCGACCAAGAACGCCGTCGAGGGCCTTCGGCTGAGCCAGCGCTTGGGCCGATCCTGGGGGCCTCGCGAACGAGCCCTGGCTGCCGCTGGGGGTGCTTGTCACCTACCTGGGCAGCTTTGCCGATCCACGGGACCTGGAGGACTGGTCGCCGAACGAGCTGCTCCTTGAGGGGATGGACCAGGCCTTCCGCGACCTGTGGGCCGGCGTTCGTTCCACGGCACCCACCGAGGACAACGAACGAGATGTGGAGTAGGCGCAGCCCGGCTGAAGCGATTAACAAGGCGGCGCCCGAGAGAGGGGACCCGCCAGAGGCGCTTCGTACCGCGACGTCAACATCCACGAGGACGGTGCGACCTCTAACCATTATCGGCCCCGGCGTCGGATCGAGGCCCTGACGAGAGTCGCGATGACCATGCAGCACGCCAATCACACCGCACCGGATGACGAGCAGCGGAGCTACACCCCCCACTGCCGTCGCCGAGCCGCCGAGCGCGGCATAACTCTTGAACAGATCGCCTCGGTCCTTGCCCGGCCGGAGGTCACTTACGTGCAGACTACGTACGGGCCAGACCGGCAGATCAGGCAGCGTGGTGACCTCGCGGTGGTCGTCAACCAAGCGGCACGTACCGTGATTACGGTGCTGTTCCGAGACCAGGCGGAGTGGACAGGCCGGTCCTCGTTGCGGCCGGGCGGGACACCTCCGGTCCCCCGGGCCCGACGGCGACAGACACGACGCCCCCCTCGCGACAGGCGAGGCACTCGGGTGTTCGTGGAGTCGGTGCGATCGGCGACCCTCTGCTAAGAGATGCGCCTCGAGCGGACCGGCTCTGTGGTTCACGTCCGGCGCCCCACGACCGGGGCCTGGTCCTACGACTCCGGGTCTCGTAACTGGGCCCGCACCCCCGCCGCCGTCGAGGAGGTGCAGCACGCCTGGGTGCAGCGGTACACGTCAACCGAGCTGCAGCACGCGCTTTCGCCAACCGCTACCTCGACCCGGATGAGGGCTGCGGACTCCGTTGGCACACGGCGCCGAGGGGTGTGTGGTGCGGCATCCCAGCCTCGTCATGCCACAGGGAGAGGAGATCCCCCGATGGCCACCAGCATGCCAGCCCGGTCACAGGTGCCGCTGAGTTATCGGCTGACCCTCGCACGGCGTGCGGGCCGGTAAATTGGGGAAGCATGAGCACTTATACGGTGATCGTGACCTGCTACCTTTCGACCGAGCCGTCCGACGGGGGCCTCGAGGCAATGAAGAGCGTTCTGGCGCACGACGCTCACGGGTTTCTGATGAGAGACCAGCAAAACAAGCTCTTAATGATGACTATGAAGGTCAGCAAAAACTCCGAGGCAGAAGCAGAACAACTGGCGAGAACTATCGCGGCAAACGCTCTGCTCGACGCGGGTTACACCGCCCACGCCGACTCTTCACGTATCCAAACGGTCGAAGTGCTGAATCCCTCAGCCGGTGAGTGGGGTGGCGCCGATCCCAATGTCGACGCGTGAGGTTTGGGGGATGCACCCGCGGACCCCAATCCTCTCCACGTCGTGGCGGTCCCGAGAGTGAGGCGTGAGGCGTATACGACAATGGCGAGGGTGGACCCACCGGAGACCGCTATCCATCGACGCGGCGATCGGACAGGCCCCTCGATGTTGACCTCTTGATCTCAGATTGGAGATCATTCGGTGGTGATGACCGATGGGCCACACCTCGCCTAGCCAACCCGGGCCGGTTCAGGGCCTGACGGCCAGGGTCGCTCCCCTCGCTCGGCCACTTCGCCCCCTACACGCCAGGCGGGGTGCGCAGTCGTCGACCACAACCCCCATCACCGTCAGGCACCAGCTTTGCTTGTCTCAAAATCGATCGTTTCTGACCGACCACGCGAGCTCCGGGCCCCGATCGGGTCGGTGCTGGTCAATGTCGCCGACAGGTCGGTCACAACTCACGGTCACTAGCTATCGGTCACGAAGTGTTTTGTCGGTGGGTTGTGACAGGGTGTGGCGTCATGGGCGAGTTGTTGGGGTACGCGAGGGTGTCGACGACCGTCCAGGACGCTGCGTTGCAGCACGACGCTCTCAGCGCCGCCGGGTGCTGGCGGACGTGGACCGACACCGCGTCGGGCGCGAAGACCAACCGGCCCGAGCTTGTCGAGGTGATGGCGTCGCTGCGGCCGGGGGACACCTTGGTGGTGTGGCGGCTCGACCGGCTCGGCCGGTCGCTGCCGCACCTCGTCGAGACCGTGCGCCAGCTCGAGGAACGCGACGTCGGATTCAAGTCCCTTCAGGAGGCGATCGACACCACTACCCCCGGAGGCCGGTTGGTCTTCCACATCTTCGCGTCGCTGGCCGAGTTCGAGCGCGACCTGATCCGTGAGCGCACCCGGGCCGGGCTCGATGCCGCCCGACGGCGCGGCCGGGTAGGCGGGCGACAAACCGTTCTCACACCGGCGAAGGAGCGGCAGGCGCGGCGGATGCTCGCCGAGGGCGCCACCAAGGATGAGGTCGCCAGTGTCGTAGGGGTCAGCGTTTCAACGCTGTACCGCCGGGTCGGCATCAACCAATCCGCTCGAGAAGATCGTCGACTGTCGGAGGGTCCGGGTTGAGCGCGAACTACCCGCAAGCGTGAGGCCTACGGGCGATCTGGGGGCCAGGAGTCCCAAACCGCGAGGCCGAATGCTCGACCAGCCAGTCGATACCTGGTACTACTAGGTATAACTAGTAGTAGGAGGTAACGATGACGATCATCGTAGGTGGCCGAAGGTTCGAACCAGGGCGAGGCGAGGTGCTCGAGCGGATGCGGGGTGAGCGCTCTGAGCCCATACGCAAGCACGTGGTGGAGATGCTCGAGACGGTGTTCCCGCCGAAGCAGGTGATCGCGACCGTCACCGGGTGGTCGCGCACGAGCTTCACCACGAACGAGGCCCAGCGTGTTCTCACGCAGCTCGGCTTCCGCTGCCGCACTGCGCGAGCGGACGAGCACGGGAACATGGGTTGGGAGCCCGACACCGGCGGCGAGTCGCCGAAGGTTGGTGATTCGCTCGGCGCCCGACTGGTCGTGGCCGAGGAGGCCATCGCGAGCCTGGTGTGGCGCGTCGGCGAGCTCGAGCGGGGAACGCGGTGAGCTCGCCGCATGATCCGGGCTGGGACTCGTACGGCGACGTCATCGCGGCACTCGGTGACATGGGCCTGCCTTCGGTATTGACCAGTACGGGGGGAGGGCATGCGGCGGTGGAGGTGGCCCTGGAGACGGGGCAGCATCTGTTGATCAGCGACGCCGCGGACGGGTTGTCCCGCGACCGGCATCAGCAGCTCGGATGGGGAGTGGGGCTCTACCGCCAGGGCAGTGAGTACGACGACGGCCCGACCCGGTACGACGCGACCGAGGACGACGTCACCGACGTGCCTGCGCTGCTCGACCTGGTTCGGACGGTCCTCGCACCGAACTGAACGGATGCACTGAACTGAACGGACGCGCCGGTCAGGGCGTCGAGCCCAGAGCGTCCTCGACGACGTCGGCTGCGGCGAGCGGGTCCTCGTGTTCCCAGAACCGCAGCACCCGCCATCCGGCGTCGGCGAGGCGGGCGTCGGTGTCGCGATCACGGGCGACGTTGCCGGCCAGTTTCGCGTCCCACCACTCGGCGTTGTTCTTCGGCGCGGTGGCATGCAAGGGGCAGCGGTGCCAGAAGCAGCCGTCGACGTAGACGGCCACGCGGGCACGGGGGAAGACGAGGTCGGCGCGGCGGCGCATCTTCGGCAGCGGCGCCCGGTCCACCCAGTAGCGACGGCCCCGTCGATGCAGCTCTCGGCGGAGCACCAGCTCGGGTTTGGTGTCGCGGCGGCCTTGGCGGGTCAGTCGGGCCCGGGTGGCAGCGGTCGGGGGTTCAGACGTGGCTGAAGGAGGAGTCGTAGAGGTGTGCGGCTCGGACCACCATGCGGTCGTAGTGGAAGTCGGTGTTGACCGCCGGGGCAGGCGGTCCGGTGACCACGGTGACGGGTGAGCCGTCGTTGCGGATGTCGACGACCAGGATCCCGAGCGCGTCGAATCCCTGGCCCGACCGTGGCCCCGAGCGGCGTTTGATCTCGCGCACCTTCGCCACGACTCGTTCGGTGGCCATCGGTTGGCGGTGGTGGTTGACGACCGGTGCGCCGTCGGCGGTCTGCTTGCCGGGGCTGAGGAACTCCTCGGCCCTGTTGACCATCACGAAACCCACGGCGAGGGCGTTGTCGTTGTCGCCGTGCACGGTGGAGTGGCTTGAGGTGAGTTCGTCGTACAACCGGGGCAGCGCAGCGATGTGGGCGGTCATGCACGCCTTGGCCTCGAGTGCGACGAGTACGGTGGCCCCGGCCGCGCCCTGGGGTGCGGTGGGCAGGCCGGCGAGGATGGCGCGGTCCTCGTCGTCGAGGTCGAGGTGGTAGCGCTCGCCCAGGGCAGCGAGGTCGAACGCGGCCAGGGTGTCGTCGCCGGCGGTGCGGGCCACGACGAGGTCGAGGTCCTTCTTGCGCCCGGACTGCCAGTCGTTGATCTGCCGGTTGATGCCGAACGCGACCTTGCCGCCGGCGACGTGGGACTGCATGAGGCTCGAGGTTTGGAGCAGGTCGAACATCACCGCCCAGCACGCCACCTTCGAGTGCTGGTCGGAGCGGGAGTGGTACTGCCAGGATCGACCCGCCTTGTCGGTCACCTGAGGGGTACTCAGGGTGCGGCTGATGATCGCCGGGCCCCTCACGCGACCGCCTTGGAGGGGTCCCCGCCCACCGTGTCGAGGTGGTGGGCGACGTCGTCGAGGAAGCCGGGCATGAACCGCAGGTTGCCCGCTCGAGCCCGTTTGAGGAACCCGGCGGTCGCCCGCGCCGACAGTGGCTTGGTCTCGGTGAGGTAATCCTCGATGGAGGTGTAGGCGTCCTGCACCGGCCAGGTCGAGACCGGGGAGCGGTGGGCGACACCGCCGCGGCCCCAGGCGGCCATCGGCCAGGTCTCCCCGGGCTGCAGCGGCTTGTCGCCGGACCCGTCGTAGGGGGTGGGGTCGGCGATGCGTTCCCCGAGCCAGGAGGCCATGCGCACGTTGACGGCGTTGCCGACGAGCTTCCACCGATGCCCTGGCCGCGACCCGGGGACGGCGTTGGCGGGCAGTGTCCAGTCGGGGTCGAACCCCTGTAGCCGTTCGGCGTCGACCAGTCCGGGGGTGACGAGCTCGCCGGCGCGGGTGCGAACCGCGGGAGGGCTGGCGATACCAAGGGTCGACCCGCCCTTGAGGGTGGGGACGGCGTCGACCGCCCATCCGAGGCCACGGACGCCCTCGGTCCAGTAGAAGCCGCACGCCACCTCCGTGGGGTCGGGCTCGGCGGCGGGGCCGGCGTCGTCGGCGAAGAGGACCTCCCGAGGGTCCTCGGTGCGCGAGGCCATCATCAGCACCCGCAGCCGGCGCTGCGGCAGCCCGAACGCCCGGGCATCGACCACCCGATACGCCCAGGCGTAGCCGAGGTCTTCGAGGGCGGCGGTGATGTGGCGCATCGCCGCACCCCGGCCCAGCTGTAGCATGAACGGCACGTTCTCCAGCAGCAACCAGCGCGGCCCGTTCTTTCGCTTGACCAGCCGGAACACCTCGTCGACCAGCCCGGAGCGGGCGCCCGAGATGCCCACGGTGCGCCCTGCCTGGGACAGGTCCTGACACGGAAACCCGGCGGCGACGAGCTCGGTACCGGCGGGCAGGGATCGGAGCTTGCGAACGTCGGAGTGCAGCTCGACGCCGGGGAAGCGGTGCGACAGCACGGCCTGGGCGCCCGAATCGATCTCGCACAACAGCTCGGTATTCCAGCCGTGCTCGGCCAAGCCCAGCTCCAGACCACCGATGCCGGCGAAAAGCCCCACTGCGCGGGAACCCACGGTGTCTCCTTCGTCAGCGGGGACGATGGGCCGCCCCGCCGCTGACGTTACCAACTGGGCGGCCACATCTCGAGCAAGGCAGTCGGCCTGTCCCGGGCGCCCGGGCGGACGTCACTGCTCGCCGGGTTCCGCGTCGATCGCGTCGTCGATCGCGTCGTCGATCGTGAGGGGCTCGTTGGCGAGGTCGGGCGGAATGCGACGTCGTTGGGAGGTGTCCAGGAGGGGTCGTCGAAGAAGTCAACGGTTTCGTCGTCGAACAGCCCGATGAAGACGCGTTCGGACAGGTCGGTGTTGGGATGGTCGGGGTTTGTGCGACCAGCTCGCTTGCGCAGCATGAACACCTGGTGGGCAAAAGACGAGTGACCAGCCGGGGGTGAGCCGTCCCAGCACGCATCGTGGGGTAGAAACATGACGGCCACCAGGACTGCGTAGCGCTGCCGACGGTGGAGTACATCGGCCTCGGCGCGGAGCTCATGGTCGTTGCGGACGATGTTCTGGTGTAGCGACCGATCTTGGCGAAGGTGTCGCCGACTCGTTTGCTGGCGTCGCGGAAGGTGTAGGTCTCGATCGACACGCCCAACATCAGTCCGGCGGCGTCGTCCCACACCCGACGTCGATTTTCTTGCGGTCGAGACTAGCACCGATGGTGGACTCTTGGCCTCGGCCGTCCCGCAGAGGGAGTCAGGCAGCGGGGTGAACTGGCGGTGGTCGTCAACACCGCTACCTGCACCGTCATCACGGTCTTGTTCCGCGATCAGGCACGGAGGACCGAGCAATCTTCGCCGACTCCTGGTTGGGCCGCTTGAGCGGCCCAGGGGTCCGGTGGTAGCGGAGGTCAACCATGGCGTCGAATCCGGTGGTGCCAGCGCAGATGATCACGATGCCTCCCGGTTGGCACGGGTAGATGCTGGTCGGGATGGTGGCCGCCCCAGTGTTTTTCGAAGACATGGCGAGGTCTTCGCGGCTCCCGGTGATCTCCCGCAGCTTCTTGCCGAACGCTCGTGCCCCGGCTGTCCACTCCTTTGTCCAACGGCATCGTCAAACGAGGGGCGGAATCCCCCAGTGGTGGAAGTCTTACGAAAGTGCCCTGCACTGGCCACGTCAACACCGGCGCCCGATGGGCGACCCCGTCGCGGCCCTACGCGGCCATCGGGCAGGGTCTCCCCGGGCTGCAGCGGCTTGTCGGCGACCCATGCGGGCGTTGACAGCGTTGCCCCAGCAGCCACCGCGGGCCGTTCTGCGCCGTCTCCGTCGAGGGTGAATGACGGCGTCACGGTACCGGCCCGCTTGGTTTCTCGAAGTGCATCAGGAGTCTTCCCCAGAATCCTAAGGGGTACACCCGAGTCTCATTCAATTGCTCTGAGGATGTGCTTTAATGGTCTCAGTAACGACGAAAGCCACCACAGTCGCATCTCGAGCGACCTAGTCGATCCACTGCCTGAACGGCGGTGAGGTCGTGCCTGAACACCACGTGCCTAGCCGCGCTGGGCTCCAACCGTGCGCTGCACGGAGAGGTAAGGACTTCATGACCATTTCCGCCGCCGAGCTGGACCTGTCCGCTGGCACCTATGTCAAGGGCATCGCCCTCGACTCCACGACCTTCCTAGCCTTGACCCAGTTCCAGCAGCTGCGGGTCATCACCCGAGACCCCGACGTGCTCCAGCCCAACAGCAAGCGTGGCTCGGACGACCCCGACATCCTCGGCGAGCGCCAGATTCACGAACTGATCCAGCGCGCACTGGCGGGAGGCAAGAAGTCCAACGTGGCCAGCTACCAGAAGTACATCCGAAACCTGGTCATGGGCGAGAAGCCCGGGGTACTCCCCCCGATGCACCTGTGGGCGGAGCAGACCCTCGACGTCGTCGAGCACGGCAGCACCGTATACGTGGTGATCCCCAACGGGGAGCACCTGCTGGCCATCGACGGTGAGACCCAGCTGACGTCCCACCACGCCCTCGGGCGCGCGGACGACGTGGACCCCGAGGTGAAGAAGGCGCACCGCAAGTGGCCGCTCGGCGCGGTCATCCACCACGGCGTGAGCACCAGCAACGCCCGGCAGTACTTCTACGACCTGAATGTGCTGTCGGTGCGCCCGAACACGAGCCTGAGCCTGGGCATGAACACCCAGGACCCGATCATGGGCATCGTCGACGACGTCACCGCCGCCAGCGACATCCTGTCCAAGCGTGTCGAGCGGATGGCACGGCAGTTGCCCCGCAAGAGCGACAAGGTCGTCACCCTGACCAACCTGCGGCAGATGGTCATCACCTTGGCCAAGGGCATCAGCGGCATTCAGTTCGGCGCCCGTCCGATGCCGACCGAGGGAGTGGACATGGCGGACCTGCGTGCGGTGGCCACCATCTGGATCCCGGCGTACTTCGCGGCCTTCCCCGTCGAGATCGTCTCCCGAGACACCGACCTGGCGGGCGCCGGCCCGGTGCTCGCCGCCGTGGGCGCGATCGGGCAGCGTCTGCTCCTCACCCCCGCCAGCGAGCGGGTCGCCCTCCAGGAGAAGCTGTTGGACGACCTGCGCACCGTGAACTGGAGAAAGGGCGACCACTGGAACGGCATCGCCGGCGGGTACACCGCCAGCGGCGTGTTCTCCGTCAAAGGGACCAAGGAGGTCGCGTACGGGGTGCACACCGCCCTGGCCGACCCCCAAAGCCCCTCCTACACCCAGGTCCGTGGCCTGAAGCCGGCGCCGCTCCCCGACGCCGCATCCCAGCCCGCGGTGCCCACGACCGACGCGATCGCCACCGGCCTGGACACCCAGCTGGCCTCCCTAGCGTGGAACGACGACACCACAGCGGACGACTGAATGCAGACCCTCTACATCAGCGACCTGCCCCTGTCCGGCGATACCGCCGCGGCCTGGGATGCAGCCGAAACCGTCCTCGACGAGTGGACCTCGGAGCGCCTGGGCCTCGACCTGTCCCACGACGGCGCCGAGGCACGCAACGCCGACCGCGGCACGAGCGGGCGATCGATGCTCCATTCCGGGGTCGACGGCTCACGCCTTCATCTCCGGCAAACCCGCACGGTGAACCCGGCCCGCCCGCTGTGGGCCTACGACGTCACCACCTGGCTGTGCCACGACCTCGCGACGGACCCCGACCGGGTCGTGCTGCGAGTTAGGTTGAGTGCGCACGCCTTGCACGGCCGCGTCGCCGAGCTGCCCCACCCGCCGGCCGCCCCGCGCGTCGTCCGATCGTTGCTCGACGAACACCACATCATGGCCGACGGCTACCGCCTCGGCCACCCCCGCACCATCGACGCCTCGAGGGTGCCTGAGCTCGT
>JAABUU010003466.1_pt1 | contig 20024 bp, 20 predicted proteins | sample 5559301 | NCBI WGS metagenome assembly JAABUU01 (sample SAMN10711884, study PRJNA513360) | rock metagenome | isolation source: Antarctica rocks | place: Antarctica: Victoria Land, Richard Nunatak white | reverse complement strand
TGGTGGGGGTCGGGGGTGGGTGTTCGGGGAGGAGGGTGGTTGTGGTGGGAGGAGCTGCGGGTTGCTTCGGGTCTGTCTTGGCGGTGTCGGAGAGGTCGGGTTTGATTTCTTCGGGGAGGTCTGTTTCGTCGGCGTGAGGTGTTTGAGGACTGGTGAGAGGGTCAGGTTGGTGATTCGGGGGTTGCTCCGTTTTCACTGAACGATCATGGACCACTTCGCGCGGTTGCTGTGCTGGTGGTGGTCCCGTTTGTTGCGGCTGCCTCGCCTGATGCACATGGACGACCTTGGGTTGAGAACCAGGCTCCTTACGGGATAGGTGAGGTTCATTCTTTCGATTTGTTGAGCCTTGGGCCTTCTTGCGAGATGTCTCGCTGTGTTCTTCATCCGGATCGGTCTCTCCAGATGTGATATCTGAGTAGGGATTCTGTGTATTGCCAACGAAATGCTGCGCTCTACCACGTACTTGCTTATTGGGTTCGGGATAATGTTGAAACACTGGCTCCGGGATGGTTTGCTTCTGTTGACTGACTACGTTGGCTCGATTCTTCGGACGCTCAACCAAAGGACGCCAAGATGTGTCGGCTTTCATCGCCCGGAGCTCCCGCGCCAGGTTCATGCTAGCCACACTGGCATCTTCCTCTGGCGCCCAAGCATCGTCGCCGCTTATGGCCCCTTCTTCCTCGAGGCCGGATGCTTCACCATCTTCGGTGCCCTCTACATTGTAGTCGTCATAGTTGCCCATTGGCGCATCCTGTTGAATATTGCTTGCCTGGTTCATTGCATGATTCCAATCCTCACCAGGTGGCCTAGTGTCCCACGGACTCGTAGCATGAGCGGTGTCTCGACCGTCAACCTGACTGTCTTTGACCTGCGTTTCACTAAGTATACTCGTTTCATCCATTCCTTCAATATCCGTATCGAAGGCACCGCCAAAGTGGTCCTGGCTGTCAAGTTGCTGTGCGACGGCTGCTGTTCTTTCTTCCAACTTCACATGGTTTGGCGCAACCGAGTTGTAGTTCCTGGTTTCTGGCCGATCAATGGGAGCTTGCAAAGGTTGACGTGCAAGCCGAGTCGGGGGTGGTGGCATACGTGCTTGCGCTGCGACGAGTTGACGCCGGTTGTTCGCATCAGGGCTCGTCGTATGTGAAGCTCCATTGGTGGTGCTTTGGACTGGAGCTGGTATTCCATTGCGGTTGCCAAGCCAGCTTTTCAACCCGCTCATGCTGACGATGTGTATTAAGCCAGGAAGTGTAAGGTATGCGCTTCAGATGGATTGGGAGCTGAAAGTATGGAACTTTCTGATTAGGTCGTAACCAGGTGCTCGTCCAGTGACCTTGATTTGCAGTCTCATAATTATGAAGACATTACAAAGGACGCGGACAATCTCTGTGTGGTCAAAAGGATCTTTCCTTTTGGATGGCGTTGAAGCTGATTTAAGATGTGGTTTTTGATTTTATATTTAGACACAGCCTTACATACCACGGCGTTGTGTAACCATCATATGGGTTATTTCACGGAACGACTCTTTTTATAAGCATAGCAAAAGCGAAGAGAGTCTCATTCAAAAGATAGGAAATAAAGTGCTAATAATCAGCATCTCAATTAGTCCTTAGACCTTACAACCACGCAGTGTGCACATATAAACCAAATGTTTACGTATAGAAGAACCAACATGTTTATATGGTATGGCGGTCGACCCTGAGTCATGTGACTGGTGACTAATCCTGATTACATAAGGTAAGGTACTTGCCCGAAAACGGCGATATTGATGATAGGGCTAGCCCGGCTGGGATTGCGAGCGCTGGCTGCGAAGGCTATAAAGTTGAACTCCCCCTGTTTTTTCTTCTTCGTCTTCGTCTTCTTCTTCATCACCGTCATCATCTTCTTCTTCTTCTCCATCACCATCTTCTTCTTATCCTCCAAACAACTCATCATCAGCAACTGATTCAACATGGATCGCCGTGAGAGCACTTCGACCGCGAGCACCGGTGCCCCTTCCGTGTTTTCTCCAACATCTCCCACTAACAAGCGCCGCCACATCTCCAGCGGGGAGACCGATCCTTCATCCACCGCCAGCGATGTCGCCGACCGCTCCACACCCAAACAAACCCAGCCCCCGCCAGCGCCACCGCGTCCACGCAAGATGGCCAACATGGACCAAGGAGAACCCGAGGATGAGCGGTACAGAAACGCCTGGAGGACACCCATCTCATCTCACCCTGATCCCTGGGAGCCCATGCGTACCTTTGCAATTGAGCCCAATCATCCACTAGTGCAGTCCTGGGCTACACTGCGTGATGATATTCAAGCAGTGCTTGAGCAGCAGTCCCTTTCTTATCCATGGCGCGCAATCGAAGTCTTTCGCCGACGACGCACCCTCCGACCAAGCCCAGAAGGCATCGACGATACCACTGTACTGGTGACGATAGAAAAAGGCGCAGATGACGACCATCGAGCTATCCTTGTCAGAAGCATAAAGGCGATCTGTGGGACACATGGACAGCCCACATTGCAGGTTGAGGTGCTTGAGGGCCTCATTACTCGGCTGGCCTCGCCGATGCATCCGCATACGAAGAGTGCAACCCCAGGCTCAAGCATCGGTGTTGCTGGCCTGGACTGGTCCAGTGGGACGCTGGGAGGTTATGTAACTCTCCGGTCATCCTCCACTGAGGAGAGGGTTTTATGTGCATTGACGTGCCACCATGTGCTGCGGCCAACAAGAATAATCAAACCCGCCGCATCGTCACCACCACCATCGCCCCCCTATGACTCCAAACTTGATGTCGTGGGATGTTATCACCCAGCCATTGAGAAACCCGATCCCTCTCTCAAAGTTCAGCAGCCATCTACTGCCGACCATCACACAGCCTGTGAAGCTCTCACCTCACAGCTGGCAGAGACTGACGCCAAGATTGTGAGGCATGAGGAGAATCTGGAGATGGGAATGGAGAGTGCAGCAGGCCAACGTGGATTAGAAGTTGCTCGCGAGAGACGCGAGACATACCAGCGCCTACAAGCGGAAATAGACAGTTTTGACCGCAACCTCGGCCACGTGTGGGCCACCTCGGGCTACCGGACTGCAGCCGCAGGATGCGCAATTGACTGGGGCCTCGTCCGTGTTGACAAAAGACGAGAAGGTTACAATGAGGTAAAGTCCACACCACATATTGTTCCAAGTTTCACAGGAAAACTCAAGAAGACTGATATGTTGGAATGTTTTCAGTTGCCGACTTTTCAGTCATCTCGTATTGCTTTGAACGTGGTCGGGAAGATAGTGGACACAACGGCAAAAATGAGCCTGGGTGATACAGTGATCCTATTTGGCAAGGTCTCCGGAATGACACTTGGCACATTCAGTGCCATCAAGTCCTCAGTCTCCTGGTCTGAGCACAAAGGCCTGACCACTGAGTGTGTTGTTGCTGGGGTGGACGGCCATGCCTTTGCTGATTTTGGTGACTCTGGTGGTTTTGTAATGAATAAGTCTGGTGCGTTGGTGGGTCTGCTCATTGCTGGTTCGGAGGGAAAAGGAACAGGTTATGTGACTCCCATCCAGGCGATTTGGGATGACATCAGGACACAGACTGGGCGTGAAATTGAGTTAGACTGATCGTTCAAATTGTCATAGAGTAGATGAATAAAGACCACAAACACCTCAAGTTGCTCCGCTCGGTGCCTAACTAGCCACAGCCATAGCAACTCACCTAGGTATCTATGCCCTTCACCTCTGTCTCCTCGTCTTCACAAACGCCCGAAGTACTCTCCTGGTGGCTCGACCGATGGGGGATTGCTTTGCTAAAATCACTTAAAAGCATCCATATTTCAGAACAACTTTATTCTGGGTAGTGGCTATGGACTAACGACATGTATGGTGACTGTTTGCAAACCCGCATAGAACGCCCTGCTTGGGTTGAAGTCAGACATGACATCGAAACATGGCATGACAGAATACAAAAAGAACTCTCAGACGGCCTGCAGATCCATTTGAGACAGTCAATTGTTGCGTTGTATATCCCATCATACGGATAATCTAGGTTATGCCCTGAGCATATAAGGTTTGTTTGAAGGAGCGGCAGTAAAGCTGTAATTCCTCAGCAGGATCCTCCTATGTAAGCCGCAATGTATGGGAGGCTGCCGTACTCAAGGTGGAGCTATCAACCAACTGTATATATCCTACCTACCTGGTACTTAAGGCGAATAACAACAGCGCGCTGGAACGCGTTTTTAGGGTCTGCTTACTTAATCAAACTAGCGGCGGAGCTCCGCAATCTCCCACGCTAGTGGAACTCGAGACACGCGTTGCTTCATTGAGAAAGGATACCCTACAGCCTCGAGTCCAGTCGAAACGTCAGTCCTTTTTGCCGCTTACATCTCCATACAGCGGTAACGAAGCAGAGTAAAGGCATGCCCTCGGAGCCGAACGTCCTCTCAACATGGCGATGATGGCAAGCGCATCCTCCAGCAACCCCTACGAGCATTACGACAACACCTCCATCGAGCAAGACCTGATCGATCCAGATGACGGTATGCCGCCAAGCCCCGTATACTTCCCAATCTTAAAAACTAACGTCATCGTACGAAGCCGATATCAACGACTTCGACGACCCCCTACAACCAACCAACGACCGAGCGCCCCTAACCGGCAACATCCAACCCTCCTCCTCCTCGCCCGCCATCCCCCGATCCTACCTCACCTCCTCCATCCCCGGCGAAGACCGGCGCGCCCCAACCAACACCATCGACGAAAGCGTGTGGGCGACGCTCTCGCGAGACCTGTTGGCGGTGTGGGAGAAGATGCGGCAGGTGCTGTGGCCGAAGTACCTCCTGGGCGGGATGCTGCAACGCGGAGGCGGCATCGGGGCGGCGGAGAGGGGCGAGGGCGGGGGCAGTGGGGCGGGTGGGGTGAGGGGCCTCGTGGGACGGTGGCCGGATGCGGAAGTGGTGCTTCAGGGCGGGATGAGTGAGGGGTTGAGGGATTGGGATTTGTGGTATGTTTCTGCAATGGAAGCTTGATCGTATGGAACAAGCGAGGGGGACGTGGGAGCTGATTTTGTTTGCTTTGCACAGGGGTCCGCTCATTTTCTGCTTGCTGTTGAGTCTGCTGTTGTCGATGACCGCGTCGGGCGAGCAGAAGAGTCTGGTTTTCTCTGGGGTTTTTGCAATGGTGTGGATCGGGGAGGCGGTGGTGACGATGCAGATCAAGCTGCTGGGTGGGAATATGTATGAAATCTCCCTTTTCCTCGGATGGGCGTTCATTGGGATGCTGACTCGTACGTGTCCGCAGTTCGTTCTTTCAGTCCGTATGCATCATCGGTTACACGCTGTTTCCTCTCGTCATTGCGGCGATGCTCAGTGCACTACGGCTTCCGGCTATCGCCAGAATACCGGTGTACCTTGTTCTGATCGCTTGGTCATTGGCAGCTGGGGTCAGTATTCTAGGAGGGTCGGGGGTAGTCAAGAACCGGGTTGGGATTGCAGTGTATCCTCTCTTCGTTTTCTACGTCGGTCTAGGTTGCTTGTGTTTCATTAGCTAAGATAGGACTCCTCGTGGTGTACGAATATACGGAATGGGCAAGACTATCAACTTTGCTTGGAGCACGAGTTACACTTGCAAGGTAGACTGAGCTTCATTCGAAAATACTTTTGGTGCGAGGCTTGTTACTTTTCGAACAATGATGGAATAACCAACTCTACGCCCCATATTTGCCGAGATGCCCAACATTCCGACAATGATCCCTCCTTCCCTTATGCGCCAGTCCGATCGGCGAATTTTGCATGATCTGCCGCCAGGTCAGTGACGAATATCACCGTGTCACTTGGTGGTCTTTCTACGTTTCGCAGGGCTGAACTCCTGGGCATAAGTCTTGAAGAAGTCCGTAGGCTCTTGAGGGTGTTCGTGGGTGATGTCGTGGAAGGCGAGGGTGGAGATGTAGTTGGTCTTGCCGGCCTTGACCAGTTGGTAATATTCGAGGAGATACTCCTTCTCGGAGTCGTCGCTGTCGGCTTGTTTCTTGAGAACGCGCTTGGCTTCCGCTCTGTAAGGTTTTGTTGTCAGAACCAGCCTTGGGCACAATGGCGGTGCATCAGCAACTTACGCGGAAATGTTCTCGAATTCCATTGGAGAATCCAATGCCTGACTGGCAGCTGTAGCAAGCTCATCTCCGCTCGCCATCATAGGCCCTAGGGAACGTCAATACCATTTCACAGAACACGGCAAGAGTGATTGATTTACCAGTCAGCGTAATGAGCTGTCCACGATGCTTATCATCGAAACCATGTTTGCCGTGCCCAGTCACGACATGCGCAACCACCTTAGCTACATCCCCGAGAGCGATCGGCGCGAATTTGTGGGTGTTCCCAATGGGCAACGGGAGCTTCCCATCATGCTGAGCTTGGGGGGCATAAAGCAAGAGGTTCTCGGCATAAAAGCCCGCACTGGTCTGTGATTAAACAATGGCACACCTCGACTTGAGTTGAACAAACTTACCGAATCACAACAGGAGAGTGGCCGGTGGCGGTAGAAGTATCACCCTTGGTATGCATCACAAGGACTTCAAGGTCGATGAACTCGTGTAGGCGCGGCTGTTTCTTCGGATCCGCCAGATCGCAGCCAGCAGAGCTCAGGAAACAGACATTCTGGACGTTTGCCTTCTTCGCCGCCGAGACCAGTTCGGTCGTGATGTCGACCTTGTCATGATGCGCCGGAGGAATCAAGCACATGGTGTCGGCGCCAATGCTCTTGAGGGTTTTCACCATCTCACGCTCCTTGCCGGGCTTGTGAGGGATGATGGTGGCACCTAGCTTCTTCAATAGCTTACAGTTCTCATTGTTGGGGTCCAGGGCCAGTCCGGTCAACGAGGCAATCTTCTTGGAGAAGTGGTCGTCGGTTAGGATAAGCTCTGCAATGAGATGCCCGGTCTGGCCGTCCACTGCAGTGACGCACAACTTGCGAGACATGACTGGAAAAGGTGTTTGAACGTGAGAGCTTCGATTTTTTGGGTCTTGCAATGAAGAGTGAAAGATGAATATGAGGGAAGAGAGATGGAAGATGGAAGATGAAAGATGAATTGTTGATTGATATCTGTGAGTGAGGTACTTGTAGGTACGTTACTGTACTTGTTGATTGGTTTTGAGAGCTGTAAAGGAGGTTCCAAGCTCCAGGGTAAGGTGCCTTGAGCTCAAGCTCTAACTTAACGCGTGCTTTACCCCGGGATACGTGACGTTTGCGTTACGTAGTATCACGTGAGTTTTAACGTCAGTACTCGACAGGGGTTACCTCCTGTATCTAACTCTGTACGGTAAGGTATTTGGCGGCTGTTGCTGGGCTTCCTAGTCCAGTGATGTCAATTCGCTGGATAGTACAGCCGATTGACCTTCGTAGAGTCCCAATAAATAAGTGGAGCCTCTAGGTAGGTACTGCAGAGTTCAAGCTACGAGTAAGGTATAAGGTATTATTCATCCCGCATTCTCATATCAACGACTTCTTATGAAGATTTGATTTCTTTGCAATGTCACTGTACCGAGCTTCAAGAACAATCACAACTCGAGCTTTTCAGGCCAAACCACTAACTCGTTATTCTTTCGCTCCATTCTCTTCTACCACCGCAGCCATGAGGACTATCACGGATGCAGTCACGGACGACCACCGGGAGCTTGAGGAGTACTATCAGAACATCGTGAAGTCAACCGATACCGACACTCAGACCCGTTATCAAAACCAGTTCACCTGGGAGCTTGCCAGACATTCCGTTGCAGAAGAATTGGTTGTGTATCCGGCAATGGAGAAATATTTGGTATTACCCATGTTGCCATTTGCCAGACAGACGGCCCACTGCCGCTGACGAGTACTAGGGAGCAGAGGGCAAAGCGAAGGCCGACCACGACCGCAAGGAGCATCATTCGGTAAGTAGACAAATAACACCATACGTTACCTTATCTCAGCTGACGTTCGTTCAGGTCAAGGAGCAGCTCAAGAAGTTCCAGAATCTTAGCGCTACCGACCCGGACTTCCTCCCAACCATAAAGAACTTGATGGCGGATCTGTCGGAGCACATCAAAGAGGAAGAGCGTGACGATCTGCCGATCCTGGAGAAAGCACTGCAGTCTCCAGAAACGGCACAAGATAGTGAAGCCCTGGCCACTTCTTTCGAACGCACCAAGATGTTCATCCCGACGCGCAGTCATCCATCTGCAGGAGAGACTCCGCCGTTCGAGACTGCTATGGGTCTGCTGGTGGCTCCATTTGACCATATTTCGGACTTGTTCCGCAAGTTTCCGACCAAATGAGTCAGTCCTTTCGCCCGCCTGCTTTTCCACCCTCGGCCGTTGCTGCTCACGATTATATGAAGAGTTACAGCTGACCACAATGGGGTTGTCCACCAGTCCGAGAAATATGGACACCGGGATTTCCTAGCTATCAGAGGCCTTTGCTGACAATCCGTCTTTCACCAGCTCAGAATTGATTCAGATAGCTTAGAGAATATCTCCTCTGCATATGCTGAGCGTTCAATGAGTGCTGAAATGTTTGGTACTTGCTGCCATGTCTTGTCGACTCTTGAGCTATTTAACTTATGGAAACACGTACAGTAAGGGAAAGCGTAACTTACGGTAGATCTAGGTATCTCTTGAAGATGTCCCAAAGAAACAATATGCGGCTCCGCAGCACGGAATAAGGTATAGCCCCACCAAGCGAAGAGTCTTGATTTGCGGGGCATGTGGCACTTACCTTTTCGGGTATATACAATGTACATCCATATAGCCTATGGGATTCGAGAACAGCCACCATCGCCGAAGAGCAAATCTCCCCCACTACAGTACCTTACCCTTACCTACCTTACATTATCACAACCGTAGGTACAACAATAATAGGTGCAGATTGCCAACACACCACACTTGAGCTTGTACTGTACTATCAAACAGCTCTCATCTTTCTCCTTCGGATTGGTCACGAATGGTGGCAGCCGGAAAGGTGCAAGCGTCCTTCTTGTTACGGTATCATACGCTATCCCGCCGGTAATTGGACCGTTCGAAGCGATTTGAGTGAAGTGGACTGTGGGTCAGCATTACCACTGATGTCTTGTCGGTGCCACTTCCTGTAGTGTGGAAAAGGACGATCTCTTGTTCTTGCAGGATCTAGGTCCCTCCTGCGATACTCGTGTAGCGCACCGCTGCAAGAGATTCGCTACACTACTACTCGACTTGGCTCCTGAGGAAGCACGCTTGCAACGCACCTATCAGCTACTAAAACCACACAGGAAAGGAGAAGTAGATTACAGCTGACCTCATGCTACCTGTAGCCTGATACGAGGACCGGACCGTAATCGACACAATGACACGGTCAACACAACGGCAGAGCTCTGCTCAGAACAATGGACCACAACGACCATCGAACGCTACCTCTATTCCTTCACCTTCTACTACTCCTGCGACGCTCTCTACGAAGGAAGTAGAATCCGCCAGCGACAACGACACAGGCGAGAGACCTGTGCGAGAAAAGCTAAAGAAAACGTCCATCGCCACATTGCCTAGATATGGTGTAACAGCTACAAGCGCCGACAACCCAGTGAACGATGACGATCCCATGGGCCCTCTACATACAGTTTCCAAGGCAAGCTCTAATGTCGAGCCTACTGACCGCGATACACGAGGGAGGCCTACAAGAAAGCGATCCTTTGACGATCTAGAGGCTACGGACGAGTCATCTGTCGGAAACAAGCATAGCACGAACACTTATGGGAAGGAAAACCACGAGGGTCATACACGCAAAAGATCAAGGGATATTGGTGCTGATGATTCCTCGAGAGAAAGTGAAGGAAGGAAGAGCTCTCGAGAGGAACCGGTGCTTGAAAAGGAGGCGAACGATGGAGACAACGATGAAAGCATGAAGGTCTCTCAAGAGCGAAGTAGTACTCCACCCGATCAACCGGATGCTATGGACGAAGATGGAGGTCGTGGTGTCCTTAGCCCGAGGAAGAAGCGGAGCAGGGATCAGGTAGAGCAGGACCAGGATAAGAAGCAGAAGGTGGCGGCTACCGAAGAAGAGCGAGCCCGGAGAAACTCAGAGGAGGAGGAGAAGGCGGCTCAGGCGCGAGGCCAACATACGAGCCCAACTGCAGGCAACGAATCGGAAAAGAAGAGGCATCGAGATATGTCAGAAGAGCGCGGAGGTCAAGAGCAGACCGATTTACCAACGAAGAAAGTAAGTGATTATACTGCACATTATCCCACGACGTGTTTTGGCCTCGGCTAAACCTCCAAACCAGGTGCTGCCAACGAGTGGCTTTTCTGATACCTCGAAGGTTTCACCATTTGGTACTTTGGCCAGCACCAAGTCAGAGTCGAACCCTCCGTCTGGCTTTTCGTCGGATGTTTTTGTGGCCGAGCCTCAGACCTCTTCCTCGGCATTTGCAGCCTCCGGCTTCGCTTCCCTCTCCAAATCCACAACTTCCCCTTTCGGAACCTTGGGGGCCACTTCAAATACGCCAGGCGCCAGCCCTTTTAGCAGCCTAGGGTCTGCATCTAAACCCACAGCGTTACCATCCTCAACAGGTGCTCCGAACAAGACTAGCTTGGACACCATCAGTGTCTTCGGCGCGGGTGCCGCACCTGCTACGACTGGCTTCGGATCTGCCCTGGGATCCACGTTGGGCACTTCAGCCACGTCAGCTTTCGGTACTCTTGGTGGATCCAAGCTTGGTATCGGTTTTGGTAGCGGCTTTGGAGGTGTGGGTGCTGGTGGCCTCAAGACGTTCGCTGCTCCGAATGGTCCTAGTGTCCTCGGTACTGGAGCCTCGTCGTCACGAGCATTCGGCTCCCCTGCGGTGGACGACGAGGAAGACGAAGACGGTGATGAGGACGGCCAGCCAGGCGGGGAAGCTAGATACGGTGAGGCACACGATCATGAGGATAAGAGGTTTCATGAACAGGACGGTGAGTGGCTCTTCGGTATAGATATAATGCTCCCCCAAAGCTGACTTAGCTCACGACAGTCGAAACCGGCGAAGAAGGCGAATCGACGTTGTTCTCATGCAAGGCGAAACTGTACCACTTCACTGGGAAAGAATGGAAAGAACGGGGCATTGGTACATTCAAGTTGAATGTTACAGAGGATGAGAATGAGTCGAGGAAAACCGCACGGCTTATCATGCGTACCGTGGGAGTTTTCAGGGTCGTTTTGAATACACCAGTTTTCCATGGGATGAAGATTGGTGACAATGCGGGCAAAGAACCTACGGGCAAGATGATCAATCTCGCAGGGGTGGAGAATGGCAAGCCCGTCCCTCTCATGCTCAAGGTTAGCCTTATATCCCTCTCGAGCGGTGTGACAACAAAACGCTTACGCTGGCATGGCAGGTCGGAGCAGCTGAAGTCGCGAAAGAATTATATCGTAAGATCCAGGAAGTGCAACAACAGTTATAAGATCTAGCAAACCACTCACAACCGTTCGAAAGGAGCCGTCCATTTCCGCAAGGTAGAAAGCTGGATTATAAACACGTAGAGACATGGTGGCCATGTGCCTTGTTAGATGATTAAGATACGACGGCATCGGCCCATCAGTACACGCTCCAATCCCCCAGAGACGGAACAGCATGCTTGACTTTGGAAGATTCGAAAACCCTGGGGTCAAAGGGCAACAGATTGTTCTGGAGTTCTGCGAAGCATGCCAGACCTCAGAACGAGCGTCTCTCTTGTACATATCTGGTCTGGTAGAGGCCCGGATTCAAGCGTTGTAGATCGTTTGACTCCATTTCCAACGATGAATCAGCGCACCCTGTCAATTCCTCTGAGCACAGGAGCAACAGAGAGCTATAACTGTTCTGTAGGCGCTGCCGGGGCGTCTGTTTGATTGTTGCGTATCTGCTCTACTGTACCTACCGTACCTTGCAAATCACGGGCCTGCGCGCTAGGTCAGCCGTTACGCGAAGCACTAAAGCACTTTACGCGTGTGTGAACGTCATGGTTCGAGCACCTGCAGGTACGAAATACGTACCAGGTAGTGGCATCGATTATTAGCGCATGGAAGTGTTGATGTGCATTGGCTGTAGAGCAATCTTCGAGCTATACTAAATTGAGGGGGTCAATGGCGAAGCTACAAACAGCCACCGTATCGAACCAGGTTGTCCGCAAGAGAAAGAGGACCATTCCAGTAGAACCAGTTGCAGAGGCGGCAGAAATCGACAGTGGCACGCCACCAGCGATCACCACTACCGTACCTACCAAAACTCACGACGGAGGGAAGAAGCCTCGTCGGACACCCAATACCAAAGACGCAAACGTCAAACCACCTCTTCTCCGCCGAAATTCCTCTACCCTTGTGGAGAGTACCATTCCATGGCCGGCGCACTTCACGAAGCTTGCGCAAACCCACCGCGCTCTGAACCTGGTATACACGTTCTGCTGCACACGGAAGCACCTCGCCACTACCTTCGAGACTATCAAGAAAGCGGTCGAGGGACATATCAAGCGGGAACTGTTGATCGAGGATGTGGCGCAAATCAAGGCCCTGGTGCCGAGGGCCATTAACTTTGCCTATGTAGACGAGGCATTGTTACAGGTCGCGGTGCTCGGAGAGGAGAACGGGGCCAAGGGAGGGAAGGCGAAGGAGTTCCGGTCCTCGGACTCGTCACGGGAGGATAGACAACGGGAGAAGAAGGGAAAGGAGCTACTGCTGTTCGAATTCATAGATGGAGATCTGAAGCGGCAGGTCACCCATGCGAAGACCGGGGAGCCGACGAAGCCTTTCCGCAAGTTGAGGGAGGAGGACTTGAAGATGCCCGTATTTAGTCGGAAGCAAATGATGAAGCTCATCGAAAAAAGGAATGCAAAGTTCGCATCCGCAGTCAATGCTTTCCTCAATCAATGTGCCGCCGATGGTGTTGATGCAGTTGAGGCGATTCAAATAGAGGAGAAGCCGTTCGTGCCTGTCCCGTCGGATAGCAGGGGCACTACCCCTACCCTGGAGCAGAGAGCGAACTTGCCCGCTTCGATACCTAAGGAGCGGAAAACGGTGGCCGAAATACTCACAGAGATCAAAACCATGGAGTGGTATACTGGGCAAATTGTCCCTGATGGCCACCGAGTCTTCGACCCACAGCAGCCAATATTTGGCGATCTTAACTTCCAACTTTCACAGAACATGGTTGATGCGCTGTATAACACTCGGGGAATCACGCAACTTTACTCACACCAGGCCGAAGCAATCAACAATCTCTACGAAGGGCACAATGTCATCGTCGCTACCTCTACCAGCTCTGGCAAATCGTTGATATACCAGATTCCCATGCTACACGAGCTCGAACAGGACCCAAACAGTCGCGGCATGTATATCTTCCCTACCAAAGCCCTAGCACAAGATCAACGGCGAAGCATGAAAGAGCTGCTACGTTTCATGGAAGGTCTGGAGAATGTGGTCGTAGAGACGTTTGATGGAGACACCGCAATGTCAGACCGCAACCTCATTCGGGATGAAGGCCGAATCATCTTCACCAATCCAGACATGTTACATATCACCATCCTACCACAGGAGGACAAGTGGCGCACATTCTTGCAGAATTTGAAGTATGTCGTGGTCGACGAACTGCACGTCTACAATGGGCTCTTCGGTTCACATGTTGCCTTCATCATGCGGCGACTACGGAGGATATGTGCGGCGGTGGGAAACCGTCATGTTAAGTTTATCTCCTGCTCGGCGACGGTGGCGAATCCAGAGGAGCATATGAAGACTATCTTCGGTGTTGACAACGTCAAATTGACGGACTATGATGGTTCTCCCTCAGGTCGAAAAGAGTTCGTTTGCTGGAATACTCCGTTCAAGGATCCTGGGGATCCCTCCTCGGGAAGAGGGGATGCCATGGCTGAATCGGCGCGACTGTTCTGTCAGCTAATATTGAGAGGGGTGAGAGTCATTGCTTTTTGTCGAGTACGAAAGCAATGCGAGGTTCTTATCACTGCAGTCCGCCATGAGCTTACCAGTCTGGAGAGGACGGAAGTCATAGGGCGTGTTATGGGCTACAGAGGTGGATACGCACCCCAAGATAGGAGGAGGATTGAGAAGGAGATGTTTGAGGGGAAGTTGATGGGTATTATAGCTACCAACGCTCTTGAGCTTGGTATAGATATCGGTTCTCTCGACGCGGTGCTTACCATAGGCTTCCCATACACCATTGCCAACCTGCGTCAGCAAAGTGGTCGGGCGGGTCGACGGAATAAAGACTCGCTCTCCGTGCTGGTAGGCGACTGCTTTCCCACGGATCAGTACTACATGGAAAATCCAGATCAAATCTTCACGAAACCCAATTGCGAGTTGCAGGTCGACTTGCAGAACATGCTTGTTCTTGAAGGCCACGTCCAATGTGCAGCTTTCGAGATGCCCATCCGGCCAGACGAGGACAAGGCGTACTTTGGAAAGCAGCTGCCGGAGGTAGCAGAAGAGCGCATGGTTAAAGATCCCTTGGGCTTTTACCACTGTAACGAGCGTTTCCGACCATATCCTTCCAAATTCGTAGCGATACGAGACACCGAGGATGGGCATTTTGCTGTGGTCGACATCACCCATGGACGAAACATTGTCCTGGAGGAAGTTGAGCCCTCACGTGCCAACTTTACCATCTACGAAGGTGGAATATTCCTTCATCAGGGCTACACATACCTCGTCAAAGAGTTCTCCCCCGAACGTAAAATCGCCAAGGTCGAGCTGGTGAAAGTAGACTGGACGACGCAGCAGCGCGACTACACGGACATTGACCCCATCGAAACGGAAGCCATCCGACGCATCCCCAACTCCCTGTCGCGCGCCTTTTACGGCGCGATCAAAATCCGCGCCGTCATCTTCGGCTTCTTCAAAGTCGACAAGAAGCGACGCATCCTCGACGCGGTGCAGGTCGACAACCCGCCGATCGAGATCTTCAGCAAGGGCATGTGGCTCGACGTGCCGAAGCCGGCGCTCGAGATCCTCAACGCGCGCCGGCTCAACGTCGCGGGCGCCATCCACGCCGCCGAACACGCCATCCTGTCCCTGATGCCCAACTTCGTCGTCTCCATGCCCGGCGACGTGCGCACCGAGTGCAAGAACGCCACCAAGGAGCTGGCCAGGAAGGAGACGTCGCGCAAGCGGCCCGCTCGCCTGACCTTCTACGACGCCAAGGGCGGCGCCGGCGGTTCCGGCATCAGCACCAAGGCGTTTGAGTTCATCGATCTACTGTTGCGCCAGGCGTGCGAGCGGGTCGCGGCCTGCCACTGTCATGAGGGCTGCGTCGAGTGCGTGTGCAGCGAGAGGTGCAGGGAGCAGAATGTGGTCATGAGCAAGGCTGGCTCGGAGGTGATTTTGAAAAGCCTCTTGAATCTGGAGATCGATGTCGACGCGTTGCCGTGGGGACCCGAAGAGCAGACGCCAGCTGGTATTGAGACTGTGGTTGCTGCTACGGAGGTCAGGCCCGCGCGGGGGAAGAGAGTCGAGGTTGTTGAGATTAAACGTGAAGAGGGTGGGACCAGGCGCGTCGTTGTCGATGAGATTGAGGGAACATCAGAGGGAGAGGAGGAGGTGGTCCGCATCAAAGATGAGCCTGTAGACTGAGAGATGCGCTTTCAATCGTATATTCTCAGACACCGGAACCTACTAAGCCCAATCCGTATGCCATACTGCCTCCAGGACCAACCGCTGGAGGATAAAATAGGTACCGCTATAGTTGGGCCCGAGGCCCAGGAAAGCAGTGAAGCTATACATGTTGGCCAGACTGATCGACTGCACGGCCTTTCGGAGCGTCTCATATGAATCCCCACTATCTGCTGACAGCGCACTTCAGCTGCCTGCCGCTTGCAATGTTATTGGTGGCGCGGGACTGCTGATCCCAGACTACCCACGCCGCAAGAGCGCTTGGCTTACTCGCTGATGCAAAATCCTGAGAATTGAGGATCATCTTTGGAGCTAGAGGGACACGATGGATACCGCTGCCTCGAAATCCATTCACTGCCAGTCTCATCATGATTATTCTGGGCAATCTTTGACGTTCACTACGGATATTTGTCAGGATTCGAGATTACTGTTCTATTAATCCGAGCAAGCTGTTGCTCTATCAACTCAGATGAACGAAGACATGTATTATTTACAGGCATAAATCAGCACTTCTTGGCTCTTCGGAGGCTTGCATCCCCAGTCGCCCCAAAACCGGACCCTGCGTTGCTGGACTAGGAACTTTTCAGCTGCAGAGTAATGGTGTTCACATCATAGACACCGAAAAAGCGCAAGAAACTCAGGACCTGCGGCGCCACGGCGCAGCCCATGTGACCGACCTCCGGCGTAGTCGCCTTGAACTCGACGATGGGGACGGCCGCGCCGTTGCACGTGTGGCACACGGCGCGTGCGACGTACGTCTGGTTGATCTCCAGATCGCCGGCGATGATCTGGAACATGTCGAGACCGACGAGCGCGCGGATGGTGAAGAGGGCGGTCCCCTTGGTCGAGTTGGTGACGGCAACGACGCGGTTCTCGATGCGTTTGTCGAGTCCCTGGCGACCCAAGTTCTGCGTGCCGTTGCAGTCGGGCACGGCACCGGCCACGTAGACGAGCGCCTGGCCCTCTTGCCCGACTTTCAGGGTGTCGATTACGGCGAGGGATTGGGTGTCGATGACGTCGACCGTGTCGCTGTGCTCGTTCACCGTGTACATGCGTGTGTTGTCGGGGCTCCCCCAGATGCCGTGCGGCTGGACGCCACTGGATCGGATGGACTTCACGAAGACCGGGATCGAGCTGGCCGAGTCTTGCCGGTAGACCATGGTTGCGTTCAGCCCGCCGCTGGTGACGAAGGCGTATTGAGTGCCGTCGACGATGGCGAAGTTCGGATGGTTGGTTTCCAAGCCGGTATCGACGACGGTGACGATGGTGCGCGTCGTCAGGTCGATGACGGTGGTCTTGCCGGCTTTCTTATGCGCCACCCACATGGACTGGCCGTCGGCGGACATCATCATGTCGGAGGAGAACTTGTCGGCGAGGCCGGTGATGGTGTCGACGACCTTGCGCTGCTGCACGTCGATGATGTCCAGCGTCGGCGAGAGAATGTGGTTGACGTATGCGGTCTGGCCGTCGGGGCTGAACAGCACCTTGCTCGGGCCCTCGGTGGGCGTCTCGACCCTCCCGACGACCCCGCCTTTCAACCCATCGACGATATCCACGAACTTGGTGCCGCGGCACGCGACCCAGACGGTGCGGTTGTCGTGGGCGAAGAAACCCTCGTGCGAGGCGCGGTCGACGGACGTCTGGGACACGATGCTGTTGTCGAGCGTGCGGATGACGGTGAGGGTGTTGGTCGTCGTGGCGACGGAGTTGATGTATTTCCCATCGAGCGAGAAGCCGAGGCCGTGGCTGTTGACGACCTTGAGGTACTGGGGGGAGAGGACGTCGGTCAATCGAGAGGCTCCGAGACTGATGGTGCCGAGCACTTCGTTGGTGAGGGGTTTGATGACGGTGATGGTGTTGGAAGTCTGGTCGCCGGTGTAGATCCTGTCGTCGGGCCCGATGGGTGGAGCTCCGGGCAGAGCGGGAGCCTGGATCTGGGCGACGGCGCCGACGATGAGCAAGGGACTTGCGATTGCCCAGAGTAGGAGCTTCATGATTGCAATTGTGGGGGTTTGAAGGTTCCTGAGTCTATACGTCTACAGCATCGCTACAAGTCACCAACGTTCAATATACTACTGTACCTATGCATATCAACATTACTTCGTTTTCGGGGTTCTCGGGGTTATTCGGGGTTTCTGAAAGGTTTGTCCTTCATACAGGAAGAGTGAGGCAGGGAATCTACCTTAGCTTGGCTACTGTACCTTAGGGTTGGCACGTTCCCGCCTCAGCCGTGGCGCCGGTGCAGTTGTTGACAAAAGAAACTATCACATTGGTATTAGTGGCCCTCATCGTGAAGCCACGACGGGATGCTCCGTGGACGGCTTATTTCAGGCTTAACTTACAGTGACATCACTTCCAGCCCGATGTGGACAAGCTAACTTAGTCTCACTAACGTTAGGCTGATGACGCTACAAATGACTTTCAAGAGGGGAAATGGTTTTAGCTAAGGTAACTTACAGTACGAATTACTTCGATTCAGATCCAGCTCGGTCTTCCTCCGAACCTCCACTCAAATCCGGGACTTGCCGCCAAGCATGAACGAAGAGCCACAGACCAGCGGCGTCAAGTCGGCCAAGTGTGAAGTCTATCCGTTGCTTGCCGGCTACACGATGATTGCCGTTTTTGAGAACTGGGATCCCGAGAAGGACGGTCAGGCAAGCTTGTTCGAAGAGATCCTCCGGGTGAAGTTTGGCAAGGACAACATCCACAAGTTCGGGTGGAAACAGTTCCCATCCAGCACTCGATTCTCGTTCCGTGTGCCGTATCCGGTTGGAGACCGCTTGGGCCGAGGGAAGTATACGCTCACGTCAGATGCAAATCTTTATCATGCCTGAGTCAGTCACGGCGGTGGGGGACGGGGACTGTGTGGTTCGAGCGGGCAGATGAGTAAGGTGAAGTGTGCACAGACGTTTTGTTTGGGCTGGAGAGAGAGGGTTAGCTCCTTACCAGATTAAGTCGGTTCTATATCTGAAGGTGTGTACTAATGCGGTGACGACTGTACCACAGCGGCCCTGGACCTGGACTGAACCCCAAGTCACCGGAATAGCATCTGTCCGTCCGTCCAATTTGGTTGGCCACAACTCAATTCATGGTCACTGCTCTTAGTTTGGTTACCAATGAACGCGCGGAAAGCTAGCGAGTAAAGCGTCTGTTCTGGTCTACTTCCTTAGATCTGGGGCTTCGTACTTGTATTTAGTATATGTCTGTGCCGGTGGATTTCTTGCACTTTATCCACACCTACCTAACCTTACCTTCATCAACAGTGTTTGCGTCCTCACAGCCTCAGGATGAAGTCCTCAACTCTCGCTATGGGCGCTGTCGCTGTTGCGGCCCGCTCTGCTATGGCTTCCCCGCAATATGGCTCGGCTTATCCTTCGGCCATGTCGATGAGCTCGGCGATGGCAAACTCGGCTTACCCTTCGGCCATGTCGATGGGCTCAGCGATGGCAAACTCGGCTTATCCTTCGGCCATGTCGATGAGCTCGGCGATGGCAAACTCGGCTTATCCTTCGGCCATGTCGATGAGCTCGGCGATGGCGAACTCGGCTTATCCTTCGGCCATGTCGATGAGCTCGGCGATGGCGAACTCGGCTTATGCGTCCGGTACGGCGATGGCGAGCTCGGCTTATTGTCCAGCCATGTCGATGAGCTCGGTGCATCCGTCAGGTACGGCGATGGCGAACTCGGCTTATCCGTCCGCGATGGCGACCTCCATGTCAACCTCCATGTCGATGAACTCGGGTAGTAGTGGTTGTGGTTCCGGGCTCATGGCTTGTCAAGTCATCGATCCGATGAGAAAGGAAGCACCATGGGCTGGCTCGACCAATGCCCACCCTCAGTGTTATGATCCGGCTCGCTACACCTGCACTTCAAACTTCCTGTGCCCTATGAACGCCCCCAAGATCTCCGGTCAATATGCCTGCGGACCTGTTATGGCATCGCAGGCATCTGCGCAGATGAACTCAATGGGTGGGTCGTCACCATCGAGCGCTTCGTCCGCGCCGAAACCCCAGCTCAGTATCACTGTAAACGTCCCCGGGGCTGGCGATATCGATGGCATCAAGGGCCTCCATTTCATAGTTGACCTCACCATCGACGTGACTGACACAGCTTCGAACGGCCTCATTCCCTTCAAGCCACTGTACCAAGATGCCAGCAGCTCCACATTCGGTGTTGGTCCGAATGCCGCCTTCCCTGGTCTGGTTGTCTTGCAAAACACGACAATGACCAAGGGCCCACTCACGGGACCAAACACCAACCTGGCTGGAGTTTTCCAGCTGAATGGAGTCTCCAAAGTCAACGGCCTCAATCAATATAATACCGTCTGGGATGACGGCGCACCATTGTTCGGTATCGGTGCATCTGAGCTCGTCGTTTATTATGTCAATCAGAAAGCTGGAAAAACCATGACCTTCAC
>JAABUU010003464.1_pt1 | contig 20033 bp, 18 predicted proteins | sample 5559301 | NCBI WGS metagenome assembly JAABUU01 (sample SAMN10711884, study PRJNA513360) | rock metagenome | isolation source: Antarctica rocks | place: Antarctica: Victoria Land, Richard Nunatak white | reverse complement strand
CACAGGAGGGTCATCATGCGATAGACTGCGGGTGGCATCGGGAGGCTCCTTCCGGACGATATGGTGTCAGCACCCCTATCCTACCAAAGCCCTCCCGATTGCCCCCTTGTTAGCGAAAACTAGAGAACTTATCGTTCGCGCAAATCTTGAGCGAGTTCGGCTGTTGGTGCCAACAATCGCCGACGGCTTGTGAACAAACGGCTTGGTACCGTGATTATTGTCAACAAAAGGCCGTGATGGCTGCGGAGTCTATGGTCGTGACAGGTCAGTATGTTACTAGGCATTCTGATCTTCCTTCAAATCAACCAGCGGCACTTCCTACATGTAGTAGCGTATCCGCTACGAATGCTACATGTAGTGGTCGCGGCGCTCTCGAACTGACTTCCAATTTGCGCGAACGATAAGTATCAAATCAGGTTAATCGCGCTTGACAAATTGTGGTCCGACAAATCGGTTCGTGGCGCGCCCCCCGTACACCCAGCCGGTGTACTGCCGGACCATCGAAACGCGGCCCGTCACGTTCACCTGCACGGGCTGCACGCGCACAGTCACGCAGCAGCGCTTCCCTGGCCCCGTCCCGCGCTACTGTGACGACTGGTGCCGTGTGCAAGCGGAGCGGATGCGGACGCGGGAGCGCGTCCGGCGCCACCGAGTCCGACAGCGCGCGGCGCTATCCGAAGAGGGGGGGTGATCCGTTTGGGGCACGCAGGGCCGTACCCCTGCCAGGCGCGTCTGGTTAGAATGAAGGGGGAAAGATGAATCGAGTTGAAGCGCAAAGGAGGTGGTCGGTGCGCATTGCCGCCATTTACGACATCCACGGGAATCTCCCGGCCTTGGACGCCGTCCTACAAGAGATTGATCGGGAGAACCCGGACCTTATCGTCGTCGGCGGGGACAGCGCCTCCGGGCCGCTGCCGCGCGCCACCCTAGAGCGCCTGATGGGCCTCGGGGACAAGGCGCAGTTCATCCGCGGCAACGCCGATCGCGAACTGGTCGCCTGTTTCGACGGAGAACCGCTCGATCCAAGCTTACCCGACGCGTCTCAGGAGGAGACGCGGTGGGCCGCCGGGCAATTGGATCGCGCACACCGCGACTTCCTCGCCCAACTCCCGGAGCACGCCATTGTCGCCGCCGACAGTCTCGGCGATGTCCTGTTCTGCCACGGGTCCCCGCGCAGCGACGAGGAGATCTTGACCGTCGCCACCCCGGACGGGCGCGCGGGCGCGGCGCTCGCCGGCGTCGCGCAGCGCGTGGTCGTGTGCGGGCACACGCATATGCAGTTCGACCGGTACGTCGGAGCGGTGCGCGTGGTGAACGCGGGCAGCGTGGGCATGCCCTACGGCGAGCCCGGCGCGTATTGGGCCTCGTTTGGCCCGGAGGTCATGCTGCACCATACACCGTACGATCTCGACCGGGCGGCGGAACTCATCCGGGGCAGTGGGGACCCGCAGGCCCACGAGTTCGCCACGCATAATGTGCTCGCGCCGCCCACTGCGGCCGAGGCGATCGCGACCTTCGAGCACATGGCCGCCCAACGTTCTCGCCCCTGATCTCGATAGACGAAGACGTGGCTTACACTGATACACGATGAGCGGAAGAGAGCACACTGCCTACGGTAGCGACTGGTACCTATAGCCGATAACGGCCGGTACCTCATGGGCGACGATGGGGAGACTGCGCACTTGACGTTGGCAACGGCGTGTCGCTGTCGCCGGAGCCCGGAGAAGGACCGCGCCTATCGGGATTGCAACCAACGTCAAGTACGCACTCTCACGATGGGTGGTACATCTACGGCCGACTATTGACACCGCTGACCTGAACTGTCATCTTGCTCGGTTTCCGGCCCTGTTCTTTACTCGATCAGTAGCCCCATGACGGTGCTATTTCACGAAACAGAATAGCGCTTACCGTCGTCTATAACGGGTCAAGTCGGGCAACAGACGAGGGTCACACATGCCCCCAGGGGGAGAAAGAGAAGGGGCGTAGGCTTTGATGCCTACGCCCCTTCGCGTCGCCCGTAGCGGCCCCAAGAGCGCGCTAGCGGCCTGACGCGGAGCCTCGAACGCCTCGGCGTCGTCGGGCTCACCCAGGTCGTCGAGGAACGCCGTGGCCGCGTCGTCGAACGGGTCGCCGTGGTCGGGCGTGGCGGCGAGAGCGCCGGTTTCCTCGGGATCGGCGTCGTCACCAGCGTCGTCGAACGCGGGAGCCTTTGGCGGGCCGTCCGCACGCGCTGGGCCGAGCGGCGGTATCCAGCTTTCGCCCCTGGCTAGCGCGCGGCCCTTGACCTCGGGATCGCCGTCGTAGCGGCGCTGCGTGAGGCGCGCGGCCGGGTGCTCTGGTTCGCGCTGCGGTCATAGGAAGGCGGCCCCACTTGTCGGGGCCGCCCTCTGCAATGCGGGGACGCGCGTTTCCGCGATCTAGCCTGGATTATTCATGAAAACATTCATCGAATTGGATTGGCTGCCGATGGTGGCTTTGCAGGCTCCCAGAGTCCACTTTGGACGCCAAAATCGGCTCTACGGCCGCTTCTACCGGTCTACAGAGGTGAGTGTTCAGCCAAATGCGGTCAATCTGGTTAGACCAAATTGCTCATGAATAATCCAGGCTAGAACCAGCGATCCCGCTCACGGTTCGCCGTCCGGGCCGCCTCGCCCCGCACGCGCTCCACGTCCGGGTCCAGGAGCACGTAGCGCGTCGTGCGCTCGGCGTAGTCGTAGACGTGGCCCCGCTTGCGCTCCTCGATCCGGGGACCGCCCTCCCGCGTGGCGCGCGTTATCACGGTCGATTGTGTGCGTTCCAGTGCCTCGTCGGACCACACCACACAGGGGCCGCCCTGCGGGCCGAGAAAAGCTTTACACTTGAGACATAGACAGGGTCTCGCGCATTGCGATCCCCCCTGCGCATCTGACATCAAACTCCAGCTTCTCGCCGCCGGCCAGCCTCACTGCCGCTGTCGCGAGCAACACGAGCAACCAGTCGCCTGCTCGATGCGTCGATGCTGTCTCGTGTCAGATGCGCAACGACGACCAGAAGCGCGAGACCCTGACGGGCTGATAGGGGCACCAATGGGCACGAGCGGGCACGCATGGAGGGTGTGGCGGTGAGCGCCGTTGATCGGCTCGGGCTCATCGGTCGCAACCCCGTGTATCGCCACCTCTGGGCGGCGCGCGTCGTCTCCTTCGTCGGCGACACGATGGCGCAGGTCGCCCTCGTCCTGACCGCGTACCAGGTCGTCGGCACGGGGGGCGCAGTCGGACTCCTCCTCCTTGCGCAGGCCCTCCCGCGGCTGTTGGGTCCCCTCACGGGCACCCTGGCCGATCACGTGGACCAGCGCCGACTCCTGCTCGCCTGCGACGTGGCGCAGGCGCTCCTCTTCGGCCTGATCGCGCTCGCCCTGCCGCCGTTTCCCCTCCTGGTGGGCCTCGTCGCGCTGGCCTCGGTCCTGGCGACGGTCTCCCAACCGGCCGGGCGGGGGGCGCTTCCCGCCCTCGTCGACGCGGACGACCTGACGGCCGCCAATGCGCTCCTGGGGGCGGGCGTGCAGGCGAGCTTCTCCCTTGGCCCGGCGCTCGGCGGCCTCATCGTGGCGGCGCTCGGGGTCCGCGGCGCGCTCGCCACCGACGCGCTCACCTTCGTCCTCTCCGCTGGCCTGTTGACCCGGCTCCCCGCGCTCCCGCCCGCGCCGGGCACCCCTGGGGACGCGCCAGCGCCCGGCGTCCTCCGCGAAACGGGACTGGGGCTCGCGTTCGTGGCGCGCCACCGGACCGCTCGCGCCGTCGCCCTGGGTCTCTTCCTCACCGTCGCGTTCGCCGCCCTCGACAACGTCGCGCTTGTGTTCCTGGCACGGCGTAGCCTCCACGCCACGGCGCGCGACTACGGTCTCCTCGCGTCGGCCTATGGCGTCGGGATGGTGCTCGCCTCGCTGCTCATCCTGCGGCGGAGCAACCGAATCGCCCCGGCCGCTCTCTTCCTGCTCGGCGTCGCCCTCCAGGGCATGGGCACGGCGCTGACGGGCCTCGCGCCGGTTCTTGCCGAGGCGATAGTCGCTCAGGGCATGGCCGGCGTGGGCAACAGCCTGGAGAATCTCGGCACCACCACGCTGATCCAGCGCACGGTCCCGCGCCCCCTCCTCGGGCGCGCCTTCGGCATCGCCTTCAGCGCCGCCTCGATCGCGGAGGCCGTCGCGTACGCCGCAGGGGGCGTCCTCCTCGGGCTCATCTCGCCGCGCGCCGTCTTCGTCCTCGCCGGCATTGGCGTCCTCGCTGCCCTCGTCTTCGTCTGGCTACTCTTACCGCGCGCCGGCAGCGACGTGGCCGAGGCCATATCCGGTCACGGGTAGCGCGCATATACGTCGTCCGGCGTAGACTGGCGCGGGCGCGGTCAGCTTGGACACGAGGCGTAGAACCGAGTACACATTCGGTTCTACGCACCAAGCCTTAGAACCAGCGATCCCGCTCGTGGGTGGCGACGCGGGCCGCCTCGCCCCGCACGCGCTCCACGTCCGGGTCCAGGAGCACGTAGCGCGTCGTGCGCTCGGCGTAGTCGTAGACGTGGCCCCGCTTGCGCTCCTCGATGCGCGGGCTGCCCTCGCAGATCGCCCGCATCAGCGCGTCTTTGTCGGCCTCGGGGTGTGCCCGCGCCAGGTCCCGCGTCACCATCCAGTCAAGTCGATGGAGGTCTGTCAGCGCGGCGTTGGGATACCGCTCTAACAGCCGTTGGGCGCGATGCGCGTACTCGCGGCCCAAGGCCGACACAGGGCCGGCCGGGGGCCGGGTGAAAGCCTCCCGCCGCCCGGCCTGGTCGCGCGGCGGCTCCGCGCCGCCGTGTTCTCCCACCGCCGCGCGACGGCTCTGTATGGCCCGCACCTGTGCCCAGGCGAGGATCGCCGTGGCCTCGGGTGCCCGCGCGCCCTCGGCGTGGTGCAGCTTGGCGTAGGGGTGCCGCCCATCCGGCTGCGTGTGCTCCTCCTTCCGATTGGTGAAGCCGGCCAATCGGCCCATGTGCCGCCAATTGGCGCTGCTCAGGTCGCCGTCGTACCGCTCGGCCAGATCGCGCGCCACGGCCGTCCCCTCCTCCTTGGAGAGGGGCGTGTCCGACACGCGCACCCATGCCTGGAGATTGCCGGGGCTGGTCTCGACGACGGCCGCCAACGTGTAGCCCTCGGCGCGCATCCGCTCGACGGTCGCGGCCGGCACGTCGTCGATCAGGTAGAGCCCGCTGCTCCCGGTGGGTCGGATGTAGATATCGCGGCCGTTGGCGTTCATGCCCTTGAACCATCCGACCGATGCCTCGACCTGGGCGGGCGTCCACTCCCGGCGCAGCAGCATGGCGTCGTTCGCGCGGTCGTACACGCCGATGTCGTACCGCTCCGCGCCCATGCCGGCGAGCTGCGCCCGGACCGCCACGGTCGTGCGGTCCCCCTTGCGTGCCCACCGTGTCGCGGCCGGTGCCGGCGTCATCCGCTCCGTCCTGTCTAGCTGCCGCTCCTGCCGCTCCTGCCGCTCCTGCGGCCGTTCCAGCATGGGGGCCGGCCCGCGCGGGTCGAGCGCGGCCAGTTCGGCGCGCAGGTGGGGCCGGTTGCCCAACTCCTGGCCCACGTCTACCCGCCTGACGCTTTCCAGGTGCTCCACCTGCGCCGCCAGCGTCGCGCCGACCGGCCGTCCCACGCGATCGACGAACCCGTAGCGCCGCCCGTCGTCGGGATGGACCCCCAGCGGAGCGCGCACCGGCTGTTGCGCGGCCTCGTCGTGCTCCGGGCGCGGGTACACCTCGACCTCCTGGCCGCGCGTCGCCATGCGCAGCAGCGCGTGTACGTCCTCTGACGGCACGGGCTCGCTGGTGAAGACCCACAGCCGCCCGCCCTGCGGCGCGCGCTCCACGGCCGCGTCAATGCCTTGCAGAGCCAACCGCTGCCGCGCCTCCTGCAACGCGGCGATGCCGTCCTCGGGCGCACGTTGTGGTTGGCCGTCGTCGTCGTAGATCGTCCTGTAGCCGCCGTGCGCGACGAGGCCGACCGTGGCGCGGTTCTGGCCGTCCCTGAGATAGAGCCCGATGGACGCCTCGCCCCGGAGGTGCGCCCGCGCGGCGTCCCCGGTGAGAGGCGTCGCGATCTCCTCGGTCGCGCCGCCCACGTCGGGGGCGGCGCGCCGGGCGTGACGCGCCCCGCCGCGGCCGAACCGCGCGGCGTAGGCGTCGGCCGTCGTCCGGCCGGTCGCCGGCTGGGCTGTCGTTCGTTCCGTTGTGACCATCGTCCCCTCCTTCCGCTACGCCCACAGGGCCACGTCGCGCCAGTCGTCCCCGTCGTCGTCGCCCGGCGTCGGCTCAGGGGGCACCATCGTCGTCGTCGCAGTTGCCGTCGCCGTCCCTGCCCGTGTTGCCGTCGCCGTGCCCGCCTTGTCGTCCTGCCGCTTGCGTTTGATCCCCTGTAGCTGGGTGCCCAGCGGCGGCGCGGAGCGCACAGGTTGCGCGGGGTCCGTGGCCCGCGATGGTGTCGTCCTCGCCCGTGTCGTCGGGGTCGTCGCCTCCGTCACGGCCGGCGGCACGGTCAGGGCGAAGGCCACGGCCGGAATCGGGAGCGGCGCCGGCCGCGGCGGCCCCGCCGGCGGCACGATCCCGCCATTGGGTAGGCGCCGTAGGCCCAGCCGCCGGAGGCGCGTCGGGAACAGGCCCAGCCGCTTGCTGTACCACCGCACCTGCGTCACCACCGCCGGGGGCCGGTTGCCGGAGAGGAGCAAGAGCGTGTTGGTCGCCAGGCGCGTGACCTCGCCCGGCGTCAGCAGCGGCCGGCTCGTCTCGCTGTAGCCCTGGTTGCCGTGGTCCACCAGGACCGCCCCACGCTTGCGGCTCGCCCCGGCGTTGGCCGCGAGCACCGTCGCCGTCCCGGTCTGCTCACTGAACCACTTGGCGTCCTCATCCGTCGTCTTGGCCAGCGCGATCTTGACGTTGCAGGCTTCGAGGATGATCTTCATGCCCTCGTCCTCGTAGAGCTTCTTGAGCTGCGAGAGCGACTGCACGGCCAGGATGAAGCCCATGCCGGCGCTGCGCACCGTCGTCATCCAGGTGGGGAAGTTGTAGATCTGGCCCAGGTTGCCGAACTCGTCCAGGTAGCCCAGGATCGCGCGGGGCAGCACGCCGCCGGGCGAGCGGTCCGCGATCTCGATCACGGCGTTGAACATCTGCGTGAAGAAGCAGGCGGTCAGGGGCTTGAGTTCCTGGCTCATGCGCCGGTCGAGCACCAGGTAGAGCGCGACTGGCTCCGCGTCGAGCGACGCCATGGCCGCGAAGTCGATGTCGTTGCGGCCCGTCGTGGCCTGCACGCGCGGGTCGGCCATGAGCTGGAAGCGCAGGGGCAACTCTACGAAGATCGAGCCTTGCAGCTTCTCGTTGCGCTCCAGATCGGCCGCGAAGCCGTCCATGGCCTCCTTCACATCCTCGTCGGGCGAGTCGGTCAACGCGCCCATGATCTTCGCGCTGCCCAGCATCAGGAACTTGCGGACGTGCGTGAGCGTCGCGCGCCCGTCCCCCCCATCCTTACCCTCCATCGTGGCGTTGAGGTGCAGCACGATGGCGGTGATCAGATATTTGGCGGCGCTATCCCAGAAGGGCTCATTGCTGCTCTGACCGGTGTTGGCGATCCAGGTCTGGGCGAATACCTGCGCGTCGAGCGCGGTCCTGATGTGCGCGAGTGGGTTGTAGCCCACGCTCGTCCCCGGCGACACGAGGTTGAGCACCTGGCAGCGGTGGTGCCGGCTCATGGCCGCGTAGGTCCGCTCGGTCAGTTCGCCTTTGAGGTCGGTCACGACGATGCTGCGCACGCCGCGCAGCCGTCGCCGTTGCAGCCGTCGCTCGGCCCGGTTGAGCATCCCGGCCGCGATCCGCCGGTCGAGGCGCACGCGCCCACCGGCCGCTGTCGTCCGCGTGAGCGCCGCCCGCCGCCGCCGCAGACGCTCGATCAGCCGCTTGCCGCGGCCTGGCCCGCGCTCGGCGAGCAGGTTGGTGATGAACAGGCCGACGCTCTTGCCGGCGCGCGGCGGACCCACCACAATGATGCTCTGATACTGTTCTAACCCGGTCAGGGCGAGCACGCGCCGGCCCAGCTTGCCCAGGATGATCTGCGCGTCGCGGCGCGTCGGCGTCAGCTCGCGCAGGTCGCGCCACGTCGCCAGCACCGCCCCGCCCAGCGCTTTGGAGGGCTTGAGCTTCGCCATGCCCGTGGTCACGTACCAGAGCGGCCGCGACAGCAGCAGCACCACGAGCAGGAGCGCGCCGCCCAATTCGCCCATGACGGCCAGGCGCAGCAGGGCCATGTCCTTGCCCGTTCGATGGATGCGCGCGTATTGCCGCTCCGGGTCGCGCGTCCAGTCGCCCCAGCTCACCAGGCGCGGCGACACCTGCGCCGTCGTGCCCCCCTTGGGCATGCTGTAGAAGCCGCCCCCGCTACGATTGTGCGCCTTGAGGTAGGCCCCCAGGTAGATGCCCGCGTCCTCGGCCGGCCACGCCGCCGCGACGTACGCCTGGTGGTAGCGCGCCGTCGCCTCGCGCACGCCCCGCTGATACCAGCCGCCCGGCCCCAGCGCCACGGCGGCCGCGGCCGTCAGCGCCAACGCGATCACAAGTAGTAGCTTCCGCATCGTCTGTCTCCTCTCCTACGCGCGCCCGGCTCCGGCGCCGGCCGTCTCTGCCGCAGCGTCGGCCGTGCGGGCTTGCTGACGCCGCCACTTGGCGTAGCGTGTGTTCCTCTCTCGGATGTGATCCCTGACGCGATCCAGCGCCCCCATGTCGCGCACAAAGGCGTCGTCGTCCATCAGCGCGATGACGACCTCATCGCGCCGCTGGCGACGGCCCAGCCGATAGCTGCCCATGAGGGCGAGCGTCAGCAGGGGCAGCGCCCCCAGCACCAGCGCCATGATCCATAAAATTCCCATCTCCATCTGCCTTCTCCCCTACCTATGCGCCTCTGCGCTCTCGTGGTCATTCCGCGCGGACTACTGATGTGCCGGCTAGCGGTCGCCGCGCCCGTCGCGCGCGTCGTCCGCGCGCCCAGTCTCCGGTCGGCGGCGCCGGTGTTGCCACGGGTCCGCCGTCCCGGCCGCCTCGTCGTCGCGCCCCAACTCGGCGGTGAACGCCTCGACGAGGTGGCCGCCCCAACGCGCGCTCCCGTCGCCGCCCTGCTCTTGTTGGTGGGCCGCGGCTTCCCGCTGCGCGGCGACGCGCTCCTCAGCCACGGCCAGCGCCCGCGCCGCTGCCGGCGTTACCCGGCCTGACGCGTCGCCCGCACCCTGCATCGTCACCGGCTCGACGGACACGTTTTCCCCGCGCGCCCCGCGCACGCCTGTGTGGTCCCCCCGCGCGCCCTGATCGACGAAGCCGGCGAGCAGCCCGACGTGCGCCAGCGCGCGGTCCTCGCCAGGGCCGTAGCGTTGCTGTAGGTCGTGCGCGACCTGCGCTACCACCTGGGGGTCCAACTCGTCGGTCGAGAGCCTGAGCCACGCCTGATAGCGCCCGTCCGTCGTCTCGGTGGTCCCGGTCGTGCCGGTCACGACGGCGGGCGTGTGGCCCTCGTCGCGCAGCCGGCGCAGCCCCGCCACGTCGAGGTCGTCGAGCACGATCAGCCCGCTCGCCAGGCCAGTGGCCGGCCGCACCGTTATGTCATGGCCCTGGCCGTTGAGCGCGACCAGGCGCGTGATCTGGAGCATCGCCTCGTCGGCGGTCAGCACCGCCCGGCGCACCCGCCCCGTGTCGCCATCGCGCACCGCGATCTCGTAGCGGTCGCAGCCCAGCGCCGCCAGGTGCGCCCGCGCCTCCTCAGCCGCTACATCGGCCGATGGAGCCCATGCAACGCCAGCGCCGCGACCAGGGCCACCGCCAGCAGGCTCACCAGCGCGACCAGGACGATGGCCCCCAGCGCCGCCGTCCGCACCTTGTGCAACGTTCGCTCGATCTCGCGCCCCTGCATCGTGATCGTCGCCCGCGCCTCCTCGTCCGCCGTCCGGCGCACCGCGGCCAGGTCCGCCGCCAGGCATTCCAGTTCGCCCCGGATCGCCGGCAACCCCTCGGCGATCTGGTACCACTCCGTCGCCATCGTGTTGTGCGCCCGCTGCACTTCGCGCAGATAGTCCTCCTGGCGCCGCGCCACGCTCGCCGCCCCCTGCACCTCCGCTTTCACCGCCCGCAACTCGACCTGCACCCCCTGGTGCAGCCGCTCCACCGCGCGGATCAGCGGCGTCGGCTCCACGACCCGGAGCACCGGCGGCTCCGGCTCCCGTGGCGCCGGTGACTCCGTTGGCACCGGTGTCTCCCTCTCGGTCTCCCGCGCGGCCCGGGTCGCCGCCTCCAACACCTCGTCGAGCGTCGCCGTCGCCGGCGCGGGTGGCGGCTCCTCTGTCGCCGGTGTGTCGTGTCCCCACGCCTCGGGGGGCGGCGTCGCCGGCGGGATCGCGGCGGTCGCCTGCGTCAGCAGCGCGTTCATCTTGCCCATGTGTCCTCTCCTCCAAGCGGCCCTGTAGCCGCATCCAGCTATAGTCCTTGCCGATCTGCGAGCCCTTTAAGATCGGCTGCATCGCGCCCTGATAGTCGGCCAGCTCGAAGCTTGCCCCGCTCACCCGGCCCGTCGAGGCGACATTCCAGTGGGCCACGACGCCGACGCCGGCCAGCGCCTGATCGAAGCCCGCGCGCGTCCCGTCGCTCCGCGTGATCGCCTCGTCGATCCGCGCCGCGAGCAGCAGCTTGGGCGGGATCTCACCCGTGCGCTCGGCCGCCCCGATCTCGTCCCGACTCACCCGCGGCCGACCGACGCCCTGGCCGCGCATCCGCGCGGGGTCGATGGCGTGCGACAGGCCGTACTCCCGTTCCAACGCGTGGATGATGCCCGTGCTGCGCCACTTCTCGTTGCTGTCGCTGACCGTCTTGCCGGCGAAGTCGATGCGCGACGCCACGATATGCACATGGTTCTCGGCGTGCGCCACGACCACGTAGGGCGCGTTCCCGAAGCCCATGCGGTCCAGGTAGTCCCGCGCGAACGCGGCCCACGCCGCATCGCTCAGGCGCTCGCCGGGGGGCAGGCTGAGGGGGCAGTGGTGGACAACCCGCGTCAGGTCGCGGTTGAGCCGGCGCACATCACCGAACGCATGGGCCAACTCGCGCGGCGTCGTGCCGTCCATGTTGCCGCCGACGATGCGCGCCCCGTCGTGCTTCAACTCCGCGCTCTCCTTGAACACGTAGTCGAGCACGCCCCGGAAACCCCGCCCGGTGATGATCTTCTGGATCACGCCTCGCTGTCCTCGTCCTCGTGGTTATCGCCGTCCGTGGGCTCTGTCAGGGTTAGCCGCAGCGCTCGCACCTCCGCGCGCAGCGCGTCGAGGGCCTGCGCCAGGCGCGCCGTCCCCCGCTCGTCGAAGCGGCCGCCGCCATTGAGATGGGCCGCGATCTGGTTCAGGTTGGCTGTCGCCCGCGCCAGCTCGCGCCACGCGTCCCGGTTGACCGTCGGCGCGACCGCCCGCGGCGGGCGTTGTGCCAGGATCGCCCGCCGCACGTAGGCCCCGACCTCCGCGATCCCCGCGACGGCCGCCCGCCGCTCTAACTCGTCGCGCTCCAAACGCGTGACGTACACGGCGATGTGCTCGGTGCGCCGCTCGCCGGCGGTCTTGCGCGGCCGTCCGCCCCGGCGTCGCCACGCCTCGTCGTGCGCGTGCTCCTCGTGCTCGATCATGTCCTCATCCCCTTTTCTCGCCGCGCGGGCTGGACCCGTGTGTGGCGTGTGGCGCCGGATCGGGGGCATCGCCTGTGTGGGAAGAGCGTCGCTCCAGGGTCCCTCCAAGCGCAGCGCCGGAGGGGTTTTGCATTATGCAAAACACACCTTGCTCCCCGCCCCAGTGCCGCGCGCACTCCCATCGCAGCCGGGCATTGTCGGCCCACACAGGCGGCGCGGGCGCGCCGGGAAAAGCGCCCCACACCCGCTGCGCCCCGCATCGCCGGCGCGGCCACACGCGCCCCCCTCGGTAGACCCCAGCGCCACCGCCCTCATTGGCCCGTGCCCGTCGCGGCGCTCACCAGCGCGCGCACGATGACGGTGACGATGCTGCCCGCCAGCACCATCCCCGCGGCCCACCACAAGAGCCGCACCAGGCGGTGATAGCCATCCAGGCCCATGCTTGGCGCGGCCCCCCGTTCCAACGCCCGCCGGTCGGACCACACCAGGAGGAGCACCGCCGCGAGGGCCACGACGCCCACGGCGAAGCCCCACCAGACGCGCGCTTGCAGTCCCGCGCCGGTCGCGCCGCAGGCCAGAAAGAGGGGAGCCTCGATCCGGTCGATCATCTGTGTCAGGTCGCGCCTCTCCATCAGTCCTCCTCCTCGGTGTCGGCCAGCAGCCGGGCGTAGGCGGCGTCGGGGACCAGACCCCGGAGCGCGGGCAACGCCGCCGGGGGTAGCGCGAAGTAGTGCCGCCCGTTGTCGGCCTCGACCGCGACGACGCGCCCGCCGTCCGCCGGCCCGCCCGTGATGCCGCCCTGGTAGGGCAGCGTCACGATCTCCATGTTCCACTCGCGCAGGATCGCCAGCCACTGCCGCAGCGGGACGCCGCGCACCACCTCCACGGCCAACTCGTCCTCCCACGCGCGCGGCACGATCCAGTACACCTCGGGCTCTGTTCCGTCGTACGTCGGCTCCATCGGGGGTCCCTCCTCACTCTCGGTCCACACAGGGATAGGTCTCTCGGCAACCATCATCGGGTCGGCTCCTCTCTATCCAGAAACTCTCTGATCACAGCAATCGTGCCGGGCAGGTTCTCCCGGCGCAGGTCCTCGTCGGTCACGACCAGCACCTCCCATCCCTGCGCCTCGATGCGCTCCTTGCGCGCCCGGTCGTGTGCGGCAATGGTGCCGTCGGGGTCGAACAAGGGGCCGACGTGGACGCCCCCGTAGACCTCAATGATCTGCCGGCACTCCGGCCAGGCGACGTCGGCCCACACGCGCAAGGGTGCGACGCGGTACTCCTTTTCGTAGGGATTGACGCCGAGGTACGTGAGCACGGTGTGCAGGCGCTCCTCCTCCCGCGAGGGGTTGGCGCGTCGCCAGTCCGCCACGCGGTCCAGCACAAAGTCGGGGCCGTAGCGCGCGCGCGTGACATCGTAGCCCTTCCGGCCGGCCTCGGACAGGCTCCGATGGGTGCGGAAGGATTGGACGTACCGCTGATAGGTGGGGTCCGTGAAACGCGCTGACCCCAGCGCCTTGAACCGCGCGCGCTCCTCGGTGGTGAGCCACGTCGGGTGCGGCCCGGTGGCGCGATCGGGCGGTCTGCGGTCGTCCTCGCGTCCGCCCCCGCGGCTCATGGGACGCCCCCTGCATCGACGAATGGGAGGACGCCGCCGGTGCTATTGACACCCGTAGCGCCCTCGACGCCGGCGTCCCACAGGCGCGGGATGCGGCGGGCCACGGCGACGAGCTGGACCAAGCGTTCCGTCTCCGCGCGGGCGATCCGCTCGCCCCGGTCCGTGAGCCGGAAGATGCGCCGGGGCTCGCGCGCGTCGTCGATCGTGCCCCGCATCTCGCCGATCAGGCCGGTCGCCAGCATCACGTCGAGGGAGCGATACAGCGATCCGTTGCCCACGCGCATGCGTCCCTCGGTAGACGTGACGATCGCGCGCCGGAGGCCGTAGCCGTGCTGCTCGCCGGCGGCCAGCACCAGCAGGATGTGGTAGATCGGGTGCGTCAGCGGAAGCGGCACGGGGAAGGTGTGTGCGTCACGGCTCATCGCGCCCCCCTCTCACCCAGGGATAGGGCGGCGAGGCGCGCGGGGGGACGGTCTTTCCCATGGCCCAAGACCGGCGCTGTGCGGGTCAAGGGCACGGCCACACAGGGCGCCGCCCAGCAGCGGGAAAAACGAGGGCTTGGCGCTATACGGAAACGCGCGTTTGCAGATAGTGACGGGCGTGCAGGGAAGAGAGCACGCCAGGTATGGTCCGTTGGCGCACGCTCACCGCAGCAAGAGCTTACTGAGCGCGCGTTACGAGGTAGGGTGCAGTAGGAGACTAGTGGGGCAGTGGCTTCTTGAAGAAGAAGCAGACATAGCCGACGCCCAAGTTGCCGGGAGTAGTGCTGACCAACTCCCAACCCTGTCGCCCAAGTTCGTTGAGCGGCTGGTTGAACTTGGGATCGTTCATCCCCTTGGCTTTGAGGACAACGGTTTTGTATTCCCACTGCTGGACGTCTTGGGTGCCCGCATAGGGCGCGAAGGGTCCGGTAGCCGGGTTGGGTGCTTGATTGCGCATACCTAACCATCCTTCCTACGTACTCCTAACACTATACACCCGGCCCGGAGCGCAATGCGCTGCCACAACGGAGCACCGGGTCGTAGACGCTTAATGGAGATGAATGCGCGGAGTTGGCTCACGTCGCCGCGTACCCCCTTGCCCTGCCCACTGAGCAGGACAAGGAGGCAGGCGAAAATGAGCACGAGCACGACGTGGATGGGGCCGGCCAACAGGTGATGCCGCGCCGTCAGGATTGTGACGAGCCAGAGGACGACGCCTGCGGCCAAGAACATGCTCACGGACCGGCCCCGCGGAGCGAGGGCGGTAGCGTCATCTTGCCAACGGCGACCGCCTCGAAAGAGTAATAACAGTCGTGTCATTGTGATACTCCAAATGTTCTGCTACGGAGATCCGCTACCAGGGTTGCCTAAGCGAGTCCCGATCGCGCCGGCCCATCCACCGACGCCCGCCGTCACTGCGGTCCTGGCCGCGCCGGTGATCGCGCCCGCCGGCGCATGCGCCCCGGCCGCGTTGGCGACAGCCCCACCTGGGTTGAGCGAGGCAATGATCTTGGGCACGCGGTAGAGCACAATGAGCCCTGCTAGGCCCAGGAGCGGCTGTAAGAAGCCGTCCATGTGCAGCCCGAACTCCATCACCACGATCATCTTCAGGACGATGGCGTAGCCCACGCCCCACAGGCTCGTGTTGACGAACGCGCCCGCCCAGCCGCGCGCGAAGCCGGACGCCTCGGGCAGCACCCAGCAGGCGATCATCAACGGTGAGATGCCGTAGAGTGTCGCCAACAGGAACAGCCCGACGAGCTTGGTCAGCGCCGTCAGCAAGAGGATGATGACGCCGACGACGGTGAAGATGATCCCGAACAGGGTCATGAGCAGCGTCGCCCACACCGCGCCGGCTGCCGACCCGAAGATCGTCCCCGCCGTCTTAGGGTCAATGCTGATGTGCGCGAGCGCGCCGGCGTCGGTCCCGCCCGTGTACGAGAGCACCGCCGTCGTCAGGTCGCCCAGGCCGACGAACCAGAGGTGCAGCACGTCCGGCAGGATGATGACGGCGACGAGACCGAGCACGGCCCGCCAGAGCACGTCCACCGCCTCGACGACATTGGCTCGTCCGATGGTGGCGAGGCCAAACTTACACAGCCCGATCAGCGAGAGCACCCCATAGAGCGCGAAAGCGAGGTCCTGCATGTTGCCGAAGAAGGTGTTGAGTTCAGCCCAGTCCCCGCTCCCTGTGTCGGAGAAGTCGGGCGTCTGAGTTAGCACCGTGATGAAGGGCGCGGCGACGCCGGCCGTCACCTTGTCCATGCCCCACTTGATACCGCCCCCGATCCCCTGGACCGCGCCGACGAACAGCGTCGTGAGCGCACCGATGGTGTCAATGCAGATCGGCGAGCCGAAGGGCACGGGGATGTGGAAGGCGAGCGACCCGTCGCACCCACCGGCGCCGGCCACGCCGCCCGTCGTCGGGTCGATGCCGGGGATGCTCCCGCCGATCACGACGGGGCCGGTCACGTTGTAGGGCGCGCCAGCGCTGGTGTGGTGCGCGCCCACGGCTCGGATCTCGTGTGCCCCCACCGGTGCGTCGGGGATCGTCACGTCGAAACGCGTATAGCCCGACTCGTCCACGTCTTTGCGTCCCAGGATGTGCGGCGTCTCGTCCCAGTAGAGCGTCACCGTCGCCTGCGGCGGGAAGTCGTCGACGATGGCGACGATGTGCGTGGTGCTAATCCCCTGCGACGAGGAGAGCGCGATGGCCGGGTGGTGCGCCGGCGTCGCCGACGGGTAGGGCGTGTACGTCGGCGCCGGCGTGCCGGTCGCGTACGGCGTGTTGGTCGCGTAGGGCGTCTGCGTCGGGACCGCCGTATCGGTCGGCGTGGGGGCGCTCGCCGCGTAGACCGTCCGCACGCGCGGCGCCAACGGGCCGGCCAGCGCCGCCAGGACGACGACGATCGCCGCGATGCTCCTTATCGTGCGGCGCATGTCTGTGCTCCTCCCTGGGCGCGTTCGGGCGCCGCTATGGTCATCTGTTCGGGCGTCTTGCCCTGGGCCAGCGCTTCCACCGCCGCCCACACCTCCTCGGCGGTGGGGTTAGCCCGATCACGCGCCACGGCAGCGATCATGCGGTCGCGCTTGATGCGCTCGCCCTTGTACGAGGCCGTCATCCAGTAGTGGTGCCGCGTCGTCGGGAAGCGGACCGCCCCGTGCGCCGCCTGCCCCGCCTTGGTCTCACGGATCAGGAACAGGTCGCTGAACGCGCCGCGCTCCGATTTGAGGGTCTTGAGCTTGGCGACCTCGTGCCCGGTCAGGTCGAGCGTGCCGGCCAGCCAGTCGAGCGCCTGCTGTGCCCCGCCCTTCTTGCCCCGGTCCTTCTGCCGAAAGAGGATCTGGATGCTGGCCTGGTTGAACAGCGCCGCTGCGGCCGGGTCCTCGGTCAGGTCCGAGACCTGCTGCGTGATGAAGGCGAGCACCAGGCCCCAGTGCCGGCCCTTGCGCGCCAGGGTCTCGATCCACTCGCCCGCGCCCTGGTACTTCACGACGTGCCAGCCCTCGTCGATGATGAGCAGCTCGCTCATGCGCTCGGCGTCGTCCTCGGCGTCCACGTCGCGCCCCTGCGCCTCCACCTCGCGCAGCGCGCGGCGCTTGACCGTCTCCGCGACGGCGAACATGGCGAAGGCGTGCGCCGGCGTGCGCGGCCGCAGGTCGCGCAGGTCGAATTGGAGGAACGGGGCCTCCAGGTCCAACTCCGGGCTCGTGGGCCGGTCCACCAGCCCCCCGTAGCGGTTGTGGTGCGTGTAGGGCCGGAGGTGGTAGGCCATGTCGGAGAGCGCGACGCGCTGGTGCTCCTTCCACCGCGCGATGTCCTCGCCCTGCCGCGCCAGCCACTCCACCAGCTCGCGCTCTAAAGGACTCGACCCGTCGGGGTGGGCGGCGTAGACCGCGCGCACGCCCTCGTCGATGGCCGCGCTCGGGAAGCCCTCGTAGCCGCCGGGGATCGCGACCAGCAGGACCTCGTGCGCGTCGCAGACGAAGGCGATCTTCTCCTCTAGCAGGTCCTCGTCGTCGGGGTCGATGCCGGCGCGGTCCCAGATGTTGAGGGCCACAGGCGAGCGCGGTCCCAGGCGGGCGCGCACCCCGCCGACGACGCGACGCGTGGTGTCGTAGTGGTCGGTGCTGTCGATCACCGTGACGCGGCCCCCGGTCTGAAGCATGTGCGTCGCCAGGAATTGGGCGAGGACGGTCTTGCCCGAGCCGGAACCGCCGGTGATGCACATGAGCGCGTTACGCAGCGAGGGGTCGGCCCAGTCGAGCAACACCGTTTCGCGGCCCTCGGGCGTGTAGCCGACGAGCATTCCCCGCGCGGTGCCGGGGGAGCGGAGGTGGTAAGGCATCCCGTTGCCCACGGTCTCGGCGTACATGCGGTAGACGCTGCGCGCCTTGTCCCAGCCGATCGGGCGTGTCGCCATGTATAAGGGCTCCTGGTGCCCCTGCGCCAGGGCCACCGACGACGACACCGCGAGGATCGACGCGACGGTCTCGGCGCGCTCGTCGAGCGTGGGCAGATCGGGAGCCGTCACGGTGACGTAGACCCCGACGTGGGCCAGCGTGTGCCGGCGCTCGCGCAGCAGCCGCGACTCGTCGCGGGCCTCGCGCCGCGCCTCCTCCACGTCGGTCGTGACGTGCCGACTAACCGCGACCTGATCCCCCAGGTAGCGGTCGCGCCGGGCGGCGCCCTTGCGCTCGCGCTCCTGGTCGAGCCCGCGCAGCGTCACGACGAGCGTGTAGGGCACCTCCGCGCCGACGAGAGCCTGGGTCCAGCCGGGGTCGGTCTCCGGCGGCGGGGCCAGCAGGTAGAGCGTGCGCGCCAGCGTGCCGTCGGGCAAAACGACGTGCGCCCGCTCCTCGGCGTCGGTCAGGTCGGGGACATCGAAGGTGACGACGCCGCCGGGGTCATGACCCGGCATGGCGGGTAGGGTGCGCGCCACCAGGCCGGCCACGGCCGGACCGTCGAGCCGGGCGGTGTCCACGCCCATGGTCGTCAGGTGGCGGGTCGCGCCGCGCACGGCCGCCTCCAACGCGGCGCGCTCGCCGGGGCTGCCGGGCGCGTGCCGGCCCGGCAGGGGCGCGATGACGGCGTAGAAGTCGCGGCGCGCCTGGTGGCGGTCGCGCAGCTCGTCGGCCCACCAGGCGCGGGCACCGGCGCGGTACGGACGGAGCGTCGGCGGGCACGCCGCGGTCTCGGCCGCGACCTGGGCCAGGAGCTGATCCCGATCCAGGGGGTTGCTGCGCACCAGCAGTTGGACCTCCTGCGTGGGCAGCAGGCCGGCCACGAGGGCGGCGGCGGCGGCGGCGGTCTGGTCGCGCTCGTCGTCGGATTGCGTGTCGTGGTAGACGCCGCCCACCGCGAGCACGGCGCGCTGGCGACCGTCCACCCCGACCTGAATGCCGTCCGGGTGGACCGCGATGATCCGCCGGCGCTGTAGGTGATTAAACGGGCTCATCGAGACTCCTCCGCGACCGGGCGTGGCCGGCGCAGGCGCGCGATTACATGGCCCGTCAGGTCGGTGGGCCGCGCGGACGCCCGCGCGGATAACGTTGGGAGGGCCAGACCTCCGGGACGACCCCGCGCCCCCTGGACGCACGCATGGACGCGGGCGGGGGCGCGCCGGACCAGCGCCACGGTGCGCCGGCGCAGATAACCGACAACCTGGCGCGGGTACGGCTCGGCCCCATCCATGAAGAAGACGAAGCCGATCACGAGGGGCAGCGCCACCGCCGCGAAGATCAGCAGCAGATGCATCTTGCCGGCCTGTCCCCCGTAGGTCATGCCCCCGGTGAGTTGGACCATGAGGTAGCCGCACACGGCGGCGGCGGCGATTCCGGCCGCCTCGGGGATAGTGCGCCCCAAGAAGTAGCGGGGGCGCATGTTGCTGTACTGGGAACTGCGACATTTATGAGCCATAGCGTTGGGCGTCCTCTCTCGGGTTCCAAGCGATAGAAAACGCCCCTGGCCTCCGCTCGCGGGAGACCGGGGGCGCGGCGAACGGCGGGACGGACGCCCGCTACTTCAGGCCCTGGATCGCCGTGGCGAGCGGTGAGGCGCCGAAGAGGATCACGGAGCCCACGATCGTCCCCACGAGCATGTCGCGGGCGGCGCGGTGGTGCAGGACCATGAAGATGCCGCTAATGGCCAGGCCGATGACCGTCACCGGCAGGGCCAGTTGACTCATCCAGTCCGCGATCTGCGTGAAGACGTTGCTGAACGGGTTGGCGGCGCCGGCGGCGATGAGGGGCGCGATAGCGGCGAAGGTGACGACCTTGCCGGCGACGAGGCTCTGCGCCGTGGCGAAGCTCAGGGTGTGGGCGTGCGCGATGTGCGCGAGGGCTAGGTTCTGGTGCATATGACGTGTCTCTTCTCTTTCTCCCGCCCCTGGGGGCGGCCCTGTGTGCAGCGGCGCGGAACGGCGCCGGGTTACGTGTACGAACAGGTCTGCGTTGTCCGTGTGGCCCGCCTCATGCTCACCTCCCCTCAGCGGGCCGCGTCGTGGGCCGGGCGCTTGTCAGAGCGCCGGGCTAGGTCCGATCCTGACTCTAGTGTGAGGCTCACCGCCGGCCTGCACCAGAGACAACACCTAGACATTACCTAGACATTACCTAGACAAGTAGTACTGCTACTTTTGCAACTGCATTTTTCCTGATGGTCCTCGTGAGCATAGATAAGTGGCGGGCGTCAAGATGACGCCCGCCCCGTACTGTATGTCCTGATT
>JAABUU010003461.1_pt1 | contig 20054 bp, 20 predicted proteins | sample 5559301 | NCBI WGS metagenome assembly JAABUU01 (sample SAMN10711884, study PRJNA513360) | rock metagenome | isolation source: Antarctica rocks | place: Antarctica: Victoria Land, Richard Nunatak white | reverse complement strand
TTTTGGCGTATATACAGGGCAGATTTACCGTGGACACGTATGTACGCCGGTATATACGCGTACACGTATGTTATACGCATCCGTACATCCCAACCCTACCCTACTGTACACAGCTGACGTTTCATCTAATTCAGATTCATGCATACTCAGCTTGAAGATAACACTTCGAGACAACTGCGTGCTCCACTTCGTTCAACAGGCAGCGGTCCGTTCATCTTTCACGTTATCTTGCCATCTTCTTTGGTGCAGCTGATTGCGGCAACACGCAAGTGTCCGATAGCAGCGTCTGTTGACTCGACTATGATCAGTGCAAGCGTAAGCCGGCCATCTGTCTTGAGCGCCAACACAGCTCGCAGCGGAAGTTTCCGAACAAAGCCTGTCAGAGTGTGCAGCCGCACGGTATGTCTCGCTGTTGTTATCATGGCCGCGGAGGTTCGAATTAACTTGGACTTGACCCGACTCGACGTTCGGCATGCAGGTCGTTCGTGCTAGCGCACAGCCCGAGAAGGTGACATTTGCTCTACGCACACACTGCAAATCATCTCATCCTCTGTGATTTTGCATGGAGCGTTTTGCTGTATCTGCAGGGTGGCTCAGCTCCTGTGCTTCTAAAAGCTTTCGGAGCTTTGGCAGCAGTTCAGCTCGCCCTGTCAGGTATAACAGCAATCATAGCCTGCTTTGTTACTTAGAGTCAAGCCGGCCTGCTGCACCAAGAGACCCTTAATAATCAGCCTCTGCCATGACTGCCTGTATCGCTGCAGGCCCAGCCCTTGCTGACAGTGTTCAAGGTCCTCCCATCAACAACCAGACAGATGGTGCACAGGCTGGCAAGACCCGCGCCAACTATCCAGGTCTAGGAGATGTAAGCGTCAGTTTGTGTTTGCATCACAACAGCTGACAAATCAGCATGCAGCGCTGTTGCTATTCGGCACCTGTACAAGGTGCCAGCCAGTCACTGTGTCTGATATCAACATCCACAATTTTGCCCAATAGTGTACATCTGTGAGCCTCCAACACTGTTATTTGCGTGTCAGTGTGTTTGACAGCACTTGAGTGGGGCCTAACAGATGCCTTAGGCAAAGCCGCTCCGGTGACATACCTGAGCTGTGTACAGCATCATATGATGGGCATCCTGCTGCAGGTGGCATACGATGTTGTCTCTGCTGAAATTTCATGATTGCTGCATGATGTACTCGTTTTACTGCATTACTGGCATTCAACTGCCATTGTGATGGCAACAACCTTGCTTGTGATGCAGATCAAGGGCCCCAATGTACCCAAGGACGCTCTAGCAGGAGGTGGTGATCTTCCAGACACAGCTGGCCTGGACACCCTTGGCAAGATTGCTGACAAGGCCGGCGAGAAGGTCAGCAAATCTCAGTGTCTTTGCACGTCATACTCTTGGTCTGTTACAACAAGCCTGTGAAGCCAGCAAGCTGTGGAACAATCTGATGTTTTGTACATCACTACCAGACCTGATGCTAAGTCAGAGTCGATGTCTGCAAGCCAATGAGCAAAATTCCTGTGCTGCAATGCATGTGTATAGGGAAGCGCTTGCTCCCCTCCTTGTCAGGCATCTAAGTCACCCTTGCATGCAGTTACACAGATGGATTCTACAGCCTATGCAGTATGTTAGCATACACCTGAGGGTGTTGCATAAGCGTCATCTGCTATGTTGTGTGTTTGTATATATGTTGCATACCTAGCTGGCACCTAATGTACCATGCACAGGTAATAAGGAGTTTTTGAGACATGCATGTATTCTTGGCAGCTGTGCTTTCAGTGATGGAAAGGTATCATTCCGATGCGCCTTTCATCTGATCAATATGAGCCTTGCGTACTGACCACACTGCTGGACTGCAGGTTGGCGGAAGTGCTGATCAGTTGAGCAAAGCCGGTGATATACTGTCAGGACCTGGAGGAACTCTAGGAAAGTAAACAGTCGATGTTGAGTCAAGCAGCCGCAATGTGTCAGGTACGGCACGCACATATGTAAGGTTGGTAAAGTGACAAGCAGGCTTGAGTGCAGCCTGTCAACAATGGCAAATTTGGGATTTCTTGTTTTCAGAACTGTTTTACAAACAAGTGTCTTGTGCTAATATCAAAGAGTGAAACAGCTGTCAGACAAGCATCAAATATCTGTCTGAAGTCTAACATGGAAGCATGTAAGGTGTGATGCCTGATCGTGTAACAATGAAAACTCAGATGCACATCACATGTGCAACATAGCGAATGCAAAATGGACAGCTGGCAACACCACACTGCTCATAGCATTGGACATTTCTGCAGACCTTGGGAGAGTGTGACAGGCATCAGATGTGCAAGCAGGTCCACAGCAGTCAGTGATTAGCTTGTAAGTAGTTACATATACAATGTTGCGTGCGGGCCGTGGTGATGTGAGACCTGATACTAGCTGGATACGCCTTTCAATTCTTCAGATACGCACATGCTGTTGCGCATTTGAGGGAGCTGCTAGGACAAACAGAATCTGCCTCTGACCATAGCTAAAAGCCATCCATAGATACGATTGTCATCATCAGATTTGGCATACAATTTTGTATCCTAAGTTGTGTACTCAAGTTGCCAGGCACTGTCAGAACTTGACGAAAAGGTATGCCAGAGAGAGTCAAACATATTGTCAGTAGAATGCAGATCAAGGCCTTGCCACCACTAGAAAAAGAGACATGCCAGAGAAACTACAAAGATAGGAGTCAAACAGTTGGTCAGCGGAAAACAGATCAAGGCTGTGAAATCACCAGTTGCATCTCCTGGCTTCTCTGTGATGTTCTTGAATAGAATGAAAGCGTTGAACAACAAGGCACTAGTGTTTAATCGAAAACAAACTGAATGACCAGAACATGAGTGATTGTGTGTAGTACTACAGAGGATAGCGGTAGTCCCGTTAGAAACTGCTACTGGCAGAAAAACTGCACATGTTGAAAGTCATTCTATACATGATGTGCCTGATTTGCGTGCCATGTTGTCAGGACGTGTTTATTTCGTGAAGCGTCCTGGTCGAGCCGAACGGGGTATAGCGCTATTCCAGATTCGGACCGTTTCAAGCGACAAAAAGTATATATAGCGCAGAATAGATCAACAGAGGTCAAAGTGTAACGGCTTGCACTGGGGACCTGGACCAGATCTGTTTGACACACCGATGTTGGTTTGGCATAAAAAGAACTGGCTGGTCTTATGCAACCATATGCATCATGCTTACGGCGTCAGGACCCTGCACTTGCACAATTGCGACAAGCTTTCATCAACGCAAGGAACAGAAAAGCGACGTCAACTTGCATACAGATCAAGGTGACTGTAATAAGTGAAACCTTAGCTCAATACGCTTCTGAAAAGTTGGCCCCCTGTCCGTGGCCTCTACTCGCTGAACGGCTATGATGGGGCACCTACTGCTGGTGCTGTCTGCCAACCCCATGATCTACGTGGCATTCCCAATGTCTGCCTGGCAAGCCAATTTAGGTGCCTTTGTGCAGCTGCCGCCCCTCTTCTGCCAGCTCAGCCAAAGACAGTGCCAGGCATGGCATGGCCACAAAGCCAAGGCCGACTTTGCCTCCCTTTTGACCCCCATGCTGCACTTCCCCTGGTTTCATTGTTGTGCTGCGGATCACATCAACCATTGAGTTTGACTTACAGGCTGAGCCCCTAGTCCACCAAGGATAACACAGTGTCATCTGTGTTTTGGTCCATTGTAGGCTCTGCCTGTCAGTCACACCCAGTGCCTGGTGAAAGGGCAAAGAAGTGGTGTCTGCTCCTGCATTGTTGGTGAGGAGGCATTTGCATGCAGATGTCCAGCCAGTTGTTCTTACGTCGGTGTTACCCCTGGTCAGCAGCCTGCCAGTGCCATGTTTGCTTCTGAACATGGCACTGGCAGGATAGGAGTAATCTCCTATCCTGCAAGTTGCGGCTGCAAAGACAAGCTCACCAAAATGAACTGCCAGGGCATGTGCTTTGCATGAGGCAAACCTGCATCGTTGGTGCGGTCTTGGGATGTAGTGGCTCTCCCAGCCATGAGCTGCAACAGCTATTTAGTCAGCAGCTGCTTGGACAAATAAGCTTCAGAGCAGATCTGCTCAGTGCACTCAGTTCACATGGACTTTGGGTAACATGTCGGGCACAAGCACTCTGGTGCTGCTGCTAACAACCGACTTGTACATCTTTGTTCGCTCTCCAAGAGTTCTAGCTTGATGTGCCTGCATACATGTGCACCCCAAGGTAGAACTCTGGGAGAGACCATGCATACATATGTGCATACCGTACTGGCCCGAACTCATCCCGCAAAATTAATTCGATAGTGCCCTGCGGGATGTAATTAATTCCGGCCAAAATTTGACCGTAATACACCGTAAACTTTGTATTACATCAAATACGTATTTTATACACCGTAGTACAGACCCCGCGTAGTGCGGGGTAGCAAAAATAAATTCGAAATTTTAGGGTGCGGGATGATTTCGTGCCAGTACGGTAGGTCACCAAAATGCATCTGCAACCAATTATACACGCTGAGCACAGCTCCAGGGACCGCAATGAACTTTTCCTGGCGACAGCATCCACGACAAATCTGCCCACGGCAGCATGTCGCATCGAGCCGATGGCCGCCGTGCGCGAGCTAAAGGTGACTCGCTCGCTTTACCGTCCTGCATAATTGAGAGCACTAGCAAGCCAAAGGTCTCCAAGGAGCAGGAGTTACGCTTATGTCAAGCTCTATACATTGCTTATCAAAGTCTATCTAGCGATCCCAGCAACGGCCACTCTGCGTTTCGCCAATTTTTAAAAGCAGGATCAGGCAAGTCACAATGCACGCGACTTCTCTGATAGCCAACCTTAGTGTGGAGCGAAATTGCAAAGCTAGCCTCCCACACACGCAGGCGGGGCTGGTCAACAGCGTCTTGCAGCACGTCTGATCACCAAATTTGCTTTTCACTTCCCGTCAGACTTCGAAAGGTCTGTGCAAGTTCTCACAGACTTAACCAAAGCATGTGCTGCTGAGACTGCGAGGTCTGCAACAGCGTCTGCAATCCTTCAAGACACTCTCAAGGGGCTGGGGCTCACAACGGGTGAACTGTGCAAGCTATCACCAGGCCACATTGCTCTGCAACAGACCACAGAGCTGCTGTTCAGGTATTAACACCATACAAAACTTGATATGTCTTGCATTTTGATTCCTGACTACAGAATAGTCTGCACCCGTTGTAGGCGTCTGCAACCAGCTGTTGGGTCAGAATGTCCCAAGGAGCTCAGGCTGGAGTCCAGCAGTGCTGCAGCAGGGCTCTGTGCGCTGTTCAAGGCCTGCGCCAGGTCATGCTGCCTGATATGCCTGCAACTGCTGAACAGACTTGATGATCAGCTCAGCAGTGCAGTATGTGTGTTCCTGCATCAGCATCTTCTTGCTCCAATGCCAGAGGACTTCCCTGGCTCAGACCCTGATCTTGAAAACTGTGATCCTGACCGACCTTCTTTGGCTGAAGAAGCCTTTGAGCAGCTAGGTGTTGTGAACACGTTGAGGCAATCTGCTCAAGGCCTGTCAGGTAAGCAATGCGGGCCTTTCAGCCTCAAGCCTGTCATTGACAATGCATCATGAAAGAGGCGCGCAGCAACTTTGTAACGACGTCTCATTGTTGTCCTTCGTTCATGCAACATCCTCGGCACATGGCTTCTGCCAATCTTGCAACAGAGGCAACATAGCAGTTATAAAGTGCTGAGATCCTGCATTCCTTCTTTGACAGGGAACTTGAAGGATGTTGCTGACTGGCAGAAGCTGCTTGAGCAGCTGGTAGCACAGCTGGTCCCCCCCTTAGTAGCCCACAAGCCCCCTCCTGCTGGCCCTCCCCCTAGCCTGTCATCACCAGAGCACACCTCCTCTGTTGACATGGTCATCAGTCCACCTCCTGCCATACGCCTGTCACCCCAGCGCAAGCAGTCACCAGCCAGGTCACGAGGGTCACCTGCAGGACATTCTCCAGCTGGCAGCTCACCTCGCATGCTCAGCTTGGGCAGTCGAGGGCAGAAACGTTCAGCCAGCACCCTTCGCCCTAGGTAAGGCTTTTGCTCCTACTGCATAGGCCGCTGAGCTTTGCGTCTACAGGAAAATGGGGAAGGGAAGGTGTAGTGAACGCATCAAGAACAAGCTGAAAGCTTCAGGGTAGTTTGAGGCACCAGATGGCATCCTGTCTACATCATAGTTGTGGCTGATGTGAGCGTGAGCTCAGCAGCTGTTTTGGGCGCCTTTGTATTCTCCAGATACGCATGACTTGGCTGCAACTTGTACTCTTTTGGCATAAGCAACTGCACTGTCCTGCAGAGGCACTGACTCACCAAGCAAGGTGCGGCGGCATGCCAGAGACTCACCTGCATCATCTGGAGGCCGCCGTGCTTCACCACGTGAATCATCCCCATCAACTTATGCAAGCCCCTTCTTGCCTGTGCGGCCTGGCAGTGTCAAATCAGGGCCTGGTGAGCTGCTGTCACATGCTCAAGCTGTTTACTTGCTCACCCGGCTTTTGACAGCATCAGCACATGAACCACATCCTCTTTGCATGGCTGGTAGAGACTGCTCTAGTTGTGGCTGCATTCATCTTGACCTTCACCAAGTTTGGCTGAAGCTGCACTATCATCACATTTGCATGTGGGGTACTGTCCCCTTCTTCTCTTGCAAGCAACTCAGACGGCAAAAATCTGTTAGGTGAGCAGCGCTCCGATGCATGTTCTTCAGCACAGCCCATAATGATGAGCTGTGCATTGTCATCTCCGTCTTGTTCTTTCACAGCACAGCATCGTCACGGGAAAAAAAATTGCCATCGTAAACTAACATTCTTGTAGATTTGACTTACTTTTTGGCTGGAAACAGTAACAATTTCGAAAGTTTTCCTTGGCTGCAGAGTGGCCACTTGCGCCGCTGCCCAGGCCTGGCCTTGGCATCACAGCAGTCACTCGCTGCATCTGGTTTGGAGGCCTGCCTCCCAATATTCTTGAGGCAGATCTGGCCAGAGAAGCCAGCAAAGTCGGGGATGTACAGTTCATAGTCTTTCCTGAGTGCCCCAACAGGGATGAGGCCTTGGTGACCTTTGCAACTTTCAAGTGCGACCAAGGCTCAAATATTCTGCCAACAAATTTAATGCTGCATGCAACAGCAATGCCACTGTCTGCATGGCAACAGTGAGTTCTGAACACCTAAACCAGCTGGCCTGGGCATCTGTTGACCCAGCATCATCCTTTCGCTAAGCTGTTTCACCAAATCTTGATGTATCATAGGCTCGTAATGCTGTACAGTTGAATGCAGGGGTGCCCTGATGTGCTGGGAGGACATGAACAACAGATCAGTCTTTGGTGGGCGCCCTCTCATGCTCAGATTCTGTCCCTCTGAGCCGTCTGAGCCCAGAATGGATCGCAGGTAGACCTTTTTGTTTGGCTGGCAGGACACAGCTGCATGCTACAAGCCCCAACCCAGTGATCCACATCCACTTTGCATCATAAACCCCATCCTAGCAACCCACCCATCCATTTTGTGCCATTTTGCAACATGTCTCACAATGGGCCCTTTGCTTCGGTGCAAAATCATTTGAGAAGATGCCATCAGCCTTCCGCTGCTTCCACAAGTGGGTATTCATTTCCGGCATCCACACAACTGCACATCAGCCAGCAGCTTGATTCCAGTACAAACAGCTGACAGACAGCAATTCTGACATATATCAATGTCGCTTGCTCACACGGACAATTTGCCTTGACTTGACTGCAGGCTTGAACCCCCACCGCCAGCGCATGTCTTTGTTCCAAATGTGGCCACTCCAGGAACGGAAGCAGCGGTGTTTAGAGACCTGGATGAGGGTCATGCTCCCAGGCCTGAGCACAGCGAGATCATCCACAGCACTGGGGTTGCAGGCTTGCTGATGCGCTTCAGCAGGCCAGCCATGGTGGCAGACGTCCTGCACGCTTTGGTGCATGCAGCCAGGCCAGGCTTTTCAGGTACATCACCCATGCACTATGCAATTTTTTCAAGTCTGAACTGTTGTAGGAGTGCGCTGTGCTTTGAAAGCCACTGTAGGTTCAACAGGCACACCCTGCAAACCAATGTAGTGCATGTCGGCCCACAGATGTGGGTTCAGGCACGCCCAGCAGGTACTTAGCAACCAATACTGCAACACCTATGTCGTGAATGTACGACATCCATGCAACAAACACAGCTTCCCAGGCTTGTCTCTTTCATACTAAGCGTATTCCTTGAGCTGACAGGCTTGATACAAAGCAGTGCAGCTAATATCAGCCATATATTTGCCATATGGTGTCCTTTTGTGCTCAAGCATGGTAACATTGTGTGGCATGGCAAGATGAAGCATATGCTAATGCATATACCTGTTGTCTTGCACCATTAGTAATTTTGGGCAACTAGGCATTACTCTTCAACATACTGTGCTTGATCAATCACGACTTTGTGATCAGTGACAGATTTGTGTCCAAGCAGAGGTATGTCATTGGTATGGTATGCATGACTCAGGAGGCATGCCTGGAGGGCGGTACATGAGCCCTTCCCGTGGCTCAAGCCCCGTGCGGTCCTTGGGCAGAAGCCCAACAACTGCAGGCTTTGACACGGGTCCCCCAGGGGCTTCTGGTCACCCCTCTGGCAGGGGAGGTCAGTCACGCCTCGGGCCTGGAGGCGGCGAGCGCAACATCAAAACAGTCTGGGTTGGCCAGGTGCAGCACTCACAACACCCTGCAGTCACAGCTGTATGTGATATCTTTTTGCACAGCTACCTATCAACCTGGCCATGTATCATCACTCGTAATTTTTAGGTGGTTCTGTCGTGTTTTTTTTTTTGGTTTTTCGCCGGTTCGTTGGAACTGTGCCAGTGTCATCTGCACTTTGGCTGTGCAATGCTTGCTTACAGCTGAGCACTGAGCACGGCACATCACACTCTGGGAAGGCATTTGCGCTACAACCCAGATCTTCCATTGTCTGGTGCATCAACCTGCTGCATTATTCGCCTGCCTGAATCCCATTCAAGCCGTGGTTGTATCTGCTGCTGCACTACTTTGCTGTGCTGTGCCATGCTATGCTGTGCTATGCTGTACTTGAATGCATCAATTCCTTCTTCACAATACACAGCACTATACTGCATGCCATCTGCCTGCCTATAATTGCAATGTGTGCCACTGTATTGAACCAACAAACCTAACGCTTGTAATCCATAGCACAGCAGTTGATTGAGGCCACTGCCAACACAATGTACAATGTGTGCAGCTCAATGTCAAAACCACTGAAGATGAGCTCAAGAAGGCATTCAAAGTGTTCGGCCCAGTTGTCGGCTGCACTGTCATGTGGAAGACTCACTGTGCCTACGTCGACTTTGAGGAAGCTGAGTCAGCCACAAGAGCAAGAAGAGCCATGAATGGAGCTTTCTTGGGCGGCTCAGCCTTGCGTGTAGAGTTTAAGGTGAGCAGTGTCCTTCAGAACTGGCAGGCTCATGCAGTGCCCAATAACAAAGTCTGGCTTTGCTGCTGCTCTCACCATTTGCTGCACTTGGTGTGTGTTGAACATGCTGCAGCTGCAATTGATGGGTGCAGATGTGTCCCAGCACTGCTGTGCACAGGCAAGAGTTGATGCTCATGGTGTCGGATGCTGGTTGGGGTCATACCAATGCCTGTCAGACAATGAATAAGAGCTGTTTGGCAACAACTGCAAAGCAACAAACAGCTTGTGATTGTTGCCTGGCATGTGTCAGGGCCAGCACAGCAATTCAGCTCCCCCAAGAAGAGATGGGTTCTCCTCTCCCCCAAGGGGGCGGGGTGTCAGGGGTGGACGCATGGTGTCCCCGAGGGGCAGGAGCCGAAGCAGCAGGGCCCCTGCTGGCAATGCCCCATATGACCAGCGTCCTAGCCCCTCTCGCTTTGGGTGATTTGCTGTCTATCTCATCTCTCCAAGGATTACAATGTTGGCTAGACTTGCTGCCCATCAGATTGACATGCTCGCAGCATCATATATGCAAGCCAGGCTGAGCAAGGCAATTTATTGTTGTGCAGCTCAGACTGCCAATCAAACACACTGTTGCAGTCAAGCTGCACACCATGAGGTGTTGCTGCGCCGTTTCTGCTTTGCAAGTGGGTTCTAACATTGGGGACTTTGTAAGCATGATGTTCACAATCTGACCAGTTATCTGCAGGCGTGGCAGTTTGCCGCCCTCTCCTCACAAGTCTCCCAGGGGTAGCAACGGTCCCTATTCTACTTCCCAGGACCCTTTCCCTGCTCACCCACAGTCAGCCCCTGACAGCCGTCCCCCCTCCCTAAACAGCATGCCTCCTGTCCCACCCCCAAGCCTGCCTGCTGCCACCTCTCAGGCCATCAGCACAGCCTCCTCTCAGCAAGCTCTTGAGTTCACTGCTGCAAGAGGTCTTGCACAAGCAGGCAGAGTCCATAAAAGGGAAAGCGAAGCAGGAGGACTGGATGAGCAGCCCAGAAAAAAGCCTAGAGCCAACAAATGGGACCAGCAGGAGCCTGATTTACCCACTTCTGATGCGTCACCAGCCTCACAGGTACTGCTCACAGACGTTTCCTGGACTCTTTGCTGGATGGTGTCTGGGCATTTGACTTTTGGTGGTCCCATCCTGCAGGGCAGTGGTCAAGATGCAAAGTGTCTCAGCATGAAGGAGGCCCTGTACACATGCATTGGGCCCTGCTTGTGTGTATTACAAACCGCCCATATGCATCAAGTGTATCTTGCAGACAATAGAACACTTTGTGTCGTGTGGCTACCATACACACATTTCAGCCTTGATCAGACTGTGACCCGACCAAGTGCACCTCAGCAACTCTGCCTTGCTTTTGACCTCATATTGGGACACACTCAATGCTGCTGTGCTGCTTGTCTGTGTCCAGCATTAATCTTTGGTCAGCATTGCTTCAATGTCATGATCAGTACAGCTGCACCGTACAAGATTTTTGTGAAAGTGCTGCAGGCTGGTGCCAAGGGTCAGCACCCCACACAACATGCCATGGAGCACGCGCCTTCACCTCCCCCACCCCTGCCCCTGCAGTCCCCAACCCCATTCAAGCCCATCATCCCAGAAGCTGCTGCAGCAGCTGTGCCTGCTCATCTTTTGCCACCTCATTTGACTGGCCTGAGCCACAGGCCAGATCATGGGCAGCCACAGACGCAGCATGCACCAGGTCCTGTGCCTCAAGCAGATCTGCGGCATGTAGCACAGAAAACAGTCAGACATGCAGTTCCTGTCGCAGTGCCACAGCGGACAGGCCCACAGTCTGATCCACATCAGCTAAAACAGCTGTCAGGCTTGCAAGGAGCTGCTGCAGCAGCTGCTGCTGAAGCAGCAAAGCCGCCACCAAGCTTACCAGTGGCTTGGCATGGGCACCTTGCCAAGACTGGCGTGCCCAAATGCCGAGCAGAGTGCTTGAGCATTGGTCCTGCTGACGCACTGCTGCCCTGGCCAAAATTGCTGGATGTCCGTGCCAGAGTGGTGGTTGCACGTGCTCTAGAGCAGTCTAAGGCACATGCACCTCAAAATATGGTCATACGATGCATTGTGTCGACAGATGACACAGGGAACAGTCTGCAGTTCCACGACTTCTGTGAGTACCTTACTGAAAAGCAGAGAGCTGGTGTGGTGAACTTTAAGTCCAGTTCCAACAAGCACACCATGTTCCTCATCCCAGGTTGTCAGGATGTTTATCAGCAGCTTCATGTACGTCATCCACGGCAGGAGTGTCTTGTCGCAGTCATATTGAAGTAAAAGAAATTTAGGCTAGCCACCTTTTCAGCTTGTACTTTTACAAACCCTTTTTGTGTATTAGATGTCGAGCTCTGAATTTTATTCCTTTGAACCGTGCAAAGAACTGTACCTCCTTGATATCAAGACGCAGCCAGGAGAAAATGAATTACCGGGGTACTGAACGAATTCCCCGCAGGGCTTCATCGAATGTGAAGTGTGATTCTGCATGTGCTGCTGTCCTGCAGGACTCAGTTGCCCTGAAATTAGTGTCAGGTGGCATGCAAGCTTGATACATGCCAATACTGATGAAAGCTACAGCTGAGATGTGTAACAGCAACCAAGATATTTCACAGGTTATCTTGCAGGCCTCACAGGATTTAGTTGTCACCTCCCTTTTCAGGGTTGCAGGTTGCCAGGAACTAGGAGGTCGCCTGCATGCCCCTTACCATGCATTCGGGGGGCTTGATATCAAGGACGTGCGGTGATCATCCACAATGTCCTGCATGCAATGCGTTTGTCTGAAAGAAGTACTGCATGCATGTACAACGTAAGGCCATCGCCGCATACATCCTGTGCCTGTTCTACCAGCTGTGAGAGACAGGCTTGCATGCTTGCACTTGATGCACAAAGCTGTGTCTGGAGACGTCGTCAGTCATCTACACCCCCTAGACTGCAGCCGAGGCGCAGCTCTCATGCAGCTGCTCAACGTGCACAGGATAAGGTTCAATCCAAAGTACTGCGCGAGTGACAGTGCAATTTCCTGGAGAAGAAGTCAGCACGTGGAAGCCACCTCACACTTGGAAGTATCTACCTTTGTGTCGTGACAAGCTCAAGTCATCAAACACTTTGCTGAGATCCCTGCGACAACACTTTTTTCGATTCTTTGTTTGATTTACAGCGACAATCAAACACGCTTGACAGGTTGACACAGCTCGTTCACTAGCTTGCAACAATGGCAAGTGCTCTGCACAGCTCCCACAGTGGTTCCGGACGTTCTGGCACTACCGGTACTGGTACCAGCACTGGTAGCGGTACTGGTGCAGGCGCCGGCAGCTTCACTTTCACAAACATCTCTGCCAGCGGACTAACAAACACGAAGGTGTGTGTCCCTAGGATTGCCTGCAGTTCTGTGCACGCACGCGCTTAAGTTGATTGCAGTCTGCCGATTGACGGGAATTGGCATTTGCGTTACGATGCATGCTTCTGATTGATTCTGGCTGTCGTTATACTCATCGTCGGCTTACAGCCTCCGCGTTCCGGAAGTTCGATCTGGCCCTGTTTGAGCTTGCGCTTTGGTGTGCAGGAAAAACTGTACGCGTATGTTTCGATTGGTGGGCACCATCAAAACACATCGTTGAACACCACAGATGCGCGTTCACCCTCGTGGAGCGACACTCTCACCTTCGAGCACCCTAGCCTAAATCATACAGATCTGTCAGTCGCAGTGTATGCCAAGCATACGCTGCTTCCTGATACGCTTGTGGGTTCAGCAGGTAACACCATTTTACGGCTTTACATTTTGGGCAATGGGTCGCGTTGTAATTGCCTTTGCTGCAACGCACTGTTTGCCGCAGAGTACCCTTTAAATCGGATCTCAGGCGGTGAACAGCTTAGGGTCCCTCTCGTAGACAAGTCTGGCGACAGATCCGGCGAGTTCTTGGCCAGCGTCAACACTGGAGGCTACGGAAGTGAGTAGCCATCCACGAGTCTAGCCGTATCACGCTTCACTGTCCCACAACCTAGCTTTGCACAGACTGTAGTCTCAAGCTGCGTCCACTTGCTGCTGCACCTCTCTTCATCAGTGTTGCCATGCCCATAGTGCTCCTTGAAGTATGCTGGGAAAAGCTTGACTGCCTGATGTCTTAGCAGCAATTCTGTTCTGTACAGGCTCTGGAAGTGGCACCGGCACTGGCAGCTCTGCAGTCACAGGTAACTTCCATTCACTATGCGGCAATCATGTGGGATTACATGTGCAGTAGTGGTGGCAGTCCCTGGCTGTGCAGCAGACGTAAACTACACATTTGTGCACCTTGCTCTGTGCACTTGACATTGCCCAATACATCTTATGACTGCACCCTGAGGGGCTGCTTTGGGACTGCAATTGTGGTAGCAGTCACACAAATTTCGATCATTGCATGTTGCTGCTGCAACATGGTGTGCTATATGATGATATGGTGCAAACATTGCTGTGCAGGTTCCAATGGATCTGGTACAGGAACCGGTGCTGGCACAGGCACAGGAGCCACAGGTCAGTGAGCAGGCTGTAGTTCTCTTGTACCATCTGGTTTTGCCAAACTGTTGCGCAGTGCTGCAGAGGTCATCAACATTGAGCTCACTCAGATTTGCATGTTGCTGCCAAGCCTGCCTTCACTGTGCTGCTTCGCATACCTGATGCCACTTCTGAAGTCTGCAAATCGACGGCATTTTACCATTGCTGCACTACCATTGATAGTCTATTTGCCTGACAGAGCTTGATTATGTTAGCTGCAGCTGATGACAAGATTACATGTGCGTGATTTTGAGTTGCTGCTTTTGATTCCCTGGTTCTGTTCTGCAGGTGCTCTAGCTGGCGGCGCAGTAGGTGCTGGCGCTGTGGGTGCTGGTGCAGGCTATGGTAGCCACACTGGCTCAGGCACTGGCACAGGCACAGGCTATGGTAGCAACACTGGCAGCGGCACTGAAAGCTCAACAGCAGCCAAGGCCAAAAGCTACATCCCTGGCACAGCTGAGAACCAAGCCTCACGTGGCAGCGGCAGTGGCATTGGCAGCGGTAGCGGCTACAGCAGCAACACCACCGGCTCAGGCACTGGCTATGGCAGCAACACTAGTGGTGCCAAGGACGTGACTGGTGCCGGCTACAGCAGTGGAGCCACCACCAACTTTGGGCGGGAACAAGCACCACAGCAGGGCAACAAAGTGTACAATGCTGACGGTGTAGCTGTGAACTCAGCTGCTGGCAGCACAGGCCAGCATGCTCTTCCTGCTAGCACTGCTGTTGGTGCTGGTGCTGGTGCCACCGCTGGTACTGGCGGTGGCGTCAAGAGTCATGTCCCTGGAACTGAGCAGTATAGGGAGACTCATGGCACCGGCGCAGGCAGCGGCTATGCCAGAACACTGGCACTGGCAGCGGCTATGGCCAGAACACTGGCACTGGCAGTGGCTATGGCAGCAACACTGGCAGCAACACTGGATATGGCAGTGGCACAGGTTCAGGCTATGGCAGTGGCAACACTGGCAGTGGCAACACTGGCAGTGGCAGTGGCGGCACCATGGCAGGCACAGGCACTGGCCTTGGTAACACCGGCACTGGTTATGGCAGCAACACAGGCAGTGGCAGCAACACCGGCCATGGCCATGGCAACACTGGCCTCGGCAGTAGCAGTGGCAACTCTGGTATTGGCAGTGGCCAAGGCTCTGGATACAGCGGTGGTGACACCAACACTGGAAGTGGCAGCAACACTGGTGGCATCAAGAGCAAGATTCCGGGCACTGAGGCACATGGTTTGGCCCATGGCTCAGGAACTGGCTCTGGTTCCAGCCCTGGCACAGGCTTGGCCTCTGGCACTGGTTCTGGCTCTGGATCACACCTGGGCAGGGACGCAGCTGCAGGTGAACCTGCGACCCTCATATCTGGTCTACTTTTCCATGTACAGTGAGTCAGAATGCCCCAGTCAGTGTCCCTCTTATGAGCGGAATGCTGGGGTAGGCAGGTTTATCAGCTGTACTCGCATGTAGTTTTGCAACTCAACATTCTGATCTCTGTTGCATCCTTCGTTGCTTTGTGAGACAGGCACTCATGAACAACTGCAGACTTTGCTCTGGCATGTGATGTGCTGCATGCATGACTCTTCCTACTGACTACTCGCGCAGCATGACAGATTACAACGATTTGACCCTCTTCATGTTTTGTGTCAGCTTGCACAGCAAACTCTGATATTCCTGCTGTGGCCATTTACAGCATCTTCCTCTCTTCTCATACGGCTTTTGTCCTCAAGGTCTCTTAAGGTCTCACTCTTTTGCCTGTGCTTTTGGAGGAGCTGGTATGGGCGGCTTGGCTGAGCACGAGCGCAACAAGCACTCTGGCTCTGGCACCGGCACTGGCACTGGTGGCAACTATGGCAGCGGCAGTGGCGACGGTGCAGCCTTGAGCGGTGGCACCAGGGGCGTCGGCGCAACAGGCACTGGCAGCAACTACGACACTGGCAGCAACCAGGGCGCAGCCTTGACCACAGGCAATGTGCGCAGCCACCTTCCTGGCAGTGAGGACACCAGGGGCAAGCCTGAGCAGCACTATGGCCAGGGCGTCGGCGGTGGCTCTCTCAACAGCGGCAGTGGCATCTCTGGCTCCAACACTGGCACTGGCAGTGGCGCTAACGACACCACCACTGGGGCCGGCAGTGGTGGAGCTGCAGCCAAGCTGAAGGCTCACCTGCCTGGCACCAAGGAGTACAAGGTTGCTCATGGCAAGGGTGACACTGGCACAGGAACAGGCTCTGGTTCAGACTCTGGCTACGGCAGCAACACCGGTAACACTGGGTCTGGTTCTCACACAGGCAGAGACGCTGTTGCAGGTTAGTACAACCCCCTTTACTCTGATGGTGTTGTTGACTGGCTTGAGACTTTAGCAAATTCCCAGATTGTGCACGCGTTTTGCGTGCATTTGCTTTGTTTGAACATGTTAGTTATAAGCGTTGCTTCTGAGTGCTGATAGCAGATTCCATTGAGGCTGTCTGTGTGCCTACCTGTCATAACCAAGCAAGCACTCTGGCAGTGCTGATGTCTTTGCTCTCTAGCTGTGCATGTCTTGTCCATAATCTGCTGAGATTGTTACCTTATCTGGAGTGGTATGCCCTCACCACATTTCTGCTCAGAAGCCTTCTGTGTCTATACAGGAGCGGGAGCAGGCGGTTTGGCTGAACGCGAGCACACCAAGCATCACTCTGGCACTGGCACTGGCTCAGGCACTGGCACTGGCTCAGGCACAGGTACTGGCCTTGCATCAGGCACTGGATCAGGCTCAGGCTTTGGATCAGAGCAGGGCTATGGCAGCAGTGGCAACACTGGCTCCCACGTCAGGAACCCCATCCCAGGATCACAGGAGCTCACGTAAGGTTTCTTCTCATTTAGCTATGCTGCAGCACTGTTCAATCTTATCTCACTGTATTTGTTTTTGTTGTATCCCCTGGTTTGCATCTGTATCTTGTAACTTCCTTGCATATTCACAATGATGAGAATGGAATGGGTTGTCTGCATCTGTTTGCATGCATGTGTAGTTCTCAGGGACAGCACATTTGGCATCGTCTAAACCTCCCAATCTACAACACATCTGGCTCTTTGTGCTGTTGATGTAAAACCTTGCCTGGCACCTGTGTTGCACGGCACTCATGTGTTGTTGGATTGACACCTTTAACCTGCGGCTGTAGCTGATACTCAACAGCTAACCCCCCGCTCTCATGTCAGGCAAAATGTTGCCAGCCTGATTCACCATACTGCACTTTTTTGCCTTATCTTTTGAACGCAAACTTTGTTCTCCAATTGCTTGCTTATCTGCTGTGACCCTGTTACAGGGGCCACCGCGGCACTGGCACTGGCACAGCCATTGGTACAGGCAGTGACTACGGCTCCAGCTACCAGTCATCCGGCTCAGGCACTGGCAGCGGCCTCAAGAGTCACATCCCAGGAACTGCAGAGTACAAGGAGAGGAAGGCTGGCACTGACTCAGGTACCGGCTCAGGCAGCAACAGAGGCACAGGAACAGGCTCAGGCTATGACAGTGGCAACACAGGATCTGGGTCCGGCCACCACCTTGGGTCTGGGTCTGGCCACCACCTTGGGTCTGGAAACACTGGGTCTGGGTCTGGCCACCACCTGGGCAGAGATGCTGCTGCAGGTCACTGTTTTGCCCTGCTGCTTGTTTAGAACTATACCACTGTTTTTGCAACGTTCGACAGCGGCAGTAGCAGAGTTTACCTGCTTGACCTGTAGGTGTTGAGTATTGCTCGCTGCCTAATGTGTTATGCTAGTGCATGCTGAGTGCTGCTTGGGAATGAACTGTTGATGCCAAACTTGATATGTCTTCCTGGCCTGTGTGTTTCACTCTCTTGGTTTGTCCCAACCGACTTGGAACTCTTATGGTTGCTGCTGAATGTGCTGCATTGATGCATTCAGCAACAAACACAAGACTTCTAAGATAGTTGGCTTTAGGCTGCTTTGCATGTACATTAGGACCACTTGCATGCATGACTGACCCATGATTGCTTTTGTTTTGTAGGAGCTGGTGTGGGTGGCTTGGCTGAGCATGAGCGCAACAAGCACCACTCAGGCAGCGGCATGGGCTCAGGCATGGGCTCAGGCATGGGATCAGGCAGCGGTTCCCAGTATGGTGCCCAGGGCACCGACAGCTTCAACAACCCCCAGGCACCCGTCTCACAGTCAGGCGCAGCAGTCTACAACGCTGATGGGCAAGCAGTGGGCACTGGCAGCACCAGTCTGACTCCAGGCCAGACCGTCAGTGCCACCTCAGGCAGACCCAGCGCCTATGACTCAGCTGCCAACCCAGGCTCTCGTGCTGAGACTGGCCGCAGCGGTGGTGGCGTGTCAAGCCATGTTCCAGGCACTCAGTCTTTCAGGGACACCCATGGCAGCGGCAACACAGGCAGTGGCACAGGCACTGGCAGCGACTACAACTCAGGCCGCGGCACAGCCTCTGGCACAGGCTTGGACTACAACTCAGGCCCAGGATCTGCAACCAGCGGTGGCAGCAGCCGTGGCGGCGGTGGCGGTGGCCTTGCCAGTGTTATCCCTGGCACCCAGGCCTACAGGGACAAGCATGTCAGGCAGGGCGATGACTTTGAAGGTGGCGGCATTGGCCAGGGCGGTGGCAGCAACACCGGCAGCGGTGGTGGATCTGGCACTCACGACAACACCTACTATGAGGGGCGCAACTCTGGCAGTGGTGTTGGCAGTGGTGTTGGCAGTGGCAGTGGCCACCATGGTCACCACCATGGGCACCACGGCCACGAGCATGCAGGAGCAGGTGCTGCTGCAGGTCAGTGGACATTCTTCATTCTGTGCTTTGTCTTTGTGCTTGCAGTTTATGCTGATACAAGATCTTGTGAGTGTCCTGTATCAGCATCGACCAGTTCATGACTCTGGTTCCCAGTGCAACAACAGAGCAGTCACATTTTGCAGGGTAGTGTTGCTTGTCCGTTTTGTTCATGGCTGTATAAGTCTGTAGCGGCACAGATAGGTCTTGGTTGTGTGTTCTGGTTCCTGAGGCTGCTTATGTTTGGTGAAGGCAAACTGTCATTGCTTATTGATACACTGCACAACGCTGGCTGTGAAACAGTGTGTGTAACAAAGCTCATTGACCATCTCTGGCGTAAGCAAGTTTCAAGCTGCTTGAGTCCATGTACATTACATTGTGAGCCTGCTGATTGATAACTGCTGCTGTTCAGGAGCTGCTGGTCTGGCTGAGACAGAGGGCCGGCACCGTCATCACGGCAGCTCAGGTTCTGCCTCTGGCTCAGACTACTCATCATCCAACACTGGCCGCAACACCGGCGGTGGAGTGGCCAGCTACGTTCCAGGCACTGAGGCCAACAGGGAATCACGCGCCGCTCATGGCCAGGACCCCAACCGCTACACTGGATCTGGCAGCAACCAGGGTTACAGCAGCGGCAACACTGGTGGTGGGGTAGCCAGCTACATCCCAGGCACTGAGGCCAACAGGGAGTCTCGTGCTGCAAGTGGTCAGGACCCCAACCGCTACACTGGCTCTGGCAGCAACCAGGGCTACAGCAGCGGTAACACTGGTAGTGGCACTGGTGGTGGAGTGGCCAGCTACGTTCCAGGCACCGAGGCCAACAGGGAATCACGCGCCGCTCATGGCCAGGACCCCAACCGTTACACTGGGTCTGGCAGCAACCAGGGCTATGGCAGCAACACTGGCTCTGGCCCAGGTAATCATTTACCACAGTTGTGTATCTTTTGAGCTTGTTGACCTATTGCATTTGGTGCCTTCTAGCCTGGCAAGTTGTGCAGCAAAACCTTCTTTATGCATACTGGCTGCTTTTCTTCCTATCGTGTTGTCTCATCCATGCATGTGGCATTCTGGTGTTTGATCATGCTCAGTTTGTACTTTGGCCAGTGTGTGTCCCCTCATCTTGTTGGGCAGCCCTTTTAGACATGCACCGTCTGTGTTACTGTACACTGGTACAGCTATTCCTTGCTGCAACATGCATCTGGTGCTCCACCTCTACTGATCTCAGCAGATTCTTTGATCTTGGTTGTAGCTTATTTTTGTGACTATCATTCTAGCATTC